>RRZT013013787.1_pt1 | contig 10648 bp, 9 predicted proteins | sample 2165551 | NCBI WGS metagenome assembly RRZT01 (sample SAMN10456910, study PRJNA506462) | wastewater metagenome | biome: wastewater; feature: sludge; material: wastewater sludge; isolation source: wastewater sludge with Escherichia coli K12::gfp cells carrying plasmid... | place: USA: Moscow, Idaho ...
ACATCATCAAAACGGGCGGAATTATCCGCCCTTACCATTTTAACCGCACTTTTTAACGCCATATTGAAAAGATCATGAATACACAAACCGTTCAACAGCAAATCGAACAACTAAGACAACAACTACGCCACCACGAATATCTTTATCATGTGTTAGATCAACCGCAGATTCCGGACAGTGAATACGATCGATTACTGAATCAATTAAAACAGTTTGAAGGTGAACATCCGGAACTTATCACGCCTGACTCGCCGACCCAGCGTGTCGGTGCCAAACCATTGGCGGGTTTTCAACAAATCACTCACGAATTACCGATGTTGTCGCTGGATAACGCCTTTTCCGATGAAGATTTTTATGCTTTTGAACGCCGCATCCAAGAGCGGTTAGGCAGCGATCAACCACTGACTTTTTGTTGCGAACCGAAACTGGATGGTTTAGCGGTCAGTATTTTGTATCTGAATGGCGTATTAACTCAAGCCGCTACCCGTGGCGACGGCACAACCGGCGAAGATATTACCAATAATATCCGCACCATTCGCAATATTCCGCTACAATTATTAACTAATCATCCGCCAGCTCGGTTAGAAGTGCGCGGCGAAGTGTTTATGTCGCATCAGGCTTTCGAGCAGTTAAATCAAGACGCTTTACAACACGGGCAGAAAACCTTTGCTAATCCGCGCAACGCCGCGGCAGGCTCTCTGCGGCAGCTTGATCCGAAAATCACCCGCCAACGTCAGCTGAGTTTAAACGCTTACAGTATCGGTATTTCCGAAGGCGTTGAGTTACCGACTACACATTATGAACGGTTACAGTGGCTGAAATCGATCGGTATTCCGATTAATGCTGAAATTCGCTTATGCCACGGTAGTCAAGAAGCGCTGCAGTTTTATCAAGATATTGGCGAAAAACGCAATAGTCTAGGCTACGATATTGACGGAACGGTGCTGAAGATCAATGAAATCAGCCTGCAACAGCGGTTAGGTTTCGTCGCCAAAGCGCCGCGCTGGGCAATTGCCTATAAATTTCCGGCACAAGAGCAATTAACCGTATTAAACGATGTGGAGTTTCAAGTCGGGCGAACCGGTGCAATCACGCCCGTTGCCAAGCTCGATCCGGTGCTGGTTGCCGGTGTCACCGTCAGCAATGCAACCTTGCACAACGGTGATGAAATCGAGCGCTTAGGCGTGGCGATTGGTGATACGGTGATTATCCGCCGTGCCGGCGATGTGATCCCGCAAATCACCGGAATTCTGCTAGAACGCCGTCCAGCCGATGCCAAACCGATTATTTTTCCTGAAAATTGTCCGGTATGCGGTTCTACCATTGTGCGCATTGACGGCGAGGCAGTCGCACGCTGCACCGGTGGTCTATTTTGCGATGCGCAACGCAAAGAAGCGCTGAAACATTTCGTATCGCGCAAAGCGATGGATATCGACGGTGTTGGCGACAAACTAATCGAGCAATTGGTCGATCGGGAGCTGTTGCACACTCCGGCCGATCTCTTCCGTTTAGACAAAATCACCCTAATGCGTTTAGAGCGCATGGGAGAAAAATCCGCGCAAAATGCACTCAACAGCTTGGAAAAGTCCAAAAAAACCACTCTTGCCCGTTTTATTTTCGCGTTGGGAATCCGAGATGTGGGCGAAGCCACTGCACTAAACTTAGCCAATTATTTTAAAACCTTAGAGGCGATCCGTAATGCCGATCAGGAACAGTTAAAAGAAGTACAAGACATCGGCGAAGTAGTTGCGATGCGGGTTTACCTGTTCTGGCAAGAAGCACATAACGTTAGCGTAGTCGAAGATCTGTTGGCGCAAGGGATTCACTGGGACGCTATCGAACAGCAAGAAATCAGCGACAATCCGTTAAAAGGGAAAAGTGTAGTCTTAACCGGCACCTTAACCAAAATGAGCCGCGATCAAGCCAAAGCCTACCTGCAACAGCTTGGTTGCAAAGTCAGCGGCAGTGTTTCCAGTAAAACCGACTACCTGATCGCCGGTGAAAAAGCCGGCTCAAAACTGAGCAAAGCACAGGAATTGGGAATACAAGTGCTATCGGAAGATGAGTTCTTAACGTTGGTTGAAGTGTGATTATGCTGTTTAAGCTTAATTTTAGATAAGATGATACTTGAGTTCTTTCTCTAGCTGTCCATTCAAGAGAATATAAAAAATATCAATCTGTAGGAGATTTACCATGACACGTCCCGCCATTATTAATGATATTGATTTTGCCGAGTTGTACCATAACCATATTCAATTAGCCAGTCGCGAGCCGAAAACCGCACAGGATTGGGATCAAAAAGCGGAAAAAATGCTGCAAAATCCAAATGATTTTCGTGACGGCTTTCGTGACGATTATGTCAACGCTTTTTTGGCGAAAATGGATTTACGCCCGAATGATTCGGTGCTGGACGTCGGTTGCGGCGGCGGTGCGATCGGTTTATCGTTGGCAAGTGCGGTCAAACAGGTTTATGCGCTGGATTTCAGTGAGAAAATGTTGGATGTGGTGAAAACACGAGCGCAGCAGTTGGCAATCGATAATGTCACGCCAATGCTGAAATCGTGGTATGACGACTGGCAAGATGTGCCTGAATGCGATATTTGCGTCTCTTCCCGCTCTTCGATGGTCAACGACTTAGCCGATGCATTGCACAAATTAAATAGCAAAGCCAAAAGAGCGGTTTATATGACCATGACGGTGGAAAAAGATTTTATTGCCAGCGATATTCTGCGAGCAATCGGACGCGATAGTGTCGGTTTTCCCAGTTATATTTATGCCCTCAATCTGTTGCACCAACAAGGTTATCAAGTGAAAGTGGATTTCATTCAAAGCCATTACGGCATGACGCAAGTTCCAGCTGATGAGTGGAACGAAAAGGCATTTATCCGCTCAGTGGCATGGTCAATCGGACAACTTAACGAACAAGAAATCGCCAAATTAAAACGCTATTTTGCCGAACAGCACCCGAGGTCGTCCTATCTACCGCAAAGGCAATGGGCGTTTTTATCTTGGCAAAAGCGCTAGCCAACCAAAATTCCTGCTAACGGCACATCCCAACTCTCAATCGGCAGCTGTTCAACCTGTTGGCATTGGTGCGCCAAGCCGACAGGTTGGAAATTTTTCTGTTGCCAATGTTGCAAAGTGCGGTCATAAAAGCCACCACCCATGCCGAGTCGATTTCCTTGCGTATCAAATGCAACTAACGGTGTAAAAATAATATCCAGTTGTGATTGCGGGATCAGCGCAGTGAGATCCAGTTCCGGCTCGAGAATTGAAAATGGATTTGGCTTTAACCGTGTATCTTGCTGATAGCGAAAAAACAGCAAATGTCCTTTCACAAACGGATGCAAACGCGGTAAACACACGGTTTTACCCGCTTGCCACAGTTTTTCGATCAAAAGTGCGGTTGATACTTCGCCGTTAGATGACAAATACAGCGCGACCGTTTGTGCTTGCTGTTGTTCAATCCATTGCAAGGCTTGCGCGCAGATAGTTTGTTCCGCTTGTTGCTGCTGTTCAGGCGTGAGTTGCAAACGTTTTTTACGCATTTCTTTGCGTAATCTGTTGCGTTGTTGTTGAATTGTGGCGACAGCTGAAATGGTTGTCATGGTCACCGTTCTGATTTGACGATTTGAAGAAAGAGAGGAACCCGGAGTGCCGTTGCGAATAATCGGTCCTTGAACCCTACGGTTCAAGGGAGCCAGTCATACCGTCTTAAGGCTTCTCAGTCGAGCCGAGCTTGCACACCGACAGTGGGGGACCGACTCAATAAAATTTAAGTATCGGCTCAGGGACTTAATCCGCTGACGCACACCCCAGGAAATTCATTTGTTTAAATACTAACTTACTTTCGGAAAAACTACCAGTGTTACAACGTGATAATGTGCCTGTCCGCACATTTTTGCGACTATCTGTTTAATATTTGAATATCACCACCGATTCCCGCCAACGCATCACTTAAGGAGGCATCCAGCTGTTGAATACGATGCAGCATATTGTCTTGCTGAAGATTTTTTTGCTTCTCTTGTTGCAGTTCAAAGGTCAAATTCAACGCCACGATCGCCAATATTCTGTCCATCTGCAAGATTCCGGTTCGCTCTTTTAACTCGCCCACTCGTTGCTCTAACCGCGCCGCGGCTTCGCGTAACGACGCTTGCTGCTCTTCAGGACAATTTAATCGTAAAACCTGACCAAAAATATGTAATTCAATATTTTTAGACATCTGCTAACCCCGTGGCTGAATGATCGGCGGGATGAAGCCATCCCTTTTAAAAAAGTAGCGATTATTATGCCACAGTCTGTCATTTTCGCCATAGCCAAATATTGTTTCCCCCATTATTTTATTTCCACACTGTTTTCTTCCTGTGCTGTTTTATTCACTGTTTTGTTGGTTGTGATTCGGTTGAGTGTTAAAATAAAACGAAACTATTCAGGATGCCCTTTATGACAATACAAAACTTAGACTATCAACAATTTAACCAACTGTTAAAAACCAACCAAATCGAACTGAATGCCACTGAATTACACGCCTTTCTTAGTGGTATGTTATGTGGCGGGCTGCAAGATCAAAGCTGGAAAACACTGACTTATCAATTCACTAATAACGATCACGCCTATCCGGTGGCAGTATTAGACAAAGTCGAACAACTACGACAAGGGATTAACGATCAATTGGCCGATGAAGAACATTTCGCATTTGAACTCTGGCTGGATGAAGCCAGCATAACCAGCCGCGCCGATTCTCTTTCCGATTGGGTCAGCCATTTCCTGCTCGGCATCGCTTTGGCGCAACCGCTCTTGGATCAAGAAAACGACGATGTGCGCGAAGCATTGGGCGACCTAAACGACATCGCTAATTTAGGCTATGACGAACAGGATGATGAGGAAGAATTGGAGACGGCACTGACTGAAATTATCGAATATGTCCAAGCCATTGCAATGTTTTTTTATTCCGGTTTTAACCAAAAAGCCGAACCAAAACAGCAGACTATTCACTAACAACGACTCACTAATAATAACTCACTAACAACAGCGGTGATTAAATTTTATGGATTTAACCTATTTGGCAAAATTGCCCGACAGCGAATTTCAGCAACGTCGTCAAACTTTACTCGAGCAACTGGCGGATAACAGCGCGCTGATCGTATTTTCCGCCCGAGAAAAAAGCCGCAATGCCGACAGCACCTACCCTTTTCGCCAAGACAGCTATTTTTGGTATTTGACTGGTTTTAATGAACCGGATTCAGCGCTTTTATTACTCAAACATAACGACGAAACTCAAAGTGCAGTTTTTCTGCGTCCGTCCGATCCGTTAATGGAAACTTGGAACGGGCGTCGTTTAGGCATTGAGCAAGCGCCAACCGCACTTCATCTCGACAACGCCTATTCAATCGACGATATTCGCAGCCAGTTACCAAAATTGCTGAACCACGCAACCGCACTTTATCATGCGGACGAACTACAATCTTGGGGTGATGCTATCGTGCGCGACAGTTTAAGTTACGCCCGCAATCATCAACGGCAAGGCTTCAAAGCACCGACACAACAAATCGATTGGCGACCGTTATTGGACGAAATGCGTTTGTTCAAGTCGGAAAACGAAGTGGCATTATTACAACAAGCTGGACAAATTTCTGCGTTGGCACATCTGCGCGCAATGCAACAAACCCGCCCGAATCGTTATGAATACGAACTGGAAAGCGAAATTCTGCACGAATTCAATCGTCACGGCGCGCGCTTTGCTTCGTATAACAGCATCGTGGCAGGTGGCGAAAACGCTTGTATTTTGCATTACACCGAAAATGATCAATTGCTCAAAGACGGCGATTTGGTGTTAATCGATGCCGGTTGCGAATTTGCTATGTATGCCGGCGACATCACCCGTACTTTTCCAGTCAACGGACAATTCAGCGCTGCACAAAGAGCGGTTTATCAACTGGTGTTGAATGCAGAAAAACGCGCAATTGAGCTATTGGTGCCAGGCGCGAGCATTTATCAAGTCAATCAGGAAGTGCTGAAAATTAAGGTTGCCGGTTTGGTTGAACTCGGGATTTTGCACGGCAAAGTGGAAAAATTAATCGAAGAAAAAGCCTATCTACCGTTTTATATGCACGGTTTGGGACATTGGCTCGGCTTGGATGTGCACGATGTCGGCGCATACGGCGAAAATCGTGACCGCACTTTGGAAGTCGGCATGGTGCTGACTGTGGAGCCGGGTTTATATTTAAGCCAGCAAGCCGATATACCAGCGCAATATAAAGGCATCGGCGTGCGGATTGAAGATAATATTTTGATCACCGAATACGGCAATAAGGTACTGACCAGCGCCGTGCCGAAAGAGATCGATGATATCGAAATCCTGATGCAAAAAAAGAGTTAAACGCTAAAGTTAAAAAGCTAAAGTTAAAGAGCTAAGGTTAAAAAGCTAAGGTTAATAAGGACAGCCGCAATGAAAAAACAGTATGACCTCGTGATTGTTGGTGGCGCAATGAGCGGCTGCTGTTTAGCCTTGGCAATTGCACAACATCTGCCTGAGTTGAGCATTGCGATTATTGAAAGGCAGAAAAATACACCTCACAGTCCGACTGTCGCTAGCAACGTTACTTGCGGATTCGATGCGCGCAGTATTGCGCTCGCACAAGGTAGTTGCCACAAATTGCACCATATTGCCTACAACGCAACACAAAGCCTTTGGCAAAAAATCGAACCGCTGGCAGAAACCATTAGCCAGATTCATATTTCCGATCAAGGGCATTCCGGCATCGTCGATCTCTCGGCACAAGAACTAAACTTAAGTCGTTTAGGCGTTGTGGTAGAACTGTCAGCAATGGGGAATATCTTACTGGAAGCGATTGCGCAACAGCCGAATATTGATTATTTAGCACCGCTGACGGTGGTTGATATACAACGCAAGGAGTCACAAGTTTTACTGCAACTCAGCGACCATTCGCAATTGCAGACCGCACTTTTGGTGGCGGCAAACGGCAATCAATCGGCAATCGCGCAACAATGCGGTGTGGTTTACCAAACCGTCAGCGATTATCAACAAAGTGCGGTCATTGCCAATGTAAAAAGTACCCTTGCGCACCACGGACGCGCCTTTGAACGCTTTACGCCACAAGGTCCATTGGCATTATTGCCGTTGAAAGACGGTTTATTATCGTTGGTGTGGTGTGTTAAAAATCCGGATGAATTATTGGCACTGGACGAACCGCACTTTTTACAGCGTTTGCAACAGCAATTCGGTTGGCGTTTGGGGCGATTCGAACAAATCGGCAAACGAACGGCGTATCCGCTCAAGTTACAAAAAGCCGAAAGCCCGATTCACCACCGTTTGGCACTGATCGGCAATGCGGCGCAAACCTTGCACCCGATTGCCGGACAAGGCTTTAATCTGGGGCTGCGTGATGTGGTTTGTTTAGCTGATGTTTTAGTCGATGCGGTGCGACAGCAACAAGATTTCGGCTCAAGTGCGGTGCTGCAACGTTATCAACAACAACGCCAAACCGATCAAGGACGCATAATCAATCTGACCGACGGTCTGCTTAGCACCTTTGCCAATGATCTGCTACCATTTCAAATCTCACGCAATCTCGGCTTGCTGACTCTCGCCAATGCCGCGCCGTTGCGGCAACTGTTTATCAAACCCACTTTAGGCTGGCTACAATAGGTTGAACAACATGAAAAATATCGATTTAATTATTATCGGAGGCGGCATGGTCGGTTTGGCACTGGCTTGCGCTTTGGAAAACAGTGCCTGCAAAATTGCCATCGTCGAAGCCTATCCGCCTGAAGAAAACACGCTGAACCACATCAGCAACCGTGTCAGCGCGTTAAATATCGCCAGCCAAAAAATGTTACATCAACTCGGCGTTTGGCAAGCATTGAAAAACGGACGTTGCTGCGATTACCAGACAATGGAAGTGTGGGAAAAAGACAGTTTTGCCAAAATTCGGTTTGAAGCTGCTCCGCTAGGCTTAGATCAACTGGGCTATATTATTGAAAACAGTCTGATCCGCTACCAACTTTGGCAGAAAGTATCACAACAACACAATGTAGAAATCATCAACGGTAAACCAAAAAGTGTTGCGGTCAACCCACAATGTGCGCTCTTGACCCTTGAGGACGGTTCGTTATTGTTAGGGAAATTATTGGTCGGTGCCGACGGCGCGAATTCATGGTTGCGCCAGCAAGCGGATATTCCGTTGAATTTCCGTGATTACGGACACAGTGCGTTAGTTTGCAATGTGGAGACCGCCGAACCGCACTTGCACACCGCGCGTCAAATTTTCAGCCATGATTCGATTTTAGCTTTTTTGCCGCTGCACCAACCGCACTTATGCTCTATCGTCTGGTCGCAACCGCCTGAATTGGCAGAAAAACATCTGAAGATGAACAATGACGAGTTTAACCGCGCCTTGAATATCGCTTTTGATAACCGTTTGGGCTTATGCAAAGTGATCGGCGCACGGCAAGCAATCCTGCTCACCGCCCGTTATGCGCGCGATTTTGTCAAAAACCGAATTGCCTTGGTCGGCGATGCAGCCCACACGGTTCATCCGTTGGCAGGATTGGGGGTAAATCTCGGTTTTATGGACGCAATGGCGCTAGCGCAAGAAATTGAAAAAACGCTGCAACAGCACGGCGATATTGGCGAGCTACGTGCCCTACGCCACTACGAACGCTGGCGCAAAAGCGAAGCGATTAAAATGTTGGCTGCCATGCAAGGGTTTAAATCCCTGTTTAACGACAGCAATCCTCTGAAAAAATTAGCCCGCGGGATCGGCATGAATTTAACTGATCATCTACCGATTATCAAAGATCAACTCATGGCACAAGCCCTAGGCTTAAACGGTGATTTACCACAAAAAATTCAAGCCATGCCGAATGATGAACTGATATTTTCTTGAAAGGATATAAATTTTTCTTTTATTCTAATGAGGGAAATCCTAGAGAACTTATACATATTCATGTTAGAAATGCTGAGTCCGAAGCAAAATTTTGGTTAGAACCTACCATATCTCTAGCACAAAACGACGGATTTAATGCGAAAGAATTAAAGGAGTTATCTCATATTATTCATGAAAATTCAGCAATATTAATGGAGGCGTGGAATGGCTATTTCAGCTAAAAATATCAGATTTGATGACGATACCATGTGGGTAGAATTGAGTGATGCTCGCACAATCGGTGTGCCTTTAGCATGGTTTCCAAAACTATTACAGGCAGATAAATCTGAATTGAGTAATTATGAATTAAGCCAACGTGGAATTCACTGGGAACAGCTCGACGAAGATATTTCAATCGACGGCTTGCTTGCGGGACGCGGAGACATGACTCATAAATACCATATCGTTGCATAACTATTTTCAGAAATTCATCTTTAAAAATTCATTAAGAAAAAGTGCGGTTTTCAAATCAATGAAAACCGCACTTTATTTTCTTTAAATGATTATAACGTCAAATCTTAGATAATCGCATAAGCCAAGGTATAACCGACAAAACACGCTACAACAACCCCGATTATCCCTGGAAGCATAAAGCTGTGGTTAAAATAGTATTTACCGATTTTGGTTGTGCCGGTCACGTCAAAGTTGACGGTGGCAATATCGGACGGGTAGTTAGGGATAAAGAAGTAACCGTAAGTCGCTGGCAGTAAACCGATTAATAACGGTGCAGGTAAGCCGATTGCCAGACCGACCGGTAACATCATACGCCCGGTTGCCGCTTGGCTGTTGATCACCACGGAAACGGCAAACAAAGCAAAGGCAAATGTCCAAGGGTAAGTTTGCACCATTTCGGTCACTCCGGCTTTAAACGACGGCATCGCATATTGGAAGTAAGTATCACTCATCCATGCAATCCCGAAAATCGCCACCATCGCCACCATACCGGATTTAAATACCACGCCGTTCGGGACTAATTGCGGATTGGTTTTGGTAGAAACCAAGATAATCCCACCGAAAGCCAACATCATCATTTGAATGATAATGCCCATAGAAATCGCTTTGCTTCCCTCACCAATGGTTCTGAATTCAGGGAATATCGCAATAATCACAATTAAGGCTAACGCTAAAATAAACAGTAATACTGCATTACGAGCCGAGTTAGGTAATACTTCGTTCAAGGTAGTACTAGTAGTGCTGGCAATACGCTCTTTCCATACCGGATCTTTTAGACGACGTTGATATTCCGGATCATCTTGCAGCTCTTTACCGCGACGCAGACTATATAGCGATAACGCAATCACACCTGCCAATGTTGCCGGAATGGTGACAGCAACGATGCTTAACAAAGTTACATGTTGATAACCGGGTAATTCCACAATTTGCGTTAGATAATAAACCACAGCCGCAGAAATCGGGCTGCCGGTGATCCCCAATTGGGAAGCGACCGAAGCCGCCGCCATTGGACGCTCCGGACGGATACCGTTTTTCAGCGCAACATCACCGATAATCGGCATAATAGTATAAACCGCATGTCCGGTTCCCAACATCAAGGTCATGGTATAAGTCACCAATGGCCCTAAAATGGTAACCATTTTCGGATTACGGCGCAGAATACGTTCTGCGATTTGCAGCATATATTTTAAACCACCCGCGGCTTCCAAAATCGAAGCACAGGTAACGACTGCGATAATAATCAACAT
>RRZT010083885.1_pt1 | contig 10647 bp, 7 predicted proteins | sample 2165551 | NCBI WGS metagenome assembly RRZT01 (sample SAMN10456910, study PRJNA506462) | wastewater metagenome | biome: wastewater; feature: sludge; material: wastewater sludge; isolation source: wastewater sludge with Escherichia coli K12::gfp cells carrying plasmid... | place: USA: Moscow, Idaho ...
ATCTTCGCGGGGACGTCGAACCGGGCGCCGTTGGGGCGGGCCGAAGTCACCCTGACCATCGACAACACCGACGGCGCCCTCCCGATCGACTACACCGAGGTCACGATCTCGCGCATCATGTTCCGCTCCGGCGGATCGGAGTACGCCATCAACGGCACGCCGTGCCGCCTGCTCGACGTCCAGGAACTCTTGTCCGACTCCGGTATCGGACGCGAGATGCATGTCATCGTCGGGCAGGGGCAGCTGGACTCGATCCTGCACGCGACCGCCGACGATCGACGGGGGTTCATCGAAGAGGCCGCCGGTGTCCTGAAACACCGCAAGCGCAAGGAGAAGGCCGCCCGAAAGCTCGACGGCCTGACCGAGAAGTTGAGCCGGCTGACCGACCTCACCGCCGAACTGCGCCGCCAACTCAAACCCTTGGGCCGACAGGCCGAGGTGGCACGTCGAGCGGCAGTGATCCAGGCCGACGTCAGGGATGCCCGACTGCGCTTGTTGGCCGACGACCTCTCTGCATTCACGGAGGCGTTGGCCAAGGAACAGGCCGACGAGACAGCTTTGCGAGAGCAGCGTCGGGAGACCGAGGCGCAGTTGCTGGCTGACCAGGCTCGCGAGGCGCAACTTCAGGCCGACGTCGAACACCTCGTGCCGGCCCTCACCACCCAGCAGGATCTGTGGTTCCGGTTGTCGGGGCTCGCCGAGCGTTTCCGGGCGATCGCGTCCGTGGCGCGCGAGCGAAGCCGAAACCTCGCCGAGGCTGATGGGGTCGCCACCTCCGGCATTGACCCGCACCAACTCGAGGCGGAAGCCCACCAACTGCAGCAGGAACTGGCGGCGCTGGCCGCGCAGAACCGGGAGCGCACCCAGCAACTGGCTGAGGCATCGGCCACCCGAGCCGGTGCTGAGGCTGAGCTGGCCGGTGAGGAACGACGGGTCGAGGAGCAGCAGCGCACCGCGGCGGAACGGCGTGAGCGCCTCGCCCGCCTGCAAGGAACCGCCGGGGCCGCGCGCAGCCGGATCGAGGCCCGTCAGGGGGAGATCGACCGGCTCGAGGCCGCCCTGACGGCCGCCCGCGAGAGAGGCGACGAGGCGGGCCGTCGGTTCGCCGATCTCGAGCAGCAGGTGTCGGGGTTGGACACCGGCGAGGTCGACCTGGACACCCGGTACGAACGGTGTCACGAGGCCGTCGAAGTCGCTTCAGCCGAGCTGTCCCGGCTCGCAGCAGAGGAGACAGAGGCGAATCAGGAACGTGCCACGATCTCCGCTCGAGTCGAGGCCTTGCGATCGGCCGTGCGTTCCAGATCCGGTCTTCCCGAGGATGTCCTGGGCGATCCCGCGGTGACCGGTGTCATCCGCGACGAGATCCACGTCGAGCCCGGTTGGGAGACCGCGGTCACCGCTGCGCTGGGGGAGTTGGCCGACGGCATTGTCGTGACCTCGCACGACTCCGCGCTGGAGGTTCTGTCCCGGATGCCGGTCGTGCCGCGGTTCCTGATCACCGGAACCAGCATCGCCCCCGAAGGTGCAGCGGGCCTCGCTGACGTGATCTCGGGCCGGGATGACGTCGTGCAGGCGCTGGGAGTGGCTCTCGCCGGTGTGCAACGCGCAGACTCCGTGCCGGACGCCGCCCGTGCGGTCGCAGCGGGCGCCCGCCTGGCCGTGACCCGCGATGGGCATGTCGTGGGCCCGACGTCACTCGTGGCGTGGGATGACAACGAAACCAGCGCGCTGGAGCTGGCCGCCCGGATCGAGTCCGACGAGGAGCAACTCGGCGCCGCTACGGCGCGCTGTGAGCGACTACGGTTCGCCATCGAGCAGGCCCGCGCGGCATTGGCCGAGACCGAGGCGGCGCTGGCTGAGGCGCTCACCGCGCTCCACGAGTCCGACGCGGCCATGGCGGCGGTCGCCGACCAGCTCGGTGCGCTGGCCTCCCGCGTCCGGGCCGCCCGGCATGAGGCGGAGCGACTGGGCGCCGACATCGCGTCAGCCAGGGAACGACTGGCCAAGGACCAGACAGCCATGACAGAGGCGGAGGTCGAACTTCGCCGCGTGTCCGAGCAGCGGCTCGACGCCGACGCGACTCCCGATCGGCGGGAGCCACTGAGCGCTGCTGTCGCCGACGCCCGCGGCCACGAGATGGAGGTCCGTTTGGCCCTTCGCACCGGCGAGGAACGCGCTACCGCGCTGGACAACCGCGCAGGTGAGCTGCTGGCTGCTGCGCACCGAGAGCGGGAGGCCTCGCGTGAGCGCGAGCGGCTGCTTCGGCAGCGAAGGCGGCAGCGTGAGATCGCGGTGGCCGTCGGCACAGTGGCCGGGGCCGCTGTGGCGCAGGCAGACCGTTTGGTTGCCTTGGCCGACGAGTCCCGGCAGGAACTGCAGTCGCGCCGGGATGCCTGCGACACCGGTCTTGCCGAGTTGCGCGTGCGAATCAAGGACTTGACCGCGACGCTTGAGACCCTCACGAACTCCGTACACCGCGATGAGATGGTCCGCACCGAACAGCGCCTCAAGATCCAACAACTGCAGGACCGCGCCATGGAGGAGTACGGCATCGAGGCCGATGCTCTTGTGGCGGAGTACGGCCCCCAGGTGATGGTCCCCCCGAGCTTGCGGGCCCCGGGCGACGAGGAAGACGGCGGACCGGAACCTCAGGCGTACCCCTTCGAGCGCGGCGAACAGGAACGACGCCTGAAATCCGCGGAGCGCGCCCTCAGTCTGCTCGGTCGGGTCAACCCGCTCGCGCTGGAGGAGTTCGCGGCCCTCGAGGAGCGACACCAGTTCCTGTCCGCGCAACTCGATGACATCCGGCAAGCCCGCGATGACCTCCACGGTGTGATCAAGGAGGTCGACGACCGGATGGAGCAGGTGTTCGCCGAGGCGTTCGCCGACACCGCTGCTCAGTTCGAACGGGTCTTCGCCCGACTGTTCCCCGGCGGAGACGGCCGGCTGATCCTGACCGATCCGCAGGACATGCTCACCACCGGAATCGAGGTCGAGGCGCGACCACCGGGCAAGAAGGTGAAGCGGTTGTCGCTGTTGTCCGGCGGTGAGCGCTCACTGACGGCGGTGGCGTTCCTGGTGGCATTGTTCAAAGCACGGCCCAGCCCGTTCTACGTCCTCGACGAGGTCGAGGCGGCCTTGGACGACACCAACCTGGGGCGTCTGCTCGAGGTCATCGAGGAGTTGCGGGCCGACTCCCAGTTGATCGTGATCACCCACCAGAAGCGCACGATGGAGGCCGCCGACGCACTGTACGGGGTGTCGATGCGCGGCGACGGGGTCAGCAACGTCATCTCGCAGCGGATCCGCGAGAGCGTCGACGCTTGACGCCCGTACTGTTCGGAGTCCGTCAGATCCGCCGCGGGGACTGGGTTCGTAGGTCCCGCGCAGCGAGACTGGCCGCATGAGCACGACCGTCCATGACCGGATCGACGAAACCCGTGAGGCGATCCAACGACTGCGGGCGCCGCAGCCCAAGGGCATCCGGCGTCCACCCGGGCCGTCCGGTCGATCGGCGATGCTCCAGGTTCTGACCCGGCGACTTCCGCTGTACGAACTCATCGCTCACATGACGGCCACCTACCAGCCCCTCGGCTACGTCCACATGGCGCGGGAACACATGTACGTCCTGTCGGACCCGGATGTGATCTGGCAGGCGTTCGTGACCGACGCCAAGAGCACGGTCAAGGGTCGCGGGCTTCAGCTCACCCGACCGCTGCTGGGCAACGGCCTGCTGAACTCCGAAGGCGCCGACCACATGCGCAACCGGCGACTGGTCCAGCCGGTCTTCCACCGGCAACGCATCGCCGGCTACTGCGATGACATCGTCTCCGCGACCCTGGACACCGAACAGCGGTGGCGCACCCTGACCGGCTCCGCGAGCGTGCAGATCGATGTCGTCGAGCAGATGTCGAATCTGACGTTGGACGTCGTGGGGCGCACCTTGTTCGGTGCCGATCTGACCGGAAATGCCTCGGCGGTGGGTCAGGCCCTCACCTCGGTCCTCGAGGGCTTCTCCCTCGCCGTGCGGCCGACGTCGGCCTTCTTCTTGCGCCTTCCGCTGCCTGCCCGGCAGCGGATGATCGCCGCGATCCAGGACCTGGACGGGATCATCGCCACCCTGATCGAAGAGAAGCGTGAGGAGGTCGCTGCGGGCCGCCCCGGGGCGGACGTGCTGTCCCTGTTGCTGCAAACTGTCGACGTCGAGACCGGTCGCCCCATGACCGATGAGGAGATCCGCGACGAAACCATGACGATGGTGCTCGCCGGCCACGAGACCACCGCCATGGCCTTGTCGTGGGCCTTGCGCGATCTGTCCATGAATCCGGATCTGCGGGCCTGGCTGCGGGTCGAGGTCGATGCGGTCGCGGCAGACGGGATGGCCGACTTGTCCTCGCTGCCCCGCACCTTCGCGGTGATCGCGGAGTCCATGCGCCTGCATCCCCCCGCCTGGGTCCTCGGACGCAGCGTCACATCGTCGATCGATCTTGCCGGTTTCGAGCTTCCGGCGGGGTCGACGTTCCTCGCCTCGCAGTACGCGATGCACCGCGACCCCCGGTTCTGGCCGCACGCCACCCGCTACGACCCGACGCGGTGGCTCGATGCCGAGGGTGCCTTCGACGAACGGAACCCCGACGTGCCCCGGGGAGCGTGGTTCCCGTTCGGGTTCGGGGCCCGCCGGTGCATCGGGGAACAGTTCGCCTGGGTCGAGGCGGTGCTGGCGCTGGCCAGATTCGTCCGTGACTGGGACATCGACGTGATCGACGCGGAGGCGGTCCAGCCACTGGCGGCCGTGACGATGCGGCCACGAGACGCCATGATGGCGCGACTGACCCAGCGTCAGAGCGCCTGAGACTCCCGGTCGGCTGCCGCTCCCAACCCGTCGACGAGTCCCGTGACGATCAGGTATTGGGCCGCGATGTAGGTGGACATCACGGCGACGTCCTGCCATCGACCGATCGCGAGGTTGCCGAAGGCGGCGACGGCGATCAACCCGTCTGAGACGACGAACAAGACCGAACCGACGAACACCCGGGTGCCGCAAGGGCGGGCCAAGCGCGGGAGCAGGTCCAAGGCCGCAGCCGACATCCCCAGAAGGACCGCGGAGTAGATCAGGACGGGGATACGCAGGTCGCCGGGTGACAGGAGGGCATTCATCCCCGCCCAGACGAGCACGAACGGGATCCCCAGCCACCAACGTTCTCGGAGCAGATGGGTTCCGGGGACAGCTCGGAACGCCAGGATGTACAGGACCTGCATGACCAGGAAGCCGAAAAGCCCGAGCAAGAAGAACATGTCGCCGGAGCCCATCAGGAACACATCGCCCAACCAGGCGAACCCGATGCCCACCAGCAGAAGCCGCCCTCCGGGCGGTCGAGGATCGGGGAGCACCCGCCATGCCCAGGCGAGTAGCAAAAGCATGATCAGCGGCTTGGTGAGCCACCCCAGCAGGTCCCAGCCGGCCCCCGCGGCGGCAACGTTGAGGAGCCCGGCCAGCCAGAAGCCGACCAACAGGGCCTGGTTGCCCTCTCGTCGCGCCGTAGTCGTCACCATTGGATGCTGCCAGATCGTGGCGCCGGTGGCTCGGACTCGGTCCCGGCCTCACTCTAGACTCGGCGGGTGGGCATCGAAATCATCATCGCGCTGGTCGTCCTTGTCGTCGTCGTGGGCATCGGACTCGTCGTCGTGCGCTCGCGGAACAAGGAGTTGCCGCCGGCGCCGCAGAAGCCGGAGATCACACCGGGCATCAACGATGACGACTCCGAACCCCGCGATACGCCGCTGCGCGACATCGAAGACATCTCTTTGGACGGTGGGTCAGGGGTCGGGACCGATGTCCTTGAGCCACCCACCACTGCGGCCCTCGAGGTCCCGGAGCCCGCTCTGGGACGCCTGGCCCGGTTGCGGGCCCGCCTGGCACGGTCGAACAACGCGCTCGGCAGGGGGCTGTTGGCGCTGCTGTCGAGCGGGAAGGTCGATGAGGCCACCTGGGAGCAGATGGAGGACACCCTGCTGGTGGCCGATGTCGGCATCGCCGGTGCCACGGACCTGATCGACCGGCTGCGAACCCGCGTCAAGGTCGAGGGCACCGACGATCCGCAGAAGGTACGCGCCATGCTGCGCGAAGAACTGCTCGTGTCGGTGGACCCCGGCATGGACCGATCGCTGAACACCATGCGCTTGGGCGACCATCCAGCCGTCATCCTGGTCGTCGGCGTGAACGGGACCGGCAAGACGACAACCACCGGCAAACTCGCTCGACTCCTCGTGGCTGAGGACAAGGACGTCGTCATGGGGGCGGCCGACACATTCCGCGCCGCTGCCACGCAGCAATTGCAGACGTGGGGTGAGCGGGTCGGTGTGCCGGTGGTCCACGCCCCCGAAGGGTCCGACCCGGCCTCTGTGGCCTTCGATGCCGTCGCGGCCGGTATGGAGAACGAGGTGGACGTCGTGCTCATCGACACCGCCGGCCGCCTGCATACCAAGGCCGGACTGATGGACGAACTGGGCAAGGTGAAACGGGTCATCGAGAAGCGCACCCCGGTATCGGAGGTGTTGCTGGTGTTGGACGCCACCACCGGGCAGAACGGGATGACGCAGGCACGCGTGTTCTCCGAGGTCGTGGACATCACCGGGATCGTCCTGACCAAGCTGGATGGGACGGCCAAGGGCGGCATTGTCATCTCGGTGCAGCGGGAACTCGGGGTGCCCGTCAAGTTCGTCGGACTCGGCGAAGGCCCTGACGATCTCGCTCCCTTCGACCCGGAGGCGTTCGTCGACGCCCTGATCGACGGCTGATCATCTCAACAGGCCACTGAACCCGTGGATCTCGTCCTTCTCCTGCAGGTTCTGCCGCTGGCGATCGGTGCCGCGATAAGCCCCACCGTTCTCACCATCCAGATCCTGCTGATGTCCGGCGGCCCGGGCGGGCTAGGCAAGGCGTGGGGACTCGCTGTGGGTCGGACCGCGGCCCTCATCGTCATCTCAGTCGGTGGTGTCGGTCTACTGAATCGGCTGCCCGATGTGAGCACGGGGCAGCCGTCCCTGAGCGAGGGGGTGATAGTGCTGGTCGCGGGGATCGTGCTGGGCCTCATGGCTGTCAAGGAGTGGCGAGCACCGCGCAATCCCGACCATCACAGCAGGATCGTTGCCCGGCTGTCCCGGATCCACCCCGTCCTGTTGGTGGTCGTCGGCTTCGGCTGGGAACTGGTCAGCGTCTCGACGTTGGCCCTCTTCATCCCCGCACTGCATCTGATCAGCAATGCTGCGGCGCCGGACGCCGTCAAGTTGGTCGCGGTGATCGAACTGATCGCGATCGCATCACTGACGTGGGTCGGCCCCCCGCTGGCCGTCACCCTCTACGGTGAACGAGCCCGCCGGTCGTTGGACCGGATCCACTCCTGGGTGTCCGCGCATGAGCATCAGATCACGCTGACCGTCACCATCGTGTTCGGTGCAGCCCTGTTGTGTTGGGGAGCGTTGATAACCGCGCAGAACTGGCCCTGACGTGGCGTGGCTATCACAGCGGGGGCGTGCGGTCGAACCACGGACGAGCCGCTTCGAGTTGGCTGGCCAGTGACAAGAGCAATGTCTCTTCGCCCATCGCGGCGGCGAACTGGATGCCGATGGGCAGGCCCCGGGTCGTCCAGGCCAACGGGACACTCATGGCCGGCTGGCCGGTCATGTTGAACACCTGCGTGTTCGGCGTGCGGGCCAGCGAGTCGGCCGCCAACTGAGAGATCGCGGATCGGAACACCGGATTCAGGGTCGGCCCCGTCACCGCTGAGATGCGACGGATGGTGGACAGTCCGAGGCGTTCCGCGATGCCCAACCCGAGTTCGCCGATGATCGCCGGCGGTTGCGCGGTGGTCGCGCTCATATGCACGTCCACGTCGGCCATCTGGGCCGCCACCGAACGCCCGAGGGCCCCGGACACCGCCAAGGCGTCTTCCAGATCTCGGCCAGAGATGGCCTGGCCCACCTGGCCGAGGAACCACGTGGCACGTTCGAAGTTCTCAGGCTTGGGTTCGCGGCCGGTCTTGGCCTTCGTCTCGTGGATGTCGCGGGCGATGTTGGCCGCGTTGATCGTCAGATAGGCCTGGGCGACCTGTTCGGCATCGAACTGCAGATCCAGTTCGACCACGTCGTGGCCCAGCTCGGCCAGCAGTCCTGCGGCGTTGTCCACTGCGGCCACGATCTCGCGGTTCTGGTCATCGGCCAGGAACGCTCGACGGGTGACACCCACACGCAGCTTCTTGGGGGGGCGGGCGGCGGCCGCCATGAACTTGGTGCTGCCCGCAGGCTGGCCGTAGGGCGCGCCCAGGTCCGGGCCGTACGTGGCCTCCAGGAACAGCGCGCTGTCGCGCACCGAGCGCGTGACGACGTGGGGGAGTGCCAGGCCGTTCCAGCCCTCTGAGACGTCCGGCCCCATAGGCATGCGGCCCCGACTGGGTTTGAGCCCGAAGAGGCCGCAGTACGCGGCCGGGATGCGGATCGACCCGCCACCATCACCGGCGTGTCCGACCGGGACGATCCCTGCCGCCACGGCTGCGGCGGAACCGCCGCTGGAGCCACCGGGCGTGTGCTCGGTGTTCCAGGGGTTCCGGGTGGGGCCGTGCAGCTCCGGTTCCGTGGTCCCCATGATCCCGAACTCGGGGCAGTTGGTCTTGCCCACGAACATCACGCCATTGTCGCGGTAGCGCGCGAACAGGGTCGAGTCGTGGGGCGCCACCCAGTCGCGGAGCGCACGGGAGCCGAACGTGCATCGTTCGCCGGCCAAGGTTCCGTCCATGTCCTTGACCACGATGGGGACGCCGGTCAGGGCACCGTCGGGCAAGCCTTCTTCGACCTGGTGACCCGCCTCGGTGGCCAGATCGAGAACCACCGCGTTGATGCGGCCGTTGACCTGGTCCATGCGGGTGTGAGCCGCCTCGAGCAACTCATCGGCCGTGAACTGCTTGTCGCGGATGCCCTTGATCATGGCCGTAGCATCCATCGCGCGGTACTCGCTGAACTTCATCTTGCTCCTCGCATGCCGGTAGGTCAGAAGACCACGAGCACCAGTATGGTTGCCAGCCACACGCAACCGGCGATCACCACGGATGCCAGTTCGATCATCATCGACAGGCCGGCCGCCTTGATGGCCTGTTTGGTGGCCTGCCACGCCTTGGGGATCTCGCGGGTGCGGATCAACTCCGTGCCCAGGACCCCGAGAACGAAGCCCACCGGGATCCCGAGGAACGGGATGACGAAGAACCCCACCACTGCGCTGATGGCGCCGATCACCAACGGTAGGTTGTCCACCTCGCCTGAGACCGCGCGTGCGGGTATCAGCCATTTGGCGACGAGTCCGACAGCCAGGACCACCAACGCGATCCCCGCCCCAACCCAGGCGGCGTTGTCCTGGATGACCACCGCGTAGCCGACGACGCCGACAGCGACAAGAAGGGAGCCGGGCAGGAGCGGCACCACGGTGCCGACGATCCCCAGGATGATGACGGCCCCTGCGACGAGGGCAGCAAGGAGTTCGGTCAACGAGCGGAGGCTTCGAACAACCTGCTGGATTCGTCGACGACCTCATTGGTCAGGGGGGCGAGGGCCTTGGAGTGCGCGGCATAGTGATGCACGCAGAACTGCAGGTCGCGGCCGGAGTGCAGCCGGACCAGCACGTAGGCCTGGGCGCCGCAGCGGTCGCACCTGTCCTCAGAACCCAACACGGGTATCGCACTCGTGGTCATTGGTCGCCACCTCCGTGACTCAATACTGACATTGAGACCCGTGTTCCACGAACTCACGACGCGGCGGTTCGCGCAGGGCTTAGGGCCGCGTCGTACTCTGTGTGACGTGACGGCAGACCCCACTCCGACCGCGCGCACCCCTCGGCGGCGTGCCGCCAAGGCTACGGAATCCGGAGCGTACTCGGCAAAACAGCTGCGAGTCCTGGAGGGCCTGGACGCGGTGCGCAAGCGGCCGGGCATGTACATCGGCTCCACCGACGGCCGCGGCCTCATGCATTGCCTGTGGGAGATCCTGGACAACGCCGTGGACGAGGCGTTGGGTGGCTGGTGCCAGACGATCGAGGTGCAACTGTTGCCCGACGGCTCCGTCGAGATCCGCGACGACGGCCGCGGGATCCCCGTTGACAAGGAGCCGAAGACCCGGCTGACCGGCGTCGAGGTCGTGTTCACGAAACTGCACGCGGGTGGCAAGTTCGGGGGCGGCTCGTACAACGCCTCCGGTGGCCTGCACGGGGTCGGTGCCTCCGTGGTCAATGCTCTGAGCGAGCGCCTCGAGGTGGAGGTTGACCGGGGCGGCAAGATCCACCTGATGGCATTCAAACGCGGTGTGCCGGGGGTGTTCGACGGTGAGGGGCCGACGGCGGACTTCGCCAAGCAGTCAGGGCTGCAGATCGTGGGCAAGTGCCCGGTCAAGCGCACCGGTACCCGGGTGCGGTGGTGGGCCGACCGCAAGATCTTCACCAAGGACGCCGACTACGACCTGACCGAGTTGCGCTCACGGATCCAGCAGACGACCTTCTTGGTTCCGGGCGTGACGATCCGCCTGATCGATGAACGAGATCCCGACAGTGTGGTGGATGAGACGTTCCACCACAGCGGCGGGATCGTCGACTACGTCGACCATCTGACC
>RRZT011416283.1_pt1 | contig 10647 bp, 11 predicted proteins | sample 2165551 | NCBI WGS metagenome assembly RRZT01 (sample SAMN10456910, study PRJNA506462) | wastewater metagenome | biome: wastewater; feature: sludge; material: wastewater sludge; isolation source: wastewater sludge with Escherichia coli K12::gfp cells carrying plasmid... | place: USA: Moscow, Idaho...
CAGAGGTGGCCGCCGACGATGCGGTCGAGGTGCTGGTCGAGCGGCTGCTAGAGAAGCGTTGATCACTCACCTCATCCCGGGCTCCTACCCGGGGATCCCAGGCGGGAGAGATCCCGGATCAAGTCCGGGACGACCGTCGAGAGGCTTTGATCAGCGCTTCCCAGGTGATCCTCGGGTCAGCTGAAGAGCCAGTATCCGGCCACAGCCATCGGCGCCAGGCCGAGGATCACCAGCGGATGATAGGGGCGTCGCCGGTTGAGGACCAGCGCCGTGGCCGCACCCACCACTCCGATCACGCCGCACATGATCCACAACCCGATTACCGAGTCGTAGGGCAGTTCGTACTGTGCCCGGGTCACCACTAAGAGCGCCAGCACCGAGGCGACCATCGCGATTACCCCGCCGAGCAGGAACGACACCACCATCCGCTGGACGAGGTCGAGGCTGCGACGTTCGGTCTCGCTGGAGGTCGGCGCCTCATCAGCCATCGCGCCGTCGTCGAAGGACGGCCTGCTCGGCGTCGGCCGGTGTGGTTGGAGGCTCACCCGGCTCACTGTACTGATCGTCGCGGCCGCGTCCGAGTTGTCGAGGCCGAGCGGACCGCCGACTGAACCCGGGGCGGGGACGGGGGTGGGTGTACTCCCGCGCGGCTTCGCTGGAAAGGGCCAGCAGCACGAGAACGCTCAGGCCGAGCCCGGCGAGGTCGCCGCCCAATCGACCGTGGTCGTTCGTCATGGTGCGGCTCACGAAGACGATCGCGGCGTTGGCCAGGCTGAGGCAGCACAGCGTCATCCGGGCCCAGTTGTGCCGGGTGAACAGGAAGGCGCCGAGGCCGAGGTCGATCGCGGCCAGCGCGGCCAGGCCGATGCCGACGACCGGGAGCAGCGGGGCAAGCTCGGCGTCGACCTCCGCAACCAGTGCGGGGCTTGCTCCCCAGAAGGCGAAGCAGGCCAGCAGCAGGTAGACCAGCCCACGGATCGCGGTGACGCCGAGCGCGAACAGCACCTGGAGCGGCGGGGTGGCGCGCGGTGTCGGCGGTAGGGCCGGGGTGCCGGCCTGAGCAGAGGCCATGCCGCCCAGATCGACGATCGGCAGGTCGCCGTCGGTGCGGATCAGGTCGCCGCCGCCGTTGCGCGAGTGATAGCCGGCACCGAATCCCTCGATCACTCGCAGCCGTACCGCGGGATCGACCAGCCGCAGGCTCTCCACGATGTGGTCGCGTTCCGCATCGACGTCCGCGGCGATCTTGTGGGTGATCTGGAAGGTGAACAGCGACAACCCGACGCTGCGGTCGTAGGTGCCGGCCGCGAGCCAGTCGACCCTGGTGCCGCCGGGCAACAGCCAGTCGTCCGGGCAGCGCCAGAACCGCACGTGGTGGCGTTGGTTGGGATTGCCGGCCACCTCCTGCTGGTAGGCGAAATCCTGTCGGCGCTGGAACAGGAAGAGTGGGCTCACCGGCGCCGTGCGGTAGGTGCGCCGAGTCAGCGACGACACCACGATCCGCCACCCGGTGCTGAAGGACAGCTCGTCGGCGAGGCTCCAACCGGCGGCACGCATCGCCGCGTGGATGTGCTCGGCCTCGCCCAGCATCGCCAGATTGACCGGGTCGCCGAGCAGGCCGTCGGCGGTCCGGGTGCGGCCGATGAAGTAGTCGGGAACGTAGATCCGAGTCAGGATGCGGTGAATGCGGGGGAGTACCAGATAGGTGACCATCGCCCAGAACACCACCACCAGCAGCATGGGCCAGCCCGGCTGAATGCCCTCCTGCAAGGTGAGATACGCCAACCACAGTGAGACGACGCCGCCGGCCGTGAACAGCGCCCGATCCAGGCCGGCGGCGATCCCGGCCTTGGTTTCGTCGTCCTTGCGCGGCATGCCGTCCCTTCATTCGCCCGTGCCGTGACCGAGGCTAGCCGACGGCGGTGCGGCAGATCGGCCCGCCCGGCGAAGCGAGCAGGCCGATCTCAGCGTTGCCGCAGGTCGGCGGCGGTCGGCACGAACGGCTGCACCCGCAGTCGCATGCCGGCCTGCTCCGGCGTCCGGTCGCGCTTGAAGCCGTTGCACGCGGCACAGGCCGCCACCAGGTTCAGCCACGATGTCGGCCCACCGCGGCTGCGTGGCACGATGTGGTCGCGGGTGGACGCCTCACGCCCGCAGTAGGCGCAGGCGTGGCCGTCCCGGCGCAGCACGTTGGCCAGGCTGCACGGCAGCCGTCCGGAATGCTCGTACAGCCAGCGCGCGTAGACGTAGCTGACCAGCACCAGCGAGTGCGGCTGCGGGTAGGGGCCGAAGGTACGACCCGGCACCGACTGGTGCACCCGCGCCACGTCGCGGTAGAGCATCGCCACGGCGTGCCGCAGCGACACCTGATGCAGCACCTGGTGCGCATCGGCGTTCAGCACGATCACCCGATCCATCCTCAGGCCTCCTTTCTGCCTCGTTCTGGTACGGAGGGACGGTTCTTTCCGTCCCATTTCCGGTACGGAGGGACGGTTCTTTCCGTTCCATTTCCGCCGAAACGGAACTGAAACGGAACGAAAAGAACCGTCCCCGCGTACCACTCAAGCCCGCGTACCGCTCAGCCCTTCACACAGAGCAGGGTCTGCAGCCGGGCGACGACCTCGACCAGATCCACCTGGGCGGCGATCACCTGGTCGATGTCCTTGTAGGCGCCGGGGATCTCGTCGACCACCCCGGCGTCCTTGCGGCACTCGACCCCGGCGGTCTGCGCCGCCAGGTCCTCGGTGCTGAACATCCGCTTCGCCCGGGTCCGGGACATCCGCCGTCCGGCACCGTGGCTGGCCGAATTCAGCGACGCCTCGTTGCCGAGGCCCCGGACGACGTAGCTGCCGGTGCCCATCGAGCCCGGGATCAGGCCCAGGTCGCCCCGGGCCGCCCGGATCGCGCCCTTCCGGGTGACGATCAGTTCGACGTCGTCGTAGCTCTCCCGCGCCACGTAGTTGTGGTGACAGAGAATCGGCTCCTCGAAGGCGACCGCACCCGCATGCCGCTGCGTCATCCACTGGGCGAACACGCCCTGCACGGTGGCCAGCATCAGCGTCCGCGACAACATGGCGTAGTCCTGCGCCCACCACAGGTCGTTCAGGTAGCCGTCCATCTCGGACGTCCCGGCCAGGAACACGGCCAGGTCGCGATCCGGCAGGCCCAGGTTGTGCTCCAGGGTCTTCGCGGTCGCGATGTGCCGCTCGGCCAACTCCTTGCCGATGTTCCGGCTGCCCGAGTGCAGCGTCAGCCACAGCCGCTCGTCGCCCTCGGCGGCGCACAGCTCGATGAAGTGGTTGCCTCCACCCAGCGAACCGCACTGGGACAAGGCCCGGGACCGCCGGTCGGCGATCCGCGGCGCCCGCAGGTCGTCGAAGCGGCCGAACAGCGCATCGAACCGACCCCGCAGCCGGACGTCGCCCCGCAGCACGGCGGCCTCGCCGTCGTTGCCGCGGTAGCCGACCGGAACAGCGCCCTCGATCGCCACCCGCAAACCGTGCAGGTCGTCGGGCAGATCGGCGAGCGTCAGGCTGGTCCGGACGGCGGCCATGCCGCAGCCGATGTCGACGCCGACCGCGCTGGGGCTGACGGCGTCCCGCATCGCGATCACCGAACCGACCGTCGCGCCCTTGCCGAGGTGCACGTCCGGCATCACCCGGACGCGGTCCACCCACGGCAGCCGCGAGATGTTCCGCAACTGGTCGAGCGCGGCCGGCTCGATGTCGTGCGGATGTGCCCACATCAAGGTGTTGTCGTTCGCCGCGCCGGGCAACGCGACGGGGAACTCGTTCATGGCATTTCTACTTTCTGATCTGGAGATTGATGGTCGTGCGCGGGCACGAAAAAGCCGCCCGACCCGGCAGGCGAGTGGGCGGCTTGACGTCCGATCCGGACGCGCGGAGCAAACTTCTCCGCGGTCAGATCGGGGGCCCACTTCTACCTGGCCGGCTGCCTTCGAAACCGAAATCGCGGCGGCCATAGGCATGCCGCGATCCGGCGATCGGCAGCGTGCGCTGCAGTCGCTTGATCGCGTTGTCCAGGCCGAACATGTGAGTCCCTCTCGTCGTGAGGCCAGCCTTGCAGGCTATCGGGGAGTGTTGTCTTCACGCAAATCGACGGTGAGCGGAATGACGTCCAGATAAACCCGGTAGCGCCGTGCCTCCGAGGGCCGTTCGCGGTTCTTGGCGGACGCGGAATAGCGCTCGATCAACTCCAGCAACTCGGTGGTGAGGGCGTCGGCCTCTTCGGTGGTCAGCTCCATCGTCGAGGTGGAGAGCTGGCCGGTGCCGTCGCCGAGTTCTGCATCGAGGTGCTCGAACCAGGCGGTCAGGGTCGCCGTGCGTTCGGCGATCACCTGGCCGATCACCGCACCCACCATCGGTTCGGTGGCGGGATCGTGCAACAGTTCCGGATCGGTCAACCGGAAACCAACCGGACGCCACCAGCGCTCGCGGCCACCGGCGTGGCCCGGGTCGTCCTCGACGAAGCCGTGTCGCTCGAGTTGGCGCAGGTGATAGCTGGTCTGTCCGCTGCTCTCACCGAGCGCGCGGGCGAGCTGACTGGCCGTGGCGGGACCGCGTCGCTGCAGCTCGGCGTACAGGCTCATCCGCAGCGGGTGGGCGAATGCCTTGAGCGCCTCGGAGCCGAGGATGCGATCCTCCGATGCAGCTGAGTCCTTGCCTTCTGACATATGCAGAGATACCTTTGCATAGAATCCTTTGCAGAGTTACCTCTGCATCGATTGTCATCGTAGTAGAAGGAGATCGAGCGATGGCTGAGCATGAGTCGGGGCGTCGCACCTCGGGGCTGGGGGCTGGCTTCCGGGCGCAGCTGGCCTCCACCGGCCTGGCGAATCTGGGCGACGGCATCCTGGGCATGCTGGCTCCCTTGGTAGCGCTCACGTTGACCGCCTCGCCGGCCCAGATCTCGTTGTTGACGGCGGCCACGTGGGCGCCGTGGCTGCTGTTCGGGCTAGCCGCCGGGGTGGTGATCGATCGGGTCGATCGACGACGGGCCCAGGTGCTCGCATTGGTCACGCGTGCGGTCGTACTGGCGGCGGCCGCATTGCTCAGCCTGTCCGGACGACTCACCATGCCGTTGCTGCTCGCCGCCGTGCTGCTCTACGGCGTGACCGAGGTCTTCGCCGACCTCGGCGCCAACTCGATCCTGCCCGACCTGGTGCCGTCCGATCGCCTGCCCGCGGCGAACGGACGGGTGCTGGGGGTCCAGCAGGTCGCCAACGCCTTTCTCGGCTCGCCCCTGGCCGGAGTGCTGATCGTTCTGGGCGCCGGGGTGGGCTTCGGGGCGTCGGCTGCGCTCGCCGCCCTGGCCGCCGTCGTCCTGGCGGTCGGGCTTCGGGGGCGGTTCCGTCCCGCCACTCAGACGGCCTCCCGGCCGCTCGCGGACGTGCGCGAGGGCCTGGCGTTCCTGGTCCGGCACCCGGTGATCCGACCGCTGGTGATCACCTCGAGCGTGATGAATCTGGCCAGCACCGCCTACTTCGCCGTCTTCGTGCTCTGGGCGGTGGGGCCCGACTCAGCGATCGGGTTGACCGCGGCGCAGTATCCGTTGCTGACCCTCGGGCTCGCCCTCGGTGCGGTGGCCGGCTCGCTGTTCGCCGACCGACTGCAGCGGCGCTTCGGCGAGACGCGCACCATCATCGCCGCGTTGCTGGCCGACGGCCTGCTGATGCTGGTGCCTGTGCTGTGGCCCAACGGCTGGGCGGTCGCCGCAGCCTTCGCCCTGGTCGGGCTCGCCAACACCGCCGGCAATGTGCTCACCCAGTCGCTGCGCCAGCGACTGGTGCCGAGCGCACTGCTCGGACGGGTGGGCGGCGCCGGCCGCACGCTCGCCTACGGGCTGATGCCGCTCGGCGCGGTGCGGGGCGGGCTGCTCGCCGAGCGGTTCGGCCTGGCCGTCACCTTCTATGCCTCGGTGGGGCTGTTCCTGGCGGCCTGCGGGTACCTGGCGGTGTCGCTGCGGACGGCGCCCGTTCAACCGGCGGGGGGCCCGCCACCGTTCGGGTCAGCACCTCGGCGTAGCCCTCGACGCTCTGCGCGCCGGCGGTGGCGAAGCGTCGTCCGTACACGGTGAACGGGACGCCGGTGGCACCCAGCGCGCGTCCCTCGTCCTCATCGGCCCGGACGGCGTCGGCGTGGGCATCACCCTCCAGCACCGCCCGGACGCCGTCGGCGTCCAGGCCGAGCGCCACCGCCGTCGCCGTCAACTGCTCGGTGTCGAACGGGTTCAGCGTGCCGGCGAAGTAGCCGTCCTGGACGGCGCCGAACAGCGCGGTGCCCAGGCCCTGCTCGGCGGCGTAGTGCTGCAACCGGTGCACGTCGAAGGTGTTGGCGGTGTCCCGGTCGGTGGAATAGGGCAGGCCGTCCGCGGCGGCCAGGGCCTGCACCCGGCCTTCCATGGCCTGCACCTGCGGCGGTGCCCCGCCGTACTTTCGAGCGAGATGGTCGAGGATCGGCTCCGGTTCGCCGGCCGCGTGCGGATCGAGTTCGTAGGAGCGCAGCCGCACCTCGAAGCGATCGGCGTCCGGCCGCTGGGCGATCGCGGTCTCCAGCCGATGCTTGCCGAGGTAGCACCAGGGGCAGCCCAGATCGCTCCACAACTCGATGACCACCGGTTCGTTCTCGCCTGTCATGCCTACCCCTTCCTCGCGCGGTCGGCCGTCGACCGCCCTCTCACTGGGCACAACCCGCCGATCGGCCGGAACATTTCCTCGCCGGCCAGTAACGTTCGGCGAGGACGGAAAGATGCGAGGAGGTGGGGCGGTGATTCAGGAGCAGGTGCCGGTCTGGGTGGTCGGCGTCGCACTGGTGCTGAGCGTCGTGGTGGCGTGGCTGTTCAGCGCGGTCGCGCACTGGCTGTTGCGCGGACGGGCGCGGCTCGGCCGGTCCACCTCGATCGTGATCTCGATGCTCGGCACCGGCATCGGACTGCTGCTGGTCGGCGCTGTGCTGCCGAACTCCCCGTTGTGGGGGCCGCTGACGATCGCGGTGGCGCTCGGCGTGTCGGTGGCCGGCATCGCCGGCTATGCCGCGGTCGCCGCACATTTCCAGCGTGTCGAGCGCGAGGGCTTGGCCGAACTGGTCCGGTCGGGGGAGTCGTCCCGGGTCGAGTTCAAGTCGACCGCCCGGGTCAACCTGCACACCGGTAAGCGCGACGACCGGATGGAACTGGTCGTCGCCAAGACCGTGTGTGCCTTCCTCAACGCTGATGGCGGCACCCTGGTGATCGGTGTGGACGACTTCGGCAAACCGCTCGGACTTGACGCCGACTTCGCGACCCTGAAAGCCCCGGACGCCGACCGCTTCGAGTTGTGGCTGCGCGACCATCTGACCGTCAGCCTGGGCCAGAACGCGGCGGCCCTGGTCGAGGTCGACTTCGCCACGCTGGGGTCCACCGAAGAGCCGACAGCCGAAAGCGACACCGGGAGTGAGCTGCTGGCGTGCCGGCTCAGCTGCCGCCCGTCGCCGCGTCCGGTCTACCTGCGTCCGGGGCGCAACGCCGCGCCGGAACTGTGGGTGCGGACGGGCAACTCGACCCGCCAACTCGGCGTCGACGAAGCCACCGAGTATGTGATGCACCGCTGGCCGCTGAACCTGGGCTCCACGATCGCGGCGCAGTTCCGCGCCGCCGTCCGATTCTCCGAGGAGCGCTGACCTCTCGCACCCTGTGACTTCGCACTGCGGGGGACGGTTCTTCCGCGTTCGAAAATCGCACGCGAAAGAACCGTCCCCACGCATGCGTCGGCCCCGCCCGAGCGAATCGGACGGGGCCTGGCGTGATGAGCAGAAGGTCAGCTGAGCGCCTTGGCCTTCAGCTTGTCGTACTCGGGCTGGCTGATCGTGCCGGCGTCGAGCAGGGCCTTGGCCCGGGCGATCTCGTCGGACGGGCTACCGGCCACCGAGCGGATGTAATCGTCGGCGGCGGCCTTGTTCTGCTGGGCCTGGGCGGCGGCCCGCTCAGCCATTCCGCCACCGCGGACGATCAGGTAGACCAGCGCGGTCAGCAGCGGGAAGAAGATCAGGCAGATGACCCAGACCGCTTTGAGGCCGCCGCTCAGCGATCGGTCGCGCAGCACGTCACCGATGATCGAGAACAGTGCGAACAGGTAGGAGATGAAGATGATGAGGGTCAGCACATACCAGACGGTGCTGCCCAGGTTGGACCAAAATTCAGGCATTTTTGTATCTTTCGACGGGGTTTCGCCGAGGTTGGCGAACACTCTGGACAGCCTAGCCAGGCGGCATGGTAAAACGTGGTCGAATCATGCCGAAACGCGGCGTGGAACGGAGTGGACATGGCGGCTCAGCACAAGCGGGTGCGCGCAGCCTGGTATCGCCGGCGTCTCTCCGTCACGGCACCCACGGCGCCCACGGTCGATCCCGCCGCCGACAGGCCGACGGCACTGGCCCGGTTGGCCGAACTGACCGGGCTCGATGCCGGCATTCCTCAGGCGACACGCACCCGGCTGCTCGAACCGAGCGTGGAAGCACCGGTCACCATCGTCGTCTGGCACGGATTCACCAACGCGCCCTCCCAGTTCATCGCGGTGGCCGAACGGCTGCGCGACGCGGGCTACCGCGTCCTGCTGCCGCGGATGCCCCACCACGGCCTGCCCGACCTGCTCAACCGTGAGTTGGCGAGCCTCACCGAAGCCGAACTCGTCGGCCACGTCGACACCTGCATCGACATCGCCGCCGGATTGGGCGACGAGGTGTGGGTGGCGGGCCTGTCGGCCGGCGGCATCATGGCGGCCTGGGCGGCAGCGACCCGACCCGAGGTGAGCCGCGCACTGTTGGCGGCTCCGCTGGTGGCCCCGAAAGGGTTCCCGATGCCCGCGGTGCGGCTGTGCGTGAAGTACCCGCGGATCGTGCCGAGCTATTACATGTGGTGGGATCCACGGGTCAAGGACGCGATGCCGGACAACAGCCCCTACGCCTACCCCGGGTTTCCGCTGCCCGGCGTGATGCCGTTCCTGCACCTGTCGGAATCACTGTTCGACGGCTCGGTCCCGGTCGGCCACCAGCTCGAGCGGGTGGTGCTGGTCACCAACCCCAGCGATCTCGCCGTCCGGCAGGACGCCGCGATCGCCTTCGCCGACCGGGTCTTCGGTGCCGCGGCGGACTACCTCGGTCACGCCACCATCGACCCCGAACTGCACTGGACGCATGACTTCGTCGATCCGTGGTCGCCGGCCGGCGGCAGCACCGATCAGGTGGTCGCGCTGCTGCTGGCAGGGCTGGGTGTCGGCGAGGCGACTGCGGGCGGCGTGCTGGTGCCGCCGCTGGTCACCCCTGGTTGAACCGGCGGAACTTCTTCTCGCCCTTGCCCTGGCCCTGGCCCTTGCGGGGCTTCCAGCCGGAGTCACGATCCCGGTCGCGCGAGCGCGGGGACGCCGGTGCCAGCTCGATCAGCTTGCCGGAGATCCGGGTGTCGCGCAGTGCCTCCCAGGTCTCGCGGGGCAGCGAGGCCGGCAGTTCGACCAACGAATGGTCGGCGCGGATGTCGATGTGTCCGAAGTCGGAGCGCCGCAAACCACCCTCGTTGGCCAGCGCGCCGACGATGTGCCGCGGCGTGATCCGCTGCCGCTTGCCGACCGCGATCCGGTAGGTGGCCAGCGGCGGGCCTTCACGACGCGGACGGGGGCCGCCGTCAGAGAGCTCGCGGGGCCGGCGGTCGGGTCGCACCTCGGGGTCAGGCTCCAGCAGCAGCGGCGACTCACCCTGAGCCTGCAACGCGAGTGCGGCGGCCACGTCCAGCTCGGGGACGTCGTACTCATTGACGTAGTGCGCCACCACCTGCCGGAACAGGTCCAGCCGGTCCGAGCCGAGTGCGGCTGTGATCGCGTCGTCGAACCGGCTCAGCCGGGTGGCGTTGACGTCGTCGGCGCTGGGAATCGGCATCGGCTCCAGGGTCTGCCCGGTGGCCCGCTGGATGCTGGAGAGCAGATGTCGTTCCCGCGGGGTGACGAACGAGATGGCCTCGCCGCTGCGGCCGGCGCGTCCGGTCCGTCCGATCCGGTGCACGTAGGACTCGGTGTCGGTGGGAATGTCGAAGTTGACCACGTGGCTGATCCGGTCGACGTCCAGGCCACGGGCGGCGACGTCGGTGGCCACCAGGATGTCGAGTTTGCCCGACTTCAACTGCCCGATCGTCCGCTCCCGCTGCGGCTGCGCCATGTCGCCGTTGATCGCGGACGCCGAGAAGCCGCGCGCCTGCAGCTTCTCGGCCAGGGTCTCGGTCTCGTTCTTGGTGCGGACGAAGACGATCATGCCTTCGAAGTTCTCGGTCTCGAGGATGCGGGTGAGCGCGTCCACCTTCTGCGGGTAGGAGACCATCAGGTGCCGGTGCCGGACGTTGGTCGCGGTGCTGGTGCGGCCGCGCAGGATGATCTCTTCCGGGTCGCGCAGGTAGGTGCCGGAGAGCCGCCTGATCGCCGGGGGCATGGTGGCCGAGAACAGGGCCACCTGCTTCTCCGCCGGCGCGGCGGACAGGATCGTCTCGACATCCTCGGCGAAGCCCATGCTGAGCATCTCGTCGGCCTCGTCGCGCACCAGCCGCGGCAGCTCGGAAAGATCGGGGGTGCCCTTGTCGAGGTGGTCCATGATCCGGCCCGGGGTGCCGACC
>RRZT011989503.1_pt1 | contig 10647 bp, 9 predicted proteins | sample 2165551 | NCBI WGS metagenome assembly RRZT01 (sample SAMN10456910, study PRJNA506462) | wastewater metagenome | biome: wastewater; feature: sludge; material: wastewater sludge; isolation source: wastewater sludge with Escherichia coli K12::gfp cells carrying plasmid... | place: USA: Moscow, Idaho ...
AATGATTGAGATTTATGACGATATTCCAAAAGATTTATTAGAGCATGTTGAAGATGTTTTATTGGACAGACGCGACGATGCAACAGAGCGATTGATTGATTTTGCTGAAAATCTAAAAGGTGTTACAAAAGAGAAAAAGAAAGATGATGCCTGGCGTGAGTTACCTTTAGAGAAAAGAATTGAAATCTCTTTAGTAAAAGGTATAACTGAGTTTATTGACGAAGATACAGCCGAAGCTTTAGAAAAAATTGGCTCTCCATTACGTGTTATTGAAGGTCCTTTGATGGACGGAATGAATGTCGTTGGAGATTTATTTGGTAGTGGAAAAATGTTCTTACCGCAAGTTGTGAAATCAGCGCGTGTAATGAAAAAATCTGTTGCTTATTTAACACCATTTTTAGAGGAAGAGAAACTTAGAAATAAATCCGACAAAGAACCTTCTAAAATATTGATGGCGACTGTAAAAGGTGATGTCCACGATATTGGTAAAAACATTGTTTCGGTTGTTTTAAGCTGTAATGGTTTCGAAATTATAGATTTAGGCGTAATGGTTTCGTCAGAAAAAATTTTAGAAGAAGCGCAGAAAAATAAAGTTGATGTAATTGGTCTTTCTGGATTGATTACACCTTCGTTAGACGAAATGGTCCATGTTGCAAGAGAAATGAAACGCCTTAATCTTGATATTCCATTGATGATTGGTGGCGCAACAACTTCAAAAGCGCATACAGCTGTTAAAATTGCACCAGAATACGACAAGGCAATTCATGTTTTGGACGCTTCTCGTTCGGTTACAATTTGTCAAAAATTAATTGGATCGAAACAAGCTGAATTATTTTCTGAAACAATTACTGATTACACAAAAATTAGAGAAGGTTTCTTGAATCGTGCTGTAGCAAAAGAATATTTAACAATTGAAGATGCTCGAAAAAATAAATTGAAGGTTAATTTCGAAGAAAATAAACCTTTCAAACCAACTAAATTGGGTGTTTTTACGCATGAAGCAACTGTTTCGGATTTGAAAGATTTTATTGACTGGACACCATTTTTCAAAACGTGGGATTTACACGGAAAATTTCCTGCGATTTTAGAAGATGAAATTGTCGGTACAAATGCAAAGGAATTATATGTTGATGCTTTGTCAATGTTAAATAAAATTGAAACTGAAAATTTAGCAAAACCGAAAGCTGTTTTTGGACTTTTCAAAGCGAACACTGTGAATGATGACACGATTGAATTGTTTGATGAAAATGATAATAAAATCGAAGAATTTTATACGTTACGCCAACAAGCTAAGAAGTCAAAAAATCAACCAAATATTTCGATTTCAGATTTTATTGCTCCAAAAGATTCATCAATTCAAGATTATATCGGAGCATTTGCTGTGACTGCTGGACAAGAGATTGAAGAAGTTGCCAAAGCTTATGAAACTAATTTAGACGATTATAACTCGATTATGGTAAAGGCAATTGCCGATCGTTTGGCAGAAGCTTATGCAGAATATTTGCACAAATATGTACGAACAGAAGTTTGGGGATATGCAAAAGATGAAACTTTATCGAATGATGAATTGATTGCTGAAAAATACAAAGGAATTCGTCCTGCACCTGGTTATCCTGCGTGTCCTGATCATTTAGAAAAAGAAACTATTTTCAAGATTTTGGATGTAGAAAAAAATGCAGGAATTGAGTTAACAAGTTCTTTAGCGATGTATCCTGTTTCTTCGGTTTCTGGTTATTATTTTGGAAATCCTGAAGCAAAATATTTCGGAGTTGGAAAAATAAAAATGGATCAGGTTGAAGATTTTGCGAAACGTAAAAATATAGAACTTGATAAAGCTGAACGTTGGTTAAGTCCGAATTTAGCGTAAAAGCGTTAAGCAAAGTATTTTTTTCGTCTTAATTCTCGATTCATTTCAAAGTGCTTCGCTTTTGAAACACTCGAACTGACGAAAAGAGTGTTAAAAGAAAAAATTGTCACTCAGAATGAAACGTTAGTGAAATGAGGAATCCCAGATTCCTCGACAAGCTCGGAATGACAGAAATAAAAAGTCATCCTGAGCTTGTCGAAGGATCTCACAAATTTGAATAAGATGCTGTAATAAATTTTGCAGGACATTGTAGATAATTTTACAAGCAAGATAATTTTCATTCAGAATGGAGGATTTGCGAAATGAAGAATCCCAGATTCCTCGATAAGCTCGGAATGACAGAAACAAAAAGTCATCCTGAGCTTGTCGAAGGATCTCACAAATTTGAATAAGATACTGTAATAAATTCTGCAGGATATTAAAATAAAATTATAAAATATCGAATTTCGATAAACGATATAAAAGAATGAAAGTTACTGAACATATAGAACGCGCAAATGGAAAACCGTTGTTTTCTGTTGAGATTTTACCGCCTTTGAAAGGGCAAGATGTTAATGCGACGTTCAAAACTTTAGATCCATTAGTGGAATTGAATCCTGCTTTTATCGATGTAACGTATCATCGTCAAGAGTATATTTACAAACAAAAAGAAAATGGATTGTTGAAGCGTTATCAGGTGCGTAAACGCCCTGGAACGGTTGCAATTTGTGCTGCGATACAAAATCATTATAAGGTAGATGCAATTCCGCATTTGATTTGTGGTGGATTTACAAAAGAAGATACAGAAGATGCGCTAATTGATTTGAATTTCTTGGGAATTGATAATCTTTTGGTTTTACGTGGAGATCCAATCAAGACGGAAAAATCATTTGTGCCAGAAGTTGGTGGTCATGCGCATGCATCTGAGCTGATAGAGCAAATTACAGCGTTGAATACAGGAAATTATTTGGACGAAGATATACAAGAATCTCATTCGATGGATTTTTGTATTGGTATTGCAGGCTATCCTGAGAAACATTTTGAATCGCCGAATCTTGGTATGGATTTATATTATTTGAAAAAGAAAGTTGAATTAGGAGCTGATTATATCGTGACGCAGATGTTTTTTGATAATCAGAAATATTTTGATTTTGTGAACAAATGCAGAGAAATGGATATTAATATTCCGATTATTCCTGGAATTAAGCCGTTAACAACTTTCAATCATTTAACTTCTATTCCTCAAAATTTTTACATTGATTTACCTGAATGTTTATCTATGGAAATTTTGAAAGCCAAGAGTAAAGAAGCAATTAAAGAAATTGGTATAGAATGGAGTATTAATCAATGCAAAGAACTAATTGAATTTGGTGTTCCTGGATTACATTTTTATACGATGAGTAATTCGATCAATACAAAAAAAGTTGCCGAAGCAATTTACTAAATAAAAAGAGGAACTATTAAATAGTTCCTCTTTTATTATGATTAATTATCTTCTGTTAAATCTGTTTTATATGTTTCTGGAATTGTAAAATAATTCACTAAAATTGCTATAAAAATCAACACTAACGGATAAGCCAATCCAATATAAGGAGACATTGCTGCGGTAACAATTAACGTACTTTTCAGCAATTCTGTTATAAATGTTGTTGCACCACCAATAAAGCCATTCCCCATATTTTGTGCAAATCCCATACTTGTGTAACGAATTTTTGTTGGAAAAATTTCTAACATAAATGCTCCAAGTGGTCCGTAAGTAGCTGCACCAGCGATAGACGTAATCAAACTAACTACAACTATTCCGAAAATTTGCATATTTGATATATCATGCACTTCTTTCAATCCTTCTGGATTACCTAATTTCATGTATAAAAAGAATGATAATGGAATTAGGATAAAACTTGAAATCATTCCTCCTAACATTACAGGTTTACGACCTATTTTATCACTTAATGCACCAAACCATTGATAGAAAAACGAACTGAATAATGTTGAACATAATACAACAACCAAAACTGTTTCGTAAGGTAAATTAACGGCTCTTTGCAAAAAGAAAAGCGTCACAAAAAGTGTTGTCTGCATAATTGTACTTTGCGCAGCATTTCCTCCAAAAATAGCTTTCAACATCAATTTTACATTTCCTGGTGTTGTAAAAGCATCTTTTACAGGCGTTTTAGAGGTTTTTCCTTCTTTTTTTAATTGTTCAAAAATTGGACTCTCGTGTAAACGTTGACGAATAAAGTAACTTAAAATTACTAAAACTCCACTAAATAAGAACGGAATTCTCCATCCAAAACTTGCAAAAGCTTCTTCTGATAAAAATGATTGTGTTAAGAAAACAACTGTTAAACATAACAATAAACCAATCGGTACAGTTGCTTGAATAAATCCTGTATAAAAACCACGTTTTTCTGCCGGAGCATGTTCTGCAACATAAATTACCGCACCTGCATATTCTCCACTAATAGCAAGTCCTTGCATGATGCGGCACACTAATAATAATACTGGAGCCAACCAACCTACGTTTTCGTAAGTAGGAATACAACCAATTAAAAAAGTTGCAGCTCCCATCATAATTAAAGATACTAAGAATGAATATTTTCGTCCGATGCGATCTCCAATGCTACCAAAAATCAATGATCCAATTGGTCTGAACATGAAAGATGAAACAACAACGGCTAATGTTTCTAAGAAATGTGACGATCCGTCATTTGGAAATAATTGGGTAGATAATACACTTGCCAAAATAATTGCCAAGAACATATCATACCATTCGATTAGTGTCCCAACAGACGAAGCTAAAATAATTTGGAAAATATTATCCTTCTTCGCTACTGTTTGCGAAGGATCTAAAGAATTAATTGTACTCATTTTTTTGTGTGATTTTAGAAATTAAATAAAGTTGTGATTTGAAATCTATTGTTGTTTGCTAAGTATTTATTATCTACTCCTGTTCCTTTTATTGTTGCGTCTGCCCATTGTGCAACACTACGATCATACTCAAATCTAAATTTAAGTGCTTTGCTTAATGTTAAATCTAAACGAGGAACAACTTTGTACATATAATTAACTGTACGTCCACCTTTACTCGCAGAAACAGCTCCCCAATTTGTTGTTACGCCATAAGTTGTTGCAGTTGCTCCTTCAACAGGATTCTTGACACCATTATTACGTATATAACCAGAGAATAATCCAAATGAAAGCTTGCTTTTAGAGTTTTGTTGTAAATCAATCCAGAAACTATGCGTATTCATTGGTTTGTAAGTTTCTATAGCAGTCGGACTTGTTTGATAACCTACAATACCACCAAGTTGAACAAACGATGAAGCATCTTGCATTAAATAACCAGCCAAAGTAATTTGCAATGGTTTCGTATTAAATTTTGAATAAGCCATGAATGAGAAATTCTCTACGCGCTCATTTGATTTTACTGCAGGTGTTCCTGAAGATAATTTAGGTTTCAAGTTTTCATATTGCGCCCCAATACCAGCAGTAATAACAGGTGTTTTATATTGCAATTGTAAATGAGCCGCAGGCATTCCACTATTTCGGAAAGGCTCATTGTTTGGAGTAAAATCTCGTTGAGAATGTAAGGCAGCAATTAATTTGAATTCTTTCGTGAATTTATGTGTCACACGCACTTGAGGATTACGATTCAAAGCATAAACAGGAGCTCCAGTACCATAATTCGCAACATTTGGCAAAGCTTCTAAAACAACAAAAGGATGCCAATATTGTCCAATTCCCAACTGTGTTTTCTCCCAATCTAACATGACATAAGCATGTCGTAAGCGAAATTCGTTAATACCACCTTCTGTCGCACCAAAAAACTCACCTTCTAAAATTCCAGATGTTTTAGCTCCTAATAATTCAGGACCTTTTAGATTAACCCCTGCACGAGAAACAATAGATAACATATGAAATTTAGACGCATCATTTATATCTGCACCATTTACATCTAACAATCGGTCTTTTGGATAAAGCGGAACTAACGTTTCTCCTGCTCCAATCATTTGACGCGTATCCATAAAAATATCATTTCTGATAAATCCATAAAATTGCACCTCAACTTTGTCTTTGTTTTCAGTAGGTTTTTCAACTTTTATTTCTGCTTTTACAACCTTTGCAGTATCGGTAATATTCTGAGCTATGGCACTCGAATAAAGACATAGGAATCCTACGCAGACCAATTTAACTAAATTTCTACTCATTTTTTTGTGATAATTTGACGACTAAAATAAGAAAAAGAAAAAAACTAACAAATGTTCGTTATTGTTTTCTTAATAAAAGTTTAAAATTTTATCGAATAAACACAATTCAGCCTTATCTATTATGAATTATAGGGTAAAAGAGATTTAAAAAAGGAGATTAATTATGAATTTAATAAATTAAAAAAATTCGTACATCTTGTTTTCTGAAAGAATATTTAGAAATTATATCTAAATGGAGAAAAAAAATGAGAGAAGAACGATATATTTCAACAAATGAGGAGAAATTTATTCTTCTCTCGAGTTTTAGTTTTAAAAATGTATGCAAATTTATTACAAACAGAATTTATTTCAGTAAATGCAATGATAAGCTTATGTTAAATCAAAGTTTTTCGAAAAAAAACTAATTTTACACACTAATTCATCAATGAAATTGAATAATCAAACTCATTCTTTTAAGGGTTTATATTATAATATGGAAATATTTATTAAATTAAGAATTCTATTCCTTAATAAAAGTTTAAAAATCACGAATATTTTAAGATTTTTTTGGGAAATAAATTAAATGTTGGTTATATTTTTGTTGTGCAAATAACAACTATGCAAACAAACATCGAAATACATTCTTTAGTAGATGTTGATATGAATGAAATATCAGCTTTATACAACCTTTCTTATCAGAATTACTACGTTCCTATTAATTTATCTGTAGAACAATTTCAGAACAAATTAACAATGGAAGATATCAAACTGAACTATTCTATTGGTGCCAGCATTGACGGAAAATTAGTAGGTTTTTTATTATACGGAATAAGAAATTATAATGACATCAAAACAGCTTACGTTGGTGGAACTGGAGTTTGTCCTGAACAAAGAGGAAAAAAAATAACACAACAAATGTTAGATTACAGTTTTCCTCAATTAAAAGAAAACGGTGTTAAGCAAATCTATTTAGAAGTTAATACAAAAAATGACTTCGCAATTAATGCTTACGAAGCCAGTGGATTTGAGAAAACAAGAGTACTTAATAGTTATAAAGGAATTCCGATTTTGATTGTAAATCCTATGCATGAGATTGTTTCTTTTGAGGATTTAGATTTAATTACAGGAGAAAACTTTTGGGATATTAAGCCAACTTGGAAAAATGATATACAGAGTGTAAAAAACATCTTGGAAAACTGTATTGTGAATGGAATTTATGAGGACGGAATTTTAGTTGCTTACAAAATAATCAATAAAAACAACACACGTATTTATCAATTTGGCGTTCATCATGATTACAGAAATCGTTATTTAGCTTCGGTACTTTTTAGTGATCTAAAAAATAAAGAAGTTAAAATGATTAATGTTGACGAAAGAGAAATTTCTACAAATGATTTTATAAAATCTATGGGATTAGAATTGTACGATCGTCAATACGAAATGAAAAAAGAATTATAAGCAAAAGCCTCTATAAAAGAGGCTTTTCTATTTATTTTAATTCGAAAAAATCACGTTTACCTATTTTTATTTTAGTCGATTTTTTTGATTCTAAAACAAACAAAGGATCCAGCTTTTTTTCTCCGTCAATTTGTACTGCTCCACTTTCTATCAATCTTCGAACTGCAGTTTTTGACAAATCATTCTTAAGTTGATGACAAATTTCTAACAGCGTATTATTCTCTAAGATTAATTCTTCTGTTTTAATCTCTACAAACACACGATTTTCGTCGTTCCTTTTCTGAAACTGATTATTAAAAAACTCCTCTGCTTCTTTTGCATCCTGTTCCGAATGATATTGTGCAATTATATTTTTTGCTACAATTTTCTTAATCAACATTGGGTTTTCAGTACATAATCGTTCAACTAATTTATTTTTATCATCTATACCAAAATCTGTAGCCAAGGCAATAAATTCTTCTAATAAATCGTCTGGAATAGACATTGTTTTACCAAACATTTCATTTGGTTCATCAATCAATCCAATAATATTATTCAATGATTTACTCATTTTTTCTTTTCCATCCGTTCCTCTTAATAACGGCATACACATTACAATTTGTGCATCATCACCATTCGATTCTTGCAACTGACGACCCATCGTACAATTAAATAGTTGATCTGTTCCGCCCATTTCTATGTCTGCATTAATCTCGACAGAATCATATGCTTGTAAAATAGGATAAACCAGCTCGTGCATTGCAATTGGAGTATTTTCGGTAAAGCGCTTATTAAAATCATTTCTATGCATCAATTGCGCTACTGTAACTTTTGACAATAATTGTATAACTTCAGAAAATTGCAATTGATCTAACCAATCCGAGTTAAAAACAATCTCTGCTTTATCGACATCAATAATCTGAGATAATTGATTGATATACGTTTCTGCATTTGCTTTTACTTGGTTAGCATCTAAAGGTTGACGACTTTTATTTTTCCCTGTAGGATCGCCAATTTGAGCTGTAAAACTACCTACTACAATTACAATTTGATGACCTAAATCTTGAAACTGTTTCAATTTTTTTAGAACTACTGCATGTCCTAAATGCAAATCTGGAGCTGTAGGATCGAAACCTAATTTGATGCGTAACTTTCTGTTTTCCTTTTCGGCTAATTTCAATTTTTCATCTAAACCATTTTCGGGTAAAATGATCGAAACATTTTCTTTTAATTTTTCTAAAATTTCCATATTTTTTTAAATAAAAAAAGCCCGAGCAAATGCTCGGGCTTGTAGATTATGATTATTTTTTACGTACAAATTAATACGAAGTACACACATAGTCTACCCGAGCAAATATTGTACGATAATAAGTGCTGAAAAATGGTAAACGTAATATGTGTTGTAAAAACTTCATTTATAGTGCAAAGTTATAAAATGTTTTTGAGTTTAAGGATTTTCTTTCCAAATTTTATCCGAAGCGTCTAAATATACAGGTAACGCAGCTGAGCCGTACCAATTATAAATTTCAGGTTCTAACAATTTTGCTTCGATAGCAGGATCAGATTGCAATAATTTTTGCATTTCATCCATAGTTTCTACATTCTGAAAAATAAAGATTCCTCTATAATTTTTCTCATTTTTTGCAATCGGACCAGCAACAACCAACTTACCATCTTTCACTAAACGGTTGATATTATCCAAATGTCCTCTAAATTTTTCTGCTATCAATTCTTTATCATTCGACGTATTACTGCCCGTTTTAAGAATCACAAAAAAGTAAGGTTTCATTCCATAATCATCACCTTTTAGCTCTTTAGCTAAAGCTTCATCATAATTTGGATTCGTTTTTTGAGCCAATAGATTAAATGAAGAAAACATTAATGTGAAAGAAAATAATAATCTGAACATGTATAATTTTTTATAAAAGTAGTGTAATTTTCATTTTCGTTATAACTTTGTTTTAAAATTAATAAAATGAGCAGTAAAACTGCAAAAACTAACGCTGTTAGATTGTTAGACACGCATACCATAACCTATCAGTTACGCGAGTATGAAGTAGATGAAGAACATGTGGATGCCTTACATGTCGCAAAATCATTACAAGTTAATCCAGAAAGTATTTATAAAACATTGGTTTTAAAAGGAAACGTAGACGCTTACTTGGTTGCTGTAATTCCGGCAAATACACATTTGGACATGAAAAAATTTGCAAAAATTTCAGGAAATAAAAACTGCGAAATGCTTCCGTTAAAAGATTTATTAAATGTAACTGGCTATATTCGTGGCGGTTGTTCTCCTATTGGTATGAAAAAACAATTTCCTACCTACATAGAAGAATTGGCTACTTTACAAGAAAACATTTGCATAAGTGCAGGAAAAAGAGGATTACAAATCATTCTTAATCCTGAAGAATTAAGAAAACTAATCGATGCTAAGTTTGTTGATATTACGCAAATTGAACTTTAAGCAGACCGAATTATTTCTTATTATTTACAATTAATCTTTCCAAAATCGACGGAAAATTAGCTTCGTCAACAAACGTAAAATCTGGATTTGCATAAACGATAATTCCGTTTTGATCAATCACATAAGTCGCTCTATTATTATATCCTAACGAATTGTACGAATTATATATCTGCGAAATTTCGTAATTTTCATCGTTAAGATATGTAATATTTGATGTACGTAAAGCCGTTTTCCATAATTCTAACAATGGATTTGTAGAACTTGAAATTGCATACGTTTTCACTTTCTCTAAAGCTGGATTATGATCAATCAATTGTATTTGAGCTGCACAAGACATCATCGCATGTTTGTCTACAGAAGTAAAATCGGGTAAAATTTGTCCACTAAAAGCTGCAGGATAAAATGTCAAAACTTTAAATTTAGACTTATCATCTAACAGTTTAACCGAAGAATTTTTGTCAAAACTTGGTCCTCTCAAAATAAAATCTGGTGCCTTATCACCTACTTTTAAAGCGCTACTATTTGTTTGTTTTACAACAACTTCATCCGTTTTCACAACTTTCTTAACCAGTCTTTCCAACGGTTTCAAATGTTCTCCTTGAGCGCGATAATCATTATCTCTGAAAAGAATTTTATTGTTCTTATCAACAAAGAAAAGAATAGAACTTTCGACTAATATTTTACTTGTTGAAAATGAAACTGGAATA
>RRZT011488819.1_pt1 | contig 10646 bp, 8 predicted proteins | sample 2165551 | NCBI WGS metagenome assembly RRZT01 (sample SAMN10456910, study PRJNA506462) | wastewater metagenome | biome: wastewater; feature: sludge; material: wastewater sludge; isolation source: wastewater sludge with Escherichia coli K12::gfp cells carrying plasmid... | place: USA: Moscow, Idaho ...
GAATTATCTATATATAAATTTTAAATATTTATATGATAATTCTAAACTTATAAAAAGGTGAGTTTTGTCTGAAATAGAGAAATTAAAAAAAGAAGTAGAAAAACTAAAAAAAGAAAATTTAGATTTAAAGAAAAAGAAAAAATTCGGTCTAGTATGGGAGGAAAGAGAACTAGAAAAAAATATTGATGATGGAGAATATTACCCATATTTAGTTAAAAAAGGTAATGCTTTTGGATTTGACAATAATGAAACTAATAAAAATATCCTTATTGAAGGTGACAATTATCATGCTTTAGAAATCTTACAATATACGCATAAAGAGAAAATTGATATTATTTATATAGACCCTCCGTACAATACTGGGAAAAAGAATGAGTTTAAGTATGGAGATAGTTGGATTGATAAGAATAGTGGATATAAACATAGTTATTGGCTATCTTTTATGAATAAAAGATTAGAAATAGGTAAGAATCTGCTATCAAAAGATGGTTTAATATTCATTAGTATTGATGAAAACGAATACGCTAGATTAAAGTTACTTTGTGACGATATTTTTACTCCATCAAATTTCATAGGTACATTTGTAAAAAAAATAAGTGGCGGCAAAAATGATTCAAAAACAATCAAAATAAATCATGAATATTTATTATGCTACAAAAGAACAGAGAAATCAACTATACATCTGAACATAGAATACACAAAAAAAGATGAAATAAGATCACTTCAAAAAGATGGAGATAATGAAGAGAGATTTCATAGAGAAAACTTATGGTATCCAATTTATGCAAATATAAAGACTAAAGAAATATCTCTAGAATTAAAAAGAGATATGGTTGAAATTCTTCCAATTAAAAATGACGGATTAGAAAGATACTGGAGATGGGAATATGATACTGCATTAAAAAGGATAAATGAATTAAGGCTAACTAAAACTAAATTTGATAATGGTGAAATAAAATATGATATTGGTGTATTTACACCAAAAGGAACAAAGAAAGAACTTCCTTGGAATTCTTTTATATCAGATTTCTCTGCAGGTGGCGGAACACAATTAAAAGAAGTATTAGGAAATAAAATATCTGGAATGTATCCTAAAAATTTAGATTATATAAAGTGGATTTGTAGTCTTAGTATAAAAAAAGATCCAATAATCCTTGATTTCTTTGCTGGTTCAGGAACAACGGGACAAGCATTAGAAGAATTAAAAAAAGATGTTAAATTTCATATTGAAAATCCTAAATATATTCTTATTACGAACAACGAAAATAATATATGTGAAGATGTATGCTATCAAAGAATTAAAAAAGCAAACGAAAAATATAGCTATGATTCAAATTTGGAATATTTAAAGATAGAACTATTGAAATATGATTCTCAAAAGCATATTGACCTTGATATTAAAGAGTTCATGATTGATAAGTTTATTGAAATTATAAAAGTTCGTGAAGGTTGTTTTAAAATTGATGAAATCAATAATTTTTTACTAAAATTTGCTCATATAAACAAATCAGTATATATTTTACAAGATATATATAAAATGAAAAAAAATGATTATGAAAAAATTGTTTCCATATTACAAAATGATGAAAATGACAAAATAAACATTTATATATTGTCAATGTCAAATCATGAACACTATATAAATAAACTATCAAAAGCAAACAAAAATATAACATTTGAACCATTACCAGAAAGCTTTTTAAAAATATTAAGAAAGATAAAAAGGAAAAAAATATGAATCTTTTTAGATATCAAGTAGATGCGGTAAAACAATTAAATGAAATTATAGCTTATTCACTAGAAAAATATGAATTAGCAAAAAAAAGAAATCGAGAAGAGACATCAACCGTTCATTTTACTTCTACTACGGGTAGTGGTAAAACTTTAATGAGTTTTGTTTTAATGGATGAGATATCAAAAGAATTTGATAATATCGTGTTTATATGGATAGCTCCAAACAAACTTCATGAGCAAACTTTAGAAAAATTTGAATCATATTCAAATTTAATATATTCAAAACTAAAACCTTTGGATAGTGATAGCATAGATAGTAATAATTTAATTAATTCAAATGAAATCTTATGTCTTAACTGGGCATCTATTGATAAAGATAGTAATACTCTAATAAGAAATAATGAAAATGGAAAATATATGAGTAATATAATTTCTAGAACTAAAGAAAATGGTTCTAATATTATTGTGTTTATTGATGAATCACATATTGGTTCTTCAAATGAATCAAGTAAAGCAAATGCTTTTATAGAATCAATTAATCCTTCTGTAAGAGTCGAAATTACAGCTACTCCTAAAAAAATAAACTTAGGTGAAGAACAAGTTATAGTTGATAGAGAGGAAGTAGTTGAATCAGGAGTTATTAAAAAAGAGTTCATATTCAATGATTTTGATATTGATGAAGACTCAATAGATAAAGAAAAATTAACAAACCATGCATATAAAAAATTAAAAAATATAAAAGAACAATTTATAGCCAATGGAATTAATTACGTAAATCCACTAATGATAATCCAGATAGAAAATGACAATCAAGAAGAGTTTAGAAAAACACAATATGAAATAGAATTATACCTTGAAAAGATAGGAGTTTCAAAAGATTTAATTGCTTATTATTTATCTGATAATAAGTTTCAATCAGAAAGATTATCTTCTAATAATTGCCCTATTGAAATAGTATTTACAAAAACTGCAATAGCAACTGGTTGGGATTGCCCTAGAGCCTCAGTTTTATTAACTTTTAGAAAAAGTAATAATGATGATTTTAAAACACAAGTTTTAGGAAGAATCAACAGAATGCCAGAACTAAAACATTACGGAATTGAACTTTTAGATTCCGCATATATTTATGCAAATGTTGAAAAATATGTACCTGAAAGTTTAGTTCAAAAAGCATTTAATCTACAAACAAATAAAACTAAACAACTTCAAAAAATATATATAAAGGATGAATTTATAGGTGAAATAAAACTTACAAAATATAGAAAACAAGATGTTATAGATTCATTTTATGATTCTGAATTTGATATGGATACTTTTGTAGAAGATTCTTGTAAAAAATTTTGGGAGAAAGTAAAAAAACCTTTGAATTTTAGAGTTACTTCTAAAATAGTTTATAATTTACATTTAACAGATCCCAATATTGAAGTTTTAAATTTAGATAATACTGATTATGTTTTATCGAATAAAGAAATACAAAATATTTTTACTAATAAATTAAAGTCTGCGGGTTTTAAAGTAACAGATAGTGGTTTTGCAACAGGTTCGTTATTTGAAGTTAATAAAGAAATTACTCCTTATGAAACAGATAAACTCTTAAGAACAATGAAGCAATTATCAAATAATGTAGTTGAAACTTATTTAGATATGTACATATTGATTTTGCAAGAAGAAAATTTTGTATTGTTTTCTGAGTTATTAGAAAATATAATTAACTTTTCTTATAAAAAAAGATTTAGAAGCGTAGAAAAAGGAACTATTTTTGAGGATATAAAATCTTATATTTACTGGACTCCTCCTACATATCAAGACTGTAGAAAAAATATCAAGACTGGTTTATATTTAAAAAATATTTTTAAAAGCATTTGTATAGAAAATTATAATAAAACTGAACAAGCATTTAGTTATATTTTAGAAAAAGACAAAAATGTCAAATGCTGGTACAAGAATGGTAATAAAGGAGAATTTTATTTTAGTATTCCTTATAAAAAAGACAATATTATAAAAGACTTTTATCCTGATTTTATTGTAAAATATAATGATAATTCTATAGGTATTTATGATACAAAATCAGAAATGACAGCATCTGATGGAGAAGCAAAAGAAAAGGCAGAATATCTTTATGCTTATTGTAAAATGAAAAACTTAAAAGGAGGATTAATTAAATTAAAAGAACTACCAACAAAGTGTGGCAAGTTTGTAATTAATCAAAGAGAAACTTATACTAACTATGATCCAAATAATACTGAATGGGAAGATTTTAGTGAAGTATTAGACTTATCCGATAAATCTAATGTGTATATTAAATTATAACAAGTAACTATAATTCTTTATTATCATTACTAGAATTTGTTATAATAGGATGTAATTTAAAGGATTTATTATATGAATATATTTGTCTATGGTACGCTTATGACTGGATTTAAAAACAATTACTTGTTATCAAATTGTCAGTTGCTTGGCTTTGGTGAAACTAAAGAAAAATTTGGTTTGTATAGTTCTAAATGTGGAAACTTTCCTTTTGTGATAGAAAGCATAAAAAATGAAACAATTAAAGGTGAATTATATAAAATTGATGAATATACATTAGAACAATTAGATATTTTAGAAGGTTATCCTAATTTATATATAAGAAAAGAAGTTATTATTAAATTAGATGGAAAATTAAAAAAAGCTATTATGTATATAAAAAATGAATCCACTTATCCTGATTCAATTGATTATAATCAGAAATTAGATTTTTGGGAGTAAGTCAATTATAAAATATATTTAAGTTTTACATAGATTTTTTTGAATCATTTATATTCTAAAATCTCATTTAAAATGATAATGTTACCAGACATGTATTAACTGAATCAGAAGTGTTTATCATGTTGGGGCATATTTCAAATAAAAATGGGAAATATATTCAAATTGCCTTGTTATTAAATCAATGGTTTCTTAAACAAATGTCTAAAAATAAAGTAAAAATAGAACAGTTTGTTGGCTTTATATTCATAGACAGCACCTTTTATATTTTTCCCCACTTCCACAAGGGCAAGTTTCATTTCTTCCAACCTTTTTTTTAGCTTCTAAAGTTTGCTGCAAACGATATTCTTTTAAACCTGCAACTTTTTTCTCTAATAACTCACTAGGCTTGTTTTCATAATAAAACTGTTCAAAATCTATAGAGTCATTAGCAATAATAATTACAAACCAATTATTGATTTTTCTTTCATAAGCATATAGTTCACATTGTTGATACAATTGATCATAGGTATAAATTCGCTTACTAACAAATACCACACCAATATTAGCATTATCAATATACGTATGAAAATCAGTTCTTTGAGATTTTATTATTAGTGTTATTTGTTCTTTAATTAATTCCTGTCCATAGCAGTCAAGGCTTAACAAAAATTTTGTAAGAATCGAAAAGTTTTTCTTGTTAGTTTTTTCGATTTTTTCTACTAAGAACTTTATATTGTTTTTGCAACCATCAAAAAAAGTAGGTTTTTTTTGAATTTTATTTAAAGCACCTTCTTTCCAATGATAATAGAGGTCGATATTTTTTGAAAAACTACTATCAATATGAAGCATGAAACCACTTTTTGGAAAATCTATATCATCAAAATATAATCCTTCACTTAAAAAATAACCAAATATATCTATCTCTTCAGCCATTTTGATTTGAGGAAACTCATTATATTTAATTCGGCGTTCTATATATACTAAAAACTCACTTGGCAATTCAATGATTTCAGAAATAATTCTTAAGTCATTTAAATAGATAGACCAAATCCATTCATCATCTTGAATAAATCCAAATTCTTTAAGAGATGATAAATCACTAGAAATATGATTTAATGGTTCCAAAGTAGCATTAATTAAATAGATATTATTAATGTCTTTTCTATTAATTGTTAATATAGTTTTTTTATTTTTATCTCTAAATTCTACTAATTCATTTGATAAGATATGTTTTTTTGCTCTAATTGCTTGTTTATATGCTTGTTCTACAATATCTTTGGTATTACTTTTTATTTTGTTTATATCACCTTGTCGTGCTCCTAAAGTAAACTTATTACTTTTTGCCTCAACAATAAATATGTGATTATCATAGATTACAATTCCATCAACTTCATCATCAATTCCATATTTTAAGTTTTTGTATACATCGCAACCAGGTAATATTTGTTGAATCAGTTTTAAAGATTGATCTTCTAAATATTCACCTTTTTTTTATAATAATTTTTTTGATGTTTAGAAGGAGGTATATTAGTTAATATAATATTTTCCAATAAGTTATGCAAATTGTAATAAATTGATGCAGAATTAAAACAATAATATTCATCATTTATATTTACAAGTGGTTTATCATAAATAAGTGTATTATTCATTGGAAAATATTCTATTTTTCCATTTTTAAAATCTGCATTTTCTCCAATTTTAATACTAAGCTGTTCTAAAATCTCCAAGGATAGTAAAGCATTGTCAACTTTAAAAATCTGATTAATTGGCTTTTTAAAATTTTGTGTCCATGCAGAGGTAATTTCTTTAATATTTAAATAATCTGGTAATTTATATTTTTCTTTTGTAGCTTCTGCAATCATCATATCTAATAATTGGGTTTCTTTTTGTTGATGATCATTTATTAATGGAGTGTTAGCGACATTAATTAAATTATCAATTAGTTGGTCCGCTGTAAGTTTATATGTTTTTTTTGTAATTTCATTAAATTTTGAAAATAGTTCTCTGCACATCTGAATCTTATGTTCAGAATAAGAATCCCCTCGAACAACCATATGATGCAAAGATTGTAAAAATTTTATTTGATTCGGTTCACCATTAAAATCACTTGTAAACATAAGATATAAAAGAGATTGCATTTTCAACTTTTCAAGCATCTCATCTATATTGTGTAATATCTTTTCATCACATTCTTTACTGTTTGATGAACCAATAGCTGTTATCAAACTATGCAAATAATCTAATTTAAAGTTTCTATCACTATCCATATCTTCCGTGACAGTATCAGGAGTTGAAAAACTATACAGTGCACTAAAGTAATCTAAAATCTGTTTAGTATCACAACTTAAAATATCTATTTTTAGAGAATCAATAAGTTCTCTAATTTCATCTTCAAGTTTTGGTAAATTTTCTTTTATTTTTTCAAAACGCTCTTTCTGTTCATTTTCATCAAGTTCTGGAAAACTTTGATTCGCTAATTCTCTTGTGATTTTTTCTATGTCTTCTTTAAATGGGTCATCTTTTTTCGGTAAATCAACAATCATTTTTTCTCCTTTTAACCTACAAGCCAACGATTGAAGATAGAAATAAGTCGCCGTTAGGCTACTTATTTCTATCTTAGAACTTGTTAGTTTGTTTAGCTATATACTTAAAAGGAGCAGCAGGGCACCTGCAGCTACGCTGATACTGAAAGCGACAAATGCGTTACTAATACCAGTGAAAATTCTAAAAATTGCTCTATCCATTGAAAACTCCTCTAAATTTAAAGCCTTTTGGGCTACTATCATCTGTATAATTTCTATTGAAAAAACCATTATAGCTATCAAAATCAATGCTTTCAATATCAGAACTAAGCTTACGGTACCTAATGCCAGGGGTGTTGCCCCTTTTAAATATATAATTGTTACTAATGTTCTATGTAATCTAACTATTTAGTATTAATAAATTATATATAATTAATCTATAAAACGACTTAATATATTGTTATATAAACTAGTAAATATATAAAGAGAATAAAGTTAAGTATTTGGACTAAAAGGTAAGATTTAACAATAGAATTTAAACAACTTATTCAAAATCAATTTCTTCTTCTGCAATATTGAATATATCAATTCTATTTTCAACATCTATTTGATTTACTAGCCAACCTTTAAGTTGAGCATTTTGAATAAATGTATCAATTCTATTAACTCCTTTAATTTCTTTTAGTGTTATCACGATACCAAATTTTAGTCCATATCCATGTCTCTCTTCAAGCCGTTCCTTCGTTTTAAGACTAAGTCCCCACAAATGATTGTCATAAGCTTTTAATTCTCCATTTTTTCCAGTTAAAACTTCTCGTATATGTTTTATATTATCCCACTTTCTAAAAAACTTACGAGCATCCTCTTCCCATGTGTAATGATTAAATTCATCTATTTGGTAATTATTGTTTATAGTTTTAATTTTAGCACCATTAAGTCTTCCAAAAGAGATATCAAGTTCTGTATTGGTGTAGTCAACACCTTGATTTCTAGAGCATGCAGGAAAATAACAAAGTGTAGCTTTTGAAATAAAAGGATGTTTATCTTTAACTACAGGAACAGGTAGCTTGTAATTATATGTGTTATATTTCTCTGAAATACCCTGTATAACAAATTGTATTTCATCATCTTTACTATGTACAATATCCTTTATATGTATAGGAACAACTCCATGCCCTACAAGTGTAGGATCATTTTGCTGTTTATCCCAAGTACTTGCAGAATGAACGAGCAGAGCTTTAGCGATTTCTCTACTTAATCCTAGTACATTAATCAAATATGATAGTTTTCTAGAAATCCATGGAGCTGCAAATGAAGTTCCTTTTACAGAGGCTTCTCCATTTGGAGTACAAACCTTCATTGGATGTATTAAATCACCACCGTAATAACTAATATCAGGTTTAATAAAAAATGATAATACAGGACCTTTCCTACTATAGGAAGAAGGTTTATTATTTTTGTCTACTGAATTTACAACTATGGAATTTATTGAATCAGCAGGTGCTCCAATAGGTCTAATTTCAATTTCTTCAGAAGATAAGTTTGTTCCGGCTATAACAAATATAACATCATTTTCGAATTGGATTTTATCTAGAATAGCTGCTTCAGGAGATATAAAATTAGGATTTATATTTAATTTTGAACCTAAAGATAAATTCCATACTTTGATGTCTTTATTCGCAGCTACTATTTCACTAATATTTCTCAATATTGTAAAAGAATTAAAACTCTTACCACTAGCTACTCCAAAATGTCTAACTCTAAATCTTCCACATCCATCATCTAAATGTGGGTTAAAAGTTGGTCCATCTACAATTATAGAAGAAACTGCTGTACCATGTTCAAAATCGGTTTGAGAAATAGGAATTTCACTTGATAACATATTTGTATATTCAACCCATTCTGAGAAATATACATTTTTATCAAATAGTGTATCAATAACTCCAATTATTGGCTCATTTTTTGGAGAATCAATAGTTATAATACCATTGTCAATGAATTTAAAATCATATTTTGTAATTTCAGATAAATCACTAACTGCCATAGATATTAAAAATGGAGCTTTTGTTTTTAAAATTTCTAATTCATCAGGTCTCAATAAAATAGTTGTTTCATCCATAATACGGCTAGAGAGAATATTAATTCCTATTTTTTCTAAAAGTTGTGTTGTTTTTACATCTGTTTTATATATAGTAATAATTGCATCTTGTTCAAACATTACATCTTCAATAGATATGTCGAATTTTTCAACATAATATGCGTCTACAATGACATTTAGAAAATTTGTTTTTGAAATTGTTTTATGAGAATAAGAAATTTTTTTTTGATTTATTCTATCAATTGTATAATAGTCAATTTCTCCGTCGAACTGTTGATTTAAAATATTAATACTATCAGTTAGTTTTAGTATCGATTCATTTACAATATCTCTTGATAAATAGTGTGTAATAATGTGCTTAGGAGAAGTATCAAGTGAAAATTTTGCACCTACTATAGAACTATTAGGTCTATTTGAATTATTTCCTAAAAGAGCTTGTATTCTATTGCTTTTAGCGGCAACTTTAATATAATGTACTGAAATCAGTATCCCAGGAAGTAGGGTTTGTCCTTTCCAGTACTCCATCAGATCTTTTAAATTTTTCAGTATGTCTAGTAATTTTGATACGCTTACAGATTGACCTTTGGGTAAATTAGGTGCACTAAATCCGTTTGTTGATCTAGATGCTTGTTCAAATCTTCCTTTTAATTCTAATAGGTTATTCAATACTATTCCTTTAACTCTCTAGAAACTTGACTTTTTGATATTCCTGTCAAAATTTCAATTTCCCTAACAGTGAAACCTTTATTTTGCATGTATTTCAAATCCATGCTTTCATGAGATTTAGTAATATTAACATATAGTTTTTTTAAATAATCATATTCATTACTAGAATCACTAAAAGCAATTGAAGTTTTTATAAGATTTTTAAGTTCTCCAGGATATGGTATTACATCCATATTTTCAAGTATTTTCTTAAATAATCTCATATTTCTTCCAGCATATTTAAACTTTTGCAACATATCATTTAAAATAGATTCCCCTACTTCAATAAGATCTTGTTTTGTGTAATTACTAAAATCAATAATTGCATCAAATCTTCTAGATAATGCCTTATCAAATGCTTTGTATAAATTAGTAGTTGCAATTAAAACAATATTATTATTTAAGCTATCTAATCCTTTTAAAACGGAAGAAGTAGCTCTACCCATTTCTCTTAAATCATTTACATTTATTCTATCAATCGCTATAGAATCTATTTCATCAAAAAGAATAACAACTTTATCTGGATTTGCCACTGAAGAAATCTCCTTGAAAAGTAAAGATATGTTTTTAGAAGTTTGTCCCAATTTACTGTCTATAACAGAATCAAAATCTACTATAAACAATTCTCGTTCTAGTATTCTCGCTATTTGCTTTACTGACTCAGTTTTGCCTGTACCAGGAGGTCCTTCAAATAAAAATTTATTAATACCAGCATTATGCCCAATGGCATTTATTACACCTAATATACTATCCTTAATTGAATTTGGTAGTGGTAATGGATTATTTGATGTTTCCATTCTTTTTACAAATATATTTTCATTAGCATCTATTTGAGGTGAAAAAGTATTTGTATCTGATAA
>RRZT011913805.1_pt1 | contig 10646 bp, 5 predicted proteins | sample 2165551 | NCBI WGS metagenome assembly RRZT01 (sample SAMN10456910, study PRJNA506462) | wastewater metagenome | biome: wastewater; feature: sludge; material: wastewater sludge; isolation source: wastewater sludge with Escherichia coli K12::gfp cells carrying plasmid... | place: USA: Moscow, Idaho ...
GACCTGGCAGAGCACCACGCTTGCCCCCGGGTCGCTGATCAATGGCGCCAACACCATCGCCGTCGAGGTCCACCAAAACGCCATCAACAGTTCCGACCTCAGTTTCGACCTGCAACTGACGCCGACCGGAGCCACCGCGACAGCCACCGCGACACAGACGCCCAGCACCAGCCCCAGCACTTCGGGCCCCCCGCCCACCGGCACCGTTCAGGTCTATGCCGCCGGGGACATCGGGCAGTGCGGCCAGTCCGGGGCTGCCGCGACTTCTGCGCTGTTGGACACCGTGCAGGGCCCCTTCCTGGCACTGGGCGATCTTGCCTACCCCGATGGCACCGCCGCCGACTTCAGGAACTGCTACGACCCGGCGTATGGCCGGCACAAGGACCGCACGTGGCCGGTGCCGGGCAATCACGAATACAACTCCGGCGGGCAGGCCTACTTCGACTACTTCGGCGGTCGTGTCGGAACCCCCGCCCAGCCCTGGTACTCGCTGGACGTCGGAGCCTGGCACTTCGTGATGCTGAACTCCAACTGCGCAGTGGTGGGTGGATGCGGGACGGGGTCCGCGCAGTACACCTGGCTGCAACAGGACCTCGCGGAGCATCCGGGACAGTGCCTTGCCGCCGTTTGGCACCATCCGAACTACGTCAGTGGGGCTTACGGCACCAACACCATCACGTCGGCGTTCTGGCAGTTGCTGCAGAGTCGCGGAGCGGACCTGGTCCTCAGCGGGCACCAGCACTCCTACGAGCGGTTCGCCCGCATGAATGAGTCCGGCCAGAGTGACGATCTAGGAATCCGACAGTTCGTCGTAGGCACCGGTGGCGCGGCCTTGTACGGATTCGCGAGCGTCCACCCCCAATCGCAGTATCAGCAGACCAACAGCCACGGCCTGCTGCGACTGGACCTGGCGCCAACCGGCTACTCCTGGCAGTTCGTGCCCACAAGAAGCGACGTGGGCGGCGACAGCGGCGCCGACACCTGCTGATCCGCGTCACACCCGACGGGAGGATGGCCAGGCCCTATCGCCGGGCCCGGCCTGCTTGCTGACACAGGCGGCATCCCCCGCGTCGGCAACAGCCCGGCAGACTCTCGGCGGAGAACGCGAAGCTTGTGGCGATTCACACACGTCGGCGCGAACCAGCGACGAGCGATCTAGGCTGGGTGGAAAGCCGGGCGTCGATCGGGGGCACATGAGGATCCTGCTGGTCGCCTCGTCAGGCGGGCACCTCGCGCAGCTCATGACGTTGCGCCCGTGGTGGGAGCAGCACACCCGACGCTGGATCACGTTCGACACCATCGATGCGCAATCCCTGCTCGCCGACGAAGACGTGTCCTACGGCTTCTCGCCGACGACCCGCAACATCCCGAACCTGGCCCGCAACGCGAAGATGGCGCGAAAGGAACTCGCCTCCTTCCGGCCCGACGTGATCATCAGCACGGGTGCTGGCATCGCTGTCCCCTATTTCTGGCTCGCGCGCCGGTACGGTGCTCGCACGGTGTACCTGGAGGTCATCGATCGTATCGATCTACCGACCATGACCGGACGGCTCGTGTACCCGGTCACGGACGCATTCCTGGCTCAGTGGCCGGAACAGACACGTCAATACCCGCGGGCGCAGGTCGTAGGACCCGTGATCTGACCCGGATCAGGATCGGTCAGTGTGAGGGCCGACGACAGGAGCGGCCACGGACTCAGCTCGATCATCTGGATTCGCCCCCTGCTCCTGGGGCCACTCTGCCAACGAGGGTTGGTGCTCGGGTTCGGTGTTCGCGGGCGGATTCGGGACCTCCGCTTTGAACGGCAGCAATCGTGGCAGCCGCGCCCACCCATGCACGGCACGACGGGTCCACGCCTGAGAGGGGCGTTCCACCCAGCGGAAGAGCGCCCAGGACAGAAGGACCACCGCAGCCATGGCGATCACTATCGCCAGCCAACCGGCCAGGAAGGGCACGCGGTTGGCCAGGACGATGATCGAGACTCCGATGTTCTCGTGCAACAGATACAACGAATAGGAAATCGTGCCGACGAAGACCAGCGGAGCCCACGAAAGGAAGCCGAGCCAGCCCCGGATGAAGGCCACGAACATCCCCACCATGCCCAGGACAATCAGGCTCGCCCACACGTCCCAGCGGGGCGCATCCACAGCCACATAGGTGATGGCCGCGGCCGCGAACAGAAGCGCCGCAGGTCGAGTGAGCCTGCCGTGCTCCACCACGAGGAAGAAACCCATGCCCGCCGTGAAGAACGGGAGCGCCTCGGCGATGAGCAGGTTGTCCGCGATCACAGGGTTGAGGAACGTCACCGCAATGGCAAGACCGTTGAGTCCGACCCAGGCCCAGATGAAACTGGCGCCTCGAAAGACGAGGAAGGCAAGCCCGATGAGGACGTAGAACTTGAGCTCGACCAGCAAAGACCAGTAGACGCCATCGATCCAACGGACGCCGACGGTGTCGGAGTTCAGGGTCAGACCGACGAGGAACTCGGTGGGCGTCCGTTGAAAACGGTCCACGCCCATCAAGGTGACGAGCACAAGCGTGACGACCATGGCCACGACATAGGGCGGATAGATGCGACCCAGCCGCCGCAGGCCGAACTCGCCGGCGCTCCGGCAACGGGTGAGGGTCATGAAGATCACGAACCCGGAGATCATGAAGAAGAACTGAACCCCGAGCCACCCGTACGAGAACCAGTCAACGCGAAGGGGCGAGCCGTAAAGATCGACGCCCTCCATCGCTGGACCCTCGGGCCCGAAACGGTACGTGAAGTGGTAGAGGAGAACAGCGATGACTGCGAGGCCACGGAAAGCGTCGAGGACGCCGATCCGGGCACGATCTGCCGTGGTCATGAACCCCCCTGGGCTTCCGCTACGACCCCACCGATCGTCACGCTTCGTAATCAGTATCCGGAGTCAGGCGTGCCAGGTCAACGCAATGTGAGGGCGATCACGAAGATCGCCCTCACATCCAGTGCATACAGTCAGCGAGCGAACACCCTCACGTAGTCGATCGCGTAGGTCGCCGGCCATGACCCGAACTGGATCCCGGTGGTCGGGCAGTTGGATGGGATTCCGCCGGTCGGGGCCTTGTAAGTGAGGCTGCAGACCTTGGGCCCTGCGAGGTAGCCAAGATTCGTCTCTGGATCACCGATCCAGTTGCCACCCACAGCCAGGTTGACTGCAATGTCCCACGACGCCTGTGGGTCCGTCTGGTTCCAGGCCTCAGGAGCGGTGTTGACATACTGCGTGGTCTGAACCGAGTCCACGAAGAACCGGAACCGCACGTCGGTGGTGCCATCCGTTGCTGTCACCGGCTCGATCTCGACCGCGTAGGTGTGCCATCCCCCCGTCCCCACTGAGGGAGTCTCGACGAAGGTGGCCTTCTGGCCGAGGTTGCGCCCGAAGGTGGTCGGGAAGTGCAGCGTCTGGTAGATGCTCCCGGGCTTCTGGTTGTGGAAGTACTCCATGATGTCCACCTCGGCGACGCCTGAGCCATTGCGGTGGCGCAGCCAGAACGCCGGCCAGAGTCCTTGACCGTGCGGCATCTTGGCCCGGATCTCAAAGCGGCCGTAGAGCGGGTACAGCCGACCCACCTCACGCGATCCGAGGAAGCCCGAGGAGTACTTGTCCGCCGGCTGTCCCGGGCAGGTGATGTTCTCCTTCTTCGCCGTGATCGTCGCCTGACCACCCGCTACGCCCACGTTGTTGGGAGTCAAGCAGGCCAGTTCCGCGTTGCCGTCGCCGTACGTGTTGTAGTAGGCCTTCCAGTTCGACGCGTTGAGTGACTGACCATCGAACTCATCGCCCCCGACCAAGCGCCACCCCGCGGGTGCCGGCGCAGTCGCGGTGACCTGGCGGGTGGCGGAAGCCGAAGCGCCCTTGTCATCGACCACCGTGAGCTTCACGGTGTAGGCGCCGGCTGTGGCGTAGGTGTTGACGGCGCTGACCCCCGTGGCCGTCTTTCCATCCCCGAACTCCCAGCGGTACGAGGCAATGGTGCCGTCCGGGTCACTCGAGGCAGTGGCATCGACCGACGCAGTGAGGGTGTTCACCGTCGCCTGGAACGCTGCGACCGGCGCTTGGTTGGGCTTCACGACGGTGACCTGGCGAGTCGCACTGGCCGTGTCGCCTCGATCGTCGGTGACCGTCAGGGTCACGGGGTAGGTCCCCCCCAGCGCGTAGGTGTGAGAGCCGTTGGCACCTGAGCCTTGGCCGCCGTCCCCGAAGTCCCAGGCGTAGGAGGCGATGCTCCCGTCGGGATCCGACGAGCTGCTCGCGTCAACGGATGCGGTCAAACCATCGGATTGGTCGGTGAATGCAGCGTTCGGTGGCTGGTTGGGCTTGGTGACCGTCACCTCCTGCAGAGTCGAGTTCCCGGCACCCTTGTCATCGGTGACAGTCAACTTGACGCTGTAGGTTCCACCGGCCGCATATTGGTGCGAGGCCCGCACACCCGTGGCGGTGGCGCCATCGCCGAAGTCCCATTCGTGGGTGGCGACCGTGCCATCAGAATCTGTCGAGTCCGAACCATCGACCGACAGCGTCAGACCCTGCGGATCTGCAGCGAATGCGGCGACCGGAGACTCGTTGGGCTTGACCACCGTCACCGACCGAGTGGTGCTGGCTTTCGCTCCGGAGTTGTCCGTGACCGTCAAGGCCACCAGGTAGGTTCCGGAAGCCGCGTAGCGGTGTGTTGGTGTGACCCCTGAACCAGTGGCGCCATCGCCGAACTCCCATTGGTAGGAAGCGATGGTCCCGTCGGGGTCGACCGAGCCGCGACCATCCAGTGACGCAGTCAGCCCATCGGCGGCCGTCACGAACGACGCAGTCGGGGCGTCGTTGAGGGTCGCCCGCAGGCTCACATTGTCGATATCGACAGTGGCGCGGGCGGGTGCCCGAGATCCGACGACATTCAGGTCGAGCGTCGACCCCTCTCGCTGAGCCGTGTAGTTCAGCGTCAACGGTCGCCAAGTCGAGGCCGAGGTCAGCAGTGCGGTCGAACGAGCTTGGTTGACCATCTGCCAGGAACCATTGACTGTGGCCCACTCCTGGACTCGGAGGAACACCTCTTGGCTCGCGGTGTTGGAACTGCGAACGCTGGCGGCGGCCGAATAGGTCGTCCCCTGCTTGGCCGCGTTCACCGAGTTGGCGGTGTCATTGAGTGTGACTGTGGTGGCCGCCGACTGGTTGTTCGTCACGCGGGCGAACTGCCCTGACGACACCCAACTGAGAGCGCCCTTCGTCGACAGGTGCCAGCCGGTGGTGCCGGTAGCGAATGTGCCATTGACCGCGTAGTCCACCACTGCCCCGGTGGCCATCCCCGTGGATCCCAGTCCCCCTAGGAGCAGCGCGAGGGATCCCGCCCCTACCACTGCCGCTGTCGCGGAACTGCGGCGTCCTTTGCCTGCCATGACGACTCCTAGAATCTGCCGCGATTACCAACCGCGGTCAGCCTGGGATTCGTCTTGCCGCCCGATGCCCTTGAGTGGGGTCGCGCAATTGCGCCACCCGGGTGAGAAAGGAGAGGGACTATTCACGCTGCGTGACCGCAGCGCACGATAGTTGCGCAATTGATGAGGGACAGCCGTGACGGCTGTCCCTCATCAATTCATGCGAATCGCCGGCTCAGTCGAGGGTCTCGCTGAGCGACGGCACCGCGAAGGACAGGTCGGCGCCTCCGGCCCAGTCGTTGTGAACCGACACGGCCAGCGTGTTGCTGCCGGTCACCAGTAGCGAGGGGTCGATGACGAACGGCTTGACGGCCGATTCGTCCGCACCCCACACACCAGTCGTGGCGGCCGTGCCATTGCCGATGGCCCCCGCGGGCAGGTTGTCACGAACGACCTCTTGACCGTTCAGGTACACCACGACGCCATCGTCCCGGACGAGGTTGAGGACCAGTTCCTTCACCTCGGACGGATCAGACACATCGAACGTGGTCCGGAACTGCGCCGACGCAGTGCCCGGAGTCCCGATGACGACGGATTCGTCACCGTCACCGAAACCGAAGTGGCCCTTGCCCTTGTTCCAGGCGGAATCGTCGAAAGCAGGATCCGACCAGGGCACGACGGGGACCGGCACCGGCGTCGCCGCAAGTGTGGCCCGCATGCTCAGATCACCGCTCCAACGATCGGACTGATGCACTCCGATCGCCAACGTGTTCTCGCCCGCCACCAATGCCGACGAGGGGATCGTCAACTGGTGGTGACGGGTCTCCTCCGTGCGGGTCGAGATCCCGGTAGAAGCAGCGGTGTCCCATGCGATCGCACCCGTCGAGGGCATGTTGGACCGAGCTACTTCCTGTCCGTTGAGGAACACGACGGCGCCGTCGTCACGGACGAGGTCCAGCGTCACCGACTCCAGCGCACCCGGATCCGACACCTGGAACGAGGTTCGGAACTGAGCAGAAAGGGGCCGCGGGGTCGAGCCGGCCGGGATGAGGGTGGTCTCGTCACTGTCGCCGAAACCGAACTCCCCCGTGCCTGAGCTCCACGATGTGGCATCGAATCCCGGCTGATTCCAGTTTGCCGCCGGGGCGGTGCCCTCGTGCCGCCACTGCCACCGCTGGTCAGCATCGACCAGTGTCACAGGTCCAGCCGCAGGAGCCTCCGTCGCGCCGTAGCGCCAGGCCCACTGCTGGTCAGCAGACACGAGTTCCTTGGCCCGCGCCGTCCGCACCACATTCGTGGTCGCCGAGCGGTTTCCTTCAGCGTCGATCGCGCGGACGAAGAACCGACCAGCCCGGTCAGTCGGCAGGACAACCGTGGCCGACGTGGCCGCCGTGCTGGAGACGATCCGGTCATTCTCGAACAACTCGTAGCGCGCAGCATCCGGAACCTGATCCCACGAGACCTCGCCGATACCGGAACCCGGAGTGGCAACCTTGAGGTTGCCGGGTGTCGCGGGGGGCGTGGAGTCACGCGGGCACAGCTTGCCGAAGTTGCCGAGCCACTGGTTGGCCCCATCGCGCCATGCACCAGAGGTGAAGTCAGCCCCGAACCACACGCAGCCATTCGTGTCCGCAGTCAGAGCCCACGGACCGCGGCTGCGGGAGGAGTCGATGGAGGGCAGGAAATCCGTCAGGTACTCACCTGTGCTGGCGTCGAAGGCCGCCAGCCATTTGACGCCGTCGGCCTGCTTGAACGGTCGCGGATCACTGTAGGTCGTGGCGTCCTGATACATGTTGTTCTGGAAGTGGCCACCGACGTAGATGACGCCGTTGGAGGCTGTCATCGCCTGTGTGTCACCGCCAGACATGGTGATGTTTCCACGCTTGAGCGCGAAGGTGTCGCGGTCGTTCATCCACGTGTTGTGCTCAGACCCGCCGACCCAGACGTTGCCCCCCGTTTCCAGGATGGCTTGCTGGTAGGTCTTGCTGGCGGCCCGGCTCGGTACGAACGGAGCCTGACCGGGAACGGCGGCCGCGCCGTCAGCGGTGGAGAGGATCCCGGCGTTGCGCATGGCTGCACCGTTCACCGTCAGGAAGTACCCCGCGATGTAGACGTTGTCGCCTCGCGAACTGACATCCAGGTCGATCACCGAACCATTGAGGTTCGGACGCCAGCGCCAGTCGACCAGCATCCGGTCGGTCCACAGCCGCCCCAAGCGGTTGACACTCTGAACCGTGTCGGCGCCGGCTGCGGTCTTGTTGCGCCAATCGACGATGTGGGTGAAGTCCCCTCCGAGGTACAGGCGTCCGTTCTGCACGTCCAAGGAACGCACCTCCAACTGCCGGCTGGCCGTGGTCGAGCGGTTCTCGACACGCAGACCCCAGCCGGGGGTCACCTGGCCGGTGCTCGGATCCAGCGAGACGAGCCCCGCGAATGCTGGGTCGCCGTTCACGCTCTTGAAACTGCCCGCAACGCCGACTTGGCCGTTGGGGAGCTCGATGATGTCCCACACGTTGTCGTTCAGAACGGGGCGGAAGGACGACAACCATTCGCCCGTATTCACATCGAACCCGGCCAGATACGGTTGGCGGACCTTCTCCCCCGGCCCCGGGTTCGCCCCCTTCTGGACGTATTCGAAGTGGCCACCGACGTACATCGTGTTGCCGATCTGGCGCAATGCCTGGACTTCAGTGTCCAGTTCGTTGGCCGGATTGCCGAGGAGCCCCGTGACGCCCCAAGGAGTATCGGGCGACGTCTGGTTCGAGACGCGGGCGGGCAATGCCTTGGCCGGGAGCCCGGAATCCGGCAGGGAAGAGTAGTTGAGGCCGCTGCTCATGAGTCGGGGACGCACGAACACCTGTGTGAAGGGGATGGCGTGCCCTTCAGTCGTGTTCTGCCACAGGAAACTCGTCGCGGAGTTGCTGCCTGTCACTGCGCTGCCATAGGAGAAGCCGAGCTTGAAGGCGTGGCTGGCCCAACCATAGGTGAAGAGCCGGGTACGACCGTTGGTGACATTGCAGTCGGCGGTGGTGCGTGTGGCCGGGGTGTACGTGGTGCCGTCGAACTGGCAGCTGTCAAGATCGTGCAGGGCCTCGAACTGCCAGGACCAACGGTCGCGTGACTTGTAGTCGAGACGTACTTCCTGCCACTGGCTCCCTGCGCTGTCGGCAGCTCGCCTGAGCCGAACGCCTTCGGTCAGGGCATCGACCCGACCGCCGCCGAGCAGACCATCGACGGTGCTGGCGGGCAGTGCCGCGGCCTTGAACGCACCGGTTCCGGCCGGGGTGTTGCGGACCTCACCGGGAGTCCCCAGGCCGGGGTTGCGCCATTGCCAAGACTCGCGACCGCGACCGATCAGCACCCAACCACCGCCGTCGGTGGTCATGTCGCAGTAGAACTGTTCCGGCGCACCGAGCTGCGGCGTCTGGAGCCAATAGACCCCTGTGGGCGAATCCGGGCGCGTCTGCTTGATCTCCCAGCAGGAAGCGGCCGGCGTCTGGACAGTGAGACCATCCCGCACTGGCGCCGGTACCTCGGCCTGCGCTGGTGCGCCCGCCACCGACAAAGCCCCCACAGCCACGGCCGTAGCCAGAGCAGACCGCGTTGCGAACCCCCACATGTGTCACCAACCCCTTGATAGCGAAAGAAGCGATCCCTGGCGCACCCCATGGCCAGCACTTCTCCCTCAGAGTACGTCAACACAGAGTGATACTGAAGACTCTCTGTAAGTGGCACAGATCACAGAGAGTCTCGGCGTCGGTTCCTCCGGATCCCGTACGCCACGATGCCGACCCCGGCCACGAGGAGCGGGAGCCCCACCGCCACTGGCAGGATCGAGCGTGGGGAGCTGGAGGATTGGGTCTGCGGCGCGGGGGGGAGCGCGTCGACGAACTGTGACGGCAGGGCTACCCGCCAGAACGGCTGCCCTGCCCCCTCACTGATGACGACGAGCGCGTCTCCGCCGCGAGTCACCGTGATGCCCTCCCCCTGGGGTTGCTTGGGCAATGCCACCTCGGTGGGCTTGCGGTCGAATGCCGTAGCGATTTCGGCACCGTCAACCGGATACAGGTACGCCGTCGTGGCGTCCCGCAGCACCACGAACCGCCCGAAGGGATCCGCGGAGCCCCCGGAGATCCCATCGATGGGAATCTCAGCGATCTTACGCACTGTCACATCGTCGGACCCGAAACCCGCGGCCGGCGCGGCCCAGACCTCAGCAGGGGTTCCCTTCGTCGTCTTGGTGACCACCCAGCAGTCGCCGGAAGCTGGATCCACGACGAGCGCCTCACTGTTGCGGTTGGCGCCATCCGGGTACGAGAACCCCAGGGACTGGAAGCGCTCGTCCACCCCACCGAGGACGGGATCCGCCGGGATGGGTGCGCGGGCGATGCTGAACTGGGTTCGGGATGGCTGACCGGCCGCCGATCGAACGGCCGCCGCATCTCCGGTATCCGCGACGTAGAGGGCCCGGTAGGCGTTGGGACCGATGGGGCCGACGCCAAGGTCCTCGGGATCTTCCCAGACGCCCTGAGCGGGATTGACCTGCCCGGCGACCGCTCCGTCCGGATCGACGAGGTTGATCACGCTGGGCTTACCCGCATCCTGGTGGACCCAGAACCCGTCAGTGGTGGGATCAGCAGCGATGCCGGACAACTCCGTCAGACTGGGATCCGATGGCGTGAGCAACGGCGTGGGAGCCTCCTCGGCGTTCGCTCGGACCCCGGTCCCGAACAGGAGGGACACGAACAGCACGCAGCCCGCGATCCGCCGGGCGTTCATCGCGTGCTCCCCGCCTCTACCGCCAATCTGCCGGAAGCTGGGCTCGGCTCCCCGATCGTCTCTTCCCAGGGTCGGGTCCGGACGTCGCGCACCGACAGCGCCCCCGCCATCAGGAGAACAGCGATCTGCGGGCCATCCAGGCCGTAGAACACGACGAGCACCAAACCCACCACTGCGGTCAGGTGCCCGGCATCAGCAGGGTTGCGGGCGTTGCGTCCCTGCCATGCGGTGACGAGGAAGTAGGCCAGGTAGAAGGCCAGAGCAATGAAGCCGTGCGAGACCATGATGTTCCACACGTGACCCTGTGTACCCACAGAGATCTCCTCACGCAAGGAGGGTCTCGGGGCCCCGTATCCCAGCAGCGGCGACTCGATGGTCCGGTCGATGGCCTCCTCGTAGAGCGACGCTCGGGTTTCGTTGGTCCCTCCCGTCTCAGTGCGTTCCGTGATCGATCCGGCAACGCCGGTCACCGTGGCGA
>RRZT010966030.1_pt1 | contig 10644 bp, 11 predicted proteins | sample 2165551 | NCBI WGS metagenome assembly RRZT01 (sample SAMN10456910, study PRJNA506462) | wastewater metagenome | biome: wastewater; feature: sludge; material: wastewater sludge; isolation source: wastewater sludge with Escherichia coli K12::gfp cells carrying plasmid... | place: USA: Moscow, Idaho...
CTCCCTTAGTAAAATTACCGCTTCGGTAAGTGGTATTATTTCCGCTGTTTGTAGATTCTGTTTGTGGTTTCACATATTTATAAGGAACCAACTCCTTATGCACAAATCCACATTTAGAACAAACGAACTCATACTCTTTCATGCCATCCTGTCCAGGTATTGCCTGTTGCTTGATTATGGGTTCTCCCTTTTTCAAGCTGACAGTGCCAGTTGATTTGCAACTCTGACAATCAATCTTTGCATTCTTGGCACCACCCTTGAAAAGTCTGAATAGGATAAATACAGGAAAAAATAATACGGCAAGCAAACATCCCAATCCACCAGCTGATTTCTGCTTGATGGCATCTAAATAGGGTGAAGATTCTTCAGAAACTTTCTTTTTCTTTCTGCTCTCATTAAAAGCTAATGCTCCTACACCTAATACCATCCAGATGATAATTGGCAAAGTCATGCTTTTTGCGTCAATGGGTTCTTTTATAAGTTCAGAAGTTCCCTTAAGTGCTTTTTCTATCTCATCCACCCCCGCAATCAGTCCTTCTCCATAGGCATCTTCCTTCAGAAACGGTATCATTTTTTGAGCTTGAATCAGTTTTGATGTGCCATCACTCAATGTGTTTTCTATTCCGTAACCCGTTTCAAATACAATTTCTCTTTTTCCATCAGCTGTCAGGAGCAAGATAAGCAATCCGTTGTCTGAATTTTGAACGCCTAGCCCCCAATAGCCGAATAATTCTGTTGCAAATTCTTTTGCAGAAGTGTATTGCTCATCAATATCAGGAATTACGACAATTGCCGTCTGAACATCTAATGATTCTCTTATCTCAAATAGTTTTTCGTTCAGTGCCTCCCTGTCATTATATTCTAATACTCGCTCAGGATCAGAGACAAACTGTTCTGCGTCTCTTGTTTGCACATTTGGCACCTCCCTCACCGTGTATTGAACTTGTGCATGCGCAACTAAATTAAGCAGTAGCATAACTCCTATTGTCAAATACTTTATTTTCACACGTTTCATGTTTGCTTATTATTTAGTTATTGTTTATTGAAATTTACATTTGGCTTAGTATCACTTTCAGGAATGGCTTCGAAATAATCATATTTTCGAAAATCTAAAATAAGAGCAGCAATATTCCTTGGAAATCGTCGCCGATAGGTATTATAACCTTTTACCGATTCATTAAATCGCTTTCGTTCAAACGAAATCCTATTTTCGGTCCCTTCAATTTGTCCCTGTAGCATAATAAAGTTTTCATTAGCCTTCAGATCTGGGTAGCTTTCTACAACCATAATTAATCTTGCAAATGCATGGGTTAATTCTGATTGTTTTACATCATATTCTTGTAAACCTTCAGTGTTTAGCTTATCAATGTTTATGTTTGTTTTTGTAGCATTTGCTCTTGCCTCAATTATTTGCCCAAAGGCATCTTGTTCATGGGTAGAGTAACCTTTCACTGTTTCTGCTAGGTCCAAAATCAGGTCCGAACGCCTCTGATATTGATTTTCTACTTGCGCCCAAGCCATCATAATATTTTCTTCTTTCTTAATTAGCTTGTTATTGGTGCTCCAAAAGAATGGAATAATAATTAGCATTGATAAGAAGAATAAGAACCATATGAAATATCTTTTTCCCATTTGAATAGTTTTAGCCATCGTCAGTTAGCAATAATCAATCACAAATAGAGAAGGTTGGAAGCAGAGTTATAGAAATTAAGATGATGAAAACCATGAAAATCACTATTGTTTAATATTCCTATTTCTGCTCCCTAAAACCTTTCTACACAATTATTTTAAAAGCATTATTAAAACTGCTATAACAGCTATTATTGCAGCTATCAGCAATATAATCTTGGTTTTATCTTTTGGATATTCACCAATAACCTGCCCTGTGCGTCCATTGACAACAAATTGATAGAGTTTACCGTTGAATTTAAAGGCACTGATCCAGATCGGCAACAGCAGCAGTTTGAACATCAAGTTGTTGTATTGTGTGTTTTTACTGCTAACCTTTTGTTTGTTGCCTCCAATGTCAGAGCGGATAGTACTATCAATCACATTATCCATTTTCTCTTTGGCTCTATTCACTCCTACTCTGAAATCAATTTGATAAATTTCGGTGATAAACCCCGCCATAAACTCCTGCCGATAGGCCACACAGTTCGTCATGTCCCAGTTGGTTAGCTGGTTCATAATTTTGGGTGGAAGTGTTTTTGCCGCGGGAACTACTACATCATCAAAAGATATTGATACATCTCCCCGCGCAGGATACCAATCTGTAACAGTGCGACGAACTTCTTCTCCTTTGTTGTTGCGAGAAGTTTCAGTACGGTCTTCGCCACGTTCCCCTCTATATTCAGTATAAGTCTCAGCATCATACGTCCAAAATGGTAGATAAACGCCTTTGAACATATCGTTTTGCACTCCTCCTTTTTTTAGCTCCGATGGCAGAAACCATTTCTTTCCCAGCCATTTTGTGAAATTTGCACTACTCTGTTTTTCGGTTATTTTAAACGGAAGCAGATATTCCGGTTGCCAAAAACGCTTTATGGATGCTTCGTCTAATATAAGAGGCGTAGAACAAAACACGCATTTTGCTGCTGAAATATTGGGAGCCAATGTAGTATTGGCGCCACATTGCCGGCATTTTATTTCAGAAACTTCTACGGTTTGATCCTCGTTGTTTTCATTGGCACGGTCTTTCCAATAGTTGAAATCATTTTCTTCTATTTCGGCGGCTGTTTTATCGAGCTCTGCGCTCTTTCCACAATACACGCATTTCAAATCTTCATCGGCAGGCGAGTATTGCATTATGCCACCACACGCTTTGCATTTTGTCTGCAAAGCATCGGTTATAGGTTGTTTTATTTCAGTCATTGTACCATTTTTCATTTCCATAGAATTTAGTTTAATCAAGATTCGATTTATTGATGTATTTAAAGAAGCAGTACATTATGAATCAACCAGCACCATTACTCAATCCCAAATTCTTTAGCGCTTAGGGGACGTTGTTCTTTAAGTGTCTCAAAATTCAAAAAATCCATTATTGAGAACAAATCGTCAAACTTTCGTTCCAAATTTTCACTTGCGTAAGTTTCAAACTCATGTTGTCTTTCGTCTAACTGTTTTTCAGTATTTGCTGTAACTTTAGGATCTAATTTGTCTAACGCATCCCATGAAGCAATAGCACTAGTCATTATGTAATCTTGACGCGTCTCTTCGTCTTTTTTGGCGAGGACTTTTCCGTATTCAATCATCTGCTTTGCAGAGCTGTCATATAGTTTATCGATCTCCTTTTCAAAACTAGCATCTATTTTTGAATGTTTATTAAGCAGGTTTCCGACTTCCTGAAACACACGGGCATAAATTGCCGCTGACTCTTGAGCAAACTGCTCTTTGGTTAGTTTTTCTATTTCATCCATATCTTTAAAATTTGGTTGTGAGCTGCTTCCACCGCATCCATTAAGGATAAATGCTGCAACTATAACTGTAAGTAGAATTATTTTTCTCATTGTACTGTTTTTTTTATTTTCCTGTATAATTTACCGCCCTGTCATCTGTGCCAATGCCGAAGGCTTCCACCGCACCATACTTGTCGCTACCCGCATAAGGCTCAATAAAACTGAGTGTACGCATAGTGTATCCGCCAGAGCCGTTTGGTAGGATAATTTTGGTGTTGATTCGGCGGTGGATGATTTGTCCGAGTGCGTTTTTTTCAACCCGCCATGCCGATTCTATAATTACGAGTTCTTTGATATCCCACGATGGGTATGCTTGGCGTGCAAGTTCAAGCATTTTGGCTTTCAATGCAGGATTGTTCATCTGCGAAGCGGGTATGGGTAGTTTTTCTTGGTTAGCCAATGAGTTTATTTGTCCTTCCGCCATACTTGAAATTACAATATTCGCAAAATTATGTTCATCCCACTGCAATGATTGGTCTCTACGGTCAAGTAATCTGCGAATACCAATTAATTGAGCTCTCTCATAATCGTATATATCTGCTTTAGCGGGCGTAATTATGGGGGTTCCATAATCATCGTAAATTACGAAGTGCAGTTTCCCATCTATATTTCTGATACTGTTCATTCCTAAGGGTAACGATTTTAAGGTAAATCTATTTTCTCCCACTTTCTCAACTTCATATCGTTGCGTTACATAGCTTTTAAGAACGCCAATGTAGTGTTCATAAAGTTCGGACTCTTTTTTTATATTTTGTTCTGCACTGAATTTTTCACTATCGGTAAATAGTTTTCCCACATCTGATTTCATACTAAATGTGCCGGGTGTAAATAGAGCCTCATAAATAGATATGTTATCGTTATTTCTGTCTTCTATTTGTTTTTTTATAGCCTCCAACTCCTCAGACGAAAAACGATAAATACGTAGTACAAATTCATAATGATTCATCTTGTCGAGTGGCTTTGGATTTGCATTTTCTTTTTCAAAGTCAAAAGAGGCACCTCCTTTGTCAGCAAAGGAATCATACGCCCAACAAGTAGGTGGCCTCAGGCTTGGGTCTTTCATTTTCTCGACGGCTTGGCGCACCTCATCAGACAGACCGGTCATAGAAACCGACATTTTTGTATCCAATGTTGTGTTGGACGCACCTTCGGTTGCATTACTCGCTGCTTCTTTTGTCTCTTTTTTCACTGTTTCTTTGGCTTTGTTGAGTAATTTGCCAATTTGCGCTTGCGCCGCACCCTGTACGGCAAACACAAGGATTATAATTGCAATTATTTTTTTCATTTTTTTGTGATTTTAATTATTTACGATTCTCATTAATTTCAGACCAATTATATTTATAGTTAATCAAAACGTTTGCAACACTATAAATAATGCAGCATTAATAAACCCTTTGTGCTCCGTAGCCTTTCACAGCTCCAAAAAGGTCAAATACCTTATCAAACGGATATCGATTGCCATACATGGAAACACGTATAGTTTCAGTGCCTTGCATATTCATTCCCAATGCCGAACGAAACTGATTTACTGATGAATTGGGATTAAAAGAAGAGGTTTGTGAGCCGGTTATTCCTATAAATCCTTTCAAATAAGGCACATCTATCTTTTTGCTGATGGCATTTACCTCTGCTTCGTTCATCTCACGATTATTTTCATATTTATGCAATTGGTTTACGTCCTCAAAATTCTTTGCTAAAACAAATGTCCATCCGCCGCCACCAGATGGTAGCACCATATCGCCATTGCGGTTTCCAAAAAACAAGTTGTTCCACGCCGAGGTTACTCTTTTCGCTTCTTTGGATTTATCAGCATCCACATAAGCTCGATCCAGACCGCCATAGTTGGAACAGCCGATTATATTGTTATACACATCGGCGTCAATACCTGTCATATAGCGGAATCCATATCCCATATCTTCCATGAGTTTATCTCGGCACCAGGTAAACAGCACGGTATTCTCGTGAAATGAAATTTTGGATGTATTGGGTAGTGCCAGTCCGCCACGCACCTCGCAGGCAGCCATTCGGTTTGCTACAAACACATTGTTATAAATATCAAAATGTCCGCCTTTACAGGCCATCTGTATGGCGAAGTGATATCCGTTGAGAAATACACAGTTGCGGACGGTTAAATTTCCCTCCATCTCACCGCTGATAAGCTGAAATGCGCTTGTCATACCCTCGGGTTTCATAGTAGGCACGCTCGCTACCGATTCGCCAACAACCAGGATACGTCCTGTTTCGCATCCCTCAGGAGCAGCGGCTACCGGATTATCATATACCGGAGCTAAATAAGCATTGATTTGTCCGCGGTCGAAAATGATACCATCTACCAGCACCACGCCATTCCGCTTGCCCACCACACGAATGTCCATCACTCCCTGATTTCCCGAAGTCATTATTTGCCCAGCACCGGGACGAATAGTGGTGCGGAACTTTAAGGGATCGCGCTGCAAGAAATCATCTGAATATCCGCCAATTATGGATACGTACTTATTTACTTTCACCCATCCCTGGTCTAAATAGCCAAGATAATTGCCTTCGGCAAGGCAAATAAGGGCTCCTTCTGGGGCTTCATCAATGGCTTTTTGCAAGTCTTTGAGTGGCGATGATTGACTGCCGTCATTGCGGTTGCTACCATTGTTTGAGGACACGTAAATGGTTTTTGATCCTTTAGGAATTTCTTCCTGACTAACAGCCTTATTGCCTGAGGACGCTTCTCCTGAAGTGGCATTTGATATGCCTTGATCGAGTTTCTTTTCGCCTCGATCTAATGCTTCGCGGGTTTCGCGTGCTGCCTTTTCTTTAATCTTTTGCTCTACTTGTTGCTCGGCAGATCTTTTGACTTGATTGCCAAGTTTTTTCAAATTGATTTGTGCATCAACTGTAAAACTGAATGCAAGTAGGAATGCTATAGCCATTATTGCTTTGTAAGTTGTTGATTTCATTTTTATTTGTTTGTTATGTTTGTTTTGTAATTTCTTTAGTGTTCTCTTCGAAATAGTCAGAGCAACACTTTGTGGTTTCTTTTTAATTTACAATGGTGGCGGCACCGCACCAAATAGTTGCGATAGTTCCTGCACCGAGTTTGCCGCAGCCCATGCCGGCATTCCGGCTGTCCACACCAAGGTGTCGCGGGTAAGCTGTCCTTGCTGAATCATTTGCTGAAGTTGCGATACAGGGAACGGACCTTGCTGCACGCCGCCCACTGCCACGTGATACGTCGTTTGTTGCGGCATTGGGGGTGGAGTAGGTGCAGCCTGTTGAGGTGGCTGTTGCCCTCCGTCAAACTGTCCTGCTTGTGGATTCATCATCTGCCCCGCCATTTGTCCTGCCATAGCCAGTCCAATACCTGCACCCATCGCATCGCCGGCAAGGTTGCCACCTCCGGCGGGATTGTTTGCCGAATCTTTCAACGAATCTGCAAACTGCATCTGGGTATAAGCGGTCATATTGCCAATCACGCCCATGCTTGTGCGGCGGTCTAATGCCTCTTCCACAGCCTCTGGCAACGAAATATTCTCTACCAAAAAACGGGTCAGCTCGATACCATATTCAGCAAAGTCATCCTTGAGACCGATGGTCAGTTCTTGCGAAAACTCATTCATATTGGCTGCCAAATCTAATGCGGCTATTTTAGATTCGCCCAAATAGTCGGTAAACTTGGTTATCACAAAATTGCGAAGCTGCTCGCTTATGCCTTCAGTGGTGAACTCGCCACTTGTGCCTGCCACATTTTTTATAAATGGAATGGGATCTTCCTGTACACGGAAGTTGTATGAACCAAATGCACGCAAGCGGATGGGACCAAATTCAGGGTCGCGCATCATAATAGGGTTTGCCGTTCCCCAACGCTGATTCAAAAACTGCTTGGTGTTTACAAAATATACATCCACCTTGAAAGGCGAATTGAAGCCATACTTCCAACCACGAATGGTGGTGAGGATGGGCATGTTGGAGGTGGTTAGCTCATGGCGACCAGGCTGAAACACATCCGCAAATTGTCCTTCGTTTACCAACACCGCCACCTGCGTTTCGCGTACCGTGAGCTGTGCTCCATTTTTGATTTCAGAATTGTAACGTGGAAAACGCCAAATCATGGTATCGCTCGTGTCATCTGTCCATTCGATAATATCAATAAATTCACCGAATGCTTTTTGTTTGATTTTGTTGAAAAGTGCCATAGCTTTTTGCTTTTAATTATTGATTTTATTTTTCAAATTTCTTTATTGCAAATTTGAGATATATCAATAATTATTATCTGCACTTATCACGCAAATAATAGCATAAAGCACGCATTAACGTTTAAATAATTAGCACAATTAGTGCATTTGTTTGTGGTATCAGATTGATTATGTGTGTTTTGTATGTGCTAATTGGCTGATATAGGTTGACCGTTTTCAAACAAAGATCATTATGTTGAAAACAGGTAAACGCGTGCGACATCATCGAAGATTTTCGGAAGATTTCAAGTTGAAAATTGTTCGTGATTATGAATCCGGTTAATATTTTGTTCCAGAAATGGAGAGAATTTACGATATTTCGACCTCACTTATTTATAGGTGGATTTATAAGTATTCTAAGTATAACAAAAAAGGTGCCCAAGTAGTAGAGATGAAAGATAGTAACGCTGAAAAGATCAGACAAATGGAAGCTCGTATAAAAGAGTTGGAACAAGCTGTAGGTCAAAAGAAATGAATATTGACTATTTAGAAAAGATGATTGATTTGGCCAAAGAGCATTATGATATGGACATAAAAAAAAACTCAAACATCCAACGCTCTGGTGGTTCCAAGACAACAAAGAAAAGTTGAATTATAGTTTAAATAGTCTTTATAATATGTTGAATATAAGTAAGCAATCGGTGCATCAAAGCAGAAAGCGACAAGAGTTGTTCGACTCTGAATTAAAAGAGTTGATATCTCAGGCAGATATTATCAGGGGTGGGCATCCGGGTTGTGGAGTTGAGAAGTTGTACGAAACCTTGAAGCCCCAAACAATGGGTAGAGATAAGTTTTGTGAGATTTTCATGGATTTAGGATATCGTGTAAGAAGGATAAAAAAACTACACAAGGGCAACTATTCCTCTATGGTTTAACTATCCTAACCTTATCAGCGGCATACAACTTTTGCGATCATTTCAAGTCATTCAAAGCGATATTTCCTACTTTGATGTGGCAGGCAGGTTTTATTATATTGTCTTTATTGTTGATGTGTACACAAGGGAAATCCTGGGTTACACTTGGCATTTAAAAACATGTATTCTCCATTGAGATTTAAAGAAAATGTTTTAAATTTGTGTACCCAAGAAAGACCGATGGTGATTATTTATGCCGAAGGTAATTATAAAGTTAAGGTGCATCGAGCCACCATAACTTTAACCCAAGAAAAGAACCTCAGGATCATAATTGTCCGATAGTAATTAATCCAACTTGAAATTATGAGTCGTTAATTGATTGATTAATTGTGCCATCATTTTTTTGAGTTCAGATTTGGGCACTACATATTTTCGTTTTACAAAAGGATAATTTTCATATCCAAGCGCACTGTATATTTTCTCAACTTGAGTGTTGGGCTGAGAGCACCTCTTTATTTGAATGGTTTGTTCAAAAGAGTTTTGCCCGGTTGTTGTTATAATCTTCTGGGTGTTGGTTTTTCTTAGTATCTCTTGCCATCCGCTGTTGATTCCTTTTGCCTTCAGTTGATATCGGATTGTGTTTACAACCCAGTAGGCTAGCAAACCCAAATGAAGGTGCGCCATCGTTGAATCATCATTCTTATGATAAATCGGACGTAAGTCGAGGTCTGTTTTCAGACAGCGAAAGGTGTTTTCTATTTCGTGTAAAAATCTTGCTTCAAACTGATTTTTTCATCGATTGCTCTTTCAGCATCTTGCCTTCACTCCGAGCCTTCACAATATAATCTGTATGCTTGTCAGACAATATTCTTTGAAGACTCACTTTCTGTTTGTTTGTTTGTTTGTAGTAGTAGTAATCTGGCAAACTGGTTTTCCCGGCTGTATCCGATAATCCTTTGTTTTGGTGGGACTTACGCAGACGTAGTCGAATCCGATTCCTTTTATCAGTTTGCGATTTTCTTACGTGGCAATTCCCGCATCAAGTACCACTATGGCGCGTCTTTCGGTACTTGTTTTCATGCGTATCTTGTTTATCATGTCGGGCAGTGATTTCGAGTCGCTTTTGTTTCCCTCGAAGATGTTCGAGTATTTTAGAAAGCCCTGTGCATTGATTACTAAAGCTAATACCACTAATTTGCAATCGCTCCGTTTTTCTTTGCTCCTGCCAAATCGAGCCAGTTTTTTCTTTTTTGTTCTTTCTGCCTCGGACACCTTCTTCCTGGCCACCCACTACCGTTTCATCTACCTCTGCCATACCGGAAATTTTGAACTGGCCACTACTCTTCATGCCGTTCATTACTTTCTGTTTGAATAACCAGCAAGTTTTTTGCCTTAGTCCTAATTTTCGGCTCAACTCGGTACTTGATATGCCTTTTTTGCTCGTGCTAACGTAATATGCTAAATAGAAGGCCTTTAACAAGGGAAACTTAACCTTATGAAACAAGGTGCCACTAGTAGGTGATGAAATGTAGCGACATTTAGTACATTGACGATTGAATTCCTTTTCGCCAGCGCAAAACCTGTTGTTTCCACATTTAGGGCACCTGTAGCCATCTCCCCATTTTTGTTCGGATAAGTAAGCCAGGCATGCACTATCGTCTGGGAATCTTGTTTGGAATTCAAAAATTGTAAAGCTATCAAACTTTTTTTTCCATATCAAAATATTTAATACCGCTAAGATAAGGCTTTTAAGCGTATTGGCAATGCGCCTAATTCAATTGATTTAATAAATTATCTCTTCGAGTCCATTCCGCTTTTGCTCTATCGGAAAAGTCAAGAAGATGAACATAGGATGGATGTAGATTTAAAATCTCTTGTTCATATTCATTGTCTGTCTCAGTTGTTATTGGGTCTGAAACCAAAGTATCAGGGCGATTAGCTTTCTGCTGCTGATTAGTGCAGGCAATGATTGTGAAAATAAGTAAGCATGTCCAGTGTTTCATTTTAGCAAGGTTTTTTTATTGGATGACGCACAACGTTTGCCAAACCGCTGTTGAACTAAACCTTCGGTAGCCCTTTCCGCAGATAGTCTTACTACCTTTGCAAAGATAA
>RRZT012181662.1_pt1 | contig 10644 bp, 8 predicted proteins | sample 2165551 | NCBI WGS metagenome assembly RRZT01 (sample SAMN10456910, study PRJNA506462) | wastewater metagenome | biome: wastewater; feature: sludge; material: wastewater sludge; isolation source: wastewater sludge with Escherichia coli K12::gfp cells carrying plasmid... | place: USA: Moscow, Idaho ...
CTGGCCTGGATGGCGGCGCTGCTGATGATCGCGCTGACCGCCCGGCTCGGCTTCTGGCAGCTCGACCGCGCGGCGCAGAAGCAGGCGCTGCAGGCGCAGCAGGCCCAGCGCGGGCAGCTGCCGGCGCTGGATGCCGCGACGCTGGCCCGCACGCCCGAGCAGAGCGTCGCGCAGCTGCAGCGCACGGTGAGGCTGCAGGGCCGCTGGGCACCGGAGGCGACCGTCTTTCTCGACAACCGGCCGATGGCCGGCCAGGTCGGCTTCCATGTGCTGACGCCGCTGCGGCTGGACGATGGCAGCGCGGTGCTGGTGCAGCGCGGCTGGGTGCCACGCCACCGGCTGCAGCGCGATCTGCTGCCGCCGGTGCACACGCCGGACGGCCCGGTGAGCCTGCTGGCGCGGGTGATCGCCGAGCCTTCGCGGCTGCGCGAGCTGGGCGAGCCCGCCCTGACCGGGCCGATCCGCCAGAACCTCGACCTCGCCACCGCCGCCCGCGAGACCGGCCTGACGCTGCGCCCGCTGGTGCTGCTGCAGCTCGACGCGCCCGGACAGCCGTCCGGCACCGACGGCCTGCGCCGCGACTGGCCGGCGCCGGACTTCGGCATCGAGCGTCACCACGGCTATGCGCTGCAGTGGTTTGCGCTCAGCGCGCTAGGCTCCGGACTGCTGCTGTGGTTCGGATGGCTCCGGCCGCGCCTCTCCTCCCGCAACGATCCCGAGACCTGACGCCCCGCCATGACCGATGACGCCCGCGCCCAGCCGCTGACCCTCGCGGTCCACGGCCTGCCCAGCCCGGAGGCCGCGCTGCAGAGCGCCGACCGCCGCACTCGCCTGGGCCGAATCAAGATGCTGCTGGTGCTGCTGGCCTGTGCCGCACCGGTGATCGCCTCCTACTTCACCTACCACGTCATCCGGCCGCAGGCCCGTACCCACCACGGCCAGCTGATCCAGCCGCCACGCGAGCTGCCGGGCGCGGCCGAGCTGCCGCTGCAGGATCTCAAGGGCCGTGCGGTCGACCCCCGCACGCTCAAGGACCAGTGGCTGCTGGTGGTCGTCGCCGACGGCGCCTGCGACGCCGTCTGCGAGCGGCTGCTGTATGCGCAGCGCCAGCTGCGCGAATCGCTCGGCCGCGAGAAGGACCGGCTCGACCGGGTCTGGCTGGTGACCGGCGAGGCACGGCCGCGCGCCAATCTGCTGCCGGCTCTGGCCGGCGCGCAGGTGCTGTCGGCCCCGCGCGAGGCCCTGGGCCGCTGGCTGCGGCCGGACGAGGGCCAGCCGCTGTCGGCCCATCTCTATCTGGTCGACCCGATGGGCATGTGGATGATGCGACTGCCCGCAGACTTCGAGCCGGCCAAGGCCAAGCGCGATCTCGACCGGCTGCTGCGCGCCTCCAGCTCCTGGGACCGGGCCGGCCGCGATCCGGCCATCGTCGGCGACGGCGCGGCACGGTGAGCACGATGAGCACGGCGACTCCCCCTTCCCCGGCCGGCATCGACCTCGATCCGCTGCTGCAGATGCTCGGCTTCGGCGCCGCGCTGGCGCTGCTGGCGCTGGGCTGGCTGCTGTGGCGCCACCGCGGCGCCGGCACGCCGCAGCGGCTGCGCGCGCTGACGCTGCTGACGCTGGTGCTGACCTTCGATCTGGTGCTGTTCGGCGCCTTCACCCGGCTGAGCGACTCCGGCCTGGGCTGCCCGGACTGGCCCGGCTGCTACGGCAGCGCCAGCCCGCTGGGCGCACATGCCGAGATCACCGAGGCCCAGACCGCGATGCCCACCGGCCCGGTCACCCATCGCAAGGCCTGGATCGAGATGATCCACCGCTATCTGGCCACCGGCGTCGGCGCGCTGATGACGGTGCTGATGATCTGGAGCGCACTGGCGGTGCGGCGGCTGCGCCGCAGCGATCCGGCCGCGGCCGCGCGCATCGCGCCGGGCTGGGCGGCGCTGGGCTTCGTCTGGGTCTGCCTGCAGGGCGCCTTCGGCGCGCTCACCGTCACGATGAAGCTCTATCCGGCCATCGTCACCGCGCATCTGCTCGGCGGCATCGGCCTGCTGGTGCTGCTGGCGGTGCAGATGCAGCGCCACGATCCGCAGCCGCTGCAGCTGCCGGCCGCTCTGCGCCATGCCGCCTGGGGCGTGCTGGCCCTGCTGGTGCTGCAGGTCGCGCTGGGCGGCTGGGTCAGCACCAACTATGCGGTGCTGGCCTGTCAGGACATTCCGACCTGCCAGGGCCGGTGGTGGCCGCCGATGGACTTCGAGTCCGGCTTCACGCTGCGCCGGCCGCTGGGCCATCTGCCCGACGGCAGCGTGCTGCCCTTCGAGGCGCTGACCGCCATCCACATGGCGCACCGGCTCGGCGCGGTGGTCGTGCTGACGGCGCTGCTGGCCTTCGGGCTGGCGCTGCGCCGTCAGCCCGGCGCCGCGGGGCCGGCGCGCGCGCTGCTCGGCCTGGCCGCGCTGCAGCTGCTGACCGGCCTGTCGAACGTGGTGCTGGACTGGCCGCTGCTGGCGGCGCTGCTGCACACCGGCGGTGCGGCGCTGCTGACAACCCTGATGGCGGCGCTGGTCGCGCGCAGCCATGCTCGGCAGCATCGCAGCGCACCACGCGCCGTTCTCGACCCCCAGCTGATCCGCACCTGATCTGCGCCTGATCCGCACCGCATTGCCGTTTCCCGGGAGACCCGCCATGAGCTCGACCACGCTGCCCCCGAGCGCCGCCCCCCTGACCCGCTGGCGCCAGTACACCGCGCTGACCAAGCCGCGGGTGATCCAGCTGATCGTGTTCTGCGCGCTGATCGGCATGCTGCTGGCGGTGCCGGGCGTGCCGGGTCCGCATGAGCTGGGCCTGGCGCTGGCCGCCTCGGTCGGCATCGGGCTGGTGGCCAGCGCGGCGGCCGCCTTCAACTGCCTGATCGAGCAGCACATCGACGCCCGCATGAAGCGCACCGCCTGGCGCCCGACCGCACGCGGCGACCTGAGCCGCGGCCAGGCCCTGCTGTTCTCGGCCGTGCTCGGCGGCGCCGGCATGGTGCTGCTGCATCAGGCGGTCAACCCGCTGACCGCCTGGCTGACCTTCGGCACCTTCGTCGGCTACGCGGTGGTCTACACCGTGATCCTCAAGCCGCTGACGCCGCAGAACATCGTCATCGGCGGCGCCTCCGGCGCGATGCCGCCGCTGCTGGGCTGGACCGCGATGACCGGCGAGGTCAGCCCCGAGGCGGTCGGCCTCTTCCTGATCATCTTCCTGTGGACGCCGCCGCATTTCTGGGCGCTGGCGCTGTACCGCGCCGAGGACTACGCTCGCGCCGGCCTGCCGATGCTGCCGGTCACGCACGGCAGCGAGTTCACCCGGCTGCAGATCCTGCTCTACACCATCGTGCTGGTGCCGGCGACGCTGCTGCCCTTCATCCAGGGCCTCAGCGGCCTGCCCTATCTGTTCGCGGCGCTGGTGCTGGGCGCGCTGTTCATCGCCCGGGCCTGGAAACTCTGGCGCGGCTACAGCGAATTGCTGGCCCGCAAGACCTTCCGCTTCTCGATCTGGCATCTTTCGCTGCTGTTCGGCGCCTTGCTGATCGACCATTACCTGAGACCCTGGCTGTGACCGAGACCTCTGAACGACGACACGCCCTTGCCTGCGCCCCATCATCTTCCTCGCGACGCCGGCTGCTGCGTCGCGTCCCGGCCGCGCTGGCGCTGCTGGGCGCCAGCGGCGCCGCCCTGCTGGCCGGCTGCGAGCGCAGCGCCCCGCCCATCGCCTTCAAGTCGCTCGACATCACCGGCGCCGACTACGCGCGCCAGCTGGCGCTGACCGACGCCCGCACCGAGCAGCCCTTCCTGCTGTCGAACCTGAAGGGCAAGATCGTGGTGGTCTTCTTCGGCTTCACCCAGTGCCCGGATGTCTGCCCGACCACGCTGAGCGCGCTGGCCGAGACCCGCCAGCTGCTCGGGCCCGACGGCGCCCGGCTGGTCGGCGTCTTCGTCACCCTCGACCCGAAGCGCGACACCGCGGCGCTGATGAAGGCCTATGTCGGCAGCTTCAGCCCGGACTGGGTGCCGCTGCGCGGCTCGGCCGACGAGACCGCCGCGGCGGCCAAGGAGTTCAAGATCTTCTACCGCGAGGTGCCGGGCAAGACCGAAAGCAGCTACACCATCGACCACACCGCCGCCTCCTATGTGTTCGACACCCAGGGCAAGGTGCGGCTCTATGTGCGCCACAACACGCCGCCGGCGGACCTGGCCGCCGACATCCGCACGCTGCTGGCTCAGGCGGGCTGAACCCGTCAGGCGGCGATGCGAAAGCGCGCCACCGCGTCCACCAGCTGCTCGGCCTGGGACTTGAGCGTGCCGGCGGCCGCCGCCGACTGCTCGACCAGCGCGGCGTTCTGCTGCGTGGCGCGGTCCATCTGGGTGACGGCCTGACCGACCTGGGCCACGCCGGTGCTCTGCTCGGCGCTGGCGGCGCTGATCTGCGCGACGATGTCGCTGACGCGGCGGATCGACGCCACCACCTCGCCGACCGAGCGGCCGGTCTGGTCGACCAGCGAGACGCCCTGCTCGACGCGCTCGACGCTGGTCGAGATCAGCGCCTTGATCTCGCGTGCAGCCTCGGCAGAGCGCTGCGCGAGGTTGCGCACCTCGGTGGCGACCACCGCGAAGCCGCGGCCCTGCTCGCCGGCGCGCGCGGCTTCCACCGCGGCATTGAGCGCCAGGATGTTGGTCTGGAACGCGATCGAGTCGATCACGCCGATGATGTCGCCGATCTTGCGCGAGGCCTCGCTGATGCCGCCCATCGTGCCGACCACCTGCGACACCATCTCGCCGCCGCGCGAGGCCAGCGTGGAGGCCTCCCGGGCCAGGCCGTCGGCCTCGCGGGCATGGTCGGCGTTGTGGCTGACGGTCGAGCCGAGCTGGTCCATCGTCGCGGCGGTCTGCTGCAGCGCCGCAGCCTGCTGCTCGGTGCGCGAGCTCAGGTCGATGTTGCCCTGCGCGATCTGCGCGCTGGCGGCGGCGACGCTGACCGCGTTCTCGCGCACCGTGCCGACCACCTCGGTCAGCGACAGGCGCATCGCCTCCATCGCCTGCATCATGCGACCAAGCTCGTCCTCGCTGACACGCAAGGGCTCCGGCGAGAGGTCGCCGGCGGCGATGCGCTCGGCCATGCGGCGCGCATCGTCGGTGGCCTGCAGGATCGAGCGCACGATCGAGCGGGCCAGCAGACCGCACAGGCCCACCATCAGCACCGACAGACCGATCACCAGCCACTCGGTGCGCTGCAGCCGAGCAGTGCGGACCTGCAGCGCACCGGCCAGCGCCTCCGACGCCAGGCCATGCACCGCAAAGACCTGGTCGATCGCCTTCGTGGTCGCCTGGAAATACTCGGCCGAGGACAGGGTCAGCGCCTCGGCCTCGATCAGCTCGGTGCGCAGCATCTCGCGGGTGCGCTCCACCCCAGCGCGCGCCTGCTCGATCGGGCCGGCCATGCGCTCGCGCAGCGCCGGATCATGCTCGAGCGCACGCTCCAGCGTGGCCAGCAGCCGGTGCATCTCGCCACGCGCCGACTCGCTCAGGCCGCCGAGCATCGCCCGGTCGGCCACCGTGGCCTGCCCGCGCGCCAGGATGCCCGCACCGCTGCCGCGCAGCTTGCCGAGCTGCTCGGTGAGCTGCGGCAGCTGCGTCATCGTCGCGATCACCAGATGGTAGGAAACCGGCTCGGGGTCCAGATCCAGGCCGTAGTGCGAGACGATGCGGCCATGCAGATCCAGCTGCAGCTCGACCAGCGCGGAATGCCCGGCAAAGCTCGCAGGAGCAGCCATCTGCCGCTGCGCGACCTGGGCGGACAGCGTCTTCCACTGCTGCTGCACCTGCTGCCAGCCCTCGGCGAACTTCGGATCCTCGATGCCGGCGGCCAGCGCGGCGAACTCGCCCAGCGCCTGGTCGACCTCGCGCTGGCGCTCGGCGCGCTGGCCCTCGGCCTCCGCCTTGCCGCCGAGCACGGTGGCGGTCAGGCCGCGGTGCTGCTGGGTCAGCCGGATCAGCTTCAGCAGCGCCGCCGAAGGCTGCAGGCCCGCGACCTCCTGCCGGGTGGACGCCAGCTCTGCCTCGGCATCGACCAGGTAGTAGGTCATCGGTGGGGCCAGCATCAGCGCGCCCAGCAGCGCCAGCAGGCCGAACTTGTGCGACAGGCGCAGCCGGTGGATCAGGTTGCTCATCTTGAACTGCTCGTGAGGTCATGACCGACGCCTGCGGCACGGACCCCCCGTCCGCCTCCCTGGCCGGCACCGCGGATTTATCGGTTCGAGCGCGCGCATTCAGCAAACGGAACAGCGGCTTTTGCACCGGCCATCACCGCGGACTGCCCCGCCGGGTCCGTGCATCGCCCGCCACCGGCACGCACCACCGCCGATCTGGCCGGCGATGCGCGCTCTTTTTGCACTTAAGTCCGGCGAGGGGCTGCCTAGCATCGGTCCCATGCTGTCCCAGACCCGTCCGCACCCCGTCTCCCGCCCGCGCCGCAGCGCCTGGGGCGTGATGCGCGACGTGCTGTTCGCGCTGTTCCTGCGCGAACTCAAGACCCGGCTCGACGGCCGCTGGACCACCGCGCTGTGGGTGATCGGCGAGCCGCTGGCCGGCGCGCTGCTGATGCTGGCGCTCTACACGCTGATGCGCACCCGCGAGATCGCCGGCGTCGACACGGTGCTGTTCCTGCTGAGCGGGCAGCTGTCGTTCATGCTGCTGCGCTCGCTGGTGCTGCGGCTGATGGAGAGCATCGACGCCAACCTGGGCCTGTTCGCCTACCGGCAGGTGCGGCCGGTCGACGCGGTGCTGGCCCGCGCCGGGGTGGAGCTGGCGATCTTCGGCGGCATGGCGCTGCTGATCCTGCCGGGCGCGGCCTGGGCAGGCCACGGCCTGCTGCCTCACGACCCGCTCGGACTGCTGCTGGCGCTGCTGCTGCTGACGCTGCTGGGGCTGGCGGGCGGGCTGCTGGCGGCCGTCGGCACGCATGGCGCGCTGGCGCTGCTGCGGCCGGTGCTGAGAATGGCCTTCATGCCGCTCTACCTCGGCTCCGGCGCGATCGTGCCGCTGGCGCACCTGCCGCAGGGCCTGCGGGAGTGGCTGCTGCTCAGCCCGCTGCCGCATCTGATCGAGTCGATCCGCATCGCGCTGTTCGGTCCGGTCTATGCCGCGCCCCAGGGCATCGGCCTGACGCTGCCGCTGGTCTGGACCGGCCTGGCCACGCTGCTGGCGCTGGCCCTGCTGCAGCTGCGCGGCGACCGGCTTCAGGTGGCCTGACCATGCTGGAGATCATCGGCCTGTGCAAGAGCTATCCCGGACGGTCGGGGCCGCGTCCGGTCTTCCGCGACTTCAGCCTGTCGGTGCCGGACGGGCTGAGCATCGGCCTGATCGGGCCGAACGGCGCCGGCAAGTCGACGCTGATGCGCCTGCTCGGCGGCCTGGAGCGGCCCGATCGCGGCCGCATCCTGACCGACGAGCGCATCTCCTGGCCGATCGGCCTGGCCGGCGGACTGCAGGGCTCGCTGACCGGGCGCGACAACGTGCGCTTCGTCTGCCGCATTCACGCCAGCGATCGCGCCGAGCTGCGCGAGCGCGAGGCCTTCGTCGAGGACTTCGCCGGCATCGGCGAGGCCTTCGACCTGCCGGTCAAGGGCTACTCCTCGGGCATGCGCTCGCGGCTGATGTTCGGTCTGGCGATGGCCTTCGACTTCGACACCTACCTGATCGACGAGGTCACCGCGGTCGGTGACGCGGCCTTCCGCGCCAAGTCGCGCCAGCTGCTGGAGACGCGGCTCGGTCGCGCCCGGCTCATCTACACCAGCCACAACATGGACGAGATCGCGAAGCTGTGCCAGCGGGTGGTGCTGCTGCGCCCCGGCGCGGCGCCGACGCTGCACGACAGCGTGCGCGAGGGCATCGCCGCCTACCAGCAGCTGTCGCGCGAACGCGCCCGCCCGCCTGCCGCCGCCCACGGAGAAGCGGCATGAGCGCCACCCGCGCCACGCCCCGCCTCGGCCGCCTGCTGACGCCGGCCCGGCTGGCACTGCTGCTGATCGGCCTGCCGATGCTGCTGGCTTCGGTCTACTTCGGCCTGATGGCGCAGGACCGCCATGTCAGCACCTCGGTGCTGACGGTGCGCCGCGCCCATGACGAGCCGGCCGGCGCGGGCGGTCTGGCGATGCTGCTGGGCGGTGCAGGCGGTGCGGCCCAGGAGGATGTGCGGCTGCTGCGCGACTACATGCTCTCGGAAGGCCTGCTGCATCAGCTCGACGCCCGCTTCGGGCTGCGTGCGCACTACGGTGCCCCGAAACGCGACCTGCTCTACCGGCTCGGGCCCGACAGCCTGCGCGAGGATCTGGCCGACTACTGGCGCGCCCGCACCTCGGTGCGCCTGGACGAGGTCAGCGGCCTGCTGACGGTGCAGGTGCAGGCCTTCGACCCGGTGATGGCGCAGCAGCTCAACGCCGCGCTGCTGGCCGAGTCGGAGCGCTTCGTCAACACGATATCGCAGCGCATCGCCTCGGAGCAGATGGGCTTCGCGCAGCGCGAGCTCGAGCGTGCCGAGCAGGCGCTGGCCAGCGCACGCGCCGAGCTGCTGGACTTCCAGGCCCGCCACCAGGTGATCGACCCGCTGGCCGATGCCCAGGCCAGCGGCGCGCTGGCGGCCGAGCTGCGCGCCCAGCTGGCGCGGCTCGAGTCGGAGCTGAGCACCAGGCAGAGCTACCTGAATCCGGATGCGGCCGAACTGGTGACGCTGCGCGCGCAGGTCGCGGCGCTGCGGCTGCAGATCGAGCGCGAGTCGCGCCTGGCCACCCGCGCGGGCCGCCAGCCGGACAGCGCGCAGGCACTGCACCGCCTCGCCGCCGAGTTCCACGAGCTCAAGGCCCGCCATGCGCTGGCCGAGGCGCGCCAGCGCAGCGCGCTCGGCTCGGTCGAGGCGATGCGCATCGAGGCCGGCCGCAAGGTCCGCAACCTGGTCGTGATCGAGCCCCCCACCCGGCCCGAGCGCGCCGAGTATCCGCATGCCGCCGCCAGCCTGCTGACGCTGCTGCTGAGCTGCGTGGTGCTCTACGGCATCGTGCGCCTGACGGTGGCCACCGTCCAGGAACATCGGGACTGACCGAAACAGCACCGCCAGCGAGAAGCCCATGAACCGCAATCTCCTGCCTGTCACCCTGCCCGCGCTGCTGGTCACGATGACGCTGCTGCTGACGCCGCCAGGCGCCGGCGCGCAGACGCCCGCACCCGCTCCATCCGCCACATCGACGCCACCGCAGCCGACCGCCGCCGGCTGCGCGCCGGTCTTCGGCAGCCAGCTCTTCGGCGGGCGCTTCGCGCAGCAGTCGCTCGGTGGCTTCAATCCGGACTACCGCATCGCGCCGGGCGATCGGGTGACGCTGCGGCTGTGGGGCGCCTTCAGCCTCGACGCGACCCAGGCGGTCGATCCGCGCGGCCATCTCTTCCTGCCGAGCATCGGCCCGGTGCGGGTGCAGGGCGTGCGCAATGCCGAGCTGGACGCGGTGGTGCGCGAGCAGGTCCGGCGCACCTACCGCGCCAATGTGCACAGCTATGCCAGCCTGGAGGCGGCGCAGCCGGTCAAGGTCTATGTGACCGGCTTCGTGCGCCAGCCCGGCCTGTATGGCGGACTGTCGTCGGACTCGGTGCTGCGCTACCTCGATCTGGCCGGCGGGATCGATCCGGAGCGCGGCAGCTTCCTGGCGGTCGAGCTGCTGCGCGCCGGCGAGCTGCGCGGGCGCATCGATCTCTACCGCTTCCTGCTCGAGGGCCGCATCGAGCCGCTGCAGCTGCAGGACGGCGACACGCTGCTGGTGGCACCGCGCCGCGCCAGCGTGAAGGTCAGCGGCGAGGCGGCCAACGCCTGCGCCTTCGAGTTCGACGGCCCGCGCCTGCACGGTGCGGCGCTGATGGCGCTGGCCCGCCCGCGCCCCGGCGCGACCCACATGGCGGTGGTGCGCCAGCGCGGCCCCGAGCGCCGCAGCGAATATCACCCGCTGGCCGAGGCCGGCGCGGTGCTGCTGGACGACGGCGACGAGGTCAGCTTCACCGCCGACCGCATGCCCGGGACCATCCTGGTGCGCATCGAGGGCGCGCACCGCGGCGAGCGCACCGTCGTGCTGCCCTACGGCGCGCGGCTGTCGGACGCGCTGGCACGGCTGCGGCCGGCGCCGCTGGCCGATCTGGCCGCGCTGCAGCTGCAGCGCCGCTCGATCGCGCAGCGCCAGAAGGAGATGCTCGGCCAGGCACTCGACCGGCTGGAGGCGCAGGCCCTGACCGCCCGCTCGGCCACCAACGAGGAAGCCCAGCTGCGCGGCCGCGAGGCCGAGCTGGTGCTGCAGTTCACGGGCCGCGCCCGCCAGATCGAGCCGCGCGGCCAGCTGGTGCTGCCCGACCCGACCCGCGCCGGCGACACCCCGCTGGAGGACGGCGACACCCTGTTCGTGCCCGAGCGCTCGGCCCAGGTGGCGGTGCATGGCGAGGTGCTGTTCCCGATGGCCATCGGCCACGACCCGGCACGCCGCGTCGACGACTACCTCCGCCTGGCCGGCGGCCCGTCCCAGCAGGCCGACACCAGCCGGGTGCTGCTGCTCAGGCGCAACGGCACCGTCGTCGA
>RRZT010413888.1_pt1 | contig 10643 bp, 5 predicted proteins | sample 2165551 | NCBI WGS metagenome assembly RRZT01 (sample SAMN10456910, study PRJNA506462) | wastewater metagenome | biome: wastewater; feature: sludge; material: wastewater sludge; isolation source: wastewater sludge with Escherichia coli K12::gfp cells carrying plasmid... | place: USA: Moscow, Idaho ...
GCGGTCACCTTGACCAGGATCAACTGCCGCTGGACGCTGTTCGCGTCGTCGAGCTCGATGATCTTGATGACGTTGATGAGCTTGTTGAGCTGCTTGGTCACCTGCTCACGGGGCAGATCCTCGACGCTGACCACGATGGTCATGCGCGAGATGCCCGCCTGATCGGTGGGTCCGACCGCCAAGGACTCGATGTTGAATCCCCGACGAGCGAACAGTCCGGCGATCCGGGCCAGGACGCCGGGGACGTCCTCCACCAGCACGGACAAGGTATGGCGGGTCATCGGTCAGTCCTCTCGTTCCCACTGCGGGGCCAGGTCGCGGGCATGCTGGATGTCGTCATTGCTGGAACCGGCGGCCACCATCGGCCACACCATGGCGTCCTTGTGGACCTGGAAGTCGATGACGACCGGTCGGTCGGTGACGGACATGGCCTTCTCGATGACGGCGTCCACATCGTCGGCGCTGTCGCAGCGCAGCCCCACACAGCCGTACGCCTCGGCCAGTTTCACGAAGTCGGGGAACTGGTGGCTGTTCAGGTCGGTGTTGGAGTACCGCTCGTTGTAGAAGAGCGTCTGCCACTGGCGGACCATACCCAGGGCGCCGTTGTTGATCAGGGCGACCTTGATGGGGATGTTGTTGATCGTGCAGGTGGCCAGTTCCTGGTTGGTCATCTGGAAGCAGCCATCGCCGTCGATGGCCCACACCACCTTGTCGGGGCAGCCCACTTGGGCTCCCATGGCGGCCGGGACCGCGTACCCCATGGTTCCGGCGCCACCGGAGTTGAGCCAGGTGCGCGGCTTCTGGAAGTTGACGAACTGACTGGACCACATCTGGTGCTGTCCGACGCCAGCAGCGTAGATCGAATCCGGCCCGGCAATCGCCGACAACCGCTCGATGACGTACTGCGGCGAAAGGGTGCCGTCGTCGGGCAGCGTGTAGCCCAACGGGTAGGTGCCGGTCCAGTGGTCGACCGTCTTCCACCAGTCGCTGTAGTCGGGCTCGACGCCTTCGTCGTACTGCGCCTGGATCGCGTCGGCCAAAGCCACGATGATGGCTTTGGCGTCTCCCACGATCGGGATGTCGACGGCCTTGTTCTTGCCGATCTCGGCGGGATCGATGTCGGCGTGGATGACCTTGGCATCGGGCGCGAACGTCGACAGCTTTCCGGTGACACGGTCGTCGAACCGCGTGCCGAGCGCGATCAAGAGGTCAGCGCGCTGAAGGGCGCCGACCGCGGCCACCGTTCCGTGCATGCCCGGCATGCCCAGGTTCTGCTTGTGGCCATCGGGGAACGCACCGCGGGCCATGAGCGTGGTCACCACCGGGATCCCGGTGAGTTCGGCTAGCCGGGCCAGGTCGTCAGCGGCGTCGGCCTTGATGACACCGCCACCCACGTAGAGCACCGGACGCTCGGCGGCGTTGATCAGTTTGGCCGCCTGGCGGACCTGGCGGGCGTGCGGTGTCGTGGTCGGCTTATAGCCGGCCAGATGCACCGCCTCGGGCCAGGTGAACGTGGTCATCGCCTGCAAGGCGTCCTTGCTGATGTCCACCAGTACCGGACCGGGACGCCCCGTCGCCGCGATGTGGAATGCCTCGGCGATGGCCCGCGGGATGTCGTCGGGGTTGGTGATCAGGTAGTTGTGCTTGGTGATCGGGAACGTGATGCCACGGATGTCGGCCTCTTGGAACGCGTCGGTACCGATCGCGGCGCTGGCGACCTGACCGGTGATGGCCACGATCGGGACCGAGTCCATGTAGGCGTCCGCGATCGCGGTGACGAGGTTGGTGGCGCCCGGCCCGGAGGTCGCCATGCAGACACCGACCCGGCCGGTGGCCGTGGCGTAGCCCTCGGCCGCATGGCCGGCGCCCTGCTCGTGGCGCACCAGGATGTGGCGGATCTGGGTGGAGTCCATGATCGGGTCGTATGCCGGCAGGATTGCGCCTCCCGGGATGCCGAAGATCACCTCGACCCCTGCGTGCTCCAGTGCCCTGACCAGACTCTGCGAACCCGTCATCTGTTCGGCCATGACCGTCCTTGCTCCTCTGCCCCGTGGGGCGTCGCCTGCGTCCAGTGTCCTCCCACCGCCTTCAGGCCGCCTCCCTCGCGGGGATCTCCCGCTAGCCGGAGGCGGCCTGTTCGTCACCGGGATCCGCATGATGACGGACTCCGGAAACGAAAAACCCCCCGGCCCGTGGTGGGCACCGGAGGGTTGCGCGTCAGCTTGTGGCTGACGCGCTACTCGATTACGAGGCGATGTGATCGCACGGGTTCAGCATGCCCCCGGGACGACAGCATCGTCAAATCGATAGGGTGCAAGCGTGAGCGACCCTGCGGGGGCCAGGCCCCAGGCGAGCCGACTCCTGGTGCTGTACCTCGGCACGACATTCCTGTCCGCTCTCGGAAGCGTGATGGCCCTGCTCGCGGCCACCGTGGTGTCCAGCGAGGCCGGCGACTCCGGCGCCCAGGCCGCGACCTACACGTCGCTGATGTTGGCCCTCAACCTGATCATGGCCTCGGTGACAACCCCGTACGCGCCACTGCTGGGCCACCGGTTCGGGATCCGGCGGGTCTACGGGATCGTCATGGCACTCAACGTCGTGCTCTACGCAGTGCTGGCGGTCCTGATCTTCGCGGGAGTGCCCGCGTTCCCAACCCTCATGGTGGTGAGCCCACTGCTGGGCGCCGTCGGCGGCATCTCACATGCGATGTCGCCGGCCGTCCTGAAGTCCTACCTGGCCGGCGACGACCTCGCCTCGGCCGAGACCAAGACGTCGGTGGCCTCCGGATTCGCCTGGGTCGCCGGAGCGATCGGGGGCGCCCTTGTCATCGACGCGGTGGGGCCCGGGGTCGCTTTTGCGGGCAATGCCCTGCTCACACTGCCGTTCGTCCTGGTGGTGATTTTCGTGACCCCCGCCACCGAGGCCCAGCGCCCCATGCCACAGGCACACCCCTGGCGCGCCCTCGGTTCATCGCTTCGCACCAACCCCAGACTGGCCCGCGCCTCGGTCCTGGGACTGATCTCGGCCGCCCTGGTCGTGCCCCTGGCTTCGATGGTCGTCCCGGTGACCCGCGACCTGGACCACGACCTCGCCATCCACGCCGGACTCATCCTGGCGGCGATCTCGTTCGGGGCGATCCTGTCACCCATCCCGCTGAGGCAACTCGGGACCCGGCTGAGTCCACTGCGCTCGTCGGGACTTGCGTACGCATTCGCCGGGGTCGTCCTGATCGCTCTCGCGGTCATCGCGGTGATGCTCACGCATACACCGCAGCTGGTCGCGATCGCCGCCGTGGCGGTGGTCTACGGCGCCATGTCGTCGGCAGGAAGCAACCTGCTGATCGACAGCGCTGCTGTGTCGGCTCAGAAGATCGAGGAGGAGCAGGAGAACCTGGCCGTGTTCTTCCTGATCACCGGACTCGGCGCCCCGATCGGGACGTTGCTGTGGGGGCGCACGATCGACACGTTGTCAGTGCCGATCCTGTTCACCGTCGCCGGCGCGGTGATGGTGATCTTCATCGTGGTCAACCTGGTCCGGTTGACCCGGCAGGGCATCAGCGCGCCACCGGCCATCGCCCCCAAGGACACCTCACATAGACGCCATGCGTCGGTGCTGGCCCGGATCTGGCATTGATCCACCAGTGACGCCGGGGCCACCGCGGACCTACTGTGGCGGTGTGAGCGCTCGAAGCAGAACCGCACCGGCGCTGGCGCATGCCGCGACTGGGACTGTTCGCGTGTCCATGGCGGGCGTCGCCCTCATGTGGCTGTTGGTGTCGGTCGGGGGCGCCGAGAATCCCGGGTTCAAACAGTACGAGCAATACCTGAGCGCCCTGGGCGCCGACGGCAGCGCCAGCCCGGGGTGGGGTCGGGCGGCCCTGGTCGTCACTGGACTCGCGATCCTGGTGGTGCTCCCCCCGCTGGCGGTGTGGCGTTCCCTGCTCGGGGTGCTCGCGGGCGTGGCCGGGGTCGCCGCCCTCGGGATGGCCGCGTGGCCCATGACGTGCCCCGGGAGCGCCAGGTTCTGCACCCAGACAGTGCCGGGCCAGAGCCTCGACATCGCCCACACGACAGCCGTTCTGGTTTTCGTCACAGCGGTCATCAGCCTGTCCCTGGCCGGCGCCCGGCAGATGGCCGCAGGTAGCGCTGCGAGGCCGCGACTGTGGCCCGCCGTCCCCGCCGCAATTGCCATCGTGGTCCTGATCGGACCGTCGCTGTTGACCGTGACGGGGCTCCCGCAGCGAATGCTGCTGTTGGCCGCTCAGGTGCTGGTGGTGGCCCTCGGCGCGGCGGCAGCGTCGGAACTGCAGCGGCGCCACCGCAGGGAGGCCCGGTCCCGGGCGGCCGATTTGGTCCGTATCGACTCCGTTTTATGACCTAATTTCGGACAACGCACCTTTCGTTCATCCCCGGGACGGCAGGATTCACACGTGACCCGCGCTCTCTATCTCGTCGCCACCTGGTGTGCGCGCCATGCCCTCCTGGTGCTGGCGATGTGGATCGTCGCGCTGCTGGTCATCAGTGGCCTCAACAACCGGTTGCCCGCTGCGGGGGTGCAGACGATCACGCTCGAAGGCACGGATTCCGCCGAAGGTCAGACGCTGCTGGCCCGGGCCTTCACCGGCGCCTCATCAGGAGCCCAGCCGGTGGTCATGGGCTGCCAGACGGACCTGTCGACCGGATCGGGAGCGGAGCTGGTCAAGACCACCCGGAGCAACCTGCTCGACGTCACCGGGGTCCTTGCTGTCAACGGTCCCAAGCAGCAACCGGATCTGCTGTCCGACGACAAGAAGACCGCCATCTTGAATGTGCAGGTCTCCGATGCCCAACTCCAGGAGAAGGCCACCGCGCAAGAAGTCCTGGACACCGCCAAGGAGTCAGCGCCCGACTGCGAAGTGGCGGTCGGCGGATCCATGGGCCAGCTGCTGTCGCAGGGCAGCTCGTCGTCGAGCGAGGGACTCGGGCTGCTGGCCGCCGTCGTGGTTCTGCTGGTGTTCCTGCGCCGCATCGCTGCCGCGGTCATCCCGCTGCTGAGCGCCATCATGGCTGTCGGTATCGGCACCGCAGTCATAGGACTGCTGGGGCGCCTCGTATTCATCCCGGATGTGGCTCCGATCCTGGGGTCCATGATCGGACTCGGCGTGGGCATCGACTACGCCTTGTTCCTGGTCGTGCGCCACCGCACCCTGCTGCGCAAGAACTACGAGGTCGTCGACTCCATCGGCCGCACCGCGGGCACCGCCGGTGCCGGCATGGTGTTCGCCGGCACCACTTTGATCCTGGCCGTGGCCGGCCTCGCCCTGACCCAGATCCAATTCCTGGCCTGGCTGGGCTACGCGGCAGCGATCGTGGTGTTCATCGCGGTCCTGGCATCGCTGACCCTGGTCCCGGCCCTCTTCGGCCTGATGAAACTGCGCGTGCTGCCCAAGAAGGACCGCGCCGAGGTCCACCACGACGACCAGCACCTGGACAAGGGTTTCTGGGCCCGCATCGCCGACGCTGTCACCAGCAAACCATGGCCGTTCGCCATCGGCGCCACCTTGCTGCTGCTCTTGATGGCCTTGCCGGTCACCAAGATGGAGTTCGGCCAGATGGACGACTCCTTCGCCCCACCAGAGACCACGCAGTATCAGGCCAATGCCTTGATCACCGAGGCGTTCGGCGCCGGTTACAACGGGCCGTTGGCAGTGGCGCTGCAACTCAACCGGCCCGCGACAGCCCCCAAGGACGCGAAGGCGGAGGGCAAGGACCCCCGCACTGAGGACGAACGGTTGACCTCGACCGCCGACCTCCTGAAGGACACCCCGGGCGTCGCCGAGGTGGGCGACCCCATCGTCAGCCCCGACGGGGGCGTAGCCGTGATCCAGGTGATACCGACGACCGGCCCCGCCGATCCCGCCACCCAGGAACTCGTCAACACGTTGCGAGTGGATGTCCTACCGCAGGCCACGACCGGCGAGGACATGGACGCCCACGTTGCGGGCCTCACCGCGATCATGATGGACCTGTCGGTGCAGATCGGCCAGAGCCTGCCGATCTTCATCGGTGGCGTGGTGATCCTGTCTGGCTTCCTGCTGATGATGGCGTACCGATCGATCGTCATCCCCGTCAAGGCGGCAGCGATGAACCTGCTGTCCATCGCGGCCGCCTACGGCGTCGTGGTCATGGTGTTCCAGTTCGGTTGGGGCGCCAGCCTCATCGGTCTGGACCGGCTGGTGCCGATCGAGACCTATGTCCCGATGATCATGTTCGCGGTGCTGTTCGGCCTGTCCATGGACTACGAGGTGTTCCTGCTGACGGCCTTCCAGGAGCATTGGGCCAAGACGGGCAACATGGTCACCGCGGTGAGGCGTGGCCTCGCCGACACGGGATCGGTGGTGACGTCAGCCGCCGCCATCATGTGCGTGGTGTTCTCGTCGTTCATCTTCCTGGCACCCGACGCGATCACCAAGCTGTTCGGCGTGGGCCTGGCCACCGCTGTGTTCGTCGACGCCACCATCGTGCGCTGCCTGCTGGTGCCCGCGCTCATGGTTCTCGCCGCCAAGATCACCTGGTGGCTGCCCAAGTGGCTCGATCGGGCGTTGCCCCATCTGCAGATCGAAGGTGACCCACAGAGCCTGGCCACCATCCACGAGCCCGCCCACGACTCGACCCCCAAGACCGTCAAGGAGGCCACCACGCCGACGCTGCCGATCCTGGCCGTGTTGTTCGGAGTGGCCGTGTCCTGGGTCGTGTGTTCGCGCATCATGCCCGACGACGGAACTGTGCCCTACATGGCGGTGGCCATCATCATCTCGGCAGTGGTGGGCGGCATCATCGTGTGGCTGCCCAAGGGCATGCCCGGCGCCGGCAGCAAGCCGGGCGCCCGGATCCTGCTGCTGTTGTGCGGCAGCATGGCGGTGGCCATCATCTACGCATTGATCCGCGCCGTCATCCCCTACACCAAGCAGAACCCCGGCACCATGGCGGCGTGGGCGCTGCTGTTCGTGGCGGTGGTCACGGTTGCGACCGGCCTGCGTCGCAACGGGCTGCCCATCCTGCTGGGTGGCATCGTGATGGCCGTGACGATCGCCGTATCCGGAGCCGGGGACACTGGCCTGGGGACTCTGATGCAGATCGCGATCCTGCCGGCGTTCCTGGCCGGCCTGCTGGCGCTGCTCGCCTACCGCATCAGGTACCTGATCCGAGACCCCGACAAGCAGCCCGACGCGGTCGAGCCGCAGCAACCGGAGCAGGAACTGACGGGGGTGGGTTCGTGAGGCTCCTGCCGATGGCCGGGGCCCTGTGCCTCGTGGCCGTGGCCGCCGCCCCCGGGGTCGCCGCAGCCGAGCCCAGCACCGACCAGATCGCGGCCGAGGCGGCGCTGCAGTCGACGTCGATGCCGCGGTCATTCCCGGCCGCTCGCCAGGATTCCGACATCGTCAACGATGAGATCGTTGTTGCGGAACTGGATCCGCGGGGACTGCCGGTGAACTCCACCCTGGTCAGCAGGGTCAGCAGCAAGCCGGGCGAGCAGCGGGTCATCAAGGACCCCTCCTCGACCACGAACATCACGTACCTGAATCAGCGCGGCCAGCCGACGATCGACTCCGACGGCGATGGCATCGAGGTCACCGTGGGCGGACCGGACGGCACCACCACCTTGACCCAGGCGCTGATCGACAAACCGCTGTCGGTGGCAATGCATGCCGAATACGCCATCAACGGTGAGGTCGTGGACCCGGAGGTCATCGTCGGGGCATCGGGCGACCTCGAGGTCACCTACACGGTGACCAACACTGACGTGGAAGAGCAGGAGCTGACCTACAAGAACGCTGTCGGGCAAGAGACCACCGAGAAGCAACCGGTGTTCGCGCCGTTCGTGGGCACTCTGACAGCGAGCCTGCCGGAGGCGGTCCAGGTGACCGACACCAAGGACGCCATCGTCACCACCGACAAGGAGGGCAACACCTTGCTGCTGTGGCAGCTCGTGCTCTACCCCCCAATGGGCGACTACGAACAGAAGGTCTCGTTCAAGGCGCAGACCGAAAGCGGCACGATCCCCGCGGTGCTACTGAATGTGGTGCCAGTGACCGCGGACACCGATCCGTCGGTCAAGTTCACGACGGATCTGTTCGAGAAGACGGCCGACGGCAACGAGCAGTTGGCGTCCGGCTTGGAGCAGTTGAACAACCAGACCATCCAGTTGGCGCAAGGTGCCGCACAGTTGGCCACGGGCATCGGCCAGCTCGCCGACGCGTCCGGGGCCATCAGCACGGGGTTCAACAATGAGTTCGTCCCTGGCACCACCGGCCTCGCCTCGGGGGCCAGCGCACTGGCATCGGGCCAGGAGCAACTGGCCGGTGGGCTCGGCACGGCTGCCAGTGGCGCCGACTCTCTGGCGTCGGGGTCCGAGCAGCTCACCAGCGGCTTGGAGTCGCTCGCCGACGGCCTCGACCAGTTCGCGGACAACTTCCCGCAGATCGTGACCGGCGCCGACCGCATCCGCAAGGGAGCCTCGGCGCTGTCCAAGGTCGTCGGCTCCCCCGACGACAAACCAATTCCCGGACCCGGCCCCACCGCGCCCAGCGGCCCCACCGCGATCCCTACGCCGGGCGGCACCCCGATCTTCCCGACCCCGACACCCACCCCGACGCCGACCCCGACCAAGATCCCCACCCTGGTGCAGGCCGTGAAGACTGCCACCGATGGCGCTGAGCAACTGGCCGGCCAGACCGTGGTGTTGAACAACAACCTGGTGAAGATCCTGGCCAAGATCAACGACGCGGCTACCGCCTCCCAGGACGTCTCGACCAAGGCTGCTGCGGCGCAGACCAGTGCCGACGACGCCTATGCCGCACTGTGCGGGGCGCCGGCGGATCCCGGGTGTCCCGAACTGGCTCAGGCGCAGGCCGACATCACGGCGGCGACCACTTCGTCCGCCGCCGTGAACGCCGACCTTGCCCTCGCGATCGCCGATCTGACCATCGAAGGCGTGCGCGTCTATGTGATCGCCCAGGGATCCAACGAGTTGGCCGATGCCCTGAAACTCATCCTCGCCGGCGTCAAGGGTGTGGCTTTGGGCCTCAGTACGGGCACCGACACACCCCCGGGTCTGGTGGAGGCCCTGGACCAACTCGTCAGCGGTCTTGACGACGCTGACACCGCGGTGCAGAAACTCAACTCGGGGGCGACGTCGGCCGCCAGCGGGTCCAAGGAGCTCACCGGTGGCACCGACCAGCTCGCCGGCGCCTTGGGCCAGGCGGCGTCCGGTGCCGACCAGCTCGCGAGCGGGGCCGCCCAGTTGGCGACCGGCGCCCAAGGGCTGGCGTTCGGCAGCGCCGAGGTCGGGGCGGCGCTGGCGCTGCTCAGCACGGGCACGGACTCGGCCGCCAGTGGCAGCGCGCAGTTGGCCAGCGGCGCCTCGATGCTGCAGAGCAAGGGCACCGCCAAGGTGTACGAGAGTGTCGTGGCCAGCAGCGACCAGCCCGCCCTTGCGACGGCATTCCTCAAGGCGTCGGCAGACCGGGCGGGCACCGCCCTGCCCTATGGCCTGCCCAAGGGCGCCACGGGCAGCGTGGCGTACGTCATGACGATGGCGCCGGTGGCTCCGTCAGGCAGCGCCCCCTGGCAGTTCGCGGCCATGGGGCTGCTGCTGCTCGGGGCGGGCGGCGGGGCGGTGGCCAAGAACTGGGCCGCCACCCGGACCTCTTGACCCCGGCGGCCTCATCCCCCGGCGGCCTCATCCCCCGGCGGCCTCAGTCGCAGACGGCTCCCCGCGACGCCGACCCGACCAGGCGGGTGTACTTGTGCAGCACGCCGCGCGTGTATCGCGGCGGCAGCGGCTCCCAGTCCCCGCGGCGCCGCTGCAACTCGTCGGCGTCGACCAGCAGGTCCAGCGTGCGTTCGGGGATGTTGATCCTGACCAGGTCACCGTCACGGACCAGTGCGATCGGGCCGCCATCCACGGCTTCGGGCGCCACATGACCCACGCACAGACCGGTGGTTCCCCCCGAGAACCGCCCGTCGGTGATCAGCAGGACATCCTTGCCCAGCCCGGCTCCCTTGATCGCGCCGGTGATCATCAGCATCTCGCGCATGCCCGGGCCGCCCTTGGGGCCTTCGTAGCGGATGACCACCACGTCACCGGCCTGAAGCGTGCCGTCTTCGAGCGCATCCATGGCGGCGCGCTCGCGCTCGAAAACCCTTGCCGGGCCTTCGAACACGTCCACGGGCACCCCGGCGTTCTTGACCACGGCACCCTCGGGGCACAGCGAGCCGGACAGGATCGTGATCCCGCCGGAGGGCGCGAGGGCCTCGCTCGTCGCCTTCAGGATCTGGCCATCGGGATCCGGCGGGGCGATGTCGGCGAGGTTCTCCGCGACGGTTTTGCCGGTGACTGTCAGACAGTCGCCGTTCAGCAGACCGGCGTCCAGCAGTGCCTTCATGACCACGGGCACTCCCCCGACCCGGTCCACGTCGCTCATGACGTAGCGGCCGAACGGTTTGAGGTCGGCCAGCAGCGGGACCTTGGCACCGATGCGGTGGAAGTCCTCCATCTCGAGGCTCACGTCCGCCTCATGAGCCATGGCGAGCAGATGCAGCACCGCATTGGTGGAACCACCGAACGCCATGAGCACGGTGATGGCGTTCTCGAACGCCTCA
>RRZT012086189.1_pt1 | contig 10643 bp, 7 predicted proteins | sample 2165551 | NCBI WGS metagenome assembly RRZT01 (sample SAMN10456910, study PRJNA506462) | wastewater metagenome | biome: wastewater; feature: sludge; material: wastewater sludge; isolation source: wastewater sludge with Escherichia coli K12::gfp cells carrying plasmid... | place: USA: Moscow, Idaho ...
CTCGCAGTTCGCTGACCTGCTGCCCGGATGGACCACAACGCTCGCCCCGACCGGCGCCGGCCAGTCGGTACGCCCGGCGACCGCGCAGGAGATCACCGACGCCACCCGCGTAGCGTTCGACCCGTCGGTCGCCGTCGACGTCGAGGAGGCTCAGATGGCCGCGGCAGCGGCCCGGTCGGCCGGAGAGTCCGGCTGGGTGGCGCTCGGTACGGGCCTGATGTGGGAGCAGGCAGGACCGATCTACGCCGAGAGCCGCCCTGATGTCTACGTGCACGAGGGTCATGCCTCGCGCACGATGCAGATGTACCTGCCGCCGTCGGGCATCTTCTTCGCCGAGTCGCTGCGCCCTCTCCTGGAGCAGCACAAAGACATCGAACGCAAGCGGGTGACGATTCTGTATCGGCCCGAGACACCTCAGGCATCCGCCGCGGAAGCAGAACGTCAGGTGAAGGCCGCGCGTTTCAAGCTCACGCAATCACGTCACGGCAAAGCGGCCGCCGAAGAGGAGTACGAGGCCGCGAGAATCACGGCGCGGCAAGCAGCCAAGGGGTCGCCTCTGGTGCGCGTGGGGATGCTCGTCACGGTATCGGCATCCGACATGACCTCACTCCGGAAGGCGACGCGGACGGTCCGGTCCACGCTGGCCGGCGCAGCCCGGATCAGTCTGCGCGTACCCCGGGGCAGCCAGGACTACGCCTTCCTGGCGTCGCTGCCGCTGGGCGTAGTCCCGCACGTGAGCGCCCGCCCCCCTCGACGAAGCCGGAACCATGTCGAGGATGCCCGCGCCACGAGCGTTGGCCTCGGGGGACCCGACGCGAAGGAATCGCCGGCGTCGACGGACACCCTCGAGGGGCTCCTCGGGGACGTGTTCAACGACGCAGATCTCGTCGACGCACACGCATCGGAGGGGGAGCGATGACGATCTCGTTCAAGTCCGAAAGTCGCAAGGCACGCCGCGGGCGGCGTGCCGAACTGCACCGAGCCGAGAAGCTGGCCCCCGAGACGGCTCGGTGGCACCGGACGGCCGCGACGGAGCGCACGACCCAAGCCCCGTCGCGGTTCGGGTGGCTGATCCCCGGCGGCGGCGCGATGCGGCTCCTCGAGAGCCACCCGGAGTTTCGGGGCCCGACCGTCCAGGTGGCAGGACTTTTCCCCTGGAGTGCCGGCGGCTCGCTGCCGATGGTGGGGGCCGTCCTCGGCCATCACCTCGCCGAGCGAGGAGTCGTCTGCGGAGACCCCGTCAGCTGGTTCGTGTCGGGGCTCATCAACAACCCGTCGTGCTTCGTGCTCGGACGGCCCGGGGTGGGCAAGTCGTCCCTCGTCGTCCGGCTGCTCGTGCAGCTCTACCTACGTGGCATCGTCCCCCCCGTCCTCCGGGACGTGAAGGGCGAGGACGCGGAGCTGATTCGGCGCCTGGGAGGGCAGGTCCTGACCCCTGGGGTAAAGCACGTGAACCCCCTCGACCGCGGTCCGCTCGCACTGAAGCTCGACGAGCTTCCCAAGGAACTGCGGGAGCGGGCCGTGGCCGACCTCGAAGCCCGCCGGAAGAACGTCCTCATCGGTCTGTGCGAGCTGGTGCTGCGTGAGGAGCTCAAGGCTCACGAGCGGAATGTGCTGGCGGCCGCGCCGGCCCTGTGGGAGGAGATGCACCCCAAGCAGACGCCGGTGATTCCGGACTTGCTGGATCTTGTCCGCTCGCGCCCGGCGTTGCTGGCGCAGGTGGTCAATGACCGCGGCGACGAGCAGCGATACAAGGACCGCTGCGAGAGGGTCATCGACGCTCTCATCGCACTGTCGGGTGCGGGGGAGTTCGGGGATCTGTTCGCGCGGCAGACGACGGAGCCTATGGACATGCACCGCCCAGCGTGCTTCGACATGAGCTCGGTCTTCGAGCGCGAGGTCAGATTGCAGGGCGCCCTCCAGCTCGTGTGTTGGTCCTACGGCTCGTCACAGGTGGCCGCCGCTAAGTACCTCGCCGACGCGAAGAAGGCGCCTCGCCGGACGTACTTCATGGTGATGGACGAGCTGTGGCGGCCCCTTCAGTCGGCGCCCTTCATGGTCGACCGCGTCGATGAGCTGACCCGCCTGAACCGCACCCTGAACCTCGGGCAGGCCCTCGCGACGCACACAATGGACGACCTCAAGCTGGGGTCAGAAGAGGCGACGGCCAAGGCGTGGGGGTTCGTGTCTCGATCGGAGATGGTCTTCCTCGGCGGCCTGGCCCCCTCAGAGATGGGGAATCTGCGCACGGTGTTCGCGCTGTCGAACCGTGAAGAGACAATGCTGACCGACTGGTCGGTGAAGGGCGAGGTGAACCCCGAGACGGGGCAGCACGATCCACCTCCCGGACGCGGCAAATTTCTCCTCAAGGTCGGCAAGGCAATCGGCACGCCGTTCCGGGTCAACTTGACGGCGTTGGAGGCGAGCGTGCACGACACCAACGAGGCGTGGGAGGACACCCGGTCGTCAATGGCCGGCTCCCACAGGATCGCCGGTGGGAGTCGGGCAGGCGTGTCGTCGCCGGTCACCGAGGTGGCGTGATGGATCGACGGCCGAACAAGCAGCCGCCGGTCGGCGACGTGGATCAGGCACTGTGGCTGATCCTGCTGGGCGTCTTGCTTGCGGGCATGACAGTCGGCGGGATGGCCTGGTTCGCAGCGTCTCTGGCAGGTCTGAGCCCGGGGAACCCGGCGAGCTGGGTTCTGAGGCCAGCGGGAGAGCGCTGGAGCACGGCCGCGTCGATCGCTTTCGGTGGTGAGGCCCTAGTACTCGGGGGCCTCCTGGTGCCGGTCGCCATGATGGTGCGACGGCACCGCAAGGGCCGGCAGTGGACGGACGAGATGGCCTCGGCCATGTCGTCGCGCTCCGACATCGCCGAGCTGACCGAACAGGCGGTGCGGCGAGACACCGAGCGCCTCGGTCACCTGCACTGCGGCAGCGGCCTGCCGCTGGGTTACTCGGTCGCCCAGCACGTTTCGCTCTGGGCCACCTACGAGTGGTCGCAGTTGTGGATCATGGGTGCCCGCGGCGGCAAGACCCGCCGGGTCGCGGTGCCGGCGATCCTCTCGCACACCGGACCGGTCATCGCCACCAGCAACAAGCCGGACATCGCGGACCTGACGCGGGGTCCGCGCAGCGAGATCGGGCAGTGCTGGGTCCAGGACCCGCAGCAGATCGCGCACGAAGAGCCGACCTGGTGGTGGAACATGCTCTCGTTCGTCACGACTCTGGAGCGCTCGTCCCAGCTCGTCGATGTGTGGGCAGCCTCCCGCACACGGGCTGACATGGCCGGCGCAGACCCCTACTTCGAGCCCGAGGGCAAGGTTCTCTGCTCCGACGTCCTCATGGCAGCGGCTCTGGGCGGCGAGCAGGTGACCCGCCTCGCGGACTGGCTCACCGGACAGCCTCCCGCCCCCGACGTCCCCGACCCGACGGAAATCCTCTTCGATCACGGATTCGCAGACTCGGCGAAGAACATCACCTCGATGCTGAACTTGGACCAGGGGCAGCGTGACGGGCTCTACGGCACGGCCCGCAGCTTCATTCGTTTCCTACGTGACCCTCGATACCTGCCGTGGGTCACCCCGGTGACCAGCAAGGACGACGACGGCGAAGACATCCCAGACCAACGGCCGCAGCTGAACATCATGGATTTCCTCCGGTCGACCGACATTCTCTACCTGCTGTCCAAGGAGGGTGAGGGATCGGCTCGCGCCATCACGGGATCCTTGGTGACGGCGCTGTACGCCGGCGCGGAGGAGCTGGGTGAGCGGAGCGCGGGAAGGCTCCCAACGCCGGTGCTCTTCATGCTCGATGAGGCTGCCAACGTGTGCCGGTGGCCGGCGCTGCCGGATATCTACTCCCACGCAGGAGGGCGCGGCGTCATCCTCGTCACGATCCTGCAGAGCGCCTCGCAGGGCGAGGACGCCTGGGGCAAGGCGGGCTTCGGCAAGATGTGGTCCAACACGAATGTTCTTGGCGTCGGGCGAGGATTGAACGACGAACGAGTGCTCTCCGACCTGGCCCACCTGATCGGCGACCGGCAGATCAGAGACCGATCCCTGACGACAGGGACGCAAGGCCACCGGTCGACGGGCGTGTCCATCCGATCCGAGCGCATATTCGACGTCTCCGACCTTCGAGCGCTTCCCTCGGGGCGAGTCATTCTCCTGGTGTCCGGGGTACGCCCCATCCTGCTGGGAACACGCGACCTCAGCGAGTACCCATGGGGCTGGAAGGCGGCCGAGTCGAAGTCCCACTACGTCTCTGAAAGAGGTGAGCGCGTTGCCTAGCCGTCAACGATCCCTGGGGGTCGACACCATCCACCCGGTCGCCCCCCCTCCGGCACGCACGGCCTTCGATCCGCCGGCGACCGCAGCGCGGGCCGCCTCGAAGGAGGTCCAGTCGGCACGGGAGGCCCTTTACGCAGCCCAGGGAGCCGTCCTGGTCACCGAGGCGCGACTGCGCGAAGCCCTAGAGGCGGCACCGCGCGTCAGCCCCAGGATGAGCGCCGCCGAGACCGGAACGGAGAAAGCGCGTCGAGCGGCGATCGAGGCGGCGCAGGCCGTCGTCCACTGCCGGCGAGTTCTCGCGGATGCCGAGGGGGACCTCGAGGTGGCCGAGGCGATGCTGGAGGACGTGGACTCCGGCGAGAAGGAGTGCTCGACCGGCCAGCGCGTCGCGGCACAGGTCCGGGTAGCGAAGCGCACCCGCGCAGTCGACGCGGCAGCTGGGCACCTCGTCGACGCGGAAGAGGCTCACGCGGCTGCGGAGTCGCGCCTCGCCGTCGCCGAGGAGCACCAGTCGATCGTCGCGCAAGCGGCCCCAGTCGAGCCGGTCGAGGTCGTGCGAGCCCGCGTCGCCCACGACAGCGCGTTGCGCCAGCTGGAGAGCGCCCGCGACAGCCTGGATGCACTGGAGCAGACTGAAGGCGCGATGGGTCAGGACGTGCCCGTATACGCATCCCTCGACGCCTTCGTCGAGGGATATCTACTGCCCCAATGGCGACATCGCCTCAGCTCCTCGACGCACTGGTGCGGGTGGTGGTGGCGGCACGCCGAGGCCGTCAGCCGGCTCGAGGCCCTCTGGGAGGCCTGGGAAGTGATGCGCCGGGAGCCCGCGCCGTCCCTGTCGACGTGGTGGCGCGACCACCTCGATCCGCACATGCGGGCGTTGACCGACGCCGAGGGCACTTTCAACCGCTGCTCAGCTGAGGTGCGCAAGCCGGTGCACGAGCAAAGCTTGACGTGGATGGCACACAGTGCCCCCGAAGGGATGTTCTCCACGAATCCGGAGGCACCCGAACAGCCCGCACGCGTGAGGGCGGCAACTATGTCCGGCGCAGCTCTTCAGGAGGCGTGATGAGCAACATCCACGAGGAGCTGGAGATCGGGCAGCATCTCGACCAGGCGACCCGGGAGACGCTCATCGGGGTGTCGCAGCTCATCGAAAGGCTCCAGAGGTCCGCAGCCGAGCGGGATCGAGCTGCCGCGCAGGCGATCCGGGATTCGATGCGACTGACGGGGGGCCAGTCCGACCTCGAGAGGACGTCCCGGGCACGGATGCGCCGCTACGTCGAGGACGTGCTCGGCAAGGACGCCGACGACGTACTGCCGGCCACCGAAGCCCAAGGAGCGTACCTACGCAACGTCGGCCTCATGGTCAATGACGCAGAGCTGACGATCAATGAGGCGTCGGCAATCCTCACTGCCTACGAGGGGCACACGCTCAGCGAAGGCGACCGTGACGGCGCCGCCCAACTCCTCAGCTCGTTGCGAGCTGAGGGCGCGCCGGCGGACGAGGCTGGGCACGAGCCAGATCTCACGCCCGGAAGGGACGGCGATGCAAACGTCCGCGAAGAACTCGCAACCCCGGCCGAGGCGGCTGCGCTGGTCCTGCCGGCCTATCGCGCGAACCCGGACCGCGGAGTCTCCCCGTCGAAGGCCGCGACTCCCGAGGAGGCGCTGCATCGACGACAGACCTGGACGATGGCACGCGGCGAGTGGGACGCCGAGCACCCAGAGCTGACGTCGAGCGACCGCAAAGCCGCCTGGGACGCGCTGCCGATGCAGGAGAAGACCGACCGGTACTGGACCAAATACGACACCGAGGAAGCTCGAACGGTCGCCCGTCCGGGCACGGGCCGCGAGGCGGGCAAGATCGACAGACTGCGCCGTGACCTCGCCGACATGGCAGCCAAGGCGCCCAGCGACAAGGTGCCCGCCGACATGAGCATCTCGCAGTCGAAGCCCGAGCGCGGGTTCTCACCGGGCAAGGCATCGAATGCCGCGGAGGCCGACCACCGGCGCGAGGCATGGCGTATCGCCGAAGGCACCTTCGTGGCCGAGCAGCAGCAGGCCGGGGTGACCTCAGCCGCCGCAAGGTCGGCCTGGCGGGCACTGGACTGGCCGGACAAAGCCCTGAGGTACTGGACGGCCTACGACGGCACCGACACTGGGTCCTCGATGACTGCCACGAGTGAGGGAACCGAGCAGACTCAAACGCTGGCGGCACCGGACCGGGTGACCCGAGACCGAGTGATTGAGCTGAACGGCCAGGCGGCCGAGTTCTTCAGTGCGAAAGCATCGCCGGGGAGCAAGGGGCGCGACTACTTCGAGGATCGGCTCGGGTCTGAGTCCCTCACAGCCCTGACCGAGGTGCCCCGCGGGAGCGACACCGAGACGCCGAAATGGCAGCTGGGGTATGCGCCCGGGCAGTGGAGAGGGCTCACAGATCATCTCCGCAAGCAGGGTGCGACCGACGAAGAGCTCGTGGCTGCCGGTTTGGCACGCATTTCCTCCCGGGGAGGGCTCATCGACGCCTTCCGGGACCGCGCCATGATCGGGATTCATGACGATGACGGAGCGATCGTGGGATTCGTGGGACGCGACCTGTCCGATCATCCACACGCCCCTAAGTACGTCAACACCGGCACGACCCCCGCGTTCGTCAAGGGCGACCACGTCATCGGCCTGGCAGAGGCTCCAGCGGGAACTCGGGTCGTGCGCGTCGAGGGGCCTTTCGACGCCCTGGCGGTGAGCGCGGCCGGCGACGGCCGATACGCCGGCGTCGCGCCGATGGGCACTGCCTTGACCGCCACGCAAGCCGACAAGATCGCCGCACGGGCGGTCAACGGGCGGACGTGGGTGGCACTCGACGGCGACAAGGCCGGTCGACGAGCAACGGAGCACGACTTCTGGGAGATGCGTCGCCGTGACGTCGACGTGCGCATGCTCTCCATGAGCGAAGGCGACGATCCGGGCAGCGTGTGGCGCGATGCTCCCGAACGGCTGCGCGCCGAGTTGGCTGTTGCCGAACTGGCGCCGACCGCCGGCGTGATCGCCTTGGACAACGCGTTGGCACAGGCGAAGGAGGCCGCACGCGCTGGGGAGCGATCCGCGCTCGAAGACCTCGCGTGGACTCGTGACGAGATCGCCCGCGGTCTGCCAGACGAGGACGTGCAGGAGCTCGATCGCAGAGCGGAAGAGGAACTGGAGCGGATGGAAAGTCACCCGGATACTCCGGAACCGACGGACCATCCTGAGGCCGCGCAGAGCGCCGAAGCGCACAACCGTAGCGCGGAGGTCGACCGGCTGACCGATCGTGAGGCCGCGCAGAGCGCCGAGGCGTACAACCGTGGCGCGGAGGTCGACCGGCTGACCGATGAGGAGGCCGCCGTCGCCCGGCAGATCAGCGGCCGTGGCTTCGCGCGCTCGACGGAGGACATGCTGGCGCAGGCGCAAGCGAAGTCGGGCCGTCGTGCACGTCCGCAGCGCAACCCTCAGCGTCTAGGCAGCGGTCACCGCAAGAGCCTCTGACGCAGCAAGAAGGGCTGTGCAGGACGGGAGGGTGCGTCATTCATGACGCACCCTCCCGTCGTGCCGCCCCTTTAGGGTCGCTGCCGGCCATAGCCTCGATCACGTGGGTCGAGGAGGGTTGGCCCGCGCCGCTGCTCCTCCTCCCCTCGCGAGCTGCTGTCACTTCCCAACGCTCGACCGCCAGCGCGCAACCCCACGGCGGCTGTCTCACGAGCTGCCCACGCTTCTCTGAGGCCGGCCAGATCCATGTCGCCGTACGAAGCGTGCAGTCGCCGCGTGGCGTCGTCGAGCGTGGCAGTGACGACAGCCAACTGCCGGGCAGCGGCCAACTCTCCTCGAGCTGCTCGTGCGGCCTGAGCAGCGCCAGCGGTCAGCGCGAGCTGCTGCATAACCGCTATCCACCCAGGGTGAGAGTGGAGGCTCCCCGCACGCAAAGCGAGTCGGATCTGCCGGGCAGCGAACTGCACGCGAGATGGCCCGTGAGCCGTCCAGGAGTGCACCCTCGAGGCGCTCTCACTGACAGCGCGTTGCGAAGCAACCTCAGCGGCTCGCACAAGACTCACCGCGGTGCCTGTGTCGGTCGCGGCTAGGTCTGTCGAGAGCATCGACGTCAGCCCCGCCAGGTCACCTTCAACCCCGCGCCACCTCTGCGTCTCGGCAGGATCAAGCCTGCTCACTCCGTCTGCCCACTCCGCCAACAAAGTCTCTGCCGAATCCAGGTGTGGGGTGGCACGAGTAACCCCCGGCAGAGGCGACAGAGCGCTGTCGTCACGCCAGAGGTCAGCTGCTCGGGCACGGGACTCCACGGTCTCGTTGGCGTCCCACGCCGACCGCATTCTCCCCAGCGTCAGGTCGGGCGAGAGTTCGCTCGCCTTGAACCAGCGGCCCTCGCCGATACGCGCCGAGTAGCCGGTGGCCGTCTCTCGCCCCCCCTCCTTCCAGCGAGTCACGCTCAGCTCGACACCCGGTGCATCAACGGCTCGTTCAATCCACTCGGCTTCCGTCTCCGAGCCCACGAAAGCAGCGCGAAGGTGCTGCTGCAGAAGGACTCGATCCGGCGCCAACGCACCTGCGATCTGCGTCCGCTTCTGCTCACCCATCGTGTAGGCAGGGAGACTCTGCGCACGTCCGCGCACGGCGTCATGGAGCGGAGCCACGAACTCCAGCTCACGCTCCAATTCGACGCGAATCTCCTGCACTCGCCTGAAGTCGTGGTCTGGAACCCGGGCACGTCGTCCGTCCTCACGGATCAGGTTCACCGCGATGTGGACATGCTCGTTGCCGTTGCGTGACTGCCCGTGTCGGACGGCCCACCACCGACACCCGAGATCGTCCTCTTCGCCGTCGTTGAATCCGAGGCGTTTGACGTACTCACCGGCAACCGTGGCGAACTGCTCGTCAGTCCAATTCTTGCCGGGCGGCAAGGAGACGATGAGGTGGTAGACGTGCTCCTTCGTCGAGTCCGGCACGCCCTCCGGGGTCGCTTCGTGGTCCGTGCGACGAAGGCTTGCTCTTGACACACCGCCGGCGCCAACACCAGCGAGCATGTTGGCCTCCGCCATCTGCTCACGCCACGATGATTCGAGCACTCGCCCCAGCTTGGTTGCCTCGCTACGACTGAGTCGCCCAGAGAAGGCGAAGCGGACTTCTGGCGAGCCCGCGATCATGTGCTGGTTCGTGTGCTCGTCACTCTCACCCGGGCCGTACAGGTAGCGCATCAAGCCACCCATGTCGGTGCCGCGGCCCGACACCTTCACGATGAACGTGGACGTGTTCACGACGAAACAGCTTCGTCGGAGTCCCCGAAACGCTCGAAGCGATCACCGCCAGTGAGCTGCTCAAGCAGGTCGACAACACGTGCTACCTGTCGCTCCAGGTGGGCCGCGGCCGCGCCGATCTGCGGCGCCGAGATCTCGCCCGTAGCGTTCGCCACCGTGGCGATCTGATTGATGTTGACGGCGGTCTTGGCCATAACTCGCTCGATGATGTGCATCTCATCGACGACCCGCGCAATCTTCGCTGCGCTCTGCACGTCACCAACGTGCAGAGCGCGCTCGTACAAGCGGGGAACGCTGATGCCCTGCGCGCGAGCGAGAGACTGCACGCGAGCCCACTCCTCATCGGAGTGGGTGATCTTGGTGACATGCGGTCTCCGCCCGCCAACCATGCGACGCCGGAACCGGCCCTCTCGTCCCTCGCTCACCGGCCCCTCCCCACACTCGCCCGAGGAAACCCCCTCGGCCTGGTCTCGGAATCGCGCCACGAAGCCAGCGATTCCGCTCTATCTAGAGTGCCCCTCCAGCCGGCCCGGGTCAACCCGGGACGGCTTTAGGGGCACTCTATGTTTCATCTTGCTGACGCTGTGGTGGGCGAGCGGGAAGGTGCGCCATGGCGACAGGTGCGTATGCGACTACGCTTCATCCATGAGCACACTCAAGGACCGAGCCCACGAACTCCTGGTTGCGCGCCTCGGGGCGCTGGAAGGGGTGGAGGAGGCCCAAGAACGGATGGCCAACGCACGGCGCGAGCTGGCCGACGCCGAGTCCTCGCACGCCCAAGCCTGGGAAGGAGCGGTCAGTGGCGGCTGGACGCCGCGCGAGCTGCGCTCTCTCGGCCTCACCGAGCCGACAAAGAAGCGGCCCGGACGACCTCGGGGCACGTCACGGACCCGTCGCGCTACGCCGCCGGCGGCGACGCCTTCAACAACCGCTAGCGACATCACCAGCACCGATGTCCAGGCCGAGCAAGCTCCGGCCGCCAACTGACAGGGGCACCTCCGGGGGGGCACCCGAAGTATTGCCGCCCTTCTTAAAGCACGACTGCACC
>RRZT011372735.1_pt1 | contig 10642 bp, 8 predicted proteins | sample 2165551 | NCBI WGS metagenome assembly RRZT01 (sample SAMN10456910, study PRJNA506462) | wastewater metagenome | biome: wastewater; feature: sludge; material: wastewater sludge; isolation source: wastewater sludge with Escherichia coli K12::gfp cells carrying plasmid... | place: USA: Moscow, Idaho ...
CGCCTGCTCGTCGATGCCGCCGGGCGGACGCGCCGGCCGCAGCGCCGCGCACCAGGCCTGCCAGCGCACACGCAGCCGAGCCAGGGCCGCACGGGCGCCGGCCCCGTCGACCGCGGCGAAGGTCAGCCGCTCGCCCGGGCGCGCCTGCGCCAGCCGGGGCAGATCGGCGCGGATGACGGTGGCGATCTTCGGGTAGCCGCCGACGGTCTGCGCATCGGCCAGCAGCACGATCGGCTGACCGTCGGCAGGCACCTGGATCGCGCCGGGCACCACCCCGTCGGAGACGATGTCGGCCGCGCTTGCGTCGACATGAGCCAGCGCCGGCCCGGCCAGGCGCAGGCCCATGCGGTCGAGCGCCGGCGTGACCTGCCAGGCGCTCGCCAGCAGCCGCGCCCAGGCCTCGGCAGAGAAATGATCCTGCTGCGGACCGGGCAGCACGCGGATCGGCCCGGCCTCCAGCCAGTCCGGCGCGGCCGCCGCGCACCACAGCCGCCGGTCCTGCGGCGCCAGCGCGCCGCAGCCGAAAGCATCGCCCGGCTGCAGCATGCGCCCGTCCAGCCCGCCCATGCGGGTGCGCAGATGCGTCGATTGGCTGCCCAGCACCGGCGCGACCTGCACCCCGCCGCTGACCGCCATCCAGGCGCAGCCGCCGGACAGCGCCGCCAGATCCAGCACCGCGCCCGTCTCCAGCAGCACGCTCTGCCAGGGCGGCAGCGGCTGCACCTGCGCCTGCGCGTCGGGCGCCCAGGCGGCCGCGCCGCCCGCCACCGCCACCCGCACCGGCCCCTGCACCACCCGCAGCCGCAGCGCCGGGCCGCGCCATTCCAGGCAGGCCGCCTGTGGCGGATTGCCGACCAGCGCATTGGCCGCACCCGCCATCCAGCCGTCCAGCCAGCCCGCCAGCGCCACGCCCTCGTGACGATGCCCGGCGCGGCCGGCGTCCTGCACCGTGCAGCCGGCGCCGCCGCGGACCACCTCGAGGCGGCCGTCGTGCGCGTGCGGGTTCATGCGTCCTCCGGCATCAGGAAGTCCTCGCGCCGCAGCCGCCCGGCGGCCCAGTCGGCCGCCAGCGCCGCGTGGGCAGCAGCATCGACCGGCTGCCAGCTCAGCCGGTCGCCGGCCGCCAGCCAGGCCGGCGCCTGCGGATGATCCGCCTCGAACAGCGGCAGCGGCAGATGCCCGACCAGCCACCAGCCGCCCGGGCTGTCCCAGGGATAGACGCCGCACAGGCCGGCCGCCAGCGCGACCGAGCCCGCCGGCACCCGGGTGCGCGGCGTGGCGCGGCGCGGCAGGTGCAGCGCCTGCGGCAGACCGATCAGGTAGGGAAATCCGGGCATGAAGCCGATCAGCCCGACCCGCAGCACCGCGCGGCACAGGCCGTCGATCACCGCCTCGGGCCGCAGGCCCACGCGTTCGGCCAGCTCGGCCAGGTCGGGCGCGAAGGCCGGCTCGGCGCACAGCGGCAGCCGCCAGTGGCGCCCGGCCGGCAGATCGGCGCCGGGCGCGCCGGCCAGCGCCAGCAGCTGCGCGCCCAGCGCCTCGGCCTCGACCGCCTCGGGCTCGAAATGCACCGTCAGCGAACGCAGCGTCGGCACCAGATCGACCACGCCGGGCAGCTGCGCCGCGCGCACCCGCGCCGCCAGCCGCGCCACCTGCTCGGCCAGCGCCGGATCGAGGCGGCGGCCGAACTCGAGCGTCCAGGCGGCGTCGCCCAGCGGCAGCAGCCTCACCCTGTTCTCCTGGGCTGTCATGCAGGAAGCTCAGGCCTCACGGCAAGGGCTTCAGGCCCAGCTCGATCAGGAAACGGTTGTGCTTGTCCTTGGCCTGCGCAATGGCCTTCTCGATCTCGACCAGTTCGCGGTGGGTGGCGTCCAGATCGATCTCCGCCTCGCCCACCGCGGTGCTGATGTAGCGCGAGATGTTCAGGTTGAAGTCGTTCTTCTCGATCTCGGACATCGCCACCCGGCGCGAGTAACGCGCCTCTTCCTTGCGGAACTGATAGGTATCGATGATCTTGGCGATGTGCTCGTCGGTGAGCTGGTTCTGGCGCTTGCCTTTGACGAAGTGCTCGGCCGCGTTGATGAACAGCACGTCATCCGGCTTCTTGCACTTCTTCAGCACCAGGATGCAGACCGGGATGCCGGTGGAATAGAACAGGTTCGACGGCAGGCCGATCACCGTGTCGATGTGCCCGGCCTTCAGCAGCTTGGTGCGGATGCGCTCTTCCGCGCCGCCACGGAACAGCACGCCGTGCGGCAGGATGATGGCCATCACCCCCTGGTCCTTCAGGAAGTGGAAGCCGTGCAGCAGGAAGGCGAAGTCCGCCGCCGACTTGGGGGCGAGGCCGTGGTTCTTGAAGCGCAGGTCGTCCGCCATCGCGTCGCTGGGCTCCCAGCGGTAGCTGAACGGCGGGTTGGCCACGATGGCGTCGAACCGGGGCTGCCTGGCCGGGTTCAGCTCGCGCAGCATCGGCCAGTCGTTGGTGAGCGTGTCGCCGTGGAAGATCTCGAACTCGGTGTCCTTCACCCCGTGCAGCAGCATGTTCATGCGCGCCAGGTTGTAGGTGGTGACGTTCTTTTCCTGGCCGTGGATCTTGCCGATGGTGCCGCCGGCCTTCTTCATGCGCTGGCGCACGTTCAGCAGCAGCGAGCCGGAGCCGCAGGCGAAGTCCATCACGCTGTCGAGGCGCTGCCGGGCGCCGGTGCGGGGTTCCTGGCTGTCCAGCGTGACGAGGGTCGAGAGGATGTCGGAGACCTGCTGCGGGGTGTAGAACTCGCCCGCCTTCTTGCCCGAGCCGGCGGCGAACTGGCCGATCAGGTATTCGTAGGCGTCGCCCAGCGTGTCCACGTCGGTGGAAAAGGTGGACAGGCCCTCGGCGATCTTCTGGATGATGGCGCAGAGCTTGTGGTTGCGTTCCGTGTACGTCTTGCCCAGCTTGGTCGAGCCGAGGTCGATCTCGGAGAACAGGCCGGCGAAGGTACTCTCGAACGATTCGGTCTCGATGTAGCGGAAGCCTTGCTGCAGCGTGGTCAGCAGGTCGAGGCTCTGCGTGCGCGCCAGGTGGGCGACGCTGCTCCACAGGTGCGGGGGCTGGATGACGTAATGCACCCTGCGGCGCATCTGCTTCTCGAACGTCGGCACGTCGGCCTGGTTGTCGGCGTACCAGACGGCCAGCGGCACGAGGTGGCGGTCGTCGTCTGCTGCCGGGTAGTCGCTGCCCAGCTCCTTCCTGGCGGCGGTCTCGTAGTTGTCCGACAGGTAGCGCAGGAACAGGAACGACAGCATGTAGTCGCGGAAATCGTCCGCGTCCATCGCGCCGCGCAGCTGGTCGGCGATGGCCCAGAGGGTCTTGCCCAGTTGTTTTTGTTTGTCTTCGGTCATGGCGCTGTTTCTTGTCGCGTCGAATCACTCAATGCAGTTCAGAGGGTGCGCCGCAGCACTTCTTGAACTTCTTGCCGCTGCCACAGGGGCAAGGCTCGTTTCGGCCCACCTTGGCCTTCAGGCGTTGTGCGGTGTCCCGCTCTCGAACGGCGTGCCGCAGCGGCAGCCAGAAGGCGTGGATCCGTACCAGGCATTCTTCGATCTGGGCCGCCAGGGCCTCGCGCTGTTCGGGTGTGCGGGTCAGCTTGTCCTGATCGGCCGAAAACCCGTCGGCTCCCAGCAAGCCGATCGGTCGATACCACCGCCGAGCCTGTGGATCGCTGAGCAAGGGCTGCCAGGCGGCCGGGTTCAGCTTGATCCCCTGCACGAACCCGTAGGCCCAGGCTTCGGCATCCTGGAACTCGCGGATCTGGCCATCCTCCTGGCCAAACTGCACCGTCGGCCACAGCGGATGCGGTTGCGGCGGGCGCTGCTCGAAGTCAGAGACGATGCTGTTGTGGTGGCGCATGAGCAAGGACAAGCCGCGGCTGGCCTCGTCCATGTCTGCGGCGGGCGGGAGCATCGCGCCGACTGGCTGTCCCCACACCTGGGGCGCCCACTGGTGGGGCATCAGCGTCTCGGGGCCGATGACGATGGCGTGCAGATACCCATCCAGCATGTCCAGCGTCATGCCCTCATCTGTATCCAGGTCGAGCAGAAACTGCTCCAGCGCGTCCAGTTCCTCACCCGACAGCGGCGTCATGATGTCGCTGTCGCTGCCGGAGGATGGTGGTCGCTGCTCTGGCTGCGCCTGGGTCACGAAACTGTGCACGCCCTCGGTCTCGATCGCCACAAAGGCGGCTTCCAGTGCCGCGGTGTCGGTGTCAAACGGGTCGTCCCAGACGGTGGAGGTGCCCTGCTCGTCCACGATTTCGAGAATCCAGGGGCTGTCGGGGCTGCGGTAGATCTGGATCTGCAGCGTGTGGCCGTCGGCGCTGTGGGTGCGGGTCAGCGGCGAGTGGATGAGCTTGATCTCGTGGTCGGTCATGGGGCTTCCGAGTCTTGGTCTTCGGGCGGGAGCGGTTTGTCATGCCGCACACCGATCAAACGCTTTTCCCGTTCGATCTCGGCCACCAGTTCGGCTTCGGTGGGCAGCACCCGCTGGTATTTGGAGGCGAAAATCTGCTGGCTGTCCCGCATCACGGAATACTTGACGACCGTCTCATCCTTGCTGTCGCACAGGATGATGCCGATGGTGGGGTTGTCGTCCTCTCCTCGCTTGAGGTCATCGAACATGCGGACATACATGTCCATCTGGCCAATGTCCTGGTGGGTGAGCTTGCCGGTCTTCAGATCGATGATGACGAAGCACTTGAGCAGGTAGTTGTAGAAGACCAGATCGATGAAGAAGTGACTGGTCTCTGTGCTGACGCGCATCTGTCGCGCCACGAACGAAAAGCCCTTGCCCAGCTCCAGCAGGAACTTCTGCAGCTCGTTGATGATGGCCTGCTCCAGCTCGCTTTCTCTGAAATTCCCCGATTCCGGCAGCTGCAGGAACTCCAGCACGTAGGGGTCTTTGATGAAGTCCAGGTGTGCGACTTGGGCAGGCGCACCCGACGACCGCACTTGGCTGGACAGAAGCCGCTGGTAGTCATTGGACCGGATATTTCGCTCCAACTGGCGCACAGTCCAGTTCTGCTCCCGGGCCTCTTTGCAGTAGTACTCGATGGCTTTCTGCGAGTCGGCCCGGATGATCAAGCGCAGGTGGCTCCAGCTCAATTCTCTACACAGCGTGTAGAGCATCTGTTGATCGGGGAAGAGGCGGTAGAACTGGCGGAAGTTGTAGAGGTTGGCGTAGGAGAATCCCTTGCCAAAATCCGCCGTCAAGGCGATGGAAAGCACTTCCATCAGCCGCGTGCCGTACTGGGCCTTGTGCTGCCCCTGCTGCTCTTCCTGCACGATGCGTTGGCCGATCAGCCAGTACGCCTCCACCATGGCCGAATTCACCGCTGTGCGTGCCTTGCTGCGCGCCTGCTGCAGGATGGCTTTGATGTCGGCGTGGAAGGGGGTCAGCTCGCTCATGCGCGCATCTCGTCCATGGCGGGGAACAACTGCTGCATCAGGCCCTTCTTGTGGGTCTTGAGGGTGTCGAGTTCTTGTATTTCAGTGGTGATCAAAACATCAACGCTGCTCAGACACGAGGCAATATGTTGTTGTTCATGAAGTGAGGGTGGCCAAAGCAACGTGAGCGCGCTGAACCTGGAACTACCAAGATGGGCCACAGAAGTGGTTTGAGTCGCAATACGCGCGAAAGTCCCGTCTTTTTGGCATTTTCGAAAGGTCTGCGCAGCAAACTCTCGACACGTCGAAGGAAAAGCGCGAAAGCGGATTAACTGGTTCTGCATCGCACAGCGTCCCTCGAACTCGCCTCGATAAATCGAAGCACGCCCCACCAGTTCCAATGTTTGCCCTTCATTCAATAATACGTCCCCATTGAGAACCTCAAATCGGCTGAACTCAGCATCGGTCATGGGCATCGTCAGCACATCTGACAAATTGATTTCCCCGTCCAAGACGTTTTTCGTTCGAAGATATGGCCGGAGTGGACCGGGTGCAGTGGCTGCCAATGCCTTGCCCGCGAGCACATCACCCAGTTCATCGACTCGCTTCTCTTCCCAATCACTATCATTCTGGAATTCCGGGAAGCGGAAGCGAGGTTTGTTTTCGCCTTCACGAGGGAAAATCTGCTGCATCAGCCCTTTCTTGTGGGTCTTGAGCACCTCCACCTTGCGGGCTTGCGCGGCGATCAGTTCGTCCAAGGAACTCAGGCAGTCGGCGATTTTTTGTTGTTCGGCAACCGATGTTGAGCCAGTCGGGACAGGAACAGGCAGGGCCATCAAATCCCTGTCGTTTATGCTCAGCGAGCCATTCGCCCGAGCGCCAACCTGAATGAACTTGCGCAGCCAGCGCCCGTGCAGATTGTCTGAGAATTGGTAGTTCAGAAATCGAACATCAGGTGAATCACCGTTGATGCGAAAGCAAGTGAATATGCTGTTCGGGACAGCCGCCAACTCACTGCCCGAGTACAAGGTGAGGAAGCCCTCTGGATATTCCTTGGTCGCACTCTTGTTGTAGGCAAATTCGTTTGGCTTCAAAAGCAGATAATTCTTATATGAATCACCAGCGATCACGCGACCAAATTTTTCCTCTTGGCTCACAAGCCCAACGCCCGATGTGATGCTCATCGGCACGCAAACGTTGTTACCCACTTTTGCAGTGCAGATCGTCGCAACCGTTCCGAGCCTTTCTGTCGCCCAATCCCCGGCCCCTCGAAACTCCGGGAAGCGCAGCTTGGGCGGGAGAAACCCCCTCCCCCCTTCGGGGTACTCCCCCTTGGCAGGGGGAGAATTGGTGGTGGTGGCGCTCATTTCATCCCCTCCTTTCCAAGGAGGGGTGCCCCGAAGGGGCGGGGTGGTTTCTCCCTTCGCGCAGCACTCGTTTGCGCGAGGAACCCCCTCCCCCCTTCGGGGTACTCCCCCTTGGCAGGGGGAGAGTTGGTGGTAGTGGCACTCATTTCATCCCCTCCTTCCCAAGGAGGGGTGCCCCGAAGGGGCGGGGTGGTTTCTCCCCTTGCCATCCAAAATGCCGCTGAATCTCCATCAACACCCCCGCCGCCTGCTGAAAAACCAGCCTGTTCTCAAACCTCAACACCTTGATCCCAAATTGTTCCAGAAACAAGTCCCGCTCACGGTCATATTCCTGCGCCTCAAAACTGTCGTGCACAGCCCCATCCAGCTCGACGGCCAGACGCTCTGACGGACAGTAAAAATCCAGAATATAGTTGGCAACGCTGTGCTGTCGCCTGAACTTCCGGCCCGCCAACTGTGAGCCCTTGAGCAAGGTCCACAGTCTGGCCTCCGCGGGCGTCAGGTTGTTCCGAAGTTCTTTCCGGAACGTTCGCAACGTGGGCAGATTATTGACCAGCATGGTGAATCACCCATGTTTCATGGCGCATACGCGCTCAGCCCCGAAATCTCGCCGCCCTGCGCCCGCTTGTTCAGCAGCGGCATCAGCTCGGCCATCAGCGCCGTCTCGGCCTGCGCGCGCGCCTTCCAGCCCAGGTCCAGCGGCGCCATCAGGTCGCTCAGCGCATCGCTGTCCAGGATCAGCCGTTGCAGCGTGCCGTCCACGAAAGCTTGGAGGGCGTCCGCGGCCAACCCGTGCCGAGAGGCGATGCCGGCCAGCTCGGCACCGTCCTTGTCCTTCTTGAAGCGCAGATAGCCCTCACGGATGGCCTCCTCGCTCAAGCCCTCGCCCGCCTTCAGCGTGCCGATGTAGGCGGCAATGTCCTCGCGCTCGCCCATGAACTTGGCATCCGCCGCGATCAGGCCGATGAGCTGCTCGCGGCTCATCGCGAGCTTGCCGCCGCTGCCCGTGCCCTGCTGCGAGAAGCGGGCCATCAGGCCCATGATGTAGTCGTAGTCGATGACGGTGGAGGCAAAGAGCACGAACTCGAAGTCGAGTTCATCGGCCTCGCTGGCGCCTGCGCCCTCCTGACCTTGCCTGCCCGCCCTGTCCTGCTGCGCCTTGAGCTGCTGCGCCGTCTCCAGATACACCCCGCGAAACGCCTGCAGGTCTTCACGGGGCAGGATGTCCTCGATGGCCGCGGCGTGGTCCTCGGTCAGGTCGGTGTACTGGTCGAGCTGGGTCTTCAGGCGCTGCACCTCCTTGAAGGCCTTGATGAAGGCGGCGCGGGCATCGTCGCCCTTGAGCTGCGGCACCGCCTCGGGCACACAGGCCAGACCCTGGCTCTGCAGGAAGTAGGCCAGCTTCTGCACGGCCGCATCGAGCTTTTCAATCACCACCGGGGCCTTGTCCACCAGCCAGATCCTGCGGGCCTGCTCGCCGGTCTTCTCGCCGGAGAACAGCGCGATGGCCACATCCACGTTGTCCTGCTGCTGGCGGAAATCGAGGATGTTGCCGTAGGGCTTGCTGCCGTTGAGCACGCGGTTGGTGCGCGAGAACGCCTGGATCAGCCCGTGGTGCTTCAGGTTCTTGTCCACGTACAGCGTGTTCAGGTACTTGCTGTCAAAGCCGGTGAGCAGCATGTCCACCACGATGGTGATGTCGATCTTCTTCGCCGCCGGGTAGTCGGCGTTGGGCCATTGCTGGTCCTTGATGCGCTTCTGCACGTCCTGGTAGTACAGGTCGAACTCGCCCACGGTGTGGTTCGTGCCGTAGCGGGCGTTGTAGTCGGCCAGGATCGCCCGCAGGGCCGCCTTCTTCTGGTCGGGCTCGACCTCGTTGTCGGCCTTCTCCTGCGGCAGGTCTTCCTGGATCTGCCGCACGTCGGCATTGCCCTCGGCCGGCGGCGAGAACACGCAGGCGATGTTCAGCGGCACGAAGTCGGGGTCGGCCTCGGCCCGGGCTTGCTGCAGGGCACCGAACAGCGCGTGGTATTCGATGGCGTCGTTGATGCTGGCGGTGGCCAGGATCGCATTGAAGCGGCGCCCGGCGGTGGCGGTGTCGTGCTTCGCAAGGATCGCCTCGATCACCGCCTTCTTGGCCAGGGCCTCGCCGGGCTTGGGCGGCTTCTTGCCCTCCGGCTTGAAGTAGTCCACATGGAAGCGCAGCATATTGGCATCTTCGATGGCGTGGGTGATGGTGTAGGCGTGCAGCCGCTGCTGGAACAGGTCTTCGGTGGTCTTCAGTTGCGCCTCGTCGCCCTCGATCTGCCGGGCAGTGGCGTTGTCCTCGAAGATGGGCGTGCCGGTGAAGCCGAAGAGCTGCGCCTTGGGGAAGAAGGTCTTGATGGCCTCGTGGTTCTCGCCGAATTGCGAGCGGTGGCACTCGTCGAAGATGAAGACGATGCGCTTGTCACGCAGCGGCTGGAGTTGCTCCTTGTAGGTCGCCTGACCGCTCTTGCTGCGCTGCTTGTTGCGCTTGCTGTTCTCGTCCAGCGCCAGACCCAGCTTCTGGATCGTGGTGACGATGACCTTGTCGGCGTAGTCGTCAGAGAGCAGACGACGCACCAGCGCGCCGGTGTTGGTGTTCTCCTCGACGCAGCCCTCCTGGAAGCGGTTGAATTCTTCGCGGGTCTGGCGGTCCAGATCCTTGCGATCCACCACGAAGAGGCATTTCTCGATGTCCGGGTTGTCCTTCAGCAGGGTGGAGGCCTTGAAGGACGTGAGCGTCTTGCCGCTGCCGGTGGTGTGCCAGATGTAGCCGTTGCCGCAGTTCTGGTGAATGCAGTCGACGATGGCCTTGACCGCGTACACCTGGTAGGGCCGCATCATCAGCAGCTTCTGCTCGCTGGCGACCAGCACCATGTAGCGGCTCAGCGTCTGGCCCAGCGTGCACTTCGCCAGGAAGGCCTCCGCGAAGGCGTCGAGGTGGGTGATCTTCCGGTTCGACTCGTCGGCGTGCTGGTAGATCGGCAGGAAACGCTCCTCGGCATTGAAGGCGAAATGCGGGGCGTTGTTGTTGGCGAAGTACCAGGTGTCGGTGCGGTTGCTGACGATGAACAGCTGCAGGAAGCACAGCAGCGTCCTGCCGTAGCCGTTGCCGGGATCGTTCTTGTAGTCGACGATCTGCTCCATCGCGCGGCGCGGGCTGATGCTCAGCGTCTTCAGCTCGATCTGCACGCAGGGCACGCCGTTGACGAGGATGAGCACGTCGTAGCGGTGGTGGCTGTGATCGGTGTTGATGCGCAGCTGGTTGACGACCTCGAAGGTGTTCTTGCACCAGTCCCGGATGTTGACCAGGGTGTAGTTCAGCGGGGTGCCGTCGTCACGGGTGAAGGCGTTGCGCTCGCGCAGAGTGCGGGCGGCGGTGAAGACATCCGGCGTGACGATGTCTTCCAGCAGGCGGGCGAATTCGCCATCACTCAGATGCACGCGGTTGAGCGCCTCGAACTTCTCGCGGAAGTTGCGCTCCAGCGCGGCCCGGTCCCGGATGTCGGGCCGGTATTCGTACTTCAGCCCCTGCAGCTTGCCGATGAATCCGTATTCGATCTGCCCCTCCTTGACGGCAAGACCGGATGTGCTGGCGCTGCGCGCGTAAGTGGACGGGGATGGGGATGGGGGCATGAAGACGCGATCAGGAGGGTCGACGAGAGGTCGAATTGTGCCGTGTCAAGAATGAAAAAGGCCCGCCAGGGGCGGGCCGGAGTCAGAAGGCGAGGAACCTTCAGGCGTTCACGCTCTTGGCGTTCTCGACATATTCCTCGATCTGGTCGAAGTTCATGTACTTGTAGATCTTGTCGGCATTCTTGGTGACGACG
>RRZT012902785.1_pt1 | contig 10642 bp, 10 predicted proteins | sample 2165551 | NCBI WGS metagenome assembly RRZT01 (sample SAMN10456910, study PRJNA506462) | wastewater metagenome | biome: wastewater; feature: sludge; material: wastewater sludge; isolation source: wastewater sludge with Escherichia coli K12::gfp cells carrying plasmid... | place: USA: Moscow, Idaho...
AGCCTCCTGTAGGGGCAGCAGGTGTTCCTTGCCGGGTGGCGGGTCGCTGTTGAACAACGGCCTGACTTCGAAGACGAGATCGAGGACCGCGTCCCAGGTGACCTCGCTGCGGCGCACGAGCATCGCCTCACCGGCCAGTCGGGCGTACTCGTTCACCCGGATGCGCCATCCCGGATTGTCGAGTGAGTCGCATTCGCGCATCTCGGTGGTGAGCCGATCGAGCGCCTGCTCCAGCCGCAGCAGTTGCTGCTTGCGTAACGCCTGGTCGAGTTGGATCACGACGTCCGCCGAGTCACTCTCGTCGTCGGCGTGGCCACGCCCGAACAGTCTGCTCAAGAAGCCCACGGCACCTCTCCTTTGCTGTTGCCTGTCTTAGGTCGATCGGTCTCGACGATTGGTCGGGGTGACCAGACCGCCGAGCCGCACACAGACCTGACTTCTAGTCATCAAATGACATGTAACTCATAGTCGTCGTCGTAGGTGCTGTGGACGGTGTGGACAACAAGGTGTCCGCGCCGGTCAGCCCACGTTCGGCGATGTGGCCGAGGTTGTGTCCATCGCAAAACTACACGGGGAGGATTTGCGGACAGGTCGCCGGCCGTGTCCGAGTCTCCACGTCGTACGCCCAGTTCCGGCGCCGAGATCCACGAGTTATCCCCAGGAGGCATGGTTTTCCACAGACTTACCCCCAGGTGTGGGGTCGCTGTAACACAATCGCGATCTTCGAGTCACTGTCTGCCGCAGACAGGCCGTGGTTCGGGCCAGGATGGTGCTGTGGACAACTCAGTGGATGAGTTCGACCCGTTGGAACTGTTGGCAGACCTGCAGCGGGAGTTCGCCGCGACCATCGGCGGCGTCGATCCCGCTGCGCCGGTGCCGTGGTGCGGCGAGTGGCGGGTCGTCGACCTGGTCGAACACCTCGCCGGTGTTCATCACTGGGCGGCGGCTCAGGCTCGGCAACCATTTCGTGCCGTGAGTTGCGTGGCATCGGCCGCGATCGTGCTCGGATTGGAGCGACACGCCGAGTGCAGCCGCCGGTTGGGGAGAGTCTGACGCGCTCACGGAGCCAGTCCGGCCAAGGGGAGGCTGCTCAGCGCTGGGAGGCCTGCTGCTTGATCCGGTTGGTCAGCTCGGTGACCTGGTTGTAGAGCGAGCGGCGCTCCGACATCTGGTGTTTGATCTTGCGTTCGGCATGCATCACCGTCGTGTGGTCCCGGCCGCCGAATTGCTGGCCGATCTTCGGCAGTGACAGGTCGGTCAGCTCGCGACACAGATACATGGCGATCTGCCGGGCGGTGACCAGCACATGCGTACGGCTCTGCCCGCACAGATCGTCGATGGTGAGGTCGAAGTAGGCCGCGGTCTGGGCCATGATCATCCCCGAGGTGATCTGCGCCTCCCCACCCTCGGGGATGAGGTCCTTCAGCACGACCTCGGCCAATGCCAGATCGACCTGCTGCCGGTTGAGGCTGGCGAAGGCCGTGACGCGGATCAGGGCTCCCTCCAGCTCGCGGATATTGGTCTGGATCCGGCTGGCGATGAACTCCAGGACGTCCGGTCCGGCCACCAGCCGCTCCTGAGCCGCCTTCTTCCGCAGAATGGCGATCCGGGTCTCCAGGTCCGGCGGCTGCACATCGGTGATCAGTCCCCAGCCGAATCGGCTCCGCAGCCGCGGCTCCAGGTTCTCCAGGTTCTTCGGCGGCCGATCGGAGGTCATCACGATCTGCTTCTGCGCGTTGTGCAGAGTGTTGAAGGTGTGGAAGAACTCTTCCTGAGTCTGCTCCTTGCCCTCCAGGAACTGGATGTCGTCGATCAGCAGCACATCGACGTCGCGGTACCGGCGGCGGAACTCGGCGCCCTTGTTCTGGCTGATCGAGTTGATGAAGTCGTTGGTCAGCTCTTCGGTGGACACATACCGAACGCGGACCCGTTCGAAGTAGTCGCGGGCGTAGCGGCCGATGGCGTGCAGCAGATGGGTCTTGCCGAGCCCGGACTCGCCGTAGATGGTGAGCGGGTTGTAGGACTTCCCCGGGTTCTCTGCGACCGCGACCGCTGCTGCGTGGGCGAACCGGTTGGAGGAGCCGATGACGAAGGTCTCGAAGGTGTACTTCGGATTGAGCTTGGCGTCGATCTCCTTGCGAGGCCGGGACGCGCCATCGAACTCCGAGCTCGAGAGAGGTGACGGCATTCCTGTCGCACTCTGGTACGGCGGAGCCCCCGGGTGCTGGCCCACGCCAGGATGGGGCGCGTAGGAGTCGTCGAAGGACAGCGCCGTCGAGTTCGTGAGGGCGGCGCGCGGTGCGCTCGGGGTCAGATAGTCGGCTGGCGGCCTGGCTTGCTCGGTCCCGGTGGGTGGCAGGGCCCTGCCGGCCGCAGCAACGCCGAGGGAACCATCGAGACGAGCATTGGTGCCATCAGGATCGGGCCGGGGCACCTCGGGAGTGATGGTGGCGTCGACGATCACCGCAAGCTGGACCGAACGCTGAAAGTAGTTGCTGAGCTGGGCCTCGATGTCGGGCCGGAACCGTCCCTCGAGCTGGTTGCGAGTGAAGTTGTTGGGCACCGCGACCATCAGGGCGTCTTGATGCATGGCCACCGGCTTGGAGTTGTCCAGCCAGCGTCGCAACTCCGGTGGAGAGGTCGCGTGGACGTGCTCCCAAGCGAGCTTGGTATCGCTGCCGCTCACGTCAGTCACTGCCTCGTTCTCCACAGGTTCTGTCTTGGCGGTCGGTCGCGGCGTCTGCGGATCGGGCTTGCCTGCCGCCTTGATCAGCTGAAGTACCGCGGGGGCCGAGCTCGGGAAGGACATCGCTGGCCATTCCCCGTCTCCTCCACACGCTGATGTCTCGTCCCCAACCCTAGTCCATCCACATAGTTATCCACACCCTGTGTGTAGATGGGTGGACACCGATCGCCTACCCCACAGGCGACCGCCCAGGCCGAAGCCAGCGTCGTCAGGAGCAGAGATATCGGATGGATCGAAGGGCGTCTGGTGGCGAAGGTTGGCGTACGAAACACTGGGCGAGGGAGAACGTAGCAATGCCAACCGGCGTGCCGCAACCCGCTCGTGACAATTTTGTGACTCGGTTTAGCTATCGTCGGCGTGTCGGCTGGACAGTGTCAGCAGATCCTCAGGATCGACCTCGGCGAGTTTGACCCTGTTGAGTGGGCCCCGTACCGTTAGAAGGTCGCCGCCAGTGCGGTGACCTCTGTTTGCTGCCCGTATATGCGGGTAGTCCTTGGTCAGATAGACGATATAGGGAGCCCTCCCGTGAGCAAGCGCACGTTCCAGCCGAGCAATCGACGCCGCAGTCGGGTCCACGGATTCCGCCTCCGGATGCGGACCCGTTCCGGTCGCGCCATCCTTGCCGCCCGCCGGCGCAAGGGCCGCGCCAAGCTGTCTGCCTGACAGCCCGGCTATCCGGGGGTCGGCCCGTGTTGCCCACGTACGCGCGGATGCGTCGGTCGGAGGACTTTCGACGCACCGTGCGGCTTGGGGTGCGCGCCGGTCGCCGAACCCTGGTCGTGCATGCGTTCCGGGAGCCGGCCGCTCCTGCGATCGACGACCACGCCGGTGCCGAGAGCACGGCGAGTCGCGCGCCGCTGGTCGGTTTCGTCGTCTCCAAGACCGTCGGCTCGGCGGTCTGTCGCAACCGGGTACGCCGGCGGCTGCGGCACCTGACCCGGCCGCACTTGAGCGAGCTGAGCGCGGGTACGACGGTCGTGGTGCGGGCTCTGCCACCTGCCGCGGCAGCCGGTCCGGACCTGTCGACTGATCTCGATGCGGCCTGGGCCTCGGCGATGGCCAAACTGAGGCGGCGATGACGCGATGAAGTACCTGCTGATCGGCCTGCTGAAGCTCTACCGGCTCGTCATCTCCCCCCTGTACGGGAACGTCTGCCGCTACTACCCAAGCTGCTCGGCCTACGCGTTGCGCGCGGTCCAGGTGCACGGGGCGCTGAAGGGGAGCTGGCTCGCCGGCCGTCGACTGCTGCGATGCCATCCATGGGCGCCCGGCGGCTACGATCCCGTCCCCGGCACTCCTGAGTTCGAGGAGGAGGCTCGGCTGCAGGCTGAGGCCGCTGCCGCCAGCCATGACCTGGCCCATCACGACTTGCCGGAGGTCAGCGCCCAGCGCGTCGACCCGATCCCCCGGCCCGAGGTGTCCGACCACAGAGCCGCCACGGCTCACGTACGAGGTGTGAATTGTTCGACCTGATCCCGCTCATCCCACTGAGCATCTGGGACCCGTTCGTCGCCATCGGCGGCGCGATCATGCGCCCGCTGTATTGGGTGGTGTCGGGTCTCCTCGTGCTGTTCCACAGCCTGTGGACCCCGGTGCTCGGCGCCGACAGCGGCTGGACCTGGGCCCTGTCGATCATCTGCCTCACTGTGGTGATCCGCATCGCGCTGATCCCGCTGTTCGTCAAGCAGATCAAGTCCTCCCGACAGATGCAGCTGCTGCAGCCGAAGGCGCGCGAGCTGCAGAAGAAGTACGGTCACGACCGGGAGAAGCTCGGTCAAGAGACCATGAAGCTCTATCGGGAGCACAACGCCAACCCCTTGGCCTCGTGCCTGCCGCTGCTGCTTCAGATGCCGATCTTCCTGGCATTGTTCCGGGTGCTCGATGGCGTCGCCCACGGGATCGCGCGGGGCCACTGGCTCGAGATCCATCCCGAACTGGTGACGTCACTGCAGAACGCCACCATCTTCGGGGCACCGATCTCCTCGACCTTCATGAAGGCGAGTGCGCTCGGCGCCGCCGCGATGAACGTCCGCATCGTCACCGTGGTGCTGATCCTCGCGATGACGGCGACCTTGTTCATCACCCAGCTGCAGCTGATGCGCAAGAACATGCCGCCGGAGGCGCTGACCGGCCCGTTCGCCCAGCAGCAGAAGATGATGCTGTATCTCTTCCCGATCATCTTCGCGGTCGGTGGCATCAACTTCCCGATCGGTGTGCTGATCTACTGGCTCGCCTCCAACCTGTGGACGATGGGTCAGCAGTTCTATGTGATCCGTCGCAACCCCGCCCCGGGCACGCCGGCGTACGACGCGTGGGAAGCCCGGCGGAAGCAGAAGCAGGCGCATGCGTCTGCCCGTCACCAGAGTCCCCCCGATGAGCCGGGTGGAAGCGCGAGTACCAACGGCAGCGGACCAAGCGGCAACGGCAGTGGTCCAGCCTCCTCACCATCCGATCCGCCCCGGGTGGTGCGCCAGCAGCCCCGGAAACAGACCCGTTCCCAGCGCAAGCGCTGAGGAGCCAGCAGATTTCACTGGTCCAGATGATCGAGGCAGGGACGAGTTCCCGCACGACCAGGACCCAGCCAGCATGAGTTGCGCGCCTGACTGTGGCGCCGGCGAGGGAGGAACATGACGAACACGGACGAGACGTCGACTTCGGTCGATGTGCAGGTAGCCGACGGGTCGGACGGCGTGGCGGGTGAATTGGTCGAGTCTGTCGCCGCGGGGCCGGTGGATGCCGCCGACCGTGCTGACTCGGACGAGGACGAATCAGATGATCCCGGTCAAGCCGACGCGAGTGACAACCCGCTGGAGGTCGAGGCCGAGGTGGCCGCCGACTATCTGGAGGAACTGCTGGACATCGCCGACCTGGACGGGGACATCGACACCTATGTCGACGGCGACCGCGCCCACGTGTCGATCGTCAGTAACAGCGATGCGCTGGTCGGTCGCGACGGCCAGGTCCTCGATGCGCTGCAGGAGCTGGCCCGGCTGGCCGTGCTCGCCGAGACCGGCCAGCGCAGCCGACTGATGCTGGATGTCGCCGGCTTTCGGGAGAAGCGTCGCACCGAGCTGCTGGCATTGGCTGCTGATGCGGTGGAAGTGGTGCGGGACGGTGCTGAGCCGGTGCACCTGAAGGCGATGAACCCGTTCGAGCGGAAGATCATCCATGACGCTGTCGCCGCGGCCGGACTGACCAGCGAGTCCGAGGGCGAGGAGCCTCGTCGGCACGTCGTCGTGCTGCCCGCAGGTGCCTGACGACTCCGTCGACTCCGGTTCTGCCGATCCTTGTTCTGTAGCACATCGTGCGGTGGTCAGCCGGGTCTACGGAGACTCCGATGCCTTCGAGCAGATATGTCGATATAGAGATATATTGGCAAATCGAGGTATTGAGTGGGGACTGCTTGGTCCACGCGAAGTTCCTCGGCTATGGGACCGGCACATCCTGAACTCAGCCGCCGTGGCCCAACTGGTGCCGGATCATGCCGGCGTCGCCGATATCGGCTCAGGGGCTGGGCTGCCGGGTATTCCGGTGGCCATCTTGCGACCGGACCTGGTCGTCGACTTGGTCGAGTCACTGCTGCGCCGGACCACTTTCCTCACCCACACTGTGGATGACCTGGGGATAACCTCGCGTGTCCAGGTGGTCCGTGCGCGGGCCGAGGAGTTGGACCGACGCTACGACGTGGTGCTGTCGCGGGCACTCGCTCCCCTGGATCGGCTGGTTCGCTGGTGTCGGCCATTGCTCAGTGACGGTGGCTCGATCCTCGCCATCAAGGGATCTTCGGCCGAGCAGGAGATCGCCGATCACGCCAAGTTGCTGCGTCAAGCCGGCTTGAATGCCGAGGTGGTTGCCTGCCGACTCGACGATGAGATCCCCCCGACGACTGTGGTGCGACTCCGCGAGCGGTGACGCTGCCGGACGGCGTGGGTCTCTTGCGGCGTCCCTCCTGAGTTCGACTTCGCACCATCTCCTGCGACTTCGCACTAGGCCCGCCGGGTGCGAGGTCGACCCAGTTGGTGCGAAGTGGTGCCGCTGCCGTCGAACTGACCGTGCATGATGTGATGCAGATCACACCATCTTTCCACCGCATTCTTCGAGGACTCGCGACATGGTTCGCGTCTTTCCTCGTCCCTATCTGTGAGCGGCGAAGGTGTGGCGGGTGATCAAGGGGGCGTCATCCGCACGAAGCCGCCAGGGGATGCGCCCTCCGCGGCCCGACCGGGCAGCGGAACAGTCGGTGGTGAGTGGTGAATGAGGGAAGGGACACCCGCATCACTCACCACCGACGCGTGGCGGTCACTCCACACCAGCGAACTTCCATGGCAACTCCGCTACCGGCAGCCGTGAGCAGGTTGGTGAGTCCTCTACCTCGACCGCACCGGCCGCCTGATCCGCAGCTCGGCCCGGGACGCCTGACCCCTGACAGATACTCAGAAGAAGGACCTGATGGTGATCCCGCTGGTCTTCAACCCCGGACCTACGGCCACCACCTCCGAACGGATCGTCGGACTGGACCGAGTGCCGTCCGGCACCCACCAGCAGACCAGCGCGAGAGTGGGACCGGTGGCTATTGCCAGCCGGGAGCTCAGTTCGGAGTCGGAGTGTGACCGGCACGGGCGGCATCGTGGACCTGGACCCGTTCACCGGCCGGATCGGCGGGTTCCGCAGACATTCGGCGGTTCGATTGGACGAGGCACCTGCCACCTCAGTCTCACCGTGCGTCGACGGAGCGCTCCCGTGGTGACCACGGACGGGTGACCAGACCGGGCGCTGAATCCCGGCGGGGTCGAGTCTTGCTTGGGTGACCCTGCCCCACGCGCCGCCCCCGGATCGGCTCACCGCCCGGTGCGTGGCTGGGCATCCTCTCGGTTTGATCTTGACCTTCTTGGTTGGCGTCCCACCGACGTTGCTGGCCTGTTCGACGTCGGCTCGGAGGCGAAGCCGACCTGGGCCAGCGAGTTACGTCGGTCGCCCGGCGATTGCTGGCAGCTGAGTGCCCTGAGGCGTTGTCTGGTGGTCGCGATGGTCAGGACGCGGACGTACGTCAGCGGATCACGCGGTGGTCTGGCCACTCAGCTGTGTGATTCGACACCGGATTTGATGCGCTGCTGCGCGGCACTCGGATGCTGTCGGTGGACTCGGTTACGGTGCTCTTGCATCGTAAACAAGGAGCGTGATGAGCATCTTCAAGACGGCCCATTCAGCCGCTACCAGGCGTCTGGGTTGGCCGGGTTCGCGACCACGTCGACCATCTCTCCTGGGTTGGCCGGGTGTTGCCGGCCATGCTCCTTCGGATGTGGAGTCGAGTGAGGAGGAAGTCGTTTCACGTGAAACCGACCGTGGGAGTGCCGAGGTTGTTTCACGTGGAACGAGGGAAGACCCGGACGACGAACCGCCAACTGGTGACTCCCGACTCGTCGGCGACGCCTTGGCCGACGACACGTCAGCTGAGCCTGTGCCAGCTGAGCCCTCCCCGACCGATCAGGGGACGACACCGATGCGGGTCGGTCGGTCGGCCGACGCGGTTGTGGTGGTCCCTGGAGATGACCACCTGGACGAGCCAACTGAGGGATCTTCAAAGGAAGACGATCCTGCGGGTGCCACCTCTCGTGAAGCCTCGTCGACATCTTCGGACTCGATTGGTGAGGCACTGGGCCTGGAGTCAGACCGTGATCAATCGGCGTCCGGCGAGGCTGCCACCAACGTTGCTGTGACCTCGACTGTGACGCTTTCAGCTGCTGCTGCTCCAGCGAGCACCGTGACCATGCGTGCTCGGGGCCCACGGCGAGCCAAGTTCGATCGAGACGAGTTCGACAACAGTCCTACACCTGACGAACCGTCGGCTCGACCAGCAGCGCAGGACCAGTCAAGCACCGGGTTCCCGGCACCGACGCAGACCCGCATCTTCGTCGTGGCGAACCAGAAGGGCGGCGTCGGGAAGACCACGACCTCGGTGAACCTCGCGGCAGCACTGGCGCTCGGAGGGCTCAACGTCCTGGTGCTCGACCTCGATCCCCAAGGCAACGCCTCGACGGCCCTGGGGATCGACCACGGCCCCGGCGTGCCGGGCACCTATGAAGTCCTGATCGAGGGCGCGGCGATCGAGGATCATCTGGTCTCCTCCCCCGAAGCGCCACATCTTCAGGTGCTGCCGGCAACGATTGATCTGGCAGGTGCCGAGATCCAGCTGGTCTCCAGCGTCGCGCGAGAGAACACACTTCGGAAGGCGCTGCGCACCTACCTCGCAGACCATCCCGTCGACTATGTCTTCCTGGACTGCCCACCGTCGCTCGGACTGATCACCCTGAATGCGCTGGTGGCCGCCTCCGAGATCCTGATCCCTATTCAGTGCGAGTACTACGCCCTGGAAGGGGTCTCCCAACTCGTGCGGACCATCAACCTGGTCAAGGGCGAGCTCAACGAGGGTCTCGAGGTGAGCACGGTGCTGCTCACGATGTACGACGCACGGACCCGGCTCGCGGCACAGGTCGCTGAAGAGGTGCGCTCCTACTTCACCGAGCAGACTCTGCCGACGGTCATCCCGCGCTCGGTGCGGATCTCAGAGGCACCGAGCTACGGCCAGACCGTGCTGACCTACCACCCCGACTCGGCTGGAGCGGTCTCCTACCTCGAGGCAGCCCAGGAGATCGCTCGGCGTGGCGCACGACAGGAGGGGCAGTGAACATCCATCTATCCGCATCCAGGAGAGGCATCATCCAGTGGCCGAACGCATAGCAGATCGACGCGGTCTTGGACGCGGTCTCGGCGGGCTCTTCCAGCGCACCGAGCCAGTGGCCGCGCCCGCGGGTGCGTCCTCTGGAATGACGGCCGAGCGGGCGGAGCCGGCGCCGTCCGCAGTCGAGGGGACGCCCACCCCGATCCCGGATGGCTCCTACTTCGCGGAGATCTCCCTCGAGGCGATCACCCCGAATCCACGCCAGCCGAGGACCAACTTCGACGAGGAGGCCATGGCTGAGCTCGTCGACTCGATCGCTGAGGTGGGGCTGCTGCAACCCATCGTGGTCCGCCCGCTGGCTGACGATCGATTCGAGTTGGTCATGGGCGAGCGGCGCTGGCGTGCCGCACAGCAGGCCAGCCTGGAGGTGATACCGGCGATTGTCCGAGAGACCGAGACCCACGATCTGCTTCGCGACGCCCTGCTGGAAAACCTCCACCGCGCCCAGCTCAATCCGCTCGAGGAGGCGGCCGCCTATCAGCAGATGCTGGAGGACTTCGGCTGCACGCAGGAGGAGCTCGCTACGCGGATCAAGCGGTCCCGGCCGCAGATCTCGAACACCATCCGGCTCCTGCGGCTGCCACCGACCGTCCAACGGCGCGTGGCAGCCGGCGTCCTGTCCGCCGGCCACGCTCGGGCATTGCTTGCCCTGTCAGACCAGGCGAGTCAGGAGCGATTGGCTCAGCGGGTGGTCGCCGAGGGACTCTCCGTGCGGGCCACCGAGGAGATCGTCACCCTTGGCGATGCCGAGGAGTCCTCGGCGACGCAGCGGTCACCGCGTACGGCTCGCGAGCCGAACCCCCGGGCGGGTGAGCTCGCCGGTCAGCTGGCCGACCGGCTCGACACGCGGGTGCGGGTGGACAGCGGAAAGTCCAAAGGCAGGCTGGTCATCGAGTTCGCGTCCTCGGAGGACCTGGAGCGCATCGCTCAGATCCTGTTGAATAGATAGATAGATAGATATATCGATAAATTTATGAAGAGATAGATCGAGAGAAGGACACAACACGTGACGACACCCAGCTTGCTCGACGCGGTGCAGGCAGCCATCTCCACTGGGTCGATCGAGGTGCTGGACCTGACTGCGCCGCTGTCGCCTCAGACCCCGGTGCTGCAACTTCCGCCGCCGTTCGCGAACACCATCGCGCTGAGTCTGGAGA
>RRZT010301990.1_pt1 | contig 10641 bp, 8 predicted proteins | sample 2165551 | NCBI WGS metagenome assembly RRZT01 (sample SAMN10456910, study PRJNA506462) | wastewater metagenome | biome: wastewater; feature: sludge; material: wastewater sludge; isolation source: wastewater sludge with Escherichia coli K12::gfp cells carrying plasmid... | place: USA: Moscow, Idaho ...
ATCCCAAAGGGCTCAGGCGATTGAATTTATAGAAACGCTGGCTGATAGTCATGGGCGTACGGGCTTTGACGCGCATGTGGGTGAGCGTGGGGTAAAGCTTTCTGGGGGGCAACGTCAACGTATCGCTATTGCCCGGGTAATGCTTAAGAATGCCCCTATCTTGCTTTTGGATGAGGCGACAAGTGCATTAGATTCTGAAGTGGAAAGTGCTATTCAAAGTAATTTATATAAACTGATGGAAGGAAAGACCGTTATTGCTATTGCGCATCGTCTTTCCACGATTGCGGCAATGGATCGGCTGATTGTGATCGACGAAGGGCAAATTGTTGAGCAGGGCAGTCATCATGAATTATTAATGCAAAAAGGGCTTTACGCAAAATTGTGGGATCACCAGAGCGGTGGATTTTTAGGGGATTAAATTAAATAATTTAGCGTTTAAAAATAAAAAACGCTCAGACGTATTGTCTGAGCGTTTGAATATTATGTGTGCTTAATTTAACAGCCTGTGCGCTCTTTAATACGCTTCATCGAAGTTTCAAAAAGTTCACCTATGAGGCGTAAGGATTTGGGGACGCGGTCGCCTAATTTATCAAACCATTCTTGATGGGATGCTAATTCTTTGAGCCACGCATTGGGGTCTACTTGGGTCAGGGCGTGGAATTCAGGTTTGCCCATCTCCATAAACGTCCAGTCAATATCGCGGTGACGGGGCATCCAGCCAAGTTCCGTTTCTTTTGCACCAATTTTGCCGCGAACGCGATCAACAATCCATTTGAGTACTCGCATATTTTCACCAAAGCCGGGCCAGAGGAATTCGCCTTTTTCATTGGTTCTGAACCAGTTGACGCTGAATACTTTGGGTGTGTTTTCAATGGAGTAGCCAATCTTGAGCCAATGGCTAAAGTAGTCACCCATGTGATAACCACAGAAAGGCAGCATGGCGAAGGGGTCTCGGCGGACGACGCCTTGTGCACCAAAGGCGGCCGCCGTGGTTTCTGAACCCATGGTAGCGGCGAGGTAGACGCCGTGGTCCCAGTTAAAGGCTTGATAGACTAAAGGCACTGTTGTGGCACGCCGTCCGCCAAAGATAAAGGCAGAAATGGGGACGCCTTCAGGTTTATCCCAGTCCTGATCAATGGAAGGACATTGGCTGGCCGGGGCGGTGAAACGTGCGTTCGGGTGTGCGGCTTTGCGGCCGGTTTCTTTAGCGATCTCGGGGGTCCAGCTTTTACCTTGCCAGTCAATGCAATGGGCCGGGGGTTCTTTGGTCATGCCTTCCCACCATACGTCACCATCATCGGTAAGCGCCACGTTCGTGAAAATAACGTTTTCACGAACTGAGGCCATAGCATTGAAGTTTGTTTTTTCACTGGTGCCGGGGGCAACACCAAAGTAACCAGCTTCTGGGTTAATGGCGTAAAACTTACCGTCTTTGCCGGGTTTAATCCATGCAATATCGTCGCCCACGGTAGTGATTTTCCAACCTTGGAAGTGTTTGGGGGGAATGAGCATGGCGAAATTGGTTTTTCCGCATGCAGAAGGAAACGCTGCGGCGACGTAGGTTTTTTCCCCTTCTGGATTTTCTACACCTAAAATTAGCATGTGTTCGGCTAGCCAGCCTTCATCCCGGGCCATGGTGGAAGCGATTCGCAGTGCAAGACATTTTTTGCCTAACAACGCATTGCCGCCATAGCCGGAACCATATGACCAAATTTCCCGGGTTTCGGGGTAATGGACAATATATTTCACTGTGGGGTTGCAGGGCCAAGGACTGTCTTTTTCCCCAGCAGCAAGAGGTGCACCAACGGAGTGGACGCAAGGCACAAATTTACCCGCTGCGCCTAGCACATCAAAAACGGCTTTGCCCATGCGCGTCATGATGCGCATGTTGACAACAACATAAGGGCTGTCTGTGATTTCAACGCCTATTTGAGAAATAGTGCTTCCTAGAGGGCCCATTGAAAATGGGATGACATACATGGTGCGGCCACGCATGGCACCTTTGAACAGCCCGTTAAGGGTTGTGCGCATTACATTAGGATCTTCCCAGTTATTTGTGGGACCCGCATCTTCTTTTTTCTCGCTGCAGATGTAAGTGCGATCTTCCACCCGGGCCACATCAGACGGGTCTGAGCAGGCGAGGAATGAGTTTTTGCGCTTGGCCGGGTTCAGGCGAATAAATGTGCCGGCTTGAACCATTTCCTCACAGAGGCGGTCGTATTCTTCTTGCGAGCCATTACACCAAACCACTTGATCTGGTTCAGTCAGTGTAGCGATTTCGCCGACCCACTTTTTGAGGCTTTCATGTCGAACGTAATCAGGGGCAGAGTTAAAAGCAGCTTGTGCAAAACGGTTAGACATCAAACTTACTCCTTTTCTGGTTTGTGGAAACGTGCACCGCGCAGTGTTGCGCTTTACACGTTGGATTCGTATTCATGCTTTTCGTGCTTAATTTAAGATGAGATGGGTGGATTATGCGCTTAGGCAAAGTATTCTGGTAGTAGGAGACGAAAAAGATCGAAAGACCGGCGTCAATAGCACTTAAATAGCTAGGGCAAGATTCTTCGCTATAAAACGGTTGCCAATGCATCTGATTAGTTGAACTGCTATGGCAAACACTTTTAATGTGTAAAGCGCCTCATCACTATCTATTGTCTTTGTTGGCATCTAAGTTGCCTGTATCGCTATGGTAAACCGGGGATTGGCTATGGTGTGAGACCTGATGCGCATTTGAGTCGACTATTTTGTTTATTGACCATATCCAGAGCCAAAACGGCGGGAGGCGTTGAAGGCAAGGTTCGATTGTGCGGTCTTCTTACATTTAAGCTTTGCTTTTGCATGCCGCACAGCGCCCGTAGAGCGTGATTTCGTGAGATTCCACTTCAAACCCCGGTGGTGCAAGCGAGGCAAAATCGCCAAGGCAGGAGTGAATATCAAATACCTGTTTGCAAGTCAGGCATTGGAAGTGGTGGTGATGTTTTAGGTCCGCCAGTTCATAACGGGTATTTTGCCCGGGCAGCTCCACTGCGCATAAATTACCGTCTTCCAGCATGGTTTTAAGATTGCGATAGACCGTCGCCATACCTAAATCTGTTACCTGTTTTTTGGCAACCTCTAATATTTCTTGTGGTAACAGTGGTCTATCTGCCTGGGTAATCACTTGCTCTATGGCTGTTCGCTGGCGGGTTAGCTTTTTCATTGGTAATCCTTACATAACACAATGCCGCTGATTTTATAGTGTTTTAAAGATTGTGCTAGCTTGAGCGTTTAGGTGATTTGCCTCTCTTTTAATGCTTCGATTTACTTTGTTTGATCTGGTTATTGTGTCGTTTTAATTAACATCACTCTTCAGTGAGTTGCGCTCTAGGAGGGGATTCCGGCAAAAACTGAAAAGCTCAAGCCGTTGAGTTTGACTTTCTTCTGGTGAGGCTGATCAAGGGAACTTTTTGTGTGCTGATGGCGGTATTGCGTATCCCGCATACAAAAGATCGGCAAATTTTAGTCAGATTGTTTGGGGCGACCCACCAAGTCCAGTAGTCGAAACGCTTCTCTGCGTTAACAGCGGGCCGTTAGGCTTTTTATTTTTAGTTTAGTTAGTTTTCTTTTTGATATTGATAATTCATTATCATCTTGCTATAGTGCCTTACACACTAAAAGATGTTTGCAGTCTGTGCTGCAAAGCACGGTAACGAATAGAGCGATAGCCATTTCATTCAAAAGGAATTTACAGCATGCGGACTTTCTATTTACAGAATTTGCTTAAGGTAGCGGTACTGGCAACATTAGCCTCTTGTGGAGGTGGTGGCGGTGGAGATAACAATGCACATAACAACACCAAAATAGACTCAAATGGTCGACTTGTTGTTACTGAAAAATCATCTAAAACCGCACACGTTTATGAGCTCAATAGCGCCATCACCTTAGAGGCAAGACACGCCTTGGAATACGAACCTTCCGCGATCTATAGTAGCCCTCAAGGACGCTATGCTGTGCTTATGCAGCGAGAAAAAAATCAGGTGCAATTTTTGGATGGCGGTGTTTGGCAGGAAAATCATGGTGACCACCTGCATGACTATCAAAAGGCCAGCAAGTTGGCTAGCTGGAAGATTGCAGGTGCCAGACCAACGCATTATGACGTACAAGAAAGCCAGCAGGCCGCTATCTTTATGGATGGCAATGCAGAAATACAGCCTCCACAAAGTGCAACGGCATTTTTGTTAAGTGATGACAGTATCTCTGCTGGGAAAACACTTGCATCGTTAGACCTAGGTACATCAATCCATGGTTTGGCAGAGCCCATGGACGAGCGGCTGCTAACCGTTTCACGTGCAGCAGATGCAGGAGATGCTCTCCCAACCCATTTAAATCTTTTCCTCAAAAATGGGGCCGGGTATGTTGCAAGCCGCCAAATCCCTACTCGTTGCAATAGCATGCATGGCAGCTACAGTAGTGGCCGCTACACTGCTACGGGTTGCGCAGATGGCATGCTTATCGTTCACCACAATGGCCCTAGTACGGTAGATGATGGTCAGAAAGTCAGCCTTCCGTTGCGTATAGGGACGATTGCCGGGCACTCCTCTTTGTCGGGACATTTTATCGGCATCGGTACAGAAGGTAAGGCACCTGCGCCGGTTACAACAAGGTTTTATGCAGTTGATGCTGCCACGGCTCAAGCCACACCGCTGGTTCCACAAGGTTGGGAAGAAGGGCGCATTCGCCGTGCTCACGCCTTTGACCGGAGCGGGCAGCGTTTCTATGTGTTAGATGATCAAGGCACCCTTACCATCATGCAGCGCCAGAATAATGCCTGGACTACCCTTTCACGCCTACCCCGGGCGATTGCTTCTATGCCGACTGAAGCACCCTGGCCGGTTCTTATTCCTAACAAGCTAACAGACGAGCTGTACCTTACAGACCCAATTGGCAAGCAGCTGGTAGTGCTTCGCAACACCGGGGAAATCTCCACCCGTGTCAATCTAGGTTATGTGCCCAATGGCGCAGCCTGGGTTGGTATTCAGCGCTAAATCATGCTAAGGACAGAAAAAGTGCGCCATTTAACTTTAGCAACCGTCAGTGTCATCACCAGCCTAGCCTGCATACCAGCTCACGCACAAGAAGCCGCTGTATCTGAAGACCCGTGGCAACTGGGTGCTGTTTTAGATCTAGGCTACACCACAAAAGACTTCGAACTGGCCGGGCGGGAGAAAGGTCTTCAGCTAGGTCATTCAGATATCACGCTCAGTGGCCCGCTTGGCCGACATTTTAGAGCGCAGCTCACCGGCGTTTTAGCAACGCATGAAGAGCAGCTTGAAAAGGAAATCGAAGAGGCTTTTGTCGAGACACGCGGTTTGCCTATGGGCTTACACGCCCGGGTGGGCCGGTTTGCTTCTCAGATTGGCTACTTGAATGAACAGCATCCCCATAATGACGACTTTATTGAGCGCCCTTTGCAATACCGTGCGTTTTTTGGAAATCACTGGAATGATGATGGCGTCCGTTTGAATCTCACATTGCCCATATCCTTTTACTGGGTAGTTGGCATTGAAGGGTTCAAAGGGAAAAAGCTAGTGCCGGAGGCAGACCGCCGGGTAAGTGGCATTGGCGCATTTACTTTAAGCACCAAACTTGGGGGCGATTGGAATGCCTCCAATAGCTGGCAACTGGGACTGTCTACCGTAAAAAGCCGCCGAGTGGGCGCAGTAGAGGAGGAGGAAGAAGCCGAGCACGAAGATGAGGGGGCTCACGAACATGAGCACGAACATCACCACCACCATGGTGCCCAGTTTGGCGGGCGCCGCACTTGGTTGGTAGATGCCACCTGGAAATGGGCACCACAAGGCAATAATCGTCAGGAACAGCTGAAGCTATCCATAGAAGGTGCCAAAGTCACCGACATCAACCGTTTTGCTAGTAGCGGTGATCAACATCAAGCACTTTCGCTGTCAGCGGTCTGGCATTTTCACCCGGAATGGGATATCGGCGGACGCCTTGACCGACTTTGGCTGACGGTACCGCATGGCGAGCACTTTCACGACAAGCGCTTGAATGAGCAAAGCCTTATGGTGGCGTGGAAGCCTTTTCACGGGCAAAGCTTGCGGCTGCAACTTACACGCCAAAGCGGAGACCTAGACGTCGGCGATCGTTCATCTAACCACATTGTGCAGCTGCAATACGTTATGTCACTGGGGGCCCATGGTGCACACGCTTACTAAAAGTTTTCAGAAGATCCTTTTAACCGCTTCCATCGCCATGTCTTGGAGTGCCTCCTTGCATGCGCAAACTCTTTTTGCTTGCGAGCCAGAATGGGCAGCGCTCACGCGCGTGCTCTTACCTCAAGCTCAGCTGCACGTTGCCACACACTCACGTCAGGACCCGCACCACATCGAAGCCCGGCCCGCGCTCATTGCGCAGATGCGTGCGGCCGATGCCGCCATTTGTACCGGCGCAGGTTTAGAAAGTGGCTGGCTGCCCACCTTGCAGCAGCGCGCTGGCAACCCCAAGGTTCAAAATGGCCAAACGGGTATGTTCTATGCGGCCAGTGCCGTGCAGCTCATTAATGTCAACCCAGACAATGCGGGCAACCCTTTTGCGGGCGATGTCCATGCCGAAGGCAATCCCCATTTTCATACGGACCCCAGGCAAATCCTGAAAGTCGCCCAAGCTTGGGGAGCGCGCCTTCAACAAATTTACCCAGAGCAGCAAGCCGACATCGCAGAAAGACTCGCCACATTTCAAAAGCAATGGCAAGCCAACCTGAATCAATGGGAATCAAAAGCGGCCATCCTCAAAGGCATGCCTGTGGCCGCTCAACACACGGCCTACGCTTACCTCTGGCGTTGGCTAGATATGAAACAAATTGCCGATCTGGAACCCACCCCGGGGTTATCGCCCACACCGGGGCACCTCAATGCCTTATTGACCCGGTTTCGCGCTGAAAATCCACCCGTTGCTATTGTTATCAGTAGCTATCAAGATCCCCGGTCGGCCCGTTGGCTCACTCAACAACTGGGTGAAAAAGTCCCCTTACTACAGTTGCCCGCAACCGTTGAAAACCCGGATGCGCCCGACGCTCTCAAGCAATGGTTTGATCAACTCATTACGAAACTCGTCGAAAAATGATGCTAGAAGAAGCTTGGTTCATTCCCCCTTTTCTGGCCTTAATCGCAGGGGTACTAGCATTAGCGCCATTGGGGGTACAAGTGCTGGGGCGAGGCGTGGTTTTTATTGATCTGGCTGTCGCACAGGCTGCGGCCGCTGCGGCGCTGGCAGCCCTTTTATTGCGGGAAGATTTTTCATGGGCACAAACACAACTCATCACCTTTCTGGGGGCCTTGGGCGCAACCGGCGTTATTGCTCTTTTGTCCCGCTTATGGCCACAGCAGCGTGAAGCGCTCATCGGGCTGCTCTACATTACTTGCGCCTGCATTGCTTTACTTACAGCCAGAGCAGATCCGCATGGCGCAGAGCACCTTCACGCCTTGCTAGCGGCCGACGTGCTTTGGGCCGGGTGGCAACAAGTAGGCTGGATGGCTTTCTGTGCGACCGTCGTCACCTTGCTAAAACGCCGCCTAAAAAAAGATTGGGTCTTTTATACTGTTTTTGCACTGGTGGCTAGCTTTGCCGTGCAAATCTTGGGGCTATTCGTCGTGTTTTCTACGCTGATCGCACCCGCCTTATGGCAGCGTGCCGGCTTATCCCTAAAGAGTGCAATCTGTCTAGCCTGGCTAGCCGCCTGGGCCGGTCTGGCACTTTCATGGTGGCTTGACGTCCCCAGCGGCCCGATGGTCGCGCTATCTTTAGCTCTACTTGGGGGATGCGCCGCAACCCGTCAACGTCGTATAAAAGCTCGTCTTTTTTAAATCATGCTATTTGCCGTTAGCTCATCAGCGACCGTATCGAGCAATCAAGATAGGGGTTTTATTGAGTCTAAAAAATGAGTTTAGATTGTGTAGTTACGAGATTGATGTCATAAAAACTCGGTGGCCAAGTAGTTGTGCTGCAAGTGCATGCCATCATTTTGAATTGTTTTAGCATGCGGGGTTGCTCGTGCGTAGTGGCTGTGGCGTAAATTTGTTTGGGAAAGGGGAGGTTTACCCATCTCAGAGTTTATGTAATAGAGCCCTTTACACCCACTTGCACTGTAAGCTAATAGTCTCATTTTTATAGCATTTTACTTTTAAAATATTCCTCAAGTTTATGCCCTAGTTTCCGCAAAAAAATACCCTGAATCAATATAGAATAGATGTGCAATACAAATAAAAAAACACATCCTAATATAAGATTTATATCATTAAATGAATATATGAAAAAGAAAATAAACAAAAGTAACAAATGATATCTCGGATAACAAATTATAATCAAATCACCATAAGATAATTATAAAGCTGATTTGAAAAATTGCGGGTAACAAAAATATGAAATGGAATATCTGTTTTCAAACAGTTTGATAAAAGATATTTTTCCTATAAAAAATTTAGAGACTACAAAAGAGGATAAATGAATATCTTTTTCTGAAACATAAAAGCTTTTTCCACTCGTTTCATACACCGTTATAGCAAAAAAATTTAGAAAGTCCTTCATTTCGTGTCTTCCATTTATTATTAGTTAGTAACAATATCACCAATGTAAGGTGTATTTATGAAAACTACCTAGGTTAAAAATTGGCAGTTTCAAGTTTGAAATGCAATACTGGTTTGTAAATTCATAATTCTCCTGCCAGAAAACCTTTTCCGGAGTTTAAAATTGTAGGCATTTTCTGAATTTATTGTTGATTGTTCTGGTAGTTGCATCTAAGTAATCCTGTGAGAACAGTGATAAGTCTAATATTTTGGGTAAATATTCACGAACGAGAGCACTTGTGTTTTTATTGGTAGCGCATTGCTAGGGGTTGTGTGGTTCTGCAAAATAGATGTCTATTTTCAGCCTTTTTGAGCGCATCTTATGTTTGGTTATTTTGCGTCTTTGGTCGTAGGTCAAGGTCTTTAGAATGCATTTTGGCATGTGGCGAAAGCCTTTGGTGATGTGCCCTAGAGCAGAGTCTGCAGAGGCACCGGGTAGTTTGGCTAGGATAAGGTGGCGGCGGGCTCCTTCAACTAAGGTGCCCACGGTACTGCAAATGTTTAATGCTATTCGATTAAGCTGCTAACTAATAGTGCGAATGCTTTTTTGGTTATTTTTAGCACTGTGAATTTGGTTACGTTCTTCGGCGTTTAAATGTTTGAGGGTCTTTATCTGCGTACCTTATTAAATTTAAGGTGCTGCACTTTAAGTTTGAAACTGCCCTGGCATATAAATATGCACGCGAAAGTTTAAAAGTTTAAACTGTATGGCGTGAATTAAGTCTTTGAATTTAACAGCGCTGGCTTAATAGAAGCTACCAGGCCAGAGTGTTCATCGCATGATGCATGGATTGTTGTAATAGTAGGCATTGATTGAAAATTTTGTCGTTAGTTAAGGGGGACGTTGATGAAGTAGGGGAGGGGTTTAAAGCTACTTTTAAGGGATATTGATGTGCATAGCATTGACATCCATATTGTAGAATGTTTTATGTGGTTTTTTGTTGTTAGCTGGTTTTATGCTTTGGTATTTTGATGGGTATGGCTTGGTAATTTTTCTTTAGGCAAATTTATAACTTTGCTGATGATCTTGTGAGGTTAGTGCTTAAATCGTGCTGTAGAAAACCGTAAATTGTGTGATTTTTATTTACGGCTTACGTTATAAAAAGCTAGAATCGAGCATTCTCATTTGAACTGCATGAAGAAAGCTCTCTTATGTTGCGTAAAAAATTCGGTTGGTTTATACCTTCAGCATTTTCTTATATTGCTGGACTGCTAATATTGGCGTCACCGGGCTTGGCTCAAGCTGCGACGGCAGATTTAATTGTCAATCTTACTACGCCTACATCTGTTGCCAATGGAAGTAACTTTCCTTTTCAGGTGAGGCTGCGCAATGGAGGGCCGGATGCAGCTTCTATCGTAATACTACAGGTTCCTAAAGTAGCAGGGGTAGTTTTTGATTCAGCAACCTGCACGTCAGCAACGGGTGGTGCAACATGTCCAACGGCAGCTCAGCTTGCTTCGTTGGCAGGGGGGAGTTCAGTTTCTTTTACTTCGCCACTTCCAGCGGGGGGTGAGATGTTATTGGATTTTAGCGCGCGCATGGCGCAAGGTCCCGCAACACCTGCATCTACTAACTTGTCGACAACGGTTAGCAGCGCAGCAACAGATCCAAACCCAGTTACAAATAGTTCTCGCCAAGCTATCACGGTGACTTACCCCGGGCAGCCTGACATTGCAACGGCTATTTCTATTTCGCCTGCAGTGATTACAGATTTGACGAAAGAGATCGTGATAAAAGCTTCTTTATCGAACATTGGCACAGCCAGTGCATTTAATATTGAAACAAAGCCAGACGGAAAATTGTACGCCGCGCTGGGAATGAAATATTTCGGCACAACAACCTTTATGACAAACCTCAGAGAGGCAATTTGCACGCCGACCGGGGGCGCTGTTTGTCCAACGGCCAGACCAACACTAGCTCTGAACGGGCTTTTATATGCAACTTACCCAGAGGTGCCCGCAGGCGGTAAGTTAGATTTTACGTTTAAGGTGTTACTAAATTAAGATTTTTGTGGAGATTTAA
>RRZT011199170.1_pt1 | contig 10641 bp, 10 predicted proteins | sample 2165551 | NCBI WGS metagenome assembly RRZT01 (sample SAMN10456910, study PRJNA506462) | wastewater metagenome | biome: wastewater; feature: sludge; material: wastewater sludge; isolation source: wastewater sludge with Escherichia coli K12::gfp cells carrying plasmid... | place: USA: Moscow, Idaho...
ATCGGATTTAAGCAAAATTATGCATGGGCTATACGTCAAAACTCATCAGAGCTACAAGATAGTGTAAATAATTGGCTAAACTATTTTTTAGAGACAAAAGAATACAACCGTATTTACCAAAAATATACACATAGTAGAAAATAATGAATATAGTTGACCAACGCCGAACAAATTAAACATAATTATCCTACATTAAAAATAAGAAATGGGCTGTTTTGGGGAGATGAAAAACTAAACAATTCTTCATTATATGACAAATATACGAAATTAAAAGAGCAGGCATGTAGATATCAACTACATGAAACATAATCACATAAGATCTACTTCCTGATGCCCTGTTTCCAGCTACAACGGACAACAAGTTGGTATCTAAACGACTATTGATGCCTATATCTTTTCAGCAAATAACACAAATTGACCGTAACGATTGATATCCCCGTTTTGTACTTGTTTTTCAACCTCGGCATACGGATATACCTGTAACACCTTAAATCCATGATTTTCGGCAATAGTACGCAACATTTGCATATCAAACCCTAAATGAGGAACAAATTCATCACCATGAAAACTCCCATCTTCTGTGAGCAAATCGCCTATAAGGAGTTTCCCTCCTTTTTTTAAAAGTGTATACACAGACGTAAATGCACTAGACAAATCTGCTATATGATGCCAAGTCATAAAAGAAATAACCAAATCAAAATCTGTAGCATCAATCGTTTCGATAGTAGCATGTAGACACTTAACGTGAGGATGTGGATTGTCTTGTAATTTTTTTTCTAGAATTTGTAGCATTGATGGCGATGTATCTATAAGCAACATTTCTGAAGCTTTGGATACTAACTGCAAACCAACCAAACCCGTACCTGTTCCAATTTCAAGTATTTTGAGGGAAGAAGAGAAAGAGCACAATTTTTCTATTTCCTTCACAAATTTGTTGGTCATACTGATTTTTCGGGGATTATCCCAAGTTAAAGCCTTATGGGCAAATGTATCTTCCATAAAATTAGGTATAGTATTGTCCTGTGTAAGCATAAAATAATGGAGGATAGAGCTTTAAAAGACCATGTTTGAAATAAGACACACCTGCATTATCATCCTTCACAAATTTCGCTATAAAATACGAAATAATCAAAAGAAAATGAATTTAATTGGATTTTTTGCTCAATAACAACGGCTATGTTCACTGTCGATTATCTTTTTTATATTTTTAACTTATCCTAGTCTTTTACAAATACCATGTAAAACAACGACAGAATGCAGACTAAGCAATGCTATATGTATAAGTGCAACACTCTAACTAAAAAATTCTTTCCCTCTATTTTGTACTATCCTTAAAAAAATCTTACTTTTGAGCAGCATTAAAAAAATACATTACTGTAATGTACATAGTAGTAAATTTCAACAACCAACTAAATTACTATAAAATGAGAAAGATTCTATTATTATTCATTCTAACCTTTTTGTTTGTTTCTTGTAATCAGAAAAATGCAGAAGAAGTTTCATATGCAACAACTGATTTAGAAGAAGAAATGAGTCCGATAGCACAACAATCTACCAACGAATCATCCGAGTCGAAAGAAACTATCGAAGCAAAAAAAATAAACAAGAAAAAAATTATCAAAGATGGAAAATTAGGCATTAGGGTTTCAGAATTAGAAATCACGAAATTGAGAATAGACTCTTTAATAAAAAAATATGGCGGGTATTATGCTAACGAAAGTTTCAATAATTCTGACTGGGAATCGTCTTTTACCCTTAAAATAAGAATACCAAGTGTTTCTTTTGAGAACTTTATATCTGATATTGAACAAGGTAATGGAGAAATACTTTACAAAGAGATTGATGCTCGGGATGTAACTGACCAATTTATTGATTTAGAAACAAGACTTGAAAATAAACGAAATTACCTAATACGCTATAATGAGCTATTAAAAAAAGCCAATAGCGTTAAGGAAATAGTAGAAATTGAAGAAAAAATACGAGGGTTAGAAGAAGAAATTGAAAGTACAGTAGGGAGATTAAAATACTTAAACGACTTAGTTGACTACAGCACCTTAGATTTAACAATATCAAAACAAAAGGATTTTAAATATAACCCAACAAAACGAGATAAGTTTTCTGAAAAATTAAAGCAATCAGTATCTAGAGGTTGGTTTGGATTTGTAGATTTTATACTTTTTTTGATCAAAATTTGGCCATTCTGGGTTATTTTTCCCTTTATATTTTACTTTTGGAAAAGACATAAGAGCAAAAAAATGAAAAATTAATCACATACAACTAAGAAGGCGATATCTCGACGTTATTCTGATAATTTTAAACTTACAAATGTAACGTATGTCCTACATTTTCATTCAACTAGACTAAATTCTCCCTGCTAATTTTAATCTAACAGGGAGAATTTCTGTTCAAAATAAGTAATTTATTCAATAGAGAATCTAAGTTAATAAACAAAGGCTTATCACCATCATAAGCAAACAGATACAGAAAAACCATTTTTAGTAGACACACACATCATACTGTAACAACAATCGTTAACATACCAAATATGAATAATATAACTACTACTATTATCGAAAAAATGATTCAATATTTTGGAACAGACGTTCGAAGAATAAATCATGCCCTTAAAGTATATGGCTTTGCCAGGTGTATTGCACGAAAAGAAAAACTAACAGAAAATGAACTATTCATTGTGGATATAGTGGCTATACTACACGATATAGGTATCATTGAAGCTGAAAAAAAATATAATTCCAGTAACGGCAAATACCAAGAAATAGAAGGACCTGCCATCGCTAAAAATATGTTGTCAGACCAACATATAGATACTACAACTATTGATAGAATTTGTTTCATTATTGGCAATCATCATTCCTATCAGAAAATAGACAATATGGATTTTCAGGTTATTGTTGAAGCAGATTTTTTAGTAAATATATATGAAGATGAAATGGAAAAACATTCAATAGAGAATATTCGGAATAAATACTTTAAAACTCAAACAGGTATAGCAATAATACAAAGTATGTACGCTGATTGAAACAAATATGATTCACGCAAATACGAACGTTAAAAGAAAAAGAATAATAGCACTTTTTATTTACTAAATTGTAATATACCTGAATCATTATCTGTATTGATCCGAGCCAATTTCAACCATATTCTCTGCTTGGAGAAAATGGTGTCACATCCTAAAAATAAGTCTTAACCGCAAATTCAAACTGATTGATAAATATCTCTTTAAATTGCGAAATATTGTTCTGTTCGTAAAAGAGTAACATCGCTTTTTTGTAATCTACAGAATCAATCGTTCTAAATGAAATGGGACAATGTTTATAATTCATCAATATTGCGTTGCTTACAATCCTTGCTGTTCTCTTGTTTCCGTCCATAAATGGTTGAATGTAAGAAATCAACACCAATATAATCAATGCTTTTTCAAATATGTTTTCTTTCATATTCACCAACTTGCAAGCTGATTCCAAAGCCTCTCGTATTTTAAATTCATTGTCAAGAGGTCGATAGTTAGTTCCGGAAATACCCACCCTACGCTTTCTCAGATTTTTGTCAACAGCCAATTCTTTTATCAAAAGGCTATGAATATCTTCAATTTTGGAGATTCTCAAGGGGATTAAATAATCAGGATTCTCGACTATAAAATCTATGGCATCTTTGTGATTCAGAAGCATAATTGCTTCTTCTTTCGTTTTTCCAGCAGCCGTTTCTTTGTCCTTAAGCAGTCTTTCAGTTTCTAGCAGAGAGTATGTATTCCCTTCAATTTGTGACGATTTCCAACTTAAATCAATGGCTAGCCTTTCAAGTTCTTTTCTGTATTCAAATTCTGATAAATGCGAAACATTCTCAGTGTATTTTTGTTGTAGCTCCGAAAGTTTCTTCAGCTCAGGTTTGCTAAAAATAGCTACTTTTTCTAACAATTCAAAAATTTCTAAATTGAACTCTTCTTTAATTTGTCTTTCGTCAATTTCTTTTTCGTAATAATTGTCTAAGTCAATCGAATACAACAATTCGTAAGACGGTGAAATAAAATATCTTGTTCCTTTCCCTTTTCCTTCCGACACTATGAACTTCTCGTTTAGCAGTTGAGATAGAATTCGTTTAACTGTGGCATAGCTAATCGAAGTTGCAAACTCTTTGTGAATTTCGCCCGAAGAACAATTTGCTTTGTTTCGAATGAAATTTAAAATTTCTATTTGTCTCGTTTCTGGCATAATAGTATGTTTTAGCTCACAAATATACGAAATACGGCTCAAAATTCACCACAAACGAGCTTTATTTTTTTTATAGTGAGCCATAAAGGGATTCTGTCTAAAAACCTCCGTGTAGTTTAATTTTTGCTCAAATGTAATGGGTTTTAACGAACTTTCAAAATATACTAGGGATTTTTGATTACCATGCTTGGGGTTAGCGTATTATTGTGGTTACAAACGAGGGGCATGGGGAGTAATCCTCAGATGCCTTGTTTTTTTGTTTCCATTTTACACTTTTTTGTGTAAAATTATTTCAGGGCATGACAGTCCTCCTACACCGAAGTTTGAACGGGGCAGAATACTTGAATTACCTCTGAAACCCTTATTGCATATAGCCTTTGTTGTGCGTTCGTACTTTTTAATCATCTTTTTCCATTGCTCTATGAAAACCATACCATCCTTCAGGGTCCATATCATCCATATATTCATCCTCAATAAATTTTGCAAATTCGTGTAGCTCTTCATCATTTTTAAATTCAAGTTTTTCAGCGACATGACTTGCACTTAAAATATATTTCCCATTCTTTTCTTCAATTTTGAACAACCCCATATCTCCCTTTTCATATGCAATACGATAAAGACAATATATTTCTTCATAGTTCTCTAAATCAACTAAATCTAGCCATGATAAGAGTTCTTGTTCTCTATTCTCCCCTGTTAAGTTATTAATAATTTGAAGTATATTATCTATATTATGCTTATCTATATTTTGTTGAAAACCATGAATTAAAGTATTTCTTAGATTATTAGTAATTTGTAATGTTCTATAATCATTTTGATTTAGTAAACCTAAAGAGTAAATTGTCTTTATTACAGAAAGAGTTGTTCTATCTGAAATGTCTTTATTTTCGTTATTTAATTTCTGTCTTATAACTGCTTCTAATGTCGACCAACCTAATAAAAACGCTGCTTCAAAAGACTTGTATTGAATAAGTTTATTTATTTCATTAATCCTTTCCGCTATCAATGTATTTGAAAGTGGATCAAATCTATTCGCATTAAGAGTCGTTTCTTTTGTATTTGTGAAAATAACTTCAAAACGCCAATTTTCTCTTTTATTTATTTCATTAATGATACTCTCAAATTTCTGTATTTCTGACTTATCTTGACGAGTTTTTACTTCAATCAAGACATTCTCATTTTTGTGTCTTGCAACGATGTCTGGTTCAAAACCTTTAATAAAATTTGGTAATTGAGATTGACTTGGTTGAATTATAACGTCATATCCCTTTTTAGTATATTCATTCGCAATTTCACGAATTTTACGCTCAATAATTTTTATATAATCTTGTGATTCCATTAGTCTAAGTCTTGAGTTGTTAAATGATTGTCAATTTTGACATGAACAAATTCTGTCCCCTTACTGAAAGCTTGAAGTATTGGCAATGAAACATTTCTTACTCTGTAACTACTATTTATCTCCTTTTTCCTACTTCTAGTATCAGCAACTTGATTGTCATCTTGGTATATAATTCCGTTTAGTGCATCCTGAATTGGTTTAATAATATTATCAATGTCAGGGGTATCTCCTTCATAATAGTAGGTTATAACGATACTTACTTGTCCAGTGACAGGAATATAACCAATAGGCAAAATAGCCTTGGCTTCATTTTCAACTCTTGTCTTATATGCTTGTTTTCTAGTTGAACTTTTTGATTGAAGAGATAATGGCGGTCCTTCAAATGTGAATTCTATTGGTAACATTTATCTATCTATCAGTTATTAAATTTATTGTTTAGTTTCATGTAGTCCTTTTTTTAGTATGACGCACAACGGTGGGTGGCTTGGCGGAGGTGGCGGCTCACTGCTGTTTGCACGGGCGACTCGCTTCCAAATTTGTACAAATGTTTCTGCGAGCCTACACCGCCACTTGCGCCAAACCGCTTGTTGGCAGTAGTGCATTGTTACTTTTTTATCATACTCTTTCTGCCGAATGCAAAGATAGCATTATTTATTACACATCTGGAATATAGTTCTTTGTAGATTTTTTATTGTTTCATAGATAAGACCAACTAAGGTTTAGATAGGACTGACTAAAGCGTAGATAGAATAGAAATTTGCTTAGATAAGACAGAGTAGAATTTAGATAAAACGGAAATTGATTTAGATAGAGCAAAGTAGAGCTTAGATAGAATAAAAATCAATTTAGACAAGACGGACTAAGACTTAGAAAAGGCGGACTAAAGTTTAGATAGGTCGGATTTTGATTTAGATAAGGCAAAGTGAACTTTAGATAAGACAAAACAAAAAGAGCAAGAGCTGGTGGCGAAGCCACTTGCTCTTGCTCTTTTCTGAAATGGCTTTGCCATTTGTGTTTTATTCTTTGGTATCTTCTTCGGAAGCGGTACGAGCTGGGGCATTGAGTTTTTTGCGAATTTTGTTGAATGAAAACTCGTCCTGCTTGTTTGGGTTGCCTTTGAAGAAATTGTGCGAAATTTTGGCTACGCTGATTACTTCGTCGTAAATGGCGTTGAACTCGGTTACGGCTTCTTCAGTTATGGTTTTGCGTGTGCCTTTGAGTGTTTCTTGCGTAATGTTGGCGTGTGCCATTTGGTCGGCATAGGTGCAAATACGGTTGAGAGTATCTTCGTCCGTACCTTTTTCGGTAATTTCGTTTCTTAATTCATCTGTTAAATTACTTTTGAAACGATAGAGCAGTTGTACGAGTGCTTCTTGGTCTTTTGATTGTGCTTTTTTGTGATAATTGGTATAGCCGAGCGTTTTCAATATTTCATCTTTGCGGATTTTGTTAGATTTGAAATCTTCTTCGATTTGAATTTTGGCTTCGGCTAAGTCTTCGAGGGCTACGGTTTGGATTTCGGTAATGGTTTGTGTGGCTTTTCGTTGTTCGGAAGCGCTATCTATTCCGAGAAAATTGCTGAAAGCATTGTCTATTCGACTTTTGAGGTCTTCGAAAAAAGGGGAAGCCCAATTTTTACGTTTGCTTACAAGAAATTCTTGGTTAGCAATAGCATTTTCGACTATGGTGGCACATGCGGTAAGCATATCCACATCTTTTCCTGTGTAATTACGTTGTTTCATATATTTTTATTTTTTATGAGTTATTTTATTGTAATGTTTTCTCTTTCAAATTCCAAAAGTTTCTTTTTTCGCCACATTCCGCCGCCATAACCTGTGAGTGAGCCATCGGCTCCGATTACTCGGTGGCAAGGTAGAATGATTGAAATTTTGTTTTTTCCGTTGGCGTTGGCTACTGCTCGAACAGACGAGGGTTTGCCGATAAGTTCAGCTTGTTTTCCGTAGTTTGTAGTGCAACCGTAGGGAATTTTCAATAAGGCAAGCCAAACGGTTTTTTGAAATTCTGTGCCGACTAAATCCAACGGAATATCAAATTCTTTGCGTTCTGCTTTAAAGTATTCGTCTAATTGTTTGCGAAGTGTGCCGAAATGCGGATTTTCGCCTTGCACAAGCGGTGCTTTAAATTGTTCGCTTAGTTGTCGAAGTTCTAAATCAATCAGTTTGTAATCGGCAAATTCGAACATACAGATTCCTTTTTCGGTTGCTCCTGCGACCATCAACCCTAAATCGGTTTCTATATAGGCAATGTTTACAATGCGTTTGTCTTTACTGTTTTGTGGCGAAGTACCTATAATGTTTTTGAACATACTGCCAAATCCGCTCAACGAGTTGTAGCCTGAATCATTTGCCACATCGGTTATGTTTTGTTCAGATTGAATGCGTTGAAAGGCGTTGTTTGCCCGAGACATTCGCTGATAGGCGTGAAAAGTTTGTTTGTAATTTTTGAGAAACCATCGGCGGACTTGATTTGGTTCTAAACCCATTTTCTGCAAGTCGAAATCTTTTAGTTTAACGGTCGGATTTTCTTCCATATATTTAAGCAACTGCTTAATTCCATCGGTTGGATTTCCTAATTTCTCTAACGGTTTACAAACTTTACACGGTCGATAGCCGTTTTGCATTGCCTCGCTTGCCGAAGGAAAAAACTCGCAGTTTTCCAACTTGGGTTTGGCGGGACAAGTTGGACGACAAAAAATCCCCGTAGTTTTTACGCCAACGATAAACACGCCTTCGAAAGAAGGGTCTCTTTCGAGCATTGCTTTGTAAAATATTTCTCGGTTTTCGTCCATTTTATTTTTGTATTAGATAGTCATTTGAATCTTGCGGGGCTTCCGTTCTGTCATTGTTGGAATATTCTCTTATAACGGAAGCTACTATAATATGGTATTTCTCGAACAAAGAATCGTGTCCTGCTTTTTGGCTTTGTCGGTGGGCGATATGATTTCGCCATTTTGAGGCAGATTCTTCGTTTTCCCACACGGATAAACTGAGTAATTTGCCGTCTTCGTTTAGGCTCGAAAAACGCTCGGCACTAATAAATCCTTCCATTTTGGATAATTCGGATTTTAGATTTTGAGCGTGTGCCAAATAATCTTGCATTCCTTCTTTTTTCGGTTTTACCTCGAAAATTACTACTACTTTATCTTTACTCATTGTTTTTTCTTTTTAGGTGCATTGTCTTTTAATTCTTCGATAGCACCGCCTGCAACTGCCCAAAAATAAAGGCTTGCTACCGAAGCGTAAGGCGTGTATCGTTTCCAATATTTGTTGAATTTTACTTTGTCGATTTTGCGGTGGTGGTGTACCATTCGCATTCCGCGAAGTATTGCTAAATCGCCATAGCTTAGTATATTAGGGCGTTGCATTGAGAATATCATTAGCATTTCGGCAGTCCATACGCCAATGCCGTGCAATTCGGAAAGTTTTGCGCAAACTTCTTCGTCCGACAAGGCATGAAGCGAGTTTATGTCAAATTCTTTGGATTTTACTTTTTGGGCAACAGATTTGATATATTCGGCTTTTTTGAATGTTATTCCGAACTTTTGCAATTCTTCTAGTGAAAGGGTGTCAATCGTGTCGGGCGTAATTTCGCCTAATTCGTTTTGCATTCGTTGCCAAATGGTTTTGTGTGCTTTGGTGGAAATTTGTTGCCCGATAATGGAATCTACAAGTGCGGAAAAAAGGTCGGGATTGACTTTTCGTTCTATCATACCTATGCGGTCGATAACTTCTGAAAGCCTTTTATCTTTCTTTTTTAGGTATTCAATTTCTTTTTCTCCGTATTGGAAATAAACAGCCATATTGTCATTATTATTTTTCTGCAAAATTAAAGCTATGCGGACTTATCTGCAACCGAAAAATTGACAATGTCGTTTTTATTGTATGTGGCGGGATTTTTGGGTTGAATTATTTTTATTCTTTAGACTTCGTTTCGGGTTGCGCACGCATTACTGCCAACATTTTGCAGCTTGCCGAAGGCGGGGCTTTCGGAGCACCAACCTATCAAGCTACCATTAATGTTTATTTTGAGCCGAAAAGTTTCTGCCACCACGAACGCCCCGCTTTTGGCAAGGTGCTGTTAGCAACAGTTATTTTCTTATCAAAATTCTCTAATAATTCTGATTCTTTAAATTCAAATGTTTCACCAAACATTAAATCAATTCTTTCATTTAGCTTAATACAAATTTTATTAATACCATGGTGAGAGTCATACTCCTCTCTTATTTTGTAATATGTTGAACATCTTGAACATTGGTAAATGCCAGTTTTAACATAATTCCCTATTGCTTCTACAAATGAAACATCTCTAATTTTAATCAAATATTTAGGCACACATGATAACCCATGAAAATTGTCGATCTTTTCAAATCTCCCACATTCTACCTCTAGACCACATTCAATTGCTTCTGATAAATTGAAAAAAGTTAAAGGGAAACTATTTAATTGCTTTGCTTTAAAATCTTCTTGGTTTCTATCAAAATATTTTTGATCCGATATTTCTCCAATTTTTAGCCAAATTTCTCTATTAATGGCATCATGGGATCTTTTCCAAAATCCTTTACATTCATCACATTGATAGATTTCTTCATCGGTGTTTAAATAAGAATATTTTTCTCCTTTTGCACGTTCTACTTTTTTATGATTTAACTTTTTTAATTTTTCAGGTGCGCAACTAACGTTTAATTCAATTGCATCTTGTGAACAATATAAAAAAGGTTCTCCTCCCAATTGTTCTTTTAAATAAACGTATTTCTTAAAATCCAAAATTATTCTCTTTACTTCTGACTCTAAATTTTCGCCCATGAAGCCATAAATACAGCCTTTGTTAAGTCTAAGAAGATTTGGTAAACGGATTTTATCCCAATGTAATTTACCATCTGTTGATTCACTTATCAATACGCCATGGTCATAATCTAATCTGTTTGTTGAAAATGTAGCTACATGATTTGTTAACCCGTTTTTTGAAATTAAAATTCGTGTAGTTTCTCCATTAGTTGTCACCTCATAATTATATCCATAATCAACAAGTAGTTGAGAACTAACTTTGTTAAAT
>RRZT010208456.1_pt1 | contig 10638 bp, 10 predicted proteins | sample 2165551 | NCBI WGS metagenome assembly RRZT01 (sample SAMN10456910, study PRJNA506462) | wastewater metagenome | biome: wastewater; feature: sludge; material: wastewater sludge; isolation source: wastewater sludge with Escherichia coli K12::gfp cells carrying plasmid... | place: USA: Moscow, Idaho...
CCGCGCTGATCTGGGATGCGGTCGAACGCAAGCTGGCCGCGCGCGGTTAAGCGGTTAAGACGGGAATTTGATATAAGGGCGGTTCATCGGGCCGGCCCTGTGCCATCAGTCGGGCCGACCGAAGGGCAGGCGATAGGACAGCGCCTCGCCCAGATGCGGTTGGCGGATATGTTCGCTGGCATCCAGATCGGCGATGGTGCGCGCGGCGCGCAGGATGCGGTGATAGCCGCGCGGGGTCAGGCCCAGCTTTTCGGCGGCCAGCGCCAGCAACGCCCGACAGTCACTGTCGAGCGGCGCGATTTCCTCAAGCAGCCGTCCCGCCGCATCGGCGTTGACGCGGGCCTGCGGATGATCCGCGAAGCGCTGCGTCTGGATCGCGCGCGCCGCCGCAACCCGTTCCGCGACCATGGCCGAGCTTTCGCCCGAGGGGGGCAGGCCGAGTTCTTCGTAACTCACTTGCGGCATGTCGATGCGCAGATCGAACCGGTCCATCATCGGCCCCGAGATGCGCCCCAGATATTCCGACTGACAGCGCGGCGCGCGGGGGCAGGGCTGGCCGGCATCCGCCGCCTCGCCGCAGCGGCAGGGATTGGCAGCGGCGACCAGCAGGAAGCGCGCCGGATAGCGGATATGGGCATTGGCGCGCGAGACGTGGATCTCGCCGGTCTCGATCGGCTCGCGCAGGGCGTCGATGACGCGGCGCTCGAATTCCGGCAATTCGTCCAGAAACAGCACGCCATTATGGGCCAGGCTGGCCTGACCTGGGCGGGCATTGCGCCCGCCGCCCACCATCGCAGCCATCGAGGCGGTGTGATGCGGCTGGCAAAAGGGCGCGCTGCGTGAAATCCCGCCTCCGGCCAACATGCCCGCGACCGAGTGGATGACGGATGTTTCCAGCGCCTCGACCGGGCTCAGGGGCGGAAGGATGCCGGGCAGGCGCGTGGCCAGCATGGATTTGCTGGCGCCGGGCGGTCCCATCATCAACAGGTGATGGCGGCCCGCCGCCGCGATCTCGATGACGCGGCGGGCGCGTTCCTGGCCCCGCACCTCGTCCAGATCATTGCTGCGGGTGATGGGTGCGAGTTCGCCAGGCGTGGCCCGGGGCAATGGCGCGCGGTCGGTCAGGTGGTCGACCGCCTCGCGCAGGTTGCGGGGTGCGAAGACCGGGACCGTCCCGACCCAGGCCGCCTCGGGGCCGCAGGCGCGGGGGACCAGCAGCGCCCGGTCGTCCTCGGCGGCGGCCATGGCGGCGGGCAGGGCGCCCGCGACTGGCGATAGCCGCCCGTCCAGGGCCAGCTCCCCCAGCGCGACGACTTGCTCCAGTGCATCCGCAGGCACGATTTCCAGCGCCGCCAGCACCGCCAGCGCGATCGGCAGGTCGAAATGTGAGCCCTCTTTCGGCAGGTCGGCGGGCGAGAGATTCACCGTCACCCGGCGCGAAGGCATGGCGACCGCGAGCGCGCCAAAGGCGGCCTTGACCCGCTCGCGCGCCTCGCTGACGGATTTGTCGGGCAGGCCGACAATGCCAAAGCCCGGCAGGCCCGGGGTGACCGAGCATTGCACCTCGACCAGCCGCGCCTCGACCCCGTCGAAAGCCACCGTATAGGCGATCGCTGTCATGCCTGTCCCCAGTTCCCGATGCAGATTGGTTAACGGAGTCGGCTTAAGAAACGGTTAACGGAGTTGCGGGCGCCTTGCTTGTTCCGGCGGGCGGTTCGGCCTATGTCCTTTTCAGGAGAAAGGCCCCAAAGACGGGGTCGAGAGATACGGGCAAGGGAAACCATCATGCAGGGCAATCGCATATTGCTGATCGTCGGCGGGGGCATCGCCGCCTTCAAGATTCCCGAGCTGATCCGCATGATCCGGCGCGAGGGCGCCTCGGTCGTGCCGGTCCTGACCCATGCGGGGGCCGAGTTCGTGACACCGCTGACGCTGTCGGCGCTGGCCGAATCCCCGTGTCATACGGAACTGTTCGACCTGACCCGCGAATCCGAGATGGGCCATATCCAGCTGTCGCGCGCTGCCGATCTGGTGGTGGTGGCGCCGGCGACGGCGAACCTGATGGCGCGGATGGCGGCGGGGATGGCGGACGATCTGGCCTCGACCCTGCTGCTGGCCACTGACAAGCCGGTGCTGATTGCGCCGGCGATGAATGTGCGCATGTGGCAGCATCCGGCGACCCAGCGCAATCGCGAGCTGCTTGAGGCGGACGGCATCCGCCTGATCGGCCCGGACGAGGGCGACATGGCCTGCGGCGAATACGGCCCCGGACGTATGGCCGAGCCCGAGGAGATCCTGACCGCGATCCGCGCTGCGCTGAGCCGTGAAAAGCCCCTGCGCCTGCCGCCCGAGGCCGTGGTTTCGTTGCCGACGCGGCGGTTGGCGGGGCGGCATGTGATCGTGACCTCGGGGCCGACGCATGAGCCGATCGACCCGGTGCGCTATATCGCCAACCGCTCCAGCGGGGCGCAGGGCACGGCGATTGCGGCGGCGCTGCGCGATCTGGGTGCGCGGGTCAGCTTCGTCACCGGCCCCGCCGATATCCCCCCGCCCGAAGGCGTCGAAATTATCGCCGTCGAAACCGCGCGCCAGATGCGCGAGGCGGTCGAGGCGGCCTTGCCCGCCGATGCGGCAGTAATGGCGGCGGCGGTCGCCGACTGGCATGTCAGCAATGCCAGCGACAGCAAGATCAAGAAGGACGGCTCGGGCAAGTTCCCCAAGCTGCAATTTGCCGAAAACCCCGACATTCTGGCCTGGATCAGCCAGTTGCAGGCCGGGCGGCCGGGGCTGGTCGTGGGCTTTGCGGCGGAAACCGACAATGTGCTGGAAAACGCCAGCGCCAAGCGGTTGCGCAAGGGCTGCGACTGGATCGTCGCCAATGACGTGACGCCCGCGACCGGGATCATGGGCGGCAGCGAAAACGCGGTGACGCTGATTTCGGATGAGGGGGCTGAAAGCTGGCCGCGCTTGTCGAAAGCCGAGGTTGCCCGCAGGCTCGCGGATCGCATCGCCGATGCGCTGACCAGTATGGAGGGGCTGGCATGACGCGCACCTATCTGGACTGGAACGCCACCGCCCCCCTGCGCCCCGAGGCGCGCGCGGCGATGATCGACGCGACCGAAATCACCGGCAACCCCTCATCCGTCCATGCCGAGGGGCGGGCGGCGAAACTGGCGCTGGAGCGCGCCCGCGAAGAGATCGCCTCGGCGCTGGGGGCCGAAGGGGCGGATGTCATCTTTACCTCGGGCGCGACGGAATCGGCGGCGCTGATCCTTGGCGGGCGCGATCTCAGCGCGGCGCCGGTCGAACATGCCGCCGTGCTGGCCTGGTGCCGTGACGATCTGGCGGTCGATGCGGCGGGCCGGGTCAGTGTGCCCGAGCCCGCGCGCGCCACGCTGCAGCTGGCCAATGCCGAAACCGGCGTGTTGCAGGACCTGCCGCAGGGGCTGGCGGCCAGCGACCTGACGCAGGCCTTCGGCAAGGTGCCCTTTGCCTTCAACTGGCTGGGGATCGAGGCTGGTTTCGTCAGCGCCCACAAGCTGGGTGGTCCGCGCGGCATCGGCGCGCTGGTGGTCCGCCGTGGCACGGAAATCGAGGCGCGGATCAAGGGCGGCGGGCAGGAACAGGGCCGCCGCGCCGGAACCGAGAACCTGATCGGCATTCTGGGCTTTGCCGCCGCGGCCCGCGCCGCGCAGAATGATCTGGATCAAGGAATCGCAGAAAAAATGTCAGAAATACGCGATTCGCTGATGGCCAGACTGGAATCCGGGTCAGAAATGGTTACATTTCCGGGACGCGAATCCCGCCGTTTGCCCAATACATTGTCGATCCTGACGCCGGGCTGGCGCGGAGAGACACAGGTGATGCAGATGGATCTGGCCGGTTTTGCCGTCTCGGCGGGCTCGGCCTGTTCTTCGGGCAAGGTTCGCCCCAGTTCTGTCCTGACGGCCATGGGAATCGCGCCGGAACGGGCGGGTGATGCGATCCGCGTCTCGATCGGTCCGGTGACGGACGCTCGGGACGTGATGCGTTTTGCGGATGCCTGGCTGGCGGCCCATGACCGCTGGCGGCAAAGGAATGACACGCGGGCGACCGCAGGAAAGGTTTGAGATGGCTGTTGAAATCAGCGAAGCAATCGAAGTCCGCGAGGGCGTAGACCGCGAGACCGTCGAGACCGTCCAGAACATGGGGTCCTACAAATACGGCTGGGACACCGAGATCGAGATGGAATACGCCCCCAAGGGCGTCAATGAGGACATCGTCCGGCTGATCTCGAAAAAGAACGACGAACCGGAATGGATGACCGAATGGCGGCTGCAGGCGTTCCGGCGCTGGCAGACCATGGTCGAACCGAAATGGGCGATGCTGAACTATCCTGAAATCGACTATCAGGATCAGTATTATTATGCCCGTCCGAAAAGCATGGCCGAAAAGCCGAAATCGCTGGACGAGGTCGATCCCAAGCTGCTGGCGACCTATGAGAAACTGGGCATCCCGCTGAAGGAACAGATGATCCTGGCCGGGATCGAGGGCGCCGGCGACACCCCCGCCGAGGGGCGCAAGGTCGCTGTGGATGCCGTCTTTGACAGCGTCAGCGTCGGCACCACCTTCAAGGACGACCTGGCGAAGGCCGGCGTCATTTTCTGTTCGATCAGCGAGGCGATCCGCGAGCATCCCGAACTGGTCCAGAAATATCTGGGCAGCGTGGTGCCGCAATCCGACAACTTCTTTGCCACGCTGAATTCGGCGGTCTTTTCGGACGGATCCTTCGTCTATATCCCGCCGAATACCCGCTGCCCGATGGAGCTGTCGACCTATTTCCGCATCAATGCCGAAAACACCGGCCAGTTCGAGCGCACGCTGATCATTGCCGACAAGGGCTCGTACGTCAGCTATCTGGAAGGCTGCACCGCGCCCAAGCGCGACGTGGCCCAGCTGCATGCCGCCGTGGTGGAAATCGTCATTCTGGAAGATGCCGAGGTGAAATACTCGACCGTCCAGAACTGGTTCCCCGGCGACGAAGAGGGCAAGGGCGGCATCTACAACTTTGTCACCAAACGTGCCGATTGCCGCGAGGCCCGCGCCAAGGTGATGTGGACACAGGTGGAAACCGGATCGGCGATCACCTGGAAATACCCGTCCTGCATCCTGCGCGGCGACGAGGCGCAGGGCGAGTTCTATTCCATCGCCATCGCCAACAACATGCAGCAGGCCGATACCGGGACCAAGATGATCCATCTTGGCAAGAATACCCGCTCGCGCATTGTCTCCAAAGGGATTTCGGCCGGAAAGGCGCAGAACACCTATCGCGGTCTGGTCAGCATGCATCCGCGCGCGACGAACAGCCGCAACTATACGCAATGCGACAGCCTGCTGATCGGCGACCAATGCGGCGCCCATACCGTGCCCTATATCGAGGTGAAAAACACCTCGTCCCGCGTCGAGCACGAGGCCACCACCAGCAAGGTCGATGACGACCAGCTGTTCTATTGCCGTTCGCGCGGCATGGACGAGGAACAGGCCGTGGCGGTGATCGTGAACGGCTTTGTGCGCGACGTGTTGCAGGCCCTGCCGATGGAATTCGCCATGGAGGCGCAGAGCCTGGTGGCGATCAGCCTTGAGGGGTCGGTCGGATGATCGTTTCCACCACCCCCACGCTGGAAGGCCGCCGCATCACCGCCTATCATGGCGTCGTCACCGGCGAGACCATCATCGGCGCCAATATCTTTCGCGATCTTTTCGCCGGCATCCGCGACATCGTCGGCGGCCGCTCTGGCGCTTACGAAACCGCGCTGGCCGAGGCCCGCCAGATCGCACTGTCAGAGATGCAGGACCGCGCCCGCCAGCTTGGCGGCAATGCCGTGGTCGGCGTCGATCTGGATTATGAAGTCATCAACAACATGCTGATGGTGGCGGCTTCAGGCACCTCAGTGACTGTTGAGTGAGTGAAGGCAAGACCAACGAACCCCCTGCGACCCGATTGGACATGAACCAGCAGACGCAAGCATTGACCCAGTTGCCGAGACCGGAATTGACGGATGCGTCATATTTCGATCTCGCGGCTGCGCGTGCCGCGCTGGCCGAACAGCGGCCGGTGGCGTTTCCGCCCTTTGAGCTGGTGCATTGGGGCGGCCTCAGCTTTGCGCTGAATTTCCGCAATGACCCGATCCAGCGCGAATTGCGGCAGGGCAGGTTCTATGAGGCCGAAGAGCTGGCGGTTCTGGAACGGCGCGTCCCGCAGGGCGCGACCATCGTCGATATCGGTGCCAATATCGGCAATCACGCGATCTTTTTCGCCCGTCACATGCGCGCGGCGCGGGTCGTCGTGTTCGAGCCCAATCCGCTGTCCCTGGCGCCGCTGATGGCGAATATCCTGCTGAACCGCCTTGAGGACGTGATCGTCACCGATCACCTCGGCCTTGGCCTGTCGGATCATGCGGGCGGCGGCTTTGGCATGGGGCGGCATGACCGCAACCTTGGCGCCACGAAACTGACCGCAGGCACCGGCGAGATCGCGGTCGAAACCGGCGACAATCTGCTGGCGGATGAGCGCCCCGACTTCATCAAGCTGGATGTCGAGGGCATGGAGATGCAGGTGCTGGCGGGGCTGGAGGCCACCATCGCCCGCGCGCGGCCGCGAATGCTGGTCGAGGTGGATGACAAGAACCGCACCGCTTTTGGCATGTGGTGCCTGAAGCATGGCTATCACCACATCGATGATTGGCGCGTCGGCCCGCATAATGCGAATTACCTGATCGAACCCGAGGAGCAGGAATGACACTCTGCCCGTCCTTGGATATGACACTGACCGGCCTTGGCGCAGCTGCGTCTCGGCGCGATGAAAAGGAAGAAACATGCTGAATATCAACGACCTTCACGTCAAGCTTGAGGAAGAGGACAAGCAGATCCTCAAGGGTGTCACGCTTGAGGTTCCGGCCGGTGAGGTGCATGCGATCATGGGGCCGAACGGGTCCGGCAAGTCGACGCTGTCCTATGTTCTGTCGGGCCGCGACGGCTATGAGGTGACCGAGGGCAGCGCCACGCTGGACGGTCAGGACCTGCTGGCGATGGAACCCGAGGAGCGCGCGGCCGCCGGCCTGTTTCTGGCGTTCCAGTATCCGGTCGAGATCCCCGGCGTCGGCAACATGACCTTTCTGCGCACGGCGCTGAACGCGCAGCGCAAGGCGCGCGGCGAAGAGGAACTCAGCTCGGGCGATTTCCTGAAGCTGGTGCGCGAAAAGGCCAAGACGCTCAAGATCGACGCCGAGATGCTCAAGCGTCCGGTCAATGTCGGCTTTTCGGGCGGCGAGAAAAAGCGCAACGAAATCCTGCAGATGGCCATGCTTGAGCCGCGCATGTGCATTCTGGACGAAACCGATTCCGGCCTTGACGTCGATGCGATGCGGCTGGTCGCGGATGGCGTGAACGCGCTGCGTTCGCCCGAGCGCAGCTTCCTGGTCATCACCCATTACCAGCGCCTTCTGGACCATATCCGCCCCGATGTCGTCCACATCATGTCGAATGGCCGCATCATCAAGACCGGCGGCCCGGAACTGGCGATCGAGGTTGAACAGAACGGCTATGGCGATCTTTTGGCGGAGGTCGGCTGATGGCGGATACGGCTGTTCTGGCTGCCGGGGCACGTCCTGCCGCCAAGATGGGCGCGGGCGATGCCGCGCTGGCGGCGCGGCTTGACGCGCTGGACCTGCCCGTGGGTGGCTTTACTGCGGCTGCGCGCAAGGATGCGGCGGCGCGGCTTCAGGCCATGGGTCTGCCGGGCGCGCGCGACGAATACTGGCGCTATACCAACCCCGCGCCCTTCAACGCGCCCGTGCCCGAGGCGCTGGATTATACCTCGCGCGAATCCTCGTTGTTTGACGGCATCGAGCGGCTGAAACTGGTCTTTGTCGATGGCGTTTTCGATGCGGCGGCTTCGGACCCGCTGACCGGCGAGGGGATGGAGATCGACGTTCTTTCCGTCGCCGATACGGGTGCTGCGCATTGGGCCGCCGATCTTTACGGCAAGCTGGAAACCTCGGGGCAGGTTCCGGTCAAGCGGCCCTTTGCGGTGCTGAACACGCTGGCGGCACGCGACGGCGTGCTGATCCGCGTCACCGGCAAGGTCGCGCGTCCCGTCCATATCCTTTACCGCCGCAACGGCGCGGCCACCGATGTGCATGTCCATCATGTCATCCGGCTGGAGCCGGGGGCCGAGCTGACGCTTCTGGAAAACGGCGGCATCGGCGCGCGCTCGAACAGTGTGACCGAGGTCGAGATCGGCAAGGGCGCCCGCTTCCACCATATCGCCAGCAAGCGCGCCGATGATGCGAAGCTTGGCATCGGCCATATCTTTGCCCGCGTCGGCGAAGGCGCCTTGTTCAAGTCCTTCTCGCTGGCGGTCAATGGCCGCGTCATGCGCAACGAGGGCGTGATCGAGATCGTCGGCGACGATGCCGTGGCCCATATCGCCGCCGCCGTTCTGGGCGATGGCGACGAGGGTGCCTTCCATCACGACGATACCGTCTTCATCACCCATGCCGCTGAACGCTGCGAAAGCCGGCAGGTCTATAAAAAGGTGCTGAAGAACGGCGCTCAGGGCATCTTTCAGGGCAAGATTCTGGTCAAGCCCGGCGCGCAAAAGACCGATGGCTATCAGATCAGCCAGGGCCTTTTGCTGGACGAGGGCAGTCAGTTCCTCGCCAAGCCCGAGCTGGAAATCTATGCCGATGACGTGAAATGCTCGCATGGCTCGACCACCGGCGCGCTGGATGAAACCGCGCTGTTCTATCTGCGCTCGCGCGGGGTGCCAAAACCGCAGGCGATCGTGCTGCTGGTCCTGTCCTTCCTTGCCGATGCGCTGGAGGAGATCGAGGACGAGCGGCTGCGCGACGACATCCTGACCCGGCTGGACGAGTGGCTGACCAGCCGCGCCAAAGGTTAAGGCGGGGCCTTGGCGGTCATGGACCGGGCAGGGATCGTTCCGCGCATCGCGCAGAGCTGGTGGGCGCCGGGCAGGGTGGTCGCATCGCTGCGCGGCACGCCTGAACGGGTGCTGATCGTCATCCTGATGGCGGCGATGCTGATCTTTCTGGTCGCGCAGGCCCCCGGCCATGCGCGGGCGGCGCATCTGGATCCCTCGGTCCCGCTTGAGGCGCGGCTGGGCGGGGCGCTGCTGGCGGTCATGTTCATGATGCCGCTCTTGGCCTATGTGCTGGCCGAGCTGGTGGCGATGCTGTCGCGGCTGACGCCATGGCGCATCAGTTCGGCGGATTCGCGGCTGGCGCTGTTCTGGGCGCTGCTGGCGGTGGCGCCGGCGATGCTGCTTTCGGGACTGACCGAGGGCTTTGCCGGTCCGGGTGCGGCGCTGACGCTGACGCGGGTGGTGGCGGGTCTGGGCTTTCTCGTGATATGGGGCGCGGGATTGCGCGCATTGGCGGGGAAAGCATGAAATTCGGCGATATTGGCGAGCTGGCGGTTCTGACACTTCGGAACCCGGATGCCGCGATGCGGGTATTGCGCGGGCTGGATCTGCCGATGGTGGCGCGCTGGATGGCGCTGTTTCTGGCGGTGGTCCTGTCGCGGATGCTGGGGGTGCTGCTGCTGGTCATGCTGCCGGTGACGGGTGACGACCCGCTGGCGCAGCTCTTGTCGGACCCGATGACCATGGCTGGGATCGAGTTCTTCGGCATGGTGCTGACCGCCTTTCTGGTGACCGTGATCGGGCGCGCCTTTGGCGGCACGGGCAGCTTTCCCGACGCGCTTCTGGCGGTCGTCTGGATCGAGCTTTTGATGGTCGCGCTGATGGCCGTGCAGGTGGTGATGCTGGTGCTGCTGCCCGGCACCGTCGATCTGCTGGGCATGATCGCCGGCGCGCTGTCGATCTATCTGACCGTGACCATGACCAAGGCGCTGCACGGTTTTTCCAGCGTCGGCAAGGTCGCGCTGGTCTATTTCGGGTTCAGCCTGTTGCTTGGCGCGCTGGTGCTGACGGTTGCGCCGGGCCTGATCCCGCTGGCGGAGGGTGCGCAATGAGCTTTGACGTCGAACAGGTCCGCAAGGACTTTCCGATCCTGTCGCGGCAGGTGAACGGCCGGCCCTTGGTCTATCTGGACAATGGCGCCAGCGCCCAGAAGCCGCGTCAGGTGATCGAGACGATCACCCGCGCCTATGAGGGCGAATATGCCAATGTCCATCGCGGGCTGCATTTTCTGTCCAATCTGGCGACCGACAATTACGAACGCGTCCGCGCCATCATCGCCCGTTTCCTGAACGCCCCGCGCGAGGACGAGGTGATTTTTACCTCGGGTGCGACCGAGGCGATCAATCTGGTCAGCTATGGCTGGGCCGCCCCGAACCTGCGCCCCGGCGACGAGATCGTGCTGTCGGTATTGGAGCATCACGCCAATATCGTGCCCTGGAATTTCCTGCGCGAGCGGCAGGGGGTGGTGCTGAAATGGGTCGCGCCCGAGCCCGACGGCAGCCTGCCGCCCGAAAAAGTGCTGGCGGCGGTGGGACCGAAAACCAAGCTGATCGCCGTCACCCATATGTCGAACGTGACCGGCACCGTGGTCGATATCGGCGCCATCGCGCGCGGCACCCATGTGCCGGTGCTGGCGGACGGCTCTCAGGCCTCGGTGC
>RRZT010315245.1_pt1 | contig 10638 bp, 16 predicted proteins | sample 2165551 | NCBI WGS metagenome assembly RRZT01 (sample SAMN10456910, study PRJNA506462) | wastewater metagenome | biome: wastewater; feature: sludge; material: wastewater sludge; isolation source: wastewater sludge with Escherichia coli K12::gfp cells carrying plasmid... | place: USA: Moscow, Idaho...
CTTTATTCCATAATAATAAACTATCATAATTTAAATCTTTTAATTTACATTGTTTATAAACTGACATTCTCTTAATACCTCCATCTTAATGTATTCTAAATATATCTTTATCTGTATATTCTACTCTACTAATTTTATCATTTTCATTATTTTCTATTTTCAAAATGTTTATTATAAGACATAATATTAACGTTAACATTTTACTAACTTTAATATGTCTGGTATACTAGTTCCAACTATTAAATCATTTAGTTTAAAATAGTAACTATTATTGTTATTATTGGCTGTTAAACTATAATCTTCATTAGTTATTATTAATAACATTTCATTCTTTCTATTTTTTAAATGTTTATTTACCACATCACCAAAAATTTGATTATCTATAGTAAAATATTTATTATTAAAAATATGTTCAGTATATTTTTGTATGTTACCTACTATTTCTATTTCTAATGTATCTAAATTTTCTCTTACTATTTTATTTAATAATTTACAATGTTCTAAATTCTCTATAGATTTTAAATCTATTAATAATTTTATATCCATACCTAATCCTTATTTTAATATATCATCTTCCATTAGTTCGTAATCAGTTATACTCATTACTACCTTTACTGTTTTCCATTCTTCTAGTATAATCTCAAGATACATTAAATCATCTACATGACTTGCACCTCTAAAATCTTCCACATCATAACATTTATTATGTTCATCACATACAGTTAAAAAATCAATATAATTAACTTTTATGTATTCATTTCTATTAATCATTATTTATCCTTTAAATAAAAAATATAATAACTACAGAGAACTAAATCTCTGTAGCTACTATTCCTAATTCTTTTAATCTTTTAATTAAAACCATTTTTTGTTCTATAGTTATATTCTTAACTTCAAATTTAAAATCATTTCCAGCTTCGGTATGACTAGATATCCACTCTTTTGCCAATATAACATTTTTATTATTTATATCTTTAAACACATAAAATACTAAATCGTTTATATTAAGAACTTTAACTATGTCACCTACTTGTGCTTCGCTTTGTATATTAAACCAAATTAAGTCTATATTAGGTTCCATAGTATTTCTAATTATATCTGGACCTATAAACTCTCCTAATAATTTTAAATCTGTAAATTTAACACCACCTAAACTATTAGGGTATTTTACAACTATATTATATACATTACCTTTGTTCATGTCAAGCACCTCTTATTATTACTACTATCATATTGTTAACTATAGTCTCAATAACACTATCTTCTGTTTTAAAAGGTATTTTTTCTATAATTAATCTATCAACAAATATTTTAATTACTCTTTTTAACATATTTAAATCAGCGTATTCAAATTTAACAGTAGTATTAGTCATATCTATTTCATCAGGTTTTTTTACATATAGTTTATTAATAGTAATTAAATCTAAAATAGATTCATCTAGATTAGGACTATTATCTTCTAATGTAATTATCTCTAAAGCAATATCTATCATCCTACTAACAAATAATAAAGTAAAAGCATCTTTTACATCTACATATTTTAATTTAAACATAACTTCTAGTTCAGAAGTTAAAGGTAAATATATTTTTAAATGTGGTTTTATTACTTCTTTATGTATTAGTATAATTTGTAATTCATTATTACTATTAGCCACATAATCTACCATATTAAAATTACTATAAGTAGTTACTATTCTATCAAATATTTCGTTAATATAGGGGTTACTAACCATAATATCTTGAAAATCAAAATAAGTATCAATGTTTAAATCTTCTGCTATAGCAACATCCATTATATCTATTATAGGTTCATTATTAATAGACCATTCCCTATGTTCAAACATAACATATAACACCTCTAAAAATATTTCTTTTAGTGTTACCTCTTTTAGTATTATATTATGTGTTTTTTCTAAATATTCAGAATATAATAATTTAAATACCTTATAATCATTAGTAACATGTACTATATTATCATCTACTTTAATAAATTTTCTTTTTTTACTAGTAGTTTGATTATCATTAACTATTGTTAACATGTATTCTCCCTTTCATTGTTTTATATAACCAACCATTAAAATTCTTTAGTACATACATAGGTATAGTATTAATTATTTTTATTAATTCATCCGCTATAAGTACGTACTTTTCGATATTAATGTTATATTCTAATAATATGTGTTCTGCTTTTACTGTTTTAGTATTGTATTTTTCATGGTTTAATATAAAATGCAATGTTTCTATAAATGCTTTAAATTCATCCACATCATTTGACTTTAATATATTATTAAATAATATATACTGACTCTTAAAATCATACATAAAATTTATACTACTTTCTTTTATAGTGGTAGTATCTTTTAATTTTGTTATTCTACTATTTTTTATTTCGGTTATATGTAATATATATATTACCCTAGTAAGATATATATCATCTATAGTACATTTATCTATATAAGTGTAATACTCACAACCTTCTTCCATATATGGTAATAAATATTTTATAGTTTTTTTAAATACTTCCTGTAAAGATAATACCATATTAAATAAGTTATTAGCAACAATACTATTTTCTACTTCTAGGTAATAATCAAAAATATTTTTACTAAGGTTATATATATAATTATCTAAACACAATTTACTTTCATTATACCTATATACATAATCTAAATTATCTATATTTTTTACATTATAACTTTCAGTAGCTATATCCATAATGTAGTCTTTATATGTTTCATCTAGATTATTATCTATATAATTATTACAACTAAGTATAATTAAATCCATACACGATGTTATATCTATTTCTCTCATTATGCTACCTTTATTTTAATTAAGTAGTTAGATATCCAACCATTAAAACCATCTATTACCTCTTTAGTAATATATTTACTTAGATTATTTAAAATAAGCATTTCCTCCTTATTGTATTCACTACTACTATAATATGTATGTAAATTAACTATACCGCCTAATGTCCTACTAGAATGAATTACATTTTCTACGAATGTTTTAAATTTTATTAAATCGGAATTAGGTATAACATCTATATACATAATATATAGATGTTTTAAACTTTGTAATGTATGCACTTTAATAGTAGTATCTATATCTAGTAAACTACCACAAACGTTCCACTGATTAAAACTTTCATCTAGTTTTAGTAAGTATTTATCATTTACTAATCTTAAATCTAAACTATTATCATAGTTAGCTGGAATGTTTATAAATATAAATTCTATAATTGGTTTAATAGCGTAATAGTTATTATAAGGTAACATATATAAAAAATTATCTAATATATTACCTTGTTTATCTGCATATATTATCTCGTCATTTTCTATATTAATTGCTATGCTTTCTATAACCTCGCTATATAGACCATATTGTTCACACTCTACTAATGATAATTCAGGATAGACTAAACCAGGTTTAAGTGCGTTAGCCGCCTCTATGGCACATTCTATAATATACATAACCAAACCATCTAAATCAATTTCTGAATTACCAACATCTATACTATTAGTTATGTACTCCATTAAATCTGAATGTAGTTTATTAACTATATCAGTAACATTGAGACTGTATCGCATAAGTTATACTTTACTAATAACTGCAGTTAAATCAGATATCCAACCATTAAAAACATATTTATGTCCAAACTTATTAAATAAGAAATGGTCTAATTTAGTAACTCTATTATCTATGTTAGACATACTTTTTTCTACTTCTATTCTAAAATTTAATAATGTTTTATCTGGGTCACTGTTTAATGTGTTATGTAATATGAATTCATTAGTAAAGTTATAAGTTTCATAGTTATCAGATATAGTAAAGTCACTTACTTCAAAAACTATATTAGGTTCAACATTATATCCTAATCTATAGTTATTATCTGTATCTAAAGATATAGATAATTTAACTTCTATAGCATCTCCATAGTGTGTATAGTGATAAACTTTTTTATATTTATTCGGATAAAACCAACTAATGATTATACTTAATGTATCTATATCTAATATATCAACATTAATATTATTTTTATTACTATATTCTTCTATATCTTTTAAACTAGTCTCACTACCATTTTCACAAAACCTATACTTATGCATTATATTAACTATATTAATAATATGTATAGGAGTATATTTACTAATTAATCTATTTAATGCTTTTAATCTTATTGATTCTTCTCTTCTCATTTCTATAAGATAGTCATCTATCATACTTTTCCTTTCTAATATATAACTTCAAAATAACAAATATTATTTTCTTTGTATTTAAATAATATATTTTTAAAATTTAAATCTTTAATACTACTTAATATTAAAACATCCATCATATCTAATACCTTATAAGTAATAGAAATAATTTTATTTTCTGGTATAAGACTATTTATGTCTATATCATTTTGTACCATATCAAATCCTTCTGATAAAAAAATATCTTTTAGAAGAGAAGTGTAGTCAACACCATCTCTTCTTTTATAAGTATAGTTTTCTATCAAGACTCTTTCTATAAAATTATCCTCTATAAGATTACAACCAATTCTAGTTTGTAGTTCTTTTAAATCAAATTTTAAAATCATAATTTACCTGCTTCTTTAAATCTTAATTCAAAGATATCTTCACCCATAATTATTTTATGTCTAGGAGATTCATCGTCTAATTTATATACTCTTTGAGGTCTAATATCTTGAGCATATAGAACATCTATAATTTTATATAGTATATTCTCTATCTCTAAAGTATCAAAATATATTTTAGTATCTTGATATTCATCGTACACTAATAATTTATTTTCCCATAGTTCGTTATAATATTGTTCAGCGATTTTCCTTTTTTCTATATTTTTTTTATTTAGTATTTGTAACTCTAAGTGATTTTTTATACCCATAGATTCTTTAGTTAAAGATATCTTTTCTTTTTTAAGAAAATCTTTACCATAGGTACTACAATATTTATCGTATAGTTCTTTATGCGTTCTTAATACTTTACTATCTCTATTTAAATGGTCTAGTTTATCTAAATGATGATAAATTAAACTTTCTAAAGATTTAAATTCATAAGGAGCAATACTATAAGGATTATCTTCAGTATTATTTAATATCCTATAATCTTCATCAGATATCAATCCATTATTAAAATAATGTTTAGTTATATTACTATTATAAATATTATATAAAAAATATCTAATAGTATCCATAACTATACCACTAGATAATAATGGTAATATAGGTTTATTAGCTAATGTACCTTTCTTATATAAGCTTAATTTAGTTTTATCTAACGGATACCTTTTATCTTTACTAAAAAAACAATACTCTAAATTTTCTATAGATATATATTTAGACATAATAATATCTAATTTATGCATATATCCATTTAAATCAATCTCTATTACATTCATAAGTTTTCCTCTATTTTAGCTATCATTATAGACACACATTAATAAAAAATAATAATAATAGCATGGTGTTAAAACACCATACCATCATCATTAGCTTTAGTTTCTATTTTGTGCATAGTTATATTGTTATTATAGCTATTAACATTTTTTTCTAATAGTTCATAATGCGTACTAAAGTTATTTACTAATAATAACATAGTTTCATCATTAGTTAAATTGTTAGTACCTTTTTTATACTGAGAAATACTAATTTCTGAAAAAGGATTTTCTGTTTTACTAGTTAAACATCTACCAATAACAACATCAAATTTATTATTAATCTCTTTTAAATCACCAATACTTAACGCACTAATACCATATATACCAGCAGGTATATTTAATTTAGTATAGTTAGTAGGATGATACATATTTTTCATATCTTCAGCATCTATATCTACAATATTTTCAATATCGTTATACGCCAGTATAGATTTTACTTCTTCTATTATAATGCTATTAGTTTTTTCTACACCAATAGTATTATTAAAATAATAGTTAACTGGAATAGCTTTATTACTATTAACAGCAATATTATATATAGACTCTATACAAGCTTTTGCTTCTAATGCATATTGTTTACTAGTTGTATCATGAACTATTAAACAAGCAACTGGAATATTTTTAGTTAATAATTCTTTTAATATAACAGAAGCAATAACATTTCCAGAACCACCATTACTACTAAATACTAAATATATAACACCATCAAAAGTATGTAGTTTTTCATCATTGATAAAATCTATACAACCTTTTTGTACGTCATTATAATTTTTACCTCTTATACCACCACTACCAGCTAATGCAGAACCATCACTAGTATCTTTTTTAATATGTCTAAAAGGTATATCTTTTTTTACGTTAGCATCAGAAGTATCTATAGTTAAGTATTTTACAAAATTATACTCTATTTTATTTTTTAACTCTTCTACCACGTTACTTCCTGCACCTGCACAACCTATGAATAATGTATTCAACATTTCTTAACTCCTTATTTTTATTTACATGTTAATAATATATACTTAAATTATATTATTTTATCAAGTTTTTCATATACTTCATAATTAATATAATCTTCGGATAACACATAAATCATAAATTTATTTTTAGGTAATGATGTAGTTATTTTATTTTTTACTATTTTATTACCATTACTATCTAGTTTATCCTTAATTATATCTTTACCATTTTTATCTTTACCAACTACTACTGTTTCATATGTAGTTATTACTTGTTCATAATTAGGTTTTATTATACCATTTACCATACCAGTTTTATCTTTTAATAACTCTTGTCTTGTTTTTAATTTAAATGTAAATTGCTTACAAAATAAATCAACCATATCAAAACTAATAGGTATGCGTGATTCTAATATAAAATAATAGTCATTTTCTTTTATAGTTAAATAACTATTAAATATTTCTAGTATATCAATATCTTCTATCAGTTCTATATTTTTATAAATTTGTTCTGGTGAAATAGATTTTAAATTATCTATAACCATTCTTGCATCTGATGTTGTAAAAGTATTACTACCATCACTTACACCACATAACCAATAATTTCTGAATTCCATATATTACTCCTTTATTGTATATTAATAATATATAGTTATTTTTAAATAGTATATTATTTAGATATATTAAAATATGAGGAGTTAATGTGTTAATAGAAGATACATATGGCAGTAAAAATGATAAACCGATAAAGCCAACTAATTTAGGATATCATAGTTATGAAGATGATGATGATTGTTTTATAAGTAAATTTTGTTGGGTTATGTTTGGTGTTTTAATAGGTGTTATTATAACAACAATTATATTTACTATTTTAGTATAATAAAGGATAAATTATGAACCATGACCCAGAAGTAATAAAATTTGTTTTTGACGTACTAACTACATTATTTGTAGGTTTTTCTTTTTTAATTATTATGTATCTAATTGATAAGAGAAAAAAATATAAAGAATTTAAAAGAGTTAATGAGGTATGTATGCTTAATGGTTTACCAGACATCAATTCTATTATAACAGAAACAGATAGATGGGATGCTATAAGAAGCGCTGAGGATAAAATAATGCAAGAAAAAAGTTATATATTATGTCGTGTATATAGAGAATACATGTCATTATTAGAAAAAAAGAGTTTATAATGAATGTTAATTTATTAATAAATAAAACATTAACAGATTTAGGAGTTATTGATACTATTACCCTACCCAATAAAAGGGAGGATGATAAAACAGTTAGTCAAGAAGATACCATGTTATACTTAAAAATAGCTGATGCTTTAAATGTAACATATGATATAATTTGTGATTTTCAAACCAATGAAGAATTACTAACATCTTATGTAGTTAATACAAAAATTACTTTTAGTAAAGATATTAAAAAAAGAATGTACTATTTCCTTACAAATAGGAGTAAAAAGAAATTAATAGGTATTTTTAAAAAGTATCATACACATAAAAAATATAAGAATAAGAAAAGAAAATAATCTTTTTTTAATAGTATATTATTTAGTTGATAATAATATGCCTTATAGTAATTATAGTAGTTAACTAGTGAAAAAAACGTCCGACATCGTGTTGTGTATTATTATCCTTGTTATATTAGTTTTGTGGGTATTTTATAATATAATACAGTAAAAAAATAAATACTTATCGCTAAGGAATCAAAAAACGATATTATTTTAAGAGTTGCGAGTTCTGAAATAGTATTAAACCAAACTTATTAGGTCTTAATTAATGTTGCCCTAATATTTACACACTAAACATTAATATATTACATTAGGGAGTAATATAACCAAAGGTAAATCTCTTTCCCTAAAAGAGGATATAAGCATATATTTTAAATATACATATATAGGGTATCCTATATATGTATATAACTTGTTTTTTTTTTAACTTGCTAATAATGTACTATCTAATCCATATAAATTACTTATTGGTTTAGTTATAGTATATTTTAAATAAGACTTAGCTTCTTCTAATAATTTATCTTGATTTAGTTTATTATCAACTTCGTCTTCTAAAGACTCTTCTAAATATTTTATTTTATTAGATAACATTATTCTTTCATATTCACTACTTGCAGATTTTTTATTATCCTCTAATATATTTATTTCTCTTTTTATAGCAGCATTTCTATATGTTTTATTAACAGCTTCAGCACCACCATGTAAATATAACTCAACAGTAGTTACTATACTTAGTACCTCTCTACTATCTATACCATAATAATGTTTATTCTTAGCATCTGTTAAGAACCAATATCCTAATAGGTATGCAATAACACTATCGTCATGTTCACCAGGAGCATGGTCTATTCTACCATTTTCTTTTTTAAGTCTAGACATTTGATGTATAGTTAAACTATCTCTTACTGTATTAGCAGTATATTTTAAACTATTATTTAATGTTTTACCATATAGACTACTTCTAGATTGTTTACCAGAACCAGATGTAGCAAATCCAAAATACTTTTTATATTTATTATAGAATTGAATATCTCTATGATGCAATGGCGTTTCTAAAGCTTTCTTAAAATCATTATTAACATGGTATTCATCTACTACCCAATTGAATATTCTTTTAAATGGATCTATTCCATGTTTAGGTAATATTAATAATAAGTTTTCTATCATAGTGCTTCCAGTAGATTTTTTCTCTATGATTAATGTTAAGTTTGGATATTTTAATAATAAACCAGCTACCCACTCTGAGAACATAATAGTATTTAATTCGTTAAAATTACCAGTAGCTACTGTTTCACCACTACTTACATCTTTTATATTTAAACATATATCATCCCCACCATTTGCTTCTGATGTATCTAACCCCATAATTAATTTTCTATCTTTTGCTCCTATATCAACTTCTGCTTTAGATATATACCATCTTAATATATATCCATCGTCTAAAGTAATATATGGGTCTAGTACTCTATTACCATTTATTATATCTAAATATTTTTTATCTATAGCAGATTCAGCAGTACCTATATTCCATTTATTTAAGAAGTCTGCCTCAGCATCTTCTCCTTTAGCAAAAGCAGATTCCATTTTATCTAATAACCATTTATCAGTTTTACCTAATTGTCTATGATTAAATTCTAATAATACTAATATCTTACCAGAAGCGTTATTTCTTTTTATAGTTTTTCTTAACTCTTCTTCATTAAGACAATCGAATAAATGTTCTGTCCATCTTAATGCTACATCGTATATCTCTTCTTTTACATATTTACCACTATCAGATGTTAAATGTCCAGCTGTAGTAGTGAATACAAATCCATATGGTGCACCTGAAGCTTTAGCATTATCAGTAGCAGCATTTGAAGATGTTAATAATGCAGGTAGTGAAACATCTATATTATTAATATAACAAATCTCATCTATCTGATGTATAGCTGTAGTATATCCCCTACCAACTTTTAATGCATCTTTTCTACTTGCTTGTGGTACAGATGTAACATAATGATTTTCTAATAATTTTACAGATAGTGCTTCTGTATTATTAGCATCTTGTCTTGTTTTTAAATTAAGATAACTAGGAAGTTCATCTTGTATAGATTTTAACCTAGCTATATTTTTACTTCTTAACCCATCATCTTTTGTAAAAAGATGTATATAAGTTCTATAACATAACATATTTAATAATGCTGTCATAAGGCTATCAACAGATACTGATTTACCTGTTTGTCTTGGTTGTATAAGTAAACTAGTAATATGATTAAAGAATAACCAGAACATACTTATATTACCTCTATTAGCTTGTAGGCTTATAGGTACATTACTACCATCTACTGGTATCCGAATAATCTCTCTGAAAATATACCAAGGATTTCTTTTACACTCTCTTGCTATGGCTGTTATTTGTTTAACAGTTAAATCTGTACTAAATGGGTCTATATCTTTTAATGTTGGGTCCATCAATGCTAAACAGAATGCATAGTTTTTTACACCCATATATTTTAATAATCCTGCAAATCTTATAAAGCTATCATTTTTAGTTTCTAAATGAACTATTGCTTCAGGATATTTTTTCCAATCTTCTAGAAATAAAATCATAGTTATTCCTTATGTTATTTTACTATAATTTACATTATAGTATTAAATTTATATATTCATAAGAATTAAATAAAATTAACAGTATATTATAAAAGTAATGTTATAACGGAGTATAACATAAAA
>RRZT010051196.1_pt1 | contig 10636 bp, 10 predicted proteins | sample 2165551 | NCBI WGS metagenome assembly RRZT01 (sample SAMN10456910, study PRJNA506462) | wastewater metagenome | biome: wastewater; feature: sludge; material: wastewater sludge; isolation source: wastewater sludge with Escherichia coli K12::gfp cells carrying plasmid... | place: USA: Moscow, Idaho...
ATAGCAAAAGAAAGTAGTGTATCAGAGGTATTTGAAGCACTTTTAGAAAAAACAAAATACATTGAATCTTTATCTGAAGAAGAGGAAGAAAGAAAACAAAATATAGACGAATTAAGAACAGCTATATTAGAACTTGAAAATCAATTAGGATTTTTAACTTTAAGTGAGTATTTACAAGAAACAGCTCTTGTAAGTGTAACGGATAATTTAGATGTAGGTGCTGATTATGTTAAACTTATGACAATACATAATTCTAAAGGGTTGGAATTCCCAGTAGTTTTTTTAACTGGATTGGAACAAGAAATTTTCCCTGGATTTCAAGCATTAGAAAGCGAAAGTGTTATGGAAGAAGAGAGAAGACTTTGTTATGTAGCAATAACTAGAGCTGAGGATGAGCTGTATCTAACATATGCTAAGGAAAGAACAGTATATGGAAGAACTAGTTATATGAGACCACCATCAGTTTTTTTAGCAGAGATACCAGAGGAATTGGTAGAAGGAAGACCAGTATATAAAGAAATTAAGAAAATTGATGAAGAAAAAATAAGAACTAAAGTCGAGAATTTTAATCCGTTTAAAATGAAAGTAAATACTAATTTAAAATATCAAGTTGGGGAAAAAGTTGTTCATAAAAAATTTGGAAACGGTATAGTAAAAGACATAGATGATAAAGCAGTAACAATAAGATTTAATGAAGGTGAAAAGAAAATACTTCTACTTATGGCAGATAAATTCTTAGAACGACAAAACTAGAAAGGACCTAGACTATGAAAAGAAAAACGATAAATAAAAATATTAAATATATGGGGATAGGTCTTCATAAGGGTGAGGATATTAAACTAAAATTGAAACCTGCAAAATCTGGAGAAGGAATAGTTTTTAAGAGAGTTGATTTTGAAGAAGGTAAAAATATTATTAAATTGGATAATCAAAATGTCTTTGAACTTACAAGAGGAACTAATTTAAAAAATGAATTTGGGGCTCAAATATACACAATAGAGCATTTTCTATCTGCCTTGTATGCTTTACAAATTACAGATTTAAATGTTGAAATAGATGGGAATGAATTGCCTATTATTGATGGAAGTGCTTTTAAATTTTTAGAGCTTTTGGAAGAAAGTGTAATAGATTTAGAAGATGATATTGAGGAATTAGTAATAAAATCTCCAATATATGTATCTAAAGGAGATAAATATGTAATAGGGATGCCTTATGATGGATATAAAATAACTTATGCTATTAATTTTAATCATTCATTTTTAAAGTCAGAGTTATTAGAAATGGAAATAAATTATGAAAATTATAAGAATGAGATTTCAAAGGCTAGAACTTTTGGTTTTGATTTTGAATTAGAATATCTGAAAGCAAATAACCTTGCTCTTGGAGGCTCATTGGACAATGCTATAGTAATAACAAAAGATGGAGTATTAAATCCTGGTGGGTTAAGATATGATGATGAGTTTGTTAGACATAAAATGCTTGATATAATAGGTGATTTAAAAGTTTTAAATAGACCGATTAAGGGGCATTTGGTTGCAGTAAAAGCTGGACATGCAATTAATAATGAATTTGCAAAAGAGTTAGAAAAACATAATAATATATAAAAGGAGAAAAATAATAATGTTAAACACTTTAGAAATTATGGAAAGATTACCTCATAGATACCCATTTTTATTGGTAGATAGAGTAATTGATATTAATGAGGAAAAAACAAAAATAATTGCTTATAAAAATGTAACTATTAATGAACAATTTTTTAATGGACATTTCCCTGGACATCCTATAATGCCCGGAGTTTTAGTAATTGAAGGATTAGCTCAAGCATTAGGAGTATTGGTTATGGGAGAATTAAAAGACTCTGTTCCATATTATGCTTCAATAGATAATTGTAAGTTTAAAGCACCAGTTACTCCTGGAGATAAATTAGTATATGAAGTAGAAATATTAAAAATAAAAGGGAAAATGGTAAAAGCTCAAGGTGTTGCTAAAGTTGATGATAAAATAGTTGCACAAGCAGATATAATGTGTGCATTAATGCCAAAATAGGAGGGAACCAATGAGCAATATACACGAAACTGCTATTATATATGATGGAGCAGAAATTGCAGAAGATGTAATAATCGGGCCTTACTCAATAATTGGTCCTCAAGTTAAGATAGGAAAAGGGACTATAGTTGAATCACATGTAGTAATTGATGGAGAAACTGTTATTGGTGAAAATAACAAAATTTTTTCTTTTGCTTCTGTAGGTAAAGAGTCACAAGATTTGAAATACAAAGGTGAAGCTACAAGAACAATTATAGGAAATAATAATAAAATTAGAGAGTTTGTTACAATACATAGAGGAACTACTCAAAATTGGGAAACAAAAATAGGAGATAATAATCTAATTATGGCTTATGTTCATGTTGCTCATGATTGTATCATAGGAAATGGTTGTATTTTAGCAAATAATGCAACTTTAGGAGGTCATGCAATAATGGAAGATTTTTCTTATGTTGGAGGGTTAACTCCAGTTCATCAATTCTGTAAAATTGGAACTCATGCTTTTGTAGGAGGAGCCTCTTCTATAAATCAAGATATTGTTCCTTTTTGCTTAGCAGAAGGTGCAAAAGGAGGACCAAGAGCAATTAATGCAATAGGTCTTAAAAGAAAAGGTTATAGCGATGAAACCTTAAGAAATTTAAAAGAAACTTTTAAAATTATATTTAGAAGTAAAATGCGTTTGGAAGAAGCTGTGGCAAAAGTAAAAGAAGAGTATGGGAATGACGATAATGTTAAGATTATGCTTGATTTTATTGCAAAAAGTGATAGGGGGATAGCTAGATAGTGAAAAAGATTGGTATGATAACAGGAAATGGAAATTTCCCAAAAATCTTTTTAAAAAAAGCTAGAGAAAAGGGGATAATTGTTTATCCCCTTGCCCTTTTTAATAGTGTTGACGATGAAATCAAGCAAGATGAAAATTATAGGTTTTTCAATATTGGGCAAGTTGGAAAATTTATAGGTTTTTTCTTAAAAGAAAATATAAAAGAAGTAATAATGCTTGGAAAAGTTGATAAGAATGAGATTTTTAAAGATATAGAAAAAGATGGGATTTATAATCTTGTTATGGAGAAAGCTCCAAATCAAAAAGATGAGACTTTGTTAATGTCAATAGTACTTATATTAAAATTAAATGGAATAAAAATGTTACCACAAAGCTATTTATTGGAGGATTATATAACAGAAGAAAAATGTTATACAATAAAAGATGTTGATGTAGAAGATGAAAAAACTATAAAAGTTGGGGTAGAAGCCGCTAAAATGTTAACTAAAATAGATGCAGCACAAACAGTTATAGTAAAAAATGGTAGTGTTATAGCCCTTGAAGGTATAGAAGGGACAGATAAAGCAATTGAAAGAGCAGGACAATTGGCAGGAGAAGGTTGCATAGTTGTAAAAATGGCTAGACCAAAGCAAGATATGAGACTTGATATACCAGTTCTTGGAATAAATACTTTGAAAAAAATTAAGGAAATTAATGGAAAAGGTATTATAGTTCAAGCTAAAAAAATGATTTTTTTAGAAAAAGATGAAGTAATAAAATTTGCTAATGAAAATAACTTATTTATAAAAGGAGTAAAGTAATAGTTAGGAGGTTCAAATGAAATATTTTATTTCTACAGGGGAATTATCGGGGGATTTACATGCTTCTTATATTGTGGAGAAAATAAAGAAATTAGATAAAAATGCTAATATATATGCTATTGGAGGAAAAAATTTAGTAAAACAAAATGTAGAAATAGTAAGAGATATAGAATCTTTAGCGATTATGGGTTTTGTAGAAGTAATTAAACAGTTTTCATTTTTAAAAAAAGTATTAAATGAAACAGTTGATTTTATATTAAATAATCAAATTGATAGGGTTGTTTTAGTTGATTATGGAGGATTTAATTTAAAATTGTTAGAGATTTTAAAAGAAAAAAAACCTACTTTAAAAATAAGTTACTATATTCCACCTAAAGTTTGGATTTGGGGTAAAAAAAGAGTAAATAAAATTGCTTTGGCCGATGAAATTTTGGTTATTTTTCCTTGGGAAGTAGAATTTTATCAAAAAGAGCAAATGAAAGCTTTGTATTTTGGGAATCCTTTTATGGAAAAATATAAACCAATTGAAAAAAGAGGAGAAAACATTTTATTACTTCCTGGAAGTAGGAAGCAAGAAGTTGTTTCATTGTTACCAATTATGTTAGAAGTAGTAAAAGAAAAAACAAATGAAACTTTTATCCTTAAACTTGCAAAAGAATCTGATATTGAATGGGTAAAATTTGATGAAAATGACTATCCTAATTTGAAAATAGAAACTGGAAAAAGCTTGAAAGAATTATGTGAAAATAGTAAATATGCTTTAGCAGCTTCTGGTACAGTTATATTAGAATTAGCATTATTAGGATTGCCAGGAATTGTTTTGTATAAAACATCAATAATTAATGAAATAATTGTGAGATTATTTATAGATTTAACATATGTTTCTTTACCAAATCTTACATTAAATAGAGAAGTATATAAAGAACTTTTGCAAGGGGAATGTAGAGCAGATTTTGTAATTTATGAAATGAAAAAATTGGAGAATAATTATAATCAAATTTTAAGCGACATAGAATTAGTTAGAAGTCGTTTAGGAGGAGAAAATATTATAGAAAATTATGCAAAAATTATAATTAAAGGGGATAATAATGAGCTTGTTAAATAATTTAAAAAAAGGAAGAGTAGCTATATTTTTAAAAGACTACGCATGGCCTTTAAGATATAAAATAATAGGATTACTTCTGTTATCAACGATAATAGGAGTAGCAGGTGCAGCACCTTCTTATGTTGTTAAGTACTTAACGGATAATGTATTGGTAAAAAAGGAACTTACAACATTGAAATATGTGTGTGTAGGTGCAGGAATTTTGATGTTATTTAAAGGATTAGCTCAATATTATACTAATCTTTGGGGTGCTAAAATTTCTGGGAAAATGACCATGAATATAAGAGGAGATATGTACGAAAAACTTCAAAACATGTCTTTTGATTATTTTTCTGAAAGTAAAAGTGGAGATATAATGTCAAGATTTGGAATGGATACTGACAGAGCTTTAACAATATTATCTGGTGCAGCAAAGGCTTTTGCAGATTTTATGCAAGTAATTATCTCTTTAGTAGTAGTATTTATGACAAATGCAAAGCTAGCTCTTATAGCTATTTTTGTAGTACCGTTAGCTTCATCTATAATGAAAAAATATTCAAAACGGCTAAGAAATACTGGTAAAAATATTCAAGAAAGTTTTGGAAAATTAAATACAATTTTACAAGAAGGAATTACAGGGATAAGAGTAATAAAAGCTTTTGCTACTGAAGATTATGAAGTGAAAAAATATAAAGAAGAAAATGATAAAAATTTTTATTATTTAATAAGGAATAAAAGGCTAGATGCAAGAATTAAACCAATGGTTGAATATGTTAATATAATTGTAATTTTATGTATTTTGTATTATGGAGGTACTTTAGTAATTCGTGATAAAATGACCTCTGGAGATTTAATGAAATTTATTACAGCCTTTGCATTGGTGGGAGAACCATTAAAAAGACTTAGTGATTATCTAAATTCTTTATATACTGCAGTTCCTGCTGTAGATAGATTATATGAAATACTTGAATTGAAATCAACAATACAAGAAAAAGAAAATCCTTATGTGGCTGAAAAAATTAATGGAGTAGTAGAATTTAAGAACTTATCATTTCAATATAATGAAGAAAGACAAATACTTAAAAATTTAAATCTTTCAGTTAAAAAAGGTGAAATGATTGCATTAGTAGGTAGAAGTGGAAGTGGGAAAACAACTTTAGTTAATTTGATTCCAAGATTTTATGATATTTCTAATGGTAGTATAGAAATTGATGGGAAAGATATAAGAGAGTATGAATTGAAAAGTTTAAGAAAAAATATAGGATTAGTTCCTCAAGAGACATTTTTATTTTCAGGAAGTGTTAAAGATACTGTAATCTATGGGAAAAGAGATGCAACTGAAGAGGAAATTATAAATGCTTTAAAAATGGCTAATGCATATAATTTTGTTATGGAGTTGCCTCAAGGGTTAGATACTGAAGTGGGAGAAAGAGGAGTTTTACTTTCTGGTGGGCAAAAACAAAGGTTAGCTATAGCAAGAGCTATTTTAGAAAATCCACCAATTATGATATTAGATGAGGCAACATCTGCTCTTGATACAGAGTCAGAAAGATTGGTACAAGATGCATTGGATAAGTTAATGACAAATAGAACGACTTTTGTAATTGCTCACAGACTTTCAACTATATTACATGCAGATAAGATAGTTGTTATGGAAGATGGAGAAATTAAGGAAATAGGAAGCCATGAAGAATTATTAGAAATAAAAGGAATTTACACAAACTTGTATGAAACACAATTTGGAAAATCAGAGGAGGCAAAATAGTGCGTGATGATAACAGAGCATTAAATCAATTAAGAGAAATAAAATTTACACCTAATTATATAATTCATCCAGAAGGGTCAGTTTTAGTTGAATTTGGGAATACTAAAGTAATATGTGCAGCAACAATTCAAGATGGTGTACCACCATTTTTAAGGAACAGTGGAAAAGGGTGGCTAACAGCTGAATATTCAATGTTACCAAGAGCTACAGAGACAAGAAATCAAAGAGAGTCGGCTAAAGGGAAATTGACAGGAAGAACTATGGAAATTCAAAGATTAATTGGTAGAGCTTTAAGAACTGCTGTTGATTTAGATTCTTTAGGAGAAAAAACAATTATGCTTGATTGTGATGTTATTCAAGCAGATGGTGGGACAAGAACAGCTTCTATAACAGGAGCTTATGTAGCACTTGCCATAGCAATAAAAAGAGCTTTAAAAGATGGAAAAATTAAGAAGAATGTTTTAAGAGATAATGTTGCAGCAGTTTCAGTGGGAGTTTTGGAAAGTAAAATTTTATTGGATTTGAAGTATACAGAAGATTCAGCTGCTGAAGTTGATATGAATGTAGTTATGAATAAAAATCTTGAGTTTATTGAAGTGCAAGGGACGGGAGAAGAAGCAACATTTTCTAGAAATCAACTAAATGCAATGTTAGATTTTGCAGAAAAAGGATTGAAAGAAATTTTTGTTTTACAGGATAAAGCAATAGAAGAAGGGTTATTATGAAAATATTTATAGCAACAGGAAACAAGAAAAAAATAGGAGAAATTAAGCCTTTATTAGAAGGGTATGAAGTTCTTTCAATTGCTGATGGAATTGAAATACCAGAAGTAGTTGAGGATAAAGATACTTTTGAGGGGAATTCTCAAAAAAAAGCATTAGAAATAGCTAAGTATTTGAATATGGTTACAGTTGCGGATGATTCAGGACTTATGGTAGAAGCATTAGAAGGTGCTCCCGGAGTCTATTCAGCTAGATATGCTGGAGAAGATTCAAATGATTTGAAGAATAATCAGAAATTGATTAGGGAGCTTTCTAATAAAGAAAATAAAAAAGCTAAATTTGTAAGTGTAATTTCTGTAGCTAAGCCCAATGGTGAAGTGTACTCTTTTAGAGGAGAAGTTCATGGCATAATTATTGAAAAGGCAAGAGGAGAAAACGGTTTTGGATATGATCCACATTTTTATTATGAACCTTTAGAAAAAACTTTTGCAGAACTGATATTAGAAGAAAAAAATAAAATTAGTCATAGAGCCAATGCTTTATTAAAGATGAAAAATGAAATAGAAAAAATTCTGAAAAGTTAAAGATTTTATATCTTTAACTTTTTTAATACTTATAGGAAATAGAGCTTCAGAACATTTTTTCTTGAACAATCTGGAGTAACGTAGTATAATTACCAAAAGAAAAAAAGGAGATAAATATGGACATAAAAAGAGTTTTATTTTTTTTATTATTTTGTTTGATTTATATTTTACCAGCTTATTCATTGCATAGAATTTTATTAGGATATTTTAATTCATATAAAATTAGCTTATTTATAATGACAATTAGTTTATTAATTTTCCCTTTAAGTAATTTTTTAGTAAGATGGAGAGTAAACTTTCTTACAAGTGCATTAAGTATGTTAGGTGGAATTATCTTATTTGTATATACTTATTTAGCAATATATTTAATTATTCATATGGTTATAAGATTTATTCCTAGCATTTATGTTTATAAAAAAGTAATATTTTTATCTTACTTAGGAATAGTATTTTTATTAGGAATATATGCGTATGTTATGGCTATTAAGATAAGAGTTACTACATATGAATTAACGAGCAGTAAAGTCAGTAAAGATACAAAAATATTAATGTTTTCTGATATTCACTTGTCGCCAATAAGTAATAAAAACGTTTTAAAAAATATAGGTAAGATAATTGATAATAAGAAACCTGACATGATTTTAATTGCAGGAGATATAATAGATACTGATGCAAAGGTTATAAGGCATGATTATTCTAGTGATTTTTCTAAGATAAAGGCACCTCTTGGAGTGTATGCTTCCATAGGAAACCATGAGTATTATGGAGATTTGAAAAGAAATTTAGACTATATTAAAAAAATGGGAGTAAAATTGCTTGTAGAACAAGGGTTAGAAGTTGGAGACTTTTTTATAATAGGAAGAGATTACGTATCAAATGATAGAAAAACTATGGATGATTTTAAAGTTGAAAATAAAAATGGGAAAGAAATTATTTCAATGGATCACAGTCCAAAAGATGCAGATAACTTTATAAAATCTGGAGAATTTTTACAAGTTTCAGGACATACACATCATGGACAAATTTTTCCATTTAATTTTATAACTAAAAAAATGTATAATCCTTCTTGGGGAATTAGACAAGAAGGCAAAAGTACAGTAATAACAACTTGTGGAGTTGGCTATTGGGGAATACCAATGAGATTACCCTCACAAGCAGAAGTAGTAGAAATAATTATAAAAAAAGGGGAATAAAATGGAATTTGTTTATGAAATAGAAACAGATGAAGAAGCAATTTTTATAGAAAGACCCAATAGATTTATTGGAATAGTAAAAAGAACTAATGGAGAAGAAGTTATTTGTCATGTCCATGATTCTGGAAGATTACCAGAGCTTTTATATAAAGGAAATATTGTGAAAATTAGAAAAGCCACTAATCCAGAAAGAAAAACAAAATGGGATATAATTTCAGCCAAAGCAGATGGAAAAGATATTTTGGTTAATTCAGCTTTTCATAGATATATTTCAGAAAATATTTTGAATAATCCTAAAATTTCTCCTTTTGGAAAAGTAGATGAGGTTAAAGCAGAAGTTAAATATGGAAAAAGTAGAATTGATTATAGACTATTAGATAAAAATAAAGAAATTTGGGTAGAAATTAAAGGGGTTTCTCTTTCTGTTGATAGAGAAGCACAGTTTCCTGATGCACCTTCAGAGAGAGCTCAAAAACATTTAATGGAACTTATGGAAATTGTAAAAGAAGGCCATAGAGGTGCAGTAATACTACTTATTTTAAGAGATTCATATGGATTTAGGCCAAAATTTGAAACGGATCCTAAGTTTAATGAACTTTTTTATGAAGCTATTAAAAATGGAGTAGAAATATATCCTTTGCAATTGGAGTTTAGAGATAATAAGATAAATTATTTGGGAACGATAGATATTATTCCTAATAAAAATGAAAGAGTTGAGATAATGGAAGATTTAAAAATTGGAGATATAATAGGGAATAAAGAGATAGCAGATTTTTTTAAAGTGACTAATCAAGGTGGAATTAGGAAATCATTAAAAACAAAAAGTATTGTTGTAATTGCAAAATTTACTGATTGTTTATATAAGCATTCTAAAAAAGAAGATATTCTATACTTTGTTGGAATGGGGAAAAAAGGGAATCATCAATTAACAAGGCAAAATAAAGCATTGTTTGATGCAGAAAAAGAAGGATTTGCAATACATGTTTTTGAGATGTACGAAGAAGGAAATTATACATATAAAGGGATTCATAAAATTGTTGGAGACCTTAAAAATGAAAAACAAATAGATGATAGTGGGGAAGAAAGAGAAGTAATTATTTTTCCATTAAAGAAAGTATAAAGTGGTTAATATGTTAGAAGAGCTAAAAAAGAAAAATAAGAATTATCAAAGCAACTTTTCTTTGATTCACCCAATAGAAAATTATGAAAATTTGATTTTAAGGGAAATTAGTGAAAATTTAAAGGGTCAAGGATATGAAAAAGTTTTAGAGGTATATGAAACCCTTAAAGGAGAAACATTAGAATTTCCTTTAAGGTCAATTAGAGAAGGAGTAGAGACAACTACTCCTGATTTTTTACTGGTTGAAAATAAATTAATTGTTAATGAAAGAGTAAAGTTTCAAAATTTTTTTAAAGAATTGAAAAATCAATTGAGAACAACAGGAAAATTTTATTTTACAATAAGTTTCATCAGATATTCTGGATTACAACTTATAATAAATGAATTGAAAGAATTGGAAGAAAAAGGGATAGAGGGTAAAATAATAACATCCACTTATTTAAATATTACAGAGCCAAAAGCTTTAGAAAAATTATTAGAATTTAAAAACTTGAAAATTAAGCTCTATAAAGGGAATAAAGAGAGTTTTCATACAAAA
>RRZT010956233.1_pt1 | contig 10635 bp, 11 predicted proteins | sample 2165551 | NCBI WGS metagenome assembly RRZT01 (sample SAMN10456910, study PRJNA506462) | wastewater metagenome | biome: wastewater; feature: sludge; material: wastewater sludge; isolation source: wastewater sludge with Escherichia coli K12::gfp cells carrying plasmid... | place: USA: Moscow, Idaho...
CTCGGCGATGAGGAGCGCAGGCTCGAGCTCGCCCGGATGATGGGCGGCAGCACCGACTCCCAGGCAGGTATCGAGCATGCCGCCGAGCTCCTGGACTCCGCCCGGCGCGCCTGAGCGCCGCCCGGCACGGTCCGCGTGCGTGGGCTGATCCCTCCTGAGCGCCGTCCTGCACGCTCCATCTGACGCGCTTATGCTGAGATGGCGCACCATCGAGGACACTAATCCGGTTTAGTAACAGCGTCGCCTTCCTGCGCGACCCGTCCCGCCTCGGGGCGGCGGCCGCGCAACTGCTGGTCGACGATCCGAGCGAACCGGAGACCCGCACCATCGCCCTTCCGAGCCCGCAACTCGCGGTCCGGGCCTCATCTGCACAATCGGTGCACGTGTCGTAACACAACGGAAATTTCCGGCACGTAGGCTGGAGGTCCGTGGATAACTCGAAGGTCACCAAGCACATCTTCGTCACGGGGGGCGTCGTCTCCTCGCTCGGCAAGGGCCTCACGGCATCTTCGCTGGGGAGCCTGCTCGTCGCACGCGGACTCCGCGTCACGATGCAGAAGCTCGACCCCTATCTCAACGTCGATCCCGGCACCATGAACCCGTTCCAGCACGGTGAGGTGTTCGTCACGGAGGACGGCGCAGAGACCGACCTGGACATCGGTCACTACGAACGCTTCCTGGATGTCGACCTGGGCCGCGACGCCAACGTCACGACGGGGCAGGTCTACTCGAGGGTCATCGCAAAGGAACGCCGCGGCGACTTCCTCGGCGACACCGTCCAGGTGATCCCGCACATCACCGGCGAGATCCGCGACCGGATGCTCGCCATGGCCTCCGACGACGTCGACATCGTGATCCACGAGATCGGCGGCACCGTCGGCGACATCGAGTCGCTTCCCTTCCTCGAGGCCGCGCGCCAGGTGCGCCACGAGATCGGCCGCGGCAACGTGTTCTTCCTGCACGTCTCCCTCGTGCCCTACATCAAGCCGTCGGGGGAGATGAAGACCAAGCCGACCCAGCACTCGGTCGCCGCGCTGCGCCAGGTCGGCATCCAGCCCGACGCCATCGTCTGCCGCGCCGAACGCGAGGTCAGCGCCTCGCTGAAGCGCAAGATCGCGCTCATGTGCGACGTGGACACGGAGGCGGTGGTCTCGTGCGCCGACGCGCCGAGCATCTACGCCATCCCGAAGGTGCTGCACGCAGAAGGCCTCGACGCCTACGTCGTGCGCCGCCTCCAGGTCCCGTTCCGCGACGTCAACTGGACCAGCTGGGACGACCTTCTCGAGCGGGTCGACTACCCCCGCAACCAGGTCAGCGTCGCGCTGGTCGGCAAGTACGTCGATCTGCCTGACGCGTACCTCTCCGTCTCCGAGGCGCTGCGCGCGGGCGGGTTCGCGAACCATGCCCGGGTCACCCTGAAGTGGGTGCGCTCCGACGACTGCGACACCCCCGAGGGGGCCGAGCGTGAGCTGGGCGACGTCGACGCCGTCTGCGTGCCGGGAGGCTTCGGCATCCGAGGCGTGGAGGGGAAGCTCGGTGCCCTGCGCTACGCCCGTGAGCACCGGATCCCGACGCTCGGCCTGTGCCTCGGCCTGCAGTGCATGGTGATCGAGGCGGCGAGGAACCTGGCGGGCATCGACGCCGCGGCCTCCAGCGAGTTCGACCCCAACAGCCCCGACCCGGTGATCGCGACCATGGCGGAGCAGGTCGACATCGTCGACGGCGGGGGAGACCTCGGCGGCTCCATGCGGCTGGGGTCCTACCCGGCGGTGCTGCGGGAGGGCTCGATCGCCGCCTCCGCCTACGGCACCACCGAGGTCACGGAACGGCACCGCCACCGCTACGAGGTCAACAACGCCTACCGTGACCGGCTCGAGGAGGCGGGGCTCGTCGTCTCCGGCACCTCGCCCGACGGTGGACTCGTGGAGTTCGTCGAACTTCCGGCCGACGTGCACCCCTACTACGTGGCGACCCAGGCCCATCCCGAGCTGAAGTCGCGGCCCACCCGCCCGCATCCTCTATTCTCGAAGCTGATCGAGGCCGCCCTCGCGAGGGCAGGGAGAGAGAGCTGAACAGATGCGCGGTGACCAGCCGATGAACTGGAGCGTCCGCTCCAGGGAGGTGCTCGGAGAGGGGCACGTGTCCTCCTTCGTCAACGAGGAGATCGAGACCCCGTCCGGCGAGGTGATCCGGCGTCAGTTCCTGACCCACCCCGGGGCCGTCGCCGTGGTCGCCTGGCGCGAGGACACCGACGACATCGCGGTGCTGCGCCAGTACCGGCACCCGGTCAGGAGTGAACTCGTCGAGATCCCCGCCGGACTGCTGGACCTGGACGGGGAACCCTATGTCGTCGCCGCCCAGCGCGAGCTGGCCGAGGAGGTCGCGCTCGCGGCCGATCGCTGGAACGTCCTGGTCGACATCTGCTCGACGCCGGGAGCCTGCGAGGAGACGCTGCGCATCTTCCTCGCCCGCGACCTCTCGCCGACCGAGCGTCCCGACGGCTTCGTCCTGGAGGGCGAGGAGGCGCACATGACCTGGGACTGGCAGCCCCGCGAGGAGCTCGTGGCTGCGGTGCTCTCCGGTGCCGTCGAGTCGCCCTCGCTGGTCAGCGGCATCCTCGCGCTCGAGACGGCGCGCCTGCGCGGAACGCTCGACGACCTCCGCCCGGGCGATGCCCCGTGGCCGATCCGGGAGCGATGAGCCTCGCCCTGACCGAGGCCCTCGCGGACTACCTCAACCACGTCCGGGCCGAACGGGGGCTCTCGGCAAACACCGTCGCGGCCTACCGGCGCGACCTGAACCGTTACGTCGGGTTCCTGGCCGGGCGCGGCGTGACGCAGGTCGGCGACGTCACCACCGTCGACATCACCGAGTTCGTCAGGCACCTGTCCGAGGCCCAGGCGCCCGCCTCGGTCGCCCGCCACGTGGTCAGCGTCCGCGGCCTGCACGCCTTTCTCGTCGACGAGTCGCTCACCCGCGACGACCCGGCCGCCGAGGTCTCCCCGCCGAAGCTGACCCAACGGCTGCCGAAGGCACTCAGCGTCGACGACGTCACCCGGATCCTCGAGGCGCCCGACCGCACGAGCGTCGTCGGGCTCCGCGACGCCGCGCTGCTCGAACTCCTCTACGGGACGGGGGCCCGCGTCTCCGAGATCTGCAACCTCGACGTCGACGAGATCAGCGCGGCGCTCGCCGATCCCGATGCGGGGCTGCGGCTGCTCGGAAAGGGAGGCAAGGAGCGGGTCGTCCCGATCGGCAGCTACGCGGCGGGCGCCGTCAGCGACTACCTGGTGCGCGCCCGGCCGAGCCTCGCGCAGGCCTCGGCGCGACACGATCCCGCGCTGCTGCTCAACCAGCGCGGGCGCAGGCTGAGCAGGCAGTCGGCCTGGGCGGTGATGCAGCGGGCCGCTGAGGGGGCAGCCATCCGGGCCGAGGTCTCGCCACACTCGTTGCGCCACTCGTTTGCCACCCACCTGCTCGACGGGGGAGCCGACCTGCGGGTCGTGCAGGAACTGCTCGGCCATTCGTCCGTCGCGACGACGCAGATCTACACGCTGGTCACGATCGAACACCTGCGCGAGGTGCACGCGGCCGCGCACCCACGCGCCCGCTGAAGCCGGGTCAGAAGGCGGTCAGGTTCTCCGTCGACTCGTCCCAGCGCAGCAGCCGTCCGAGCCGGCGCACCGCCTCCGGGCTGCCCTCGACGAGCCCGGCCGCCGCGGCCTGCGAGGCCGTGCGGTCGCCGTGCCACAGCGTCGCGAGCACATCGGCCGCGAGGGTGACCTCGGCCGCCTCGTCGCTGCGCTCGACACGTCCGACACCGTCCTCGGCGCTGAGCCGCCACACTCCGTCGAGGTAGCCCATCGCGTCGGTGACGCGCAGCACGACCTCGCCGTCGGCGTCGAACGCCCTCCCCTCGACAGCGGCAGGCAGGTCGAGCAGGCGCAGCCACACACCGTCGCCCACCTCGGCCACCTTCGCGGCGCGGGAGTCGGCAAGAGACAAGATGAGGTGGTCCGGCAGCGTCGACGGCGTCGCGAGCAGCGTCTCGATCAGATCCATCTCCGCGAGCGCCTTCCAGAGGGCCCGCGCCACGGCCGGATCGGCGGCGCACACCTTGAACACCTCGGCCTTCGACGACTCCTCCCATCCCTTGAACCGGAACAGCGCGAACCCGTCCGGCGTGCCTTCCTCGTCGAAGTGGACGGCGGCGCGCAGCGACTTCGACGGGCCTGCGGCCTCGGAGTCCCACGCGCCGGTGTCGAACAGGAGGTGCACGTGCTGGTGCCCGACCGCTCCGCGGTGGGCGGCCTGGTGGGCGGAGGTGAGGTCCTTCCAGTGGTCGTTCAGGAACGACGGGTCGACGAACTCGACGCTTCCGCCGGCCACCGTGACGCCGTCGCGGTATCCGAAGCGTCGGGTGTCGATCTTCAGCTCGCAGCCCCGGCCGACGGGGCCGAAGCCGAAGCGACCGTAAATGGTCGCCTCGCTGGCGGTGAGCACCGCGACCGGCACGCCGTCGTCGCGTGCGGCGTCGAGCTGTCGGCGCATCATCTCCTTCAGCAGGCCGCGACGACGGTGGCTCGGCAGCACGCCGATCGTGTTGACGATCAGGACCGGCTGCAGGCCGCGCCCGTGGTTGATCGTGTTCCTCGCCACGTTGAACGCGGCCACCGGTTGGCGACCGTCGAGGCCCGGCCCCTCGGTGGTGACCATGCCGAGCACCGCGCCGTCCTCGCGGCGGTGGGCGCGAAACGTCGCGACGCCCTCGTCGGCGGCGCGCGAGTCGAGGAAGACGGTGCGGAAGATGTTGACGTAGGACGTCCAGATCGGATCGTCGTCCGGGGTGTCGAGGGGCAGCACGGCATAGCTGTACGGGGCACGCATGGGGGCAACGCTACCGGCAGCGCCCACGCCCGCACGGGGCGAGGTCGTGCCCCGGCGGGTCGATCATCGCTCGGGGGCTCATGGCCTGCCGCCGTCCCGGCATACTAGGGTGGTTGCACACCGCAGAAGGAAGGAAGCGACGTGGCTGAAGAAGGGCTGTTCGAGGGTCCTCAGTTCGCTGTCCCCGACGCGCCGGGTTCGTCGACGCTCGTCGACACCGGAGCCGTCGGGCCTACGGGGCGACCCCTTCCCGACTTCCCGGAGCCACGCAAACCCGCCGACGGCCCGAAGCACGCGACCATCATCTCGATGTGCAACCAGAAGGGTGGGGTCGGCAAGACGACCACCACCATCAACCTCGGCGCCGCGCTCGCCGAGATCGGCTTCAAGGTGCTGCTCGTCGACTTCGATCCGCAGGGTTCGCTCTCGGTCGGCCTCGGCGTCAACCCGCACACGCTGGACACGTCGATCTACAACCTGCTCCTCTCGCGCGACCACACCGCAGACGAGGTGATCCGCGAGTCGAGCGTCGACGGTCTCGACATCCTCCCGAGCAACATCGACCTCTCGGCCGCCGAGGTGCAGCTCGTCAGCGAGGTCGCCCGAGAGCAGACCCTGACCCGCGTGCTGCGGCCGCTGCGCAAGGACTACGACTTCATCCTGATCGACTGCGCGCCGAGCCTCGGCCTGCTCACGATCAACGCGCTCACCTCAAGCGACTATGTGATCATGCCGCTGGAGTGCGAGTTCTTCGCCCTGCGCGGCATCGCGCTGCTCACCGACACCATCTCGAAGGTCCAGGACCGGCTCAACCCCGACCTCGGAGTGCTCGGCATCCTCGGCACCATGTACGACGCCCGCACCCTGCACAGCCGCGAGGTGCTCGAACGCGTCGTCCAGGCGTTCGGCGACGACGTGTTCCACACCGTCATCCGGCGCACCATCAAGTTCCCGGAGACGACGGTCGCCGGAGAGCCGATCACCACCTACGCCTCCGCCTCGCCGGGCGCCGACGCCTACCGCCAGCTCGCGCGCGAGGTCCTCCAGAGGTGCGAAGAAAAGTGACCAGGCGAGCATCGCTGCCCGGCGCCTCCGAGCTCTTCAGGCCGACCCGGTCGGTCCCTGAGCCCGAGCCGACTCCCGCGCCGGAGCCGACACGGGAGAAGCAGAAGGCCTCCAAGGAGACAGAGCTGCAGGAGGGCAAGCCCGCGGCGAGCGGCCGCGTGCGCCACGACCACAAGATCACCGTCTACTTCAGCGAGGAGGAGCTCCTCGCCCTGGAGGACGCCAACCTCGACCTGCGGCGCAGCCACGGCATCCGCGTCGACCGCGGACGCATCGTCCGGGTCGCGGTGGCACGGGCGCTCGCCGACCTCGCCGAACAGGGCGCGGACTCCTACCTGGTCGACGAACTGGGATCGTGAGCCGGTCAAAGGCGGCCGAGGGCCAGCCTCGCGACTCCGTCGCCGGGTTCGAGGTGCACCTCACCAACTTCGAGGGCCCCTTCGACCTGCTGCTCAACCTGATCTCGCGGCGCGAGCTCGACGTCACCGAGGTGGCGCTCAGCCAGGTGACCGACGAGTTCATCGCCCATGTGCGCGTCGGCGGTGAGGTGTGGGATCTGGACAAGACCTCATCGTTCCTGCTGGTCGCCTCCACCCTGCTCGACCTCAAGGCCGCCCGTCTCCTCCCCGGGGGCGAGGTCACCGATCCCGAGGACATCGCCGCGCTCGAGGCGCGCGACCTGCTGTTCGCCCGGCTCCTGCAGTACCGGGCGTTCAAGAAGCTCGCCGAATGGATCGCCGCCACGATGACCGCGGCCGAGACGACCTACTGGCGCCCCGGAGGGCTGGAGGAACAGTTCCGCGACGTGCTCCCCGAGGTCGAGCTGAAGCTCACCGCCGACGACGTGGCCAGGCTGGCCGCCCAGGCGATGACACCGCGACCCGAGCCCATCGTTGAACTCTCACATCTGCACGGAAGCACCGTCAGCCTGTCCGAGCAGGTGGCAAAGGTCGCTCAGATGCTGCGCGACGGCGGAGCGGCGACCTTCCGCTCGCTCATCGCCGGCTGCGACCGGCTCACCACCGTCGTGCGCTTCCTCGCCGTGCTCGAGCTGTTCCGCGCCAGCCAGGTCGCGCTCGAACAGCTCTCGCCACTTGGCGAGCTGACCATCCGCTGGACGGCGGGCGACGAGGAAGCGGTCGAGGTCACAGACGACTACGGTCCCACCGAACAAGAGGAGCAGACATGAGCCTCGCATCGGCCCTCGAGGCCATGCTGCTGATGGCAACTGAGCCGACCACTGTCGACGAGTTGGCCGCTGCGCTGGATGCGCCGGCCGACGCCGTCGAGGCCGAGCTGCGCGCCGTCGCCGACTTCTACGACCGGCACGAGCGCGGGATCCGGCTGCGGGCGGTGGCGGGCGGCTGGCGGTTCGCGACCGATCCACAGGTCGCCGGGGAGATCGAGGCCTGGCTCGTCTCCGAACAGCGGTCGCGGCTCAGCCAGGCCGCCTTGGAGACGCTGTCGGTGATCGCCTACCTGCAGCCCGTCTCCCGCGGACGGGTCGCCTCGGTGCGCGGCGTCAACGTCGACGGGGTGGTCAAGACGCTGCTCGTGCGCGGCCTGATCCGGGAGGACGGAGGCGACGCCGTCACCGGGGCCATGACGTTCGTCACGACCCCGCTCTTCCTGCAGAAGCTGGGCCTCAACTCGCTCGCCGAACTGCCCGACTTGGCGCCGTTGCTGCCTGACGCCGTAGCCTTGGAGGCTGAACTGGGGCAACTGGCCGGCGCGGAGCCCGGCCCGGACCCGGCGGAGGAGGACACCGATGAGTGAAGACACCGAGGGCATCCGGCTGCAGAAGGTGCTGGCGGCTGCCGGGATCGCCTCGCGCCGGGCAAGCGAGATCCTGATCGACGAGGGCCGCGTGGAGGTCAACGGCAAGGTCGTGACCGAGCAGGGGATGCGGGTCAACCCGGAGACCGACCACATCCGTGTCGACGGCTCGCGGATCCCGCCGCCGCGGCGCCACATGTACCTGGTGCTGAACAAGCCGCGCGGCGTCGTGTCGACCATGGACGACCCCGAGGGGCGCCCGACGCTCAGCGACTACCTGCCGAGGACGAAGGAGCGGCTGTTCCACGTCGGACGGCTCGACACGGAGACCGAGGGCCTGATCATCCTCACCAACGACGGGGAGTTCGCCCACCGGCTCGCGCACCCCAGCTACGAGGTGCCGAAGACCTACCACGTCCAGGCGGCGGGGGTGATGGACAACCGCACCCTCAAGCGGCTCGAGAAGGGGGTCACCCTCGAGGACGGGCCCGTCAAGCCCGACAAGGTCAAGCTGATCTCGCGCAGCCAGTCGAAGACGCTGCTCGAGATCACGCTGCACGAGGGGCGCAACCGCGTCGTTCGCCGCATGATGGACACGGTCGGACACCCGGTCGACCGCCTCGGACGCACCCGGATCGGTCCCGTCCGGCTCGGCACCCTTCCGGTCGGGGAGACGCGGGAACTCTCCCGCGAGGAGCTCGGGGCCCTGCTCGATCTGATCAAGATGTGAGTGTGTTGGCACCCTCAGCTACCATTTCCGGCGTGACTTCAACCTCGAAAAACCTCCGACGCGTCCTCCTCGGGACCGCCGCGGCGGCGCTGATCACGCTCAGCGCCTGCGGTGGCGAGGACCCCGGCGCCACCGAGACGTCGGTCGCACCGACCCCGAGCGCGGCCCAGTCTGTGAGCCCCGCCGCGACGCCGACCCCGACGGCCTCGGTCTCGCCTGCGGCCGACCTGAGCGCGGTGAAGGTCAGTGACGAGGACACCCCGGTCGTGACCGTCGAGGCGCCTTGGGCGATCGCCAAGACGCAGTCGAAGGTGCTCAAGCCGGGCACCAGCGCGCAGAAGGTCGGTGAGACGGCGACCGTCTCGATCAACTACGTCGGCGTCAACGGCCGCACGGGCGAGATCTTCGACAGCTCCTACGAGCGCGGCGCCCCGGCGTCGTTCCCGCTGGATGGTCTCCGCCCCGGCTTCAAGCTCGGCCTCCAGGGCCAGCAGGTCGGTTCCCGCGTCGTGATCGGCGTGACCCCGGAGGACGGGTACCCGCAGGGCACCCAGGACGGCCGCATCGCGCCCGGCGACTCCCTGATCTTCGTCGTCGACATCCTCTCGGCCAGCTTCGACGAGGCGACGGGTGAGCCGGTCGCCCCTGCAGCAGGGCTCCCCGCCGTCACGCTGAAGGACGGCAAGCCGGAGATCGCCATCCCCGCGGGAGCGAAGGCTCCGACCGAGCTGCAGATCCAGCCGCTGATCAAGGGCACGGGCGCTCCCGTCGCCGCCGACTCCACCGTCTCCGTGAAGTACCGCAGCTGGAACTTCGCTGACGGAGCCCTGCTCGAGGATGCCTGGCAGGCCCAGGCCGGTCCCCTTCCCAAGCTGATCCAGGGCTGGCAGAAGGGACTCGTCGGCCAGCCCGCCGGGTCGCGCGTGCTGCTTGTCGTCCCGCCCGCGCAGGCCTACCCCGACGGTCGGCCGAGCGCCACGCCGTCGCTCGCGCCGGACCAGACGCTGGTTTACGTGATCGACATCCTCGACGTTCAGGCCGCGGCTTCCTGAGCCAACGCCCCGTCGACCCAGGTCGCACCCTGAAAGAAGCGCTGATCGCCAGGCATGGCGGCCAGCGCTTCTTCGGTCGTGCGGCACTCGCCGAGACCGAGCGAGGAGCTGAGCAGCGCCAGCACCTCCGACGGGTCGGCGGCGAGGTCCCGCAGCGAGACGGCGCCGTCTCGCTTGGCGAGCCGCTGGCCGTCGGCGTTGAGCACCAGCCCGATGTGGGCGTAGGTCGCGGGTGAGCCGCCGAGCTGGGCAGTCAGCCACGCCTGTCGTGGCGCCGAGCTCAGCAGGTCGACCCCGCGCGTGATGTGGTTGACGCCCATCGCGACGTCGTCGACCACGACCGCGAGGTTGTAGGCGTACTGGCCATCCCCGCGGACGAGGACGAAGTCGTCCACCTCGCCCGTGACCGGACCGGCGTGCACGTCGTCGACGGTGAAGCGGGCGCCACGCGCGTCCACCCGGATCGCGGGGGAGCGAACTGCCCGCAGTTCCTCGCGGCGCGCCTCGGTGAGCTCGCGGCAGGTGCCCGGGTAGGCGCGGTACCCGTCGTGCGGCGCCGAGGCCGCCTCGGCGATCTCGCGCCTCGTGCAGAAGCACTCGTAGGTGGGAAGCGAGGCGACCGCGTCCCGGTACAGCTCGAGGCGCTCCGACTGGCGCACCACCTCGCCGTCCCAGCCAAGTCCGAGGGAGGCGAGATCGGCGAGCTGGCGGGCCTCGACGCCGTCGGCCGCCCGCACCCGGGCGGTATCGAGATCCTCGACCCGCATCAGCCACCTTCCGCCTGCGCTGCGCGCCAGCAGCCATCCGGCCAGCGCGGTGCGCAGGTTGCCCAGGTGGAGGTCCGAGGTCGGACTCGGCGCGTAACGGTCGACGATCATGGGTCCATCTTGCCCGCTCAGGCTGGGTGCCGCCTTGAGCACTTTCCCGGACTCGTCGAGTCTGCGAGCGAACACATCGCCCCCGAAGCGCAACGAACCCGGAAAAGTGCTCATCTGAGACCCTTGCATCGAGCGTGGTGGCGCCGTGGTCACGCGCGGAGCATCGAGTAGCCTGACTGGCATGTCAGCCAGGAAGTCCGAGCGGTTGGTCAACCTGCTCATCGCCCTGCTCAGCACGCGTCGCTTC
>RRZT012074452.1_pt1 | contig 10634 bp, 10 predicted proteins | sample 2165551 | NCBI WGS metagenome assembly RRZT01 (sample SAMN10456910, study PRJNA506462) | wastewater metagenome | biome: wastewater; feature: sludge; material: wastewater sludge; isolation source: wastewater sludge with Escherichia coli K12::gfp cells carrying plasmid... | place: USA: Moscow, Idaho...
GAGGCCTCCCGCGCCGAGCAGTTCTTCGTCACCCAGCGGTGGATGGGCGGCATGCTCACCAACTTCCAGACCATCAAGAAGAGCATCGAGCGGCTGCACAAGCTCGAATCCATGTTCGAGGACGGCTCCGTGAACCGTTTCTTGAAAAAGGAAATCGTGGGCATGGAACGCGAAGTCACCAAGCTGAACCTGACCCTGGGCGGCATCAAGGATATGGAAGAACCGCCGGCGGTGGCCTTCATCATCGATCCGCACCGCGAGGAAATCGCGGTCAAGGAATGCCGCAAGCTGGGTATTCCGATCGTGGCCGTGGTCGATACCAACTGCGATCCCGATCTGATCGATTATGTCATTCCGGGCAACGATGACGCCATCCGCGCCATCAAGCTCTTTGCCGGAGCCATGGCCGACGCCTGCGTCGAAGGCTTGGCCAGCGCCAAGGACGCGGTGCAGCAGCCCAAGATCAAGGCCGAGGATGTTGAAATCCCGGCGGCGGAAGAAGGCACGGTATCCGACGACACGGACGAAGGGGAATATTAAGATGAGCATTACAGCATCTATGGTCAAAGACCTGCGCGACCGCACCGGCGCGGGCATGATGGATTGTAAGAAGGCCCTGGGCGAATGCGAGGGCGACGAGGAAAAGGCCATTGCCTGGCTGCGTGAAAAAGGCCTGTCCAAGGCCGCCAAGAAGGCTGGTCGCGAAACTTCCGAAGGCTTGATCACCATCGTCATGAGCGAGGACGGCAAGGCCGCCGCCATGAGTGTACTGAAGTGCGAAACCGACTTCGTGGCCAAGAATGAAGAATTCATCGCCCTGGCCGAAGGCATCGCCAAGATGGCGCTGGACAAGAAGACCGCCGACATCGCGGCTCTGCCCGCCGAAGCCACCGATCTGACCAACCTCATCGGCAAGATTGGTGAGAACATGCAGGTCGGCCGATTGGCGTTCGTGGAACTGTCCGGGGCTGGAGCCATCGGCGTCTATGTCCATTCCAACAAAAAGCTGGGCGTTTTGGTCGAACTGACCGGCGAGGCCACGCCCGAAATGGCCAAGGACATCGCCATGCAGGTCGCGGCCGCCAACCCCATCTGCGTGACCCCGGATCAGATTCCGGCCGAAACCCTGGCCCAGGAAAAAGAAATCTTCCTGAACCAGGCCAAGGAAGAAGGCAAGCCGGCCCAAATCGCCGAGAAGATCGTCGAGGGTCGCATCCGCAAATACTACCAGGAAGTCTGTCTGCGCGAGCAGGTTTTCATCAAGGACGACAAGAAGACCATCAAGGATCTTCTGGGGAAAAACGCCGATGTGGCTCGGTTCTTCCGATTCGCGGTAGGCGCATAGTCCATAAGGGCCGAAAGGCCCTTTTTTTTGGCCCGCGCCCTGGCGTCCAATCGCATGACGGCGGTTGCGCCGGATGCGCGAAGTGGATATATGCTCAACCGAGAAGGAGGCTGGGCAGACCCGGCCTCTTTTCGTTCACTGTTTAGCGCGAGGTAGGAATCAATGGAGAAACTCCGTTACGGTAGGGTCATGCTCAAACTGAGCGGCGAGGCCCTGGCCGGCGATCAAGGCTTCGGAATCGATCCCCGGACCATCCAGTCCATCTGCCAGGAAGTGGCCGAGGCCGCCAGCGTGGGCGTCCAGCTCAGCCTAGTCATTGGCGGCGGCAACATCTTCCGGGGCGTGTCGGTCTCGTCCAAGGGCATGGACCGGGCCTCGGCCGATTACATGGGCATGCTGGCCACGGTCATGAACGCCCTGGCCGTGCAGGACGCCCTGGAGAAACAAAACATCACCACTCGCGTCATGACCGCCATCGACATGAAGGAAGTGGCCGAGCCCTACATCCGTCGCCGGGCCATCCGCCACCTGGAAAAGGGTCGCGTGGTCATCTGCGCCGCCGGCACCGGCATCCCCTATTTCACCACGGACACTGCGGCCGTGATCCGGGCCATGGAACTCAAATGCGAAGCTATCCTCAAGGCCACGCGAGTCAGCGGCGTCTATGACAAGGATCCGGAAAAACATGCCGACGCGGTCATGTACACCAGCCTGACCTATCTGGACGTCCTGCAACAGCGACTGGGGGTCATGGATTCCGCCGCCATTTCCCTGTGCATGGACAACAAGCTGCCCATCGGAGTGTTCAATCTGTTCGTACCCGGCAACATCAAGCGGGTCGTCATGGGCGAGGACATCGGAACCATCGTCAAAGGAGAGTAGCCATGGATAAACACGTGCAGGATTGCAAGAATCGGATGCAGAAGAGCATCGACAATCTGGACAGGGAATTCGCCAAGCTCCGCACCGGACGGGCCTCCACGACCCTGGTCGACAGCATCCGCGTCGACTACTACGGCACCCCCACCCCGCTCAACCAGGTGGCTTCGGTTTCCATTCCGGACAGCCGGACCATTTCCATCGCTCCGTGGGATCGCGGTGCCTTCACCAGCATCGAGAAAGCGATCATGAAGTCCGACCGCGGCCTGAATCCCATCAACGATGGCCGCGCCATCCGCAACGTGCGGCGGGACATCAACGAAGACCTCAAGAAATCGCAAACGGCCAAGGAAATCAGCGAGGACGACCTGCGCAAGGGCCAGGACGAGGTCCAGAAGATCACGGACGGATTCGTGAAGAAGACCGACGCGATCTTTGCCGAAAAAGAAAAGGAAATCATGGAGATCTAGCGCCGGACCATGCCTGTTCTCACTCATCTCGCCATCATCATGGACGGCAATGGCCGCTGGGCCAAGGCCAGGGGCCTGTCGCGCAGCGCCGGACACAAGGCCGGCACCGAAACCGCGCGGGAAATCGTTCGGGAATGCCGCCAACTCGGCATTCCCTTCCTGACCTTGTACACCTTCTCCAAGGAGAACTGGTCCCGCCCCAAGCAGGAAATTGGATTTCTCTTCGACCTGCTCAAGGATTTCCTGAGCGCCGAACTCCCCTCCCTGCTGGAACAATCCATCCGTCTGAACGTCCTGGGTGAGATCGACGAACTGCCCCTGCCCACGCGGCAGGTGCTGCGCCACGCCATGGGCAAGACCGCCGATTGCACGGGCATGACCCTGAATCTGGCGCTGAATTATTCCGGCCGCCCTGAAATCCTGCGCGCCTGCCGCAGCCTGGGTCAAAACAGCGCGAAGGCCGCAGACCGCGCCGAGGCCCTGCTCGCCGCCCATCTCTACACCGCCGGCATGCCCGATCCGGACCTGATCCTGCGCACCAGCGGCGAACAGCGCCTGAGCAATTACCTGCTGTTCCAAAGCGCCTACAGCGAACTCTATTTCACCGACGTGGCCTGGCCCGATTTTCATGCTCCGGAGTTGCACGCGGCGCTGGAGGAGTTTGGCCGCCGTCAACGCCGCTTCGGCTCCACCGGAGAAAACAACGCATGACCGTCACCCCGCATCTGCAACGCATTGCAACCTCCCTCATTCTGCTGCCGGCGCTGGGCTGGGTCATCTACCACGGCGACCCGGCCCTGGGCCTCGCCATATCCGCCGTGGCCGTGCTCGGACTCCTGGAGTTCTACGCCATGTTCTGGCCAGGAAAAGACCACTCGACCTGGAAAATCATCGGCGCGGTCCTGACAGTGGCCATCATCTGGGCCCCCCTGGCGTGGTCCGGAAGCGCCGTGGTTGGCCTCGCGCTCCTGGCCGCGGCCCTGGCCTTCTTGTTCAGCTATGACCAGGAGCGACGCCCGAACGCATTCCCAACCAGCCAAATTTTTCTGTTCGGCCTTCTTTATCTTCCTTTTCTTCTGCGCCTCGCCCGCGACCTGAGCGGACCGGAAATCATCCTTGTGCTCCTGTCCACCTTCGCCACGGACACCGGTGCCTACTATGTCGGCAGTTACGTGGGCGGTCCCAAGATCTGGCCATCCATCAGCCCAAAAAAAACCTGGGCCGGCAGTCTGGGCGGACTGGCGACCTGCGTCGTGATCTGCGTGGGCATCGGTCTTCTGCTCGGCAGCGCCGACATCCTCTCGTTCGCGCTACTCGGAACGGGCCTGAACGTGGCCGCGCAGTTGGGAGACTTTTTCGAGTCCGCGCTGAAGCGCTGGCGCGGCGTCAAGGATTCGGGCAAGGTTCTGCCCGGCCATGGCGGCATCCTGGACCGCATCGACAGCCTCCTCTTCGTGCTGCCACTCTACTGCGGACTGGCCTCCATCTTCCCCTTTTTCGACTAAACACATGTCCATGCACTATATCTCCCCCCTTTCCTCTCCGCTCCTGGACCGCCCTGGACGGCGGCGCCTGTCCATTCTGGGTAGCACGGGCTCCATCGGCACAAGCGCTCTGCGGGTCGTGGCCAAGAATCCGGACGAGTTTGACGTCCTGGCCTTGGCCGGAGCCCGCAACGTGGAGCTCCTGGCCCATCAGGCGATCCTCTTCCGGCCGGAATTCCTGGGCGTCCTCGATCAGGCCGCGGCGCGGGAACTCACGACCCTGCTCCCGCCCAGCTACACGCCCGAGATCGTCGTGGGCGAGCCTGGCTACACCGCCCTTGCCACCCTGGCCCAGGCGAATCTCATCCTTGCCGCCCAGGTCGGCGCGGCCGGGCTGGTGCCAGCCCTGGCAGCGGCCCAAGCCGGCAAGGTGCTGTGCCTGGCCAACAAGGAGGCCCTGGTCCTGGCCGGACATCTCTTCCGTCGGATCTGCGAACAGAGCGGAGCCGTGATCCTACCCGTGGACTCGGAACACAACGCCTTGTTCCAGGCCTTTGTCGGTCACGGCGGCGCGCAGGTCTCCCGCCTGATTCTGACCGCGTCGGGCGGCCCGTTCCGGACCAAATCCCTGGCGGAGATCCAGGCCGCGACTCCGGCCCAGGCCCTGAAGCACCCCAATTGGTCCATGGGAGCAAAAATTTCCATCGATTCTGCAACCATGATGAACAAAGGCCTGGAGGTCATCGAGGCCGTGCATCTGTACGGAGCGGCCCCACACGAGGTCGACGTGGTCGTGCATCCGCAGTCCATCGTCCATTCCCTGGTGGAATACAGCGATGGATCGCAGCTGGCCCACCTGGGCACGCCGGACATGGAAATTCCCATCGGCTATTGCCTCGGTTATCCGCACCGACTGCGCATTGATCTGGAACGCCTGGATTTGGCCAAAGTCGGCGCGTTGACCTTCGAGGCCCCGGATTTCGCCCGCTTTCCCTGCCTGCGCCTGGCCCGGGAAGCTCTAGCCGCCGGCCCCAGCCATCCCGTGGTCCTCAACGCGGCCAACGAAGTCGCGGTGCAGGCTTTTCTGGAGCAACGGATTTCCTTTCCGGGCATGGCCCGACTCATCGAACGCATGCTGGAAGCCCACGCCGGGACACCGGTTCAGGACCTGGAAGCCATCCTCGCCCTTGACGCCACGACCAGAACGCGCTCCGAACACGCCATCACGGAGGGCGCATGGTAACCAGTATTCTTGCGGTGGTCTTGGTCCTCGGCGGACTGATTTTTTTTCATGAACTCGGGCATTTTCTCGTGGCCCGAGGGTTGGGCATGGGGGTCAGCGTCTTCTCCCTGGGATTCGGAACCCGGATCGCGGGCGTCACGCGCGGCAAGACCGATTACCGCATCTGCGCCTTTCCTCTCGGCGGATATGTGCAACTGGTGGGCGAAGCGCCCGGCGCGGATCTGCCCGAGGGCTTCGGCCCGGAGGAATCCTTTTCGAACCGCCCGCCCTGGCAGCGCATGCTGGTGGTTCTGGCCGGCCCGCTGTTTAACTTTCTTCTGGCCTGGCTCATCTTCTGGGGGCTGGCGTGGTCCAACGGAGCCCAGGATCTGCTTCCGGTCATCGGCCAGGTCACCAATTCCAGCGCGGCCCTGGATGCCGGCATCCAGCCCGGGGATCGCATTCTCTCGGTGGACGGCCAGGACATCGCCATCTGGGAAGATCTCGTCGAACGGATCGAAGCCAACCAGGGCCAGCCCCTCCAGCTGCGCGTGCTCCGGGGCGCGGAAGAACTGTCCGTCGCCGTCACCCCCAAATTGCAGGAAAAACGCAATCTTTTCGGGGAAATCAAAACCATGCCCATGCTCGGCATCGCGCCCCGGGGCGAGTTCGCGACCCGGGAACTGGGATTCGTGGCCGCCTCTATCCAGGGGGCCCGCCAAATCTGGGACGTGACCGGCTTGATGGTCATGGGCATCATCAAATTGGTGGAGCAGGTCATTCCCTGGACCGACATGGGCGGGGTCATCCTCATTTCGGAGATGATCCACAAGGAGGCCCAGAACGGCCTGGCCAGCCTCCTGGCCCTGACCGCCCTGATCAGCATCAATCTGGGCGTGCTCAACCTGCTGCCCATTCCGGTCCTGGATGGCGGCCATATCCTCTTCTTCTTCCTGGAAACCATCACCGGCAAACCCCTGAGCCAGCAGGTCCAGCAAATCGCGCTGAAAATCGGCATGATGCTTCTGCTGCTGCTCATGGTATTCGCGACCATCAATGATATCCTGCGCCACTTCCGCTAGTCCGGTCCTCGTCCTGTGCTGCGCCGAGGAGCGCATCCAGGTGATCCTCGGCGACCACGCGGGGCTCATGTTCGCCGAGGAAATCCTTTGTCCGGGGCAGTCCATCCGGCATCTGCCCACCACCATCGACCGCGCGCTCCAGATCCATGCGGTGCGCGTCAAGAACTTGGCGGGGATCGCCTGCGTGCGGGGCCCCGGATCCTTCACGGGCCTGCGCATCGCCCACGCCGCCATGTACGGGTTGGCCCGCCCCTTTGGATTGCCCATGGCCGGGCTCGAATACCACACCGTGCTGGCCACGCAAATCCTGAATGCGCCCGATCAGGAAGTGTGGCTCGCCACCTATGCGCGCAAAGGGCATGTCTACCTGCAAGGGTTTGCCAACGGCCAGCCGCTTGAAAACATTCGTCCTCTCCTAGCGACCGAGGCCGGGCAAATCGTGGCCGCGCGACCAGGACGGACCCTGCTGGCGGGCAGCGGAGTGCGCAAAAACCCAGAGCTGCAGTCCCTGCCCGGATGCTTCCTGCTGCCCTCCCTGTTCGACACGCCAGCGCCCACAACCTTGCTCCATGCGGCCCTGGCGGCCACGTTCACGAAGCAGGCTCCGGCTCCGCTCTACCTGCGCAAGTCCGACGCCGAGGACAACCTGGACGCCATCGCGCGCGCGCGCGGGATCAGCGCGGCCGAGGCCCGTCAATACATCTTTGATTTCGAATAATTCCGTCCTACACGCACTGTCCGACAAAAAACTCCTAAAGTAATCCCACGTCCCGCCGATTCTCTCATCAAGACCACATAAGCAGCATGATCGCTGCGGGAATCTCAAGGCAAGGACGCCGATAAACTTTCAAGGAGGAATTGTTATGTCACTCGTGATCAACCACAATCTGATGGCCATGAACGCGGCCCGCAATCTGTCCAGTTCGTATTCCGCCCTGGCAACATCCACGCAGCGCCTGTCCTCTGGTCTGCGCGTCAACACCGCCGCCGACGACGCAGCCGGACTGGCCATCCGGGAACTCATGCGCGCGGACATTTCGACCCTGAACCAGGGTGTGCGCAATGCCAACGACGCCATCTCCCTCATCCAGACCGCGGACGGAGCGCTCTCGGTCATCGATGAAAAGCTGATCCGCATGAAGGAGCTGGCCGAACAGGCCGCTACCGGCACCTACACCTCGGACCAGCGCATGATCATCGACTCCGAGTACCAGGCCATGGCCTCGGAAATCACCCGAATCGCCAACGCCACGGATTTCAACGGTATTTATCTTTTGAATGGCAACCTGTCCTCAAGCAGTCACGATGGATCCGGCCTCGTTTCGACCGGCAAGCTGAAGGTCCACTTTGGCACGGCCAACGACAGCGCCGAGGATTACTACTACATCCAGATCGACAACGCCACGGCCTCGGCCCTGGGCGTGGGCAACAATTCCGCCACGGGAGCCTCGGATGCTGGCTACAGCATCTCCACCCAGGCAGGCGCGCAGAAGGCCCTGGATGCCTTGAACGAAGCCATCACGTCCAAGGACAAGATCCGGGCCAACCTTGGTGCCCTGCAGAACCGTCTGGAGAACACCATCACCAACCTGACCATTCAGGGCGAGAACCTGCAAGCGGCCGAGTCGCGCATCTCCGATGTGGACGTGGCCACGGAAATGACCAATTTCGTGCGCAACCAGATCCTGACCCAAAGCGCGGTGGCCATGCTGTCCCAGGCCAATTCCCTGCCGCAGATGGCCATGCAGCTCATCGGCGGATAGTGACCGCGACATTCTGTCCGAATCCAGGCCGGGACGCGGAAGCGGCCCGGCCTTTTTTACGCTGATGGCACAATATCTGGCACTAGGTTTGCTTGGTTCACGGCAAACACCGAGACACCCGTGGTCCAGAGGCATGCATGGCTGACGATCTGACAACTACACTCACATCGGGGGCGATCCGTTTCACCGGCTTGGGGTCGGGCACGGATTTCGATTCCATGGTCACCAAACTGGTGGACGTGGAAAGGGTAACCACCACCCGTCTGGAGAAATGGCGCGCGGAATGGGAAGAGAAGAGCGAGGCCTTCGATACCCTGAGCGCGGCCATGCTCAGTCTGAACACCACGCTCTCGTCCATGAACACCACGGACGAATTCCTGATCAAGTCCGTCACCTCCTCCAACTCCACGGCCATGACGGCCTCGGCCACCAGCCAGGCGGAAGAAGGTTCCCATGTCGTGGAGATCGAGTCCCTGGCCACCACCGACATGCACATGGGAACGGCAATTTTTGCCTCCGCCAATGATGTCATCAGCGGCGGATCGACCGGGACCTTCGCCTTCACCTATGGGACGAATCAGATTTCCGTGGACGTAACCGCGACCACGACCCTGTCCCAGTTTGCAAGCCTGATCAATTCCGACCCCGACAACCGGAGCTATGTCCGCGCCAGCGTGATCAACGATGGCAGCGGCTACCGCCTGCAAGTGCGCGGCATGGATCTTGGTGCCGGCAATGATTTCATCGTCGATGACACCCTGACCTCGGCCTCGCTCCTGACAAATTTCGGTTCCGATAAATTCATCGAAACCCAGAACGCCAGTAACTCCCAACTTGTCGTCGATGGATGGCCGGCCACGCCAACGGCCACGGCCGACACGCTCACATCGACCATCACGGGCCAGACCCCGGCATCCGTCGTGTCCGCGTCGGGCGGGACATTCAAGTTCGCCTACGCTGGCAACATTTTCTCCGTGGCCCTCGACGCCGCGACCACCTACGCGGACTTGGCCACGGCCGTGAACAGCGCGGTCCAGGCCAAAATACCAACCTCCACATTCCAGGCCTCGGCCACGACCAACGCCTCGGGAGCGCTCGAATTCACGCTGACCGGAGACACCGGCTCCGACAACCAGATTTCCATCGTCAACACACCTGGCACGACCATCTCCAGCCTCCAGTCCGGGAAATTCAGTCAAGTCCTCGGTGCCACCGACGGTTACATCGAACGCCCCACCAACGCCGTATCCGATGTCATCAACGGCGTGACCATGACCCTGACCAAGGCCGGCGAGACCACCACCCTGACCACGGGCATCGACACGGAAGCGATCACGGAAAAGGTGCGGACCTTCGTGGACGGAATCAACGAGGTCCTGAGCCTGATCAAGGAGCAGACCCAGGTCACGACCGTGGGCGAGAAGACCAGCGGGTCCATTCTGACCGGCAACTACGGCGTGCAGATGATCCAGCAGAATCTGAAGAATATCCTGGCGCAAAAAGGCCAGGGCTTCGACTACGACATGGATGCCGTGACGTCCCTGGGCAGCCTCGGCATCACCACGGACACGAACGAAGGCTCAACGACGTTTGGCCTGCTCGAATTTGACGAAAGCTCTTTCACGGCGGCCCTGTCCTCCGATCCGGACGCCGTGGCCCGCCTCTTCAGCGCGGACATGTACCCGTCGACCAAGGAAATCGTGAGCGGCGTGGCCGTGGAATCCTCGAATTTCAAGTTTGATTCCTACATCAAAAGCGTCACCGGAGCCGGAGAGTTCGACGTGTCCTACACGGTTGGCGCCACCGGGACCGTCACGGCCGCGTCCATCAACGGATACGCGGCCAGCATCGACGGCAACAAAATCGTGGCCATAGGCGATGGCAATGCAGCCAGAGGTCTGGCCATCGAAGTGCTCAACCTGACCGCAGGCAGCTACTCCGGCCAAGTCCAGATAAAATCCGGCAAAGCTGAGGAATTGTACCAAGAAATCAAGAAGCTGACCGCCTCCGACACCGGAACCCTGGATATTCTGAAAGACAACTACCAAGACATCATGGATTCCATCGACGACAAAATCGCCTACGAGGAGCGACGTCTGACCTTGCTGGAAAGCAACCTGCGCCAACGGTTCGCCAACCTGGAAGCGGTGCTTGGCACCTACGACAAACTTTCGACACAACTCAAGTCCCAGATTTCAAGCTTGTCCAATTCATAAGGAGACACCATGCACAAGGCCGCCAATGCCTACAGGCAAACCCAGATCACCACCACGACGCCCGGACATCTGGTGGTCCTGCTCTACGACGGGGCGATCACCTTCCTGGAGCAGGCCAAGGTCCGCATCGCGGAGAAAAATTACGCCCAAAAGGGCATTCTCATTCCCCAGGC
>RRZT012268227.1_pt1 | contig 10634 bp, 12 predicted proteins | sample 2165551 | NCBI WGS metagenome assembly RRZT01 (sample SAMN10456910, study PRJNA506462) | wastewater metagenome | biome: wastewater; feature: sludge; material: wastewater sludge; isolation source: wastewater sludge with Escherichia coli K12::gfp cells carrying plasmid... | place: USA: Moscow, Idaho...
CCTGGAAAATGGTTGTGGAGTGCTGTCGCATCTTTAACTCAACCAATCTTTGATAATGGACAGCTTATAGCTAATCTGCGTGTAGCCAAAGATACTTACCAGCAGGCTTACAATACTTGGCAGAATCAAATACTGACAGCAGGCAGTGAAGTGAGCAATGCTTTGGTACTTTATAATGCTTCAGCCCAGAAAAGTGCTATTGAGACTAAACAGATTGCGGTGTTAAAGCAAAATGTAGAGGATACTCGTGACTTGATGGCAAGCTCTGGCAGTACTTATCTAGAAGTAATCACAGCACAGTCTTCATTGCTAAACGCAGAGTTGTCAAAAGTTTCTGATGACTTCTCCAAGATGCAGGCTGTGGTTAATCTCTATTATGCATTGGGTGGAGGTTCTAAATAATAATCTATAAATTGAAAATATATGGCAAGTGATATAAGTCCAAAAGCATACGTATCCCCACAGGCTAAAATCGGTGATAACTGTAAGGTTTTTCCATTCGCCTATATTGAGGATGATGTGGAAATCGGTGACAATTGTGTTGTTTACCCATTTGTAAGTATCCTTGACGGTACTCGTATGGGTAAGAACAACAAAGTGTATCAGGGAGCTTCCCTCGGTGCTCTGCCTCAGGATTTTAAATTTACTGGTGAACAGTCAGAACTCGTTATCGGAGATGATAATATTATTCGTGAGAATGTAGTTATCAACCGTGCTACTAATAAAGGTGGAAAGACTGTGATCGGTAATAATAACTTCTTGATGGAAGGCGTCCATATTTCCCATGACACTGTTGTGGGGGATAACTGCGTGTTCGGTTATGGTACAAAGATTGCCGGTCGGTGTGAGATCCATAATGGGGTGATTTTTTCTTCATCAGTTATTGAGAATGCTAAGACACGTGTCGGGCGTCTGGCTATGGTTCAGGCGGGTACTACCTTCTCCAGGGATGTACCTCCTTACATTATAGCTGGCGGAAAACCTGTAACCTATGGTGGTCCCAATAATACGATGATGACAGCTGCTGGTATTGAAACAAAAAGACAGAAGCATGTTGCAAATGCTTATCGCCTGATCTTTCATGGGCAGAATAGTGTGTTTGATAGTGTGTTACAGATCAATGAACAGATTCCTGACGGCCCTGAAATTCGTGATATTATCAATTTCATCAATGCCACAGAAAAAGGAATTATAGGCAAGATGTAAAATAGTCTGTATTATACTTGATTTTGTTTTAATATAGATAAAGGGGAACTTATTCATGAAATGAGTTCCCCTTATGTTTTTTTATAATTCTTTTAATGGATTCAATAAGAGGCTGTACATGGTATGCCAAGGGTAAGGACGCGATCTCTTATATTGTCTAGTTCTTCGTGAGTGGCTTTACATAATTCTTGGTCAGGAGTTTCTCGCTCGATAGTGTATACCATGACTTCTTCTGGCTTGATATCTTTGACAGCCTCCAGCCAAGGATTTACGAATTTCTCTGTGGTGTTATTTACGTCTTTTCCTTTATAGCTGCCTTTGAGAAACATGGTCTGGATAATGATATGACCATTAAAGGTCTTCATGCCCTCAATAATTTTATTGACATCATAAGGCTTTCCTGTCGGGCGGTCGAGCAGGTTAATGTAATCTGCATCTACAGTATCCAACTTTAGAATATTATTGTTTACTTTCATTAAGGCATTGTGAACTGCAGGATTATCAATAAAAGTACTGTTGCTCAAGACACTTACTTTAGCCTTCGGGCAATATTGATTGCGGAGACGGATGGTGTCGTTGATAATTTCAGCAAACTCGGGATGCCCTGTCGGTTCGCCGTTCCCTGCAAAAGTCAGGACATCGGGATAGATGCCCTCTGCCTTCATTTGCTTTAATTTATATTCAAGAGCTGTCGCCACTTCTTCTCGTGTAGGCCGTTTATGGTGAGGACGGTGATCTTTATTATAACCGCATTCACAATAGATACAGTCAAAGGTGCATACCTTGCCGTCATCTGGCATAAGATTGATACCCAAAGAAATACCTAGCCTGCGACTGTGTATGGGGCCGAAGACAGGTGAGGGATATATGATAGTACTCATGATAATAATTAATTTTTTCTGAAATAAACTTGTTCGCAAAGATAATCAAATTTATCAAAACAGCCATTAGAAGTCTATAATTTAGCGTTAATACTCGTTAAAGTGTTGGCTGGCTGTATATTTTTTTGTTACTTTGCACCAAGTTTGGTTTAAACTGTCTTGCCCTAGGTGATATCCTATCGTGAGGATATGGCAGCAGATCAATTAATTGGCTTAAAATACCTTTTTGTAATGGGAAAGAGACGCAGAAGCACCCGTAGTCATGTAGAACTGCAGGTAGTTACTCTATGTATAAGCACTGCTATGGTGCTCGTTTTGCTAGGAATGGTTGTTTTCTCCGTACTGACTGCACGGAACCTCTCTAGTTATGTAAGGGAGAATCTTGTCGTGACAATAATGCTTGATCAGGATATGTCATCAAATGAAGCTCAGCAGATGTGTAACAGACTAAAAACTCGTCCTTATATTAATCATTTGAATTATGTAAGCAAGGAAGAGGCTCTTAAGGAGGGAACAAAGACTCTTGGGGCCAATCCTACTGAGTTCGCTGGTGTCAATCCTTTTCTTTCTTCTGTTGATATTACCTTGAAGGCCAATTATGCTAATACGGATTCCTTAAAATGGATCACAAAGGAATTGAAGAATTATCCAAAGGTCAGTGAAGTCGATTTTCAGAAAGATTTGGTTGATCAGGTAAATGCTAATATAGCCAAGATAGGACTAATACTGCTTGTGTTAGCAGTGTTGCTTACTTTTGTTTCATTTTCATTGATCAATAATACGGTTAAACTTGGTGTCTATGCCCGACGCTTTTCTATTCATACCATGAAGCTTGTAGGAGCATCCTGGGGATTTATCCGCAAACCGTTTGTGAAGAAAGCCGTTCTTATAGGCGTCATTGCTGCTCTTATTGCTTGTGCCGTGTTGGGTGGCTTCATTTTCCTGCTTTATCGTTACGAACCAGACATACAACTTATTGTAGCGTGGCCTGAAATGGCTATCACAGGAGTTGTCGTCTTTCTTTTTGGAGTCATTATTACTGCTGTATGTGCTAGCATCTCAGTTAATAGGTTCCTTAAGATGAAAGCAGGTGAACTTTACAAGATTTAAAAAATAAAACTAAAAGATATGGATAAGAAAAATTTAGCATTCGATAAAGTCAACTTCATTCTGTTGGCTGTTGGCATGTTAATTGTCATTATTGGATTTATTGTCATGAGTGGATCTGAGTCAACCGAGACTCATTTTGATCCTGCAGTGTTGGATGCAAGAAGAATTAAGGTCGCTCCTGTCATTTGCTTGATTGGTTTTGTCTCTATGATTTATGCTGTTATTCGCAAACCAAAGGATGAGGAAAGCCATAATATTGATAAATCAGAAGATAAGGAAGAAAAGTAATGAGTCTTATACAAACGATTATTATCGCTATCGTAGAAGGATTGACAGAATTTCTTCCTGTATCATCTACTGGTCATATGCTTATTGCTGAGAATCTCCTGGGAGTACAGAACTCCGCTTTTGTCAGGGCATTTACCATTATTATACAGTTTGGTGCTATTATGTCTGTAGTAGTGCTTTACTGGAACCGTTTCTTCTGTCTTGACCATTCACCTGCTCCTGCAGGAAGTAATGCGTGGGAGAGATTGAAACATAAGTGGAATTTCTATTGGATGCTTCTCATCGCTTTTATTCCAACAGCACTTATAGGTCTTGTTGTTAAGAAATCAGGAGCGATAGATTTCCTTCTTGATCCTGCACATGCAATTTGGATCGTGCCGTTAACACTTGTTGCTGGTGGTATTTTTATGTTGTTTTGTGATCAGATTTTCAATAAAGGCAGAGAACAAAATCATGTAACGGAAAAGCGCGCTTTCAGGATTGGCATTATTCAGTGCATCTCTATGATTCCTGGCGTATCTCGTAGTATGTCTACAATAGTAGGCGGCATGTCGCAAAAACTGACTCGAAAGAATGCTGCAGAGTTTTCCTTTTTCCTTGCTGTTCCCACAATGGCAGCTGCCACTGGTCTTGATGTTCTTGAACTTTTTGTCGGTGGAGATGCCGTTGGTACAAGTTGGGCTACGGGACATAATCTATTCCTACTTGCTATAGGAAGTTTTGTTGCCTTTATCGTTGCCTTGTTTGCAATGAAATGGTTCGTATCTTTTCTTACCAAATATGGTTTCCGCCTTTTTGGCTGGTATCGTATTCTTGTTGGTGGGATAATCTTGGCTCTTTTATTTATGGGTCATTCACTTGTCATATTTGGTTAATGGATTTTATCAAGGGAGAGATTTTCGCTGTTGATAAGCCTTATGGAATGTCAAGTTTCGGGGCTCTTGCTCATATCCGTTACTTGCTTTCGCACTATTTGAAGCATAAGGTTAAAATAGGGCATGCTGGTACATTGGATCCTCTTGCTACAGGTGTGTTAATTTTATGTACGGGTGGAGCTACTAAAAAGATAGAGAGTCTGCAATATCATACTAAAGAATATATTGCAGGTTTGCAGTTGGGAGCTACTACTGCCAGTTATGATTGCGAGCATACGGTGAATCATACTTTCCCAACACGACATATTACAAGAGAATTGATTCTTGAAACTTTAAAGCAGTTTGTGGGTGATATAGAACAAGTGCCTCCAACGTATAGTGCTGTAAAGGTAGCAGGTGAGCGTTCTTATGCTTTGCGTAGGGCTGGTGAAGATGTTAAACTGAAACCAAAGAATATACATATAGAAAGTATTGATTTGCTCAGTATCGATTTACAGAAAAAAACATTGATGATTAAAGTGGTGTGTGGAAAAGGAACTTATATTCGTGCTCTGGCAAGAGATTTTGGTAAAGCTTTGGGAAGTGGAGCTTTTCTCACTTCCTTACGCCGCACAAGGGTTGGCGATATCACCATAGATAATTGTGTAAGCTTTGATCATTTTCAGGACTGGCTTCACAACATTAATATAGAAGAAAAATAATAGAAAGGAGATAATTGCAAATATATGAAACTATCACAATTCAAATTTAAGTTACCACAGGAGCTTATTGCTCTTCATCCGCATCAGACGGAGAATACGATTACACGTTCTGATGGCAGTAAAATGACTTTTACTGTTACTCGCCGTGATGAATGTAAGTTGATGGTTCTACATAAAAGATCACAGTCGATAGACATGTTCAAGAAGGATGCTAAGGGCAATCCTATTGAGGGAGAGTTTCTTGACTTTCGTAATGTTCTCGATTATTTTGATGATGGAGATACCTTTGTCTTTAATGATACCAAAGTCTTTCCTGCACGCCTTTATGGTACAAAGGAAAAGACAGATGCCAAGATTGAAGTGTTTTTGCTTCGGGAATTGAATGAAGAGATGCGTCTTTGGGATGTGCTTGTTGAGCCCGCTCGTAAAATCCGTATCGGTAATAAACTGTTTTTTGATGATTCGGGTTCTATGGTAGCAGAAGTTATTGATAACACCACAAGCCGCGGGCGTACGCTTCGTTTTCTTTATGATAGTTCTCATGAAGAATTTAAGCGTAATCTTTATGCTTTGGGTGAAGCTCCTCTGCCGAGATATATTATTGATAATCGTGAAAATCATCATGCTACAGCAGATGATTTAGAACAGTTCCAGTGCGTCTTTGCCAAGAATGAGGGCGCTGTAACAGCTCCGGCTACTGGTCTTCATTTTAGTCGTGAATTGCTGAAAATGATGGAAATTAAAGGTGTTCGAAGTGCCTATATTACTCTTCATTGTGGTTTAGGCAATTTCCATGAGATTGAAGTCGAGGATTTGACTAAACATAAGATGGATTCTGAACAGATGTTTATTGGGCATGAGGCTTGTAAAACGGTAAACAGTAGTAAAATGGCCGGTCATCATATATGCGCTATAGGAACTAGTGTTGTCAAGGCAACTGAGACAGCAGTAGGTACAGACGGATTGTTGAAGGAATATGAAGGATGGACTAATAAGTTTATTTTTCCTCCGTATGATTTTGGACTTGCTGACAGCATGATGTCTAATTTCTATCATCCAGAGTCACCTTTGATGATGGAAACGGCTGCTTTCGGAGGTTATGATCTTGTAATGGAAGCTTATCATAAAGCTGTAGAAGGCAGATATAAGTTTGGCTGTTACGGTGATGCTTTACTTATTTTAAACGATTAATATGCATATAGTATATTTAGGCCTTGGAGCTAATATAGGGAACCGAAAGCGTACAATACATGAAGCCATTGAAAAAATGGAAAATAAAGTGGGGCATGTTTTGCGCCAGTCTTTACTTTATGAAACGAAGCCTTGGGGCTTTGAGTCTCCAAACGATTTCCTCAATGCTTGCATTTGCGTTGAAACTCCTCTTTCCCCTCGACAGCTTTTATTGGCAACTCAGCAGATAGAAAAAGATTTGGGAAGGGTGGAAAAGTCTACTGATCATGGTTATCATGATCGTATAATAGATATAGATATTCTTCTTTATGATCAGGTAAAGGTTGATGAACCTGATCTAAAGATTCCACATCCATTGATGGAAGAGCGTGATTTTGTGATGAAACCTTTGAAGGAAATATTAGATAAATAAAAAAAATCCTAATCGCTAAGCGGTCAGGATTTTTTATTTCTTTGTTTTGCAAGAGATTACTTGCGGAGACCAAGAGCCTTGATAACGGTACGATAACGCTCAATGTCACGATCGTGAAGATAGTTAAGAAGGGCACGACGCTTGCCGACAAGTTTAGTCAGAGAACGGGTTGTAACGAAATCTTTATGATTTTCTTTTACATGTTCTGTCAGATGCTTGATACGATAAGTGAATAATGCAATTTGGCTTTCAGCAGAACCTGTGTTCTTTACATCCTTGCCATACTCTGAGAAAATCTCTTCTTTTTTAGCTTTGTCTAAATACATGATTTTGATTAATAAAATACATTGCAATCACATCCTTTAAGCGTTTTCAGCCTTAATCACAACTTAGAAACGCTTTCAAATGCATCGGACTTTCCGAAAATGCGGTGCAAAGTTACAACTTTTTGTTATATAATACAAGCTTTTCCAATATTTTTTCGTATTTTTGCAATCTGTAATAAAGCATATTAAGGTAAAAGAAATGCAAGACATAAGAAACATTGCAGTAATTGCACACGTCGACCACGGAAAAACAACATTGGTTGACAAGATGATGATCGCTGGTAACCTGTTCCGTGACGGCCAGGATAACAGTGGTGAAGTATTAGACTCCAATGATTTGGAGCGTGAGCGAGGGATAACGATTCTTTCTAAAAACGTTTCTATCAATTGGAAAGGGACTAAAATTAATATTCTCGATACTCCTGGACACTCAGACTTTGGTGGTGAGGTGGAACGTGTGCTCAATATGGCAGATGGTTGTCTGCTACTTGTTGATGCCTTTGAAGGTCCTATGCCTCAGACTCGTTTCGTTCTCCAGAAGGCGTTGAAGCTTGGGTTGAAACCTATAGTTGTTGTTAACAAGGTGGATAAGCCAAACTGCCGTCCTGAAGAGGTCTATGAGATGGTATTTGATCTGATGTGTGATCTTAACGCTACAGAGGATCAGCTTGATTTCCCTGTTGTGTATGGTTCTGCCAAAAATGGCTGGATGGGGCCTGATTTTAATAAACCGACAGATAATATTGATTATCTGTTGGACAAGATCATAGAGATTATTCCGGCGCCAAAGGTTTTGGAAGGTACTCCTCAGATGTTGATAACATCTCTTGATTATTCTAACTATACTGGTCGTATTGCTGTCGGACGTGTTCGCCGTGGCACTTTGAAGGATGGTATGAACATTACCATTTGCCATCGTGACGGAGCTTTTGAAAAGACAAAAATCCGTGAACTCCATACTTTTGAGGGCATGACTCATAAAAAGACAGACGAGGTTAAATCTGGTGATATTTGTGCTGTTATAGGTTTGGAACATTTTGAAATTGGTGATACTATAGCTGATTTTGAGAATCCAGAGGCTCTTCCTCCTATTGCTGTTGATGAGCCTACTATGAGTATGCTCTTTACTATCAATGATTCTCCTTTCTTTGGGCGAGAAGGAAAGTTCTGCACTTCTCGTCAGATTTCCGACCGTCTTAATCATGAACTGGAAAAAAATATAGCTCTGCGTGTTAGCCCTGTAGAGGATTCTACTGATAAATGGATAGTTAGTGGCCGTGGTGTACTTCACCTTTCTGTCCTCATTGAGACGATGCGTCGTGAAGGATATGAACTTCAGGTAGGCCAGCCTCAGGTTATCTATAAGACTATTGATGGTAAGAAATGTGAACCTATAGAAGAGTTGACTATTAATGTACCTCAGGATTATTCCAGCAAAATGGTTGATATGGTAACTCGTCGCAAGGGTGAATTAACGGGTATGGATACAGAGGGTGATCGTGTAAATATTACTTTTGAAATTCCATCCCGTGGTATTATCGGTTTGCGTACAAATGTATTGACTGCTTCTCAAGGTGAAGCTATTATGGCCCATCGCTATAAAGAATATCAGCCATATAAGGGTGAGATTATCCGCCGTACCAACGGTTCTATGATTGCTATGGAGACAGGTGTGGCTTATGCTTACTCTATAGACAAGTTACAAGATCGTGGTAAATTCTTTATCGATGCTGGCGAAGAGGTTTATGCCGGTGAGGTTGTTGGTGAACATGTTCATGATAAGGATTTAATTATCAATGTTACCAAGGCGAAACAGATGACTAATGTCCGTGCATCAGGTTCTGATGATAAAGCGCGTGTTATTCCTAAGACCGTGATGAGCCTTGAGGAATCTCTGGAATATATCAAGGGAGATGAGTATGTGGAGGTAACTCCGAAAAGCATGCGTATGCGCAAGGTTGTTCTTGATCATCTGGAGCGCAAGCGTGTTAGTAAAAGCAGTGAAGAATAATATTTTATTTGATAAAGGAAAAGGATGCACTTTAAATGCATCCTTTTTTATTCTGGATAATTAAGATTTTCTTCATGAATATTCTCGAGAATTTCAGAGAGAAATTTTTGAGCTTCCCATTTGGCCATTGGTAAATCATGAAGAAGATAGTTTCCACAGTCCCTAGGCTTTGCACCGGGGATCTCACCGTTGTATTCTGCAATAAATTTGAAAGTTTTCTTTATTAAGGTTACTATGTCTTTGCTTTCATAATTTCCTTTGATCAACAGATAGTTGCCAGTGAGACATCCCATAGGGCCCCAATAGATGATACGGTCTTTCCATTCTGGATCATTGCGCAGGTATGTTGCTGCCAGATGTTCAATGGTGTGAAGGGCACCGGCATGAAGCACAGGCTCACGGTTTGGTTCTTTCATGCGGATGTCGAAAGTCGTGACTACCTCGTTGCCGACCGTGTCTTTTCGGCTGACGTATATTCCACGGAGCAATTTCTCGTGGTTAATAGTAAAGCTTGGAATTTTATTCATATTTTTTATTTTAATTTTTCATAACTGTTTATTTCACCTAATTTGTACAGGATGATGCAACCTTATAGGATTATAAAGAATTTTATCAGATAGCTTTAAGGAACTTTTTTGTAACGTCAAATGATCCTTCAGCCATCTTGTCCCAAAAGTCGAAATACATCTGGGCCTTGGAATCCTTCAGTGGGACATCACTGATGATACGGAAACTGATGAAAGGTACATCATATACATAGCAAGTTTGTGCAATAGAACAACTTTCCATGTCAACTGCCAAGGCCTCTGGAAAATGATCAAGAATACTTCTTATTTTCTTTTGGGAATCTACAAACCATTCGCCACTTACAATGAGTCCAGGCTTGATATTTTCCTTGGTATCAAGTGAGGCGGCCTTTTTAACCATGTCTTCTGATGATTTAAACCGGGCAGGCATACCTGCGATTTGTCCAAAATCACATTCACTGCCACAATAGGCATCGTGATAAGCACAGACTGTCGACATTACTATATCACCTATATTCAGTGATGGATCTGCACCACCGGCACAGCCGGATGAAATAATCAGGTCCGTTTGATAATGGTTGATCATCTCCACGGTACCAATAGTGGAATTCACTTTGCCGATGCCACACTTCTGGAGAATGACTTGATGTTGTCCGATATGCCCGATAAAGAAGTCCTTGTGATGGAAATGTTCAGTGCAAAGGTCGTTGAAAAGAGCTTTGAGTTGGATCAGTTCCTTATCCATTGCTACGATAATACCGATTTTCATATTTCTTTTTGTCTTGTTTTGTGCAAAGTTACTAAAAAGATGATAGAGAATAGGGGCAAGTTAATAGATTTTTTGTAATTTTGCCACAAATACAAACGTTTATATTTAAATAATGAAAGCATCAAAGAAATATCTGCTGGATATACTGGCAGTCGTCGTTTTTGCCGTTATTTCCTTTGCTTATTTCATGCCGGCTGATATGGATGGTCGTATCCTTTACCGGCATGACTCTTCAGCCGGTGTCGGTGCCGGACAGGAAATTAACAAGTACCGTGAACAAACAGGGAAAGTGACCCGCTGGACAAATTCTATTTTCAGCGGTATGCCTACCTATCAG
>RRZT012162119.1_pt1 | contig 10632 bp, 11 predicted proteins | sample 2165551 | NCBI WGS metagenome assembly RRZT01 (sample SAMN10456910, study PRJNA506462) | wastewater metagenome | biome: wastewater; feature: sludge; material: wastewater sludge; isolation source: wastewater sludge with Escherichia coli K12::gfp cells carrying plasmid... | place: USA: Moscow, Idaho...
AGTGGCGCTGGATGCTCGGCGTCATGGCCGTTCCGTCCGTCCTCTTCGTCCTTCTCCTGTTCACCACGCCCGAGACTCCGCGTTGGCTCATCTCGCATGGACGTGAAGATCAGGGCGTCAAGGTCTCCCGCAAGCTCTGCTCGACCCAGGCTGAGTCCGATCAGCAGCTCGCAGAGATCCGTGGCCAGATCGAAGAGGATCGCAAGCTCGGCAGCAAGAAGGTTAGCCTCTTCGCACCGCGCTACCGCAAGATCGTTATGATGGCCTTCCTCATCGCCGCGTTCAACCAGCTCTCGGGCATTAACGCCATCCTCTACTACGCTCCCAAGGTGTTCACCAGCGCTGGAGCGTCAGAGTCCCTGGCAACCCTGCTGCCCGTGTTCGTGGGTCTCATGAACCTCGTGGCGACCATGACGGCATTGACCGTTATCGACAAGCTTGGCCGTCGCACCCTCATGCTGGTGGGCTCGATCGGCTACCTCATCAGCCTCGGCTTCATCGCCGCGGTCATGTTCTACTACGAAGTCGGCAAGGGTGGCGCGTTCGACAGCACCTCGGTGACCCTCGTGTTCATCGGCCTGCTGGTGTTCATCGCAGCCCACGCCTTCGGCCAGGGCTCCGTGATCTGGGTGTTCATCTCCGAGATCTTCCCGCAGGAAGTGCGCGCCTCCGGTCAGTCGTTCGGCTCCATGACCCACTGGGTCTTCGCCGCGATCACCACCTACGCCTTCCCGCCGATCATCTCGGCACTCGGTGGCGGCGTGGCCTTCCTCGTCTTCTTCGTGTTCATGGTTGGCCAGCTCTTCTGGGTCCTGCGTGTCATGCCTGAGACGAAGGGCGTCCCGCTGGAGAAGATGGCAGCCAAGCTCGGACTCGACAAGGCCTGAGTTTTCGCCACTGATTCCACGACACAGTCCCCTCGAGGGATGCAGTAGATAAGCTGGTGTTGTAGGTGCCAATTCTCGCTCTTACAACACCAGCTTTCTATCAAGTGAACAATTCTCAACTTTTCTTACCGCTTAAGCGGTTAAGCTAAGCACTGAAGCTGAAGAACTCACATTGAGTTCGCACCTGAACAATCAAAGGAGACGCACGTGGCAACGACGCCCACAGCCCCAGTTCTCTGCCTTGGCGAGGCACTTATCGATGTTGTCATTCGCGGCGAAGAGTCCGCCGAGCACGTGGGTGGCAGCCCCCTCAACGTGGCCTGCGTTCTTACGGCCATGGATCACCCGGCGCTCATCGGCGCTTGGTGGGGCAAGGACGCCCGTGGAGCAGCCATCGAGGAGTACGCCACCACCCGCAACGTCGGCATCGTGGCCGGTTCCGATGGTGCCGAGCGCACCACCGTTGCCAATGCTTACCTTGACGAGCAGGGCCGCGCTACTTACGAGTTCGACCTTCTCTGGGAGGTCCCCTCGCTGCCCGCCCCGAACGAGCTGACCCACCTGCACACCGGTTCCATTGCGGCAACGCTGGAGCCCGGCGGCACCGATGTGCTTCGCGCAGCCAAGAACATGGCCGTTGCGGGCACCGTGTCCTACGATCCGAACGTCCGCCCGTCGATCATGGAGTCCCCGGCCAAGGTCATCAACCGGATTGAGGGGCTCATCTCCTTGTCCGACGTGGTTAAGGCATCCGATGAGGATATCGCCTGGCTCTACGGCGAAGAGACCCCCGTTGAGGAAGTCATGCGCCGCTGGAGCTCGATGGGCCCCGGCCTCGTCGTCGTAACCCGCGGACCGTGGGGAGCATACGCCAAGCTCGCCAACGAGCGCGACATGCTCGTCATCGACCCCCTCAACGTGGAGGTTGGCGACACCGTTGGTGCTGGCGACTCCTTCATGGGTGGCCTGCTCTCCGGCCTTCTCGATGCTGGCCTCATCGGCTCGGCCGAGGCCAAGACACGTCTGCGCGACGCCCGCTGGAACGATGTCACCCCGGCACTGCACCGTGCCACCATCACCTCCGGCCTCACCGTGAGCCACAACGGCGCCTACGCTCCGTCCCGTGACGAAGTTGAGGCAGTCCTCAAGGCTCAGCCGCTGCTTCGGTAAGGCCGAGATATTGTAGGGCGCTGTCAAAGCGTTCCTTCTCAGGGGGCTGTATCAGCTGGTCAAAGAACCAACTGATACAGCCCCCTGTCAGTTGGTGGACCCAGGTGAAAGTAGGCGCAACGAGTCATCTCCCGGACGCTTCTCGGATGCTTGCCCAAAAGTCCCGACTTTTCCGTAAACTTGGTGACGTCGAAGCCGCAGCTGTGTCTTTGACCCACCACGATAGGACAGACACGATGAAGATGAAGAAGATCTCCACCTTGCTCATGGTGCCCGCACTCGCGGTTTCCCTAGTAGCCTGCGGCGGTAGTTCCAAGCCCTCCAAGGCCGATGTTGAGGCCGGAATCAGCAAGCTCTTTACATTGGGTGGCGGTGGCGAACTCTCTGCCGAGGATCAGGAGCAGACGGACAAGCTCGCCACGTGCATCGCTGACAAGACCCACGAAACCATGTCCGCCGAGGGCCTCCAACTCATCGCGGATGCGGACTTTGAGAACCAGGCCGAAGACGCCATGACCGAAGATGACCAGACGGCATTGCAGGAAGCAATGATGAGCTGTCTGCAAGAAGCTTTCCCGGAAATCGGCGCAGAGGATAGCTCCGAATAAAGGGCTTCAAAAGTCCCAGCTATTCCCGGGGCAAAAGGTTTAGGCTTATGTCACTTCCTTGTGCCGACAGGCATGCTTGACGGAACCTACAACAAACAAAGGAATACTCCATGCACAACGTCACCCTGAACAATGGTGTCCATATGCCCATTCTGGGCTTCGGCGTATTCAGAATCCCGAATGATGAAGCCGAAGCTGCCGTCCTTTCGGCCTTGGAGGCGGGTTACCGCTCAATTGACACGGCTTCCATTTATTACAACGAGGAGGGAGTGGGCCGAGCACTGGCCAAGGCCGGAATTCCCCGTGAGGAACTGTTCATCACCACCAAGCTGTGGGTTCAGCCAAATGCCGAGAACACTCGGCAAGCGTTTGACGCTTCTCTGGAGCGCCTCGGGTTGGACTACGTGGATCTTTACCTCATCCATCAGCCTTTTGGCGATCTCTTTGGGCAGTGGCGCGAGATGGAGAAGCTTTATGGTGAGGGGCTGACCAAGGCCATTGGTGTCTCCAACTTCTACTCTGGGCGCCTCGTGGATTTCATCATGCACACGGATGTCACGCCAGCCGTCAACCAGGTCGAAGCACACCCATTCTTCCAGCGCGTGAAGAATCAGAAGGTCATGTCCAACCGCGGCGTCCAGATGGAATCCTGGGGGCCGCTCGCCCAGGGCAAGCAGGGAATCTTCGAGCATCCCACCCTCGTAGCTATTGCCGATGCGCACAACAAGACCGTGGCCCAGGTTGTGCTTCGTTGGCTCATCCAGCGCGATGTTGTGGTGATCCCGAAGACGGTCAATCCGGCACGCATGGTTGAGAACATTGACGTCTTTGACTTCGAGCTGACCGAAGGCCAGATGAAGGCCATCGCCACGCTCGACAAGGGCAGGTCCGAATCGGTTGACCACTATTCTGTGGAAGCCGCCGAACGTTTGAGCAAGCCTAACGAGCACTGCTCTGGACTTCTGTAATTTCATCTGATTCTCGGTCCGCTGTGGCCAGCGAGACTCTTCTTGTACATGGGTGTTACGCAACGTAGCACCCATGTACTGCGTTCGGGAGTCATTTGCCTGGAATAAGTTGATGGAGTAGATTGTTGCTACTGGTACCCCCTATGGGTATAAATATCTCTGAAAGGACCACCCATGGCAACAACCACCTACAACGTCACCGGCATGACCTGCGGACACTGCGAGAACCACGTACGCGAGGAGATCGAGAAGATCGCCGGTGTCACCGGCATTGAGGTGAGCCACGCAAGCGGCAAGCTCGTCATCACCTCGGATGCCGAGTTGAACAACGACGTCGTCGTCGCAGCAGTTGACGAGGCCGGCTACGAGGCAGTTCGCGCCTGATGAACGCAGCAAGCCGTTTGGCGCTCTACGGCGTGGGACTGGTCGCGATCTTCGTGGCCTCCTACGCCGTGGCTGGTGCTGTTATCCCCGAGAGTGTCGTGGAGAACTGGAAGGAACAATCCGTCACCCATGACGGCCCCGGCCACGAAACGCCCGCGCCACCATCCGAGACTCCCACTCCCGACACCCACAACCACTGATCTCAACTACACGAAGGACGTGAATGATGGCGGTCACCCCGACCCCAGTCGCCCAAACGACCATCGAACTCGACGTCACCGGCATGACGTGTGCCTCGTGCGCCGCGCGCATCGAGAAGCGCCTCAACAGGCTCGACGGCGTGGAGGCCACGGTAAATTACGCCACGGAGAAGGCAACGGTCCACGCCCCCGAAGGGTATGACCCACTCGACCTCATCACCACCGTAGAGAAGGCCGGCTACGGAGCTACCCTGCCCGCGCCAAAGAACGCACCGAGCCAGGGTACGCCGTCCGATTCTGGCGACGACCCTGAGCTGACAACGTTGCGCCACCGATTCTTCGGTTCCGCCGTCCTATCCATTCCCGTCATCATCATGGCGATGGTGCCTGCCTTCCAGTTCACCTACTGGCAGTGGGCTTCCCTCACTCTCGCAGCGCCCGTCATCGTGTGGGCGGGCTGGCCGTTCCACCGCGCCGCCTGGGTCAACCTCAAGCACGGTGCCGCCACGATGGACACGCTCATTTCCATCGGCACCATCGCTGCCTTCACATGGTCGCTCTACGCCCTGTTCTTTGGCACCGCTGGCGTTCCCGGTATGACCCATCCCTTCGAACTCACGGTGGCGCCCTCCGATGGTGCCGCTAACATCTACCTCGAAGTTGCTGCGGGCGTCATCACCTTTGTACTCGGCGGCCGCTATTTCGAGAAGAAGTCCAAGCGCCAGGCCGGAGCCGCACTGCGAGCCCTCATGGAACTGGGCGCCAAGGACGTAGCCGTTCTACGAGGCGATGCCGAAGTACGCATTCCCATTGAAGACCTGCGCGTAGGCGACCAGTTCGTGGTGCGCCCGGGAGAGAAGATTGCCACCGACGGCGTCGTCATCTCCGGTACATCGGCGGTGGACGCCTCGATGCTCACCGGCGAATCCGTGCCCGTCGAAGTACGCGAGGGCGATTCCGTCACCGGTGCCACCGTAAATGCCGGAGGACGCCTCGTGGTCCGGGCCAGCCGTATCGGACCTGATACCCAGCTGGCCCAGATGGCGAAGATGGTTGAGGACGCACAATCTGGCAAGGCCGATGTGCAGCGCCTCGCGGACAAGATCTCCGGAGTGTTCGTTCCCATCGTCATCGCCATTGCGGTAGCAACCCTCGGCGCATGGCTGGGCGCAGGATTCCCACTGACCGCAGCCTTCACGGCCGCCGTCGCCGTGCTTATCATCGCCTGCCCGTGCGCACTTGGACTCGCCACCCCCACAGCACTGCTCGTGGGCACCGGACGCGGCGCCCAGATGGGCATCCTCATCAAGGGACCAGAGGTTCTGGAATCCACCCGCCGTGTGGACACGATCGTACTGGACAAGACAGGCACCGTCACCACGGGAAAAATGACCGTCACGGACATCGCGGCCGCCCCCGGCATTGACCGTGATGAGCTTCTGGTCATCGCCGGATCCTTGGAGAATGCCTCCGAACATCCCATCGCCCAGGCCGTGGCCACGGCTGCCAAAGCGAGCGCTGGGAGTAACGGGAACAACGGCGCACTCAAAACCGTCGAGAACTTCGTCAATGTCGAGGGACACGGCGTGCGCGGAAGAATCGACGGACGCGACGTCGTCGTCGGTAAGGAAAGCCTCCTGGAGAGCTGGAACGCCGAACTTTCCCACGAACTCGCCAAAGCCAAGGACGAGCTGCAACGCCAGGGCAAGACGGTCATGGTGGTCGGTTGGGATGATGCGGCTCGCGGGCTCATCGCAGTGGCCGATACCGTCAAGGAGACCTCCGGGCAAGCCATCGCGCAGCTGCGCGAACTCGGCCTGACACCCGTGCTTCTCACCGGGGACAACGAGACCGTGGCCCGTCAAATTGCCGCCGAGGTAAATATCGACGAGGTCATCGCCCAGGTGCTGCCGGATGAGAAGGCGCGCGTCATCGCCGACCTACAAAAGCAGGGCAAGGTTGTGGCGATGGTGGGCGACGGCGTCAACGACGCCGCGGCTCTTGCTCAGGCGGACCTCGGACTCGCTATGGGCACCGGAACCGACGTGGCCATTGAAGCCGCAGACATTACACTGGTGCGCGGGGACTTGCGCGGCGCTACCGATGCCATCCGCCTCTCGCGCCGCACTCTTTCCACCATCAAGGGCAACCTGTTCTGGGCCTTCGCCTACAACACCGCGGCGATCCCGCTCGCGGCACTCGGTCTGCTCAACCCAATGCTGGCGGGGGCGGCAATGGCGTTCTCGTCCGTATTCGTGGTCAGCAACAGCCTGCGCCTGCGCGGCTTCAAGAGCATCATCAAGGAGTAACACATGAGTGAATGTGGATGCGGCCACGAAAGCCATTACGGTTACATGGCCGATAAGGACAAGTACCTCGCCCGCCTCAAGCGCATTGAGGGGCAGGCCCGCGGCATCCATCGTATGGTCGAAGAGGATAAATACTGTATCGATATCCTCACGCAGATCAGCGCGATGAAGAGCGCACTAGAAAATGTGGCGCTCGGTCTCATGGATGACCACCTCAAGCACTGCGTGCTGGACGCTGCTCGAGAGGGCGGCGAAGAGGGCGAGGCAAAGATTGCCGAAGCATCGGCGGCGATCCAGCGGCTCGTAAAGTCCTAGGGTTTTGGATCTTTTCACCGAGAACTGCACTTAGCGCTCGATGTCGCCCGTAGAAGGGTCACTTTCGCACGCTAACGGCTGATCTCGATGATGGGCGAGCAACGGCAGTACCGCGGTCGGAATGATCAGAATTTCTCTCCTGCCGCTTGTTCAAGCTCAAGACGCTGGGTTCTCCGAGTGTTGCCATCGCAAGCAGTGACGTACTCAATCTCCCGCTTCAAGCCCGCGGGCTCGGAGGGCATCGGAAGTGGTGAGGGCGAAGCCCACAGCGCTAACGATGGTGGGGATGAGGTAACGAAGCGAAAAAGCGCTCAGCCCGCGGGCACGCGCCGATTCGCGCACCTGCCCGAGCAACCCGATGAGATGGGGAATCGAGCGCCACATGAGGACGAAGGCTAGCGCCACACGCTCCGGATCCACCCCCAGAAAACGTAATGGCCTGACGGCCCCGGCGATGGCATCCATGATGTCGTTGATCGGGGTCGTCATTGTTACCAACCGTGCAAGATAAATAGCCGCAAGAAGGTTGATGAGGTAGAGCACGCCGCGCAGTAGGTCGCCCATAAGCCAGTGATAGGCGGCGAGCATGAGCATCATCATCCAGAACTGCCATCCAATCACGAGGGATCGGCGAGCCGGAATCCGCGCGCCCACAACGAGTAGCGCCGCGGCAAGTATCAGGGCGGTGAGGCTCACCCACAGTTGCCCCACGAGGAAGGGCACCACCCCGCCCACGAACATAAGCAGGTATTTCACCCACACGGGCCAAGCGTGAATCGGGCTACGCGCGGCCACGTACTGGCCAAAGAATCTACCGTGGTTCACGCCCTCGCCTCCACGGCTCTACCGCGCCCGCGCACCCAATCTTCGTTCATGATCACGCGGCCATCTCGCGTGAGTACTGGGCAATGACGGTGTTCGGGGCGCCGTCGGCAATAATTCGCCCACGATCGATCCAGATGACGCGTTCCATCTCCCCCGCCAACTCCAAGTCATGCGTAGAGACGATGAGTTGCTGTGGCAGCGCGGCCAGGGCACGCCGCAACGTATGGCGATTGCGCAGGTCGAGCAGTGTGGTGGGCTCATCGGCCACGATCACCCCGGGTTCCACAGCGAGCACTGTGGTGAGCGAGACAAGCTGTCTCTCTCCACCCGAAAGATCGTAGATCGACTGTTCGGCAACGGCGCCCAGGCCGCGAACCTCCAAAAGTTCGCGGGCACGGGTACGCCGAGCAGCACGGTTTTTGATAGTGGAGCGCAGCGAGAGCTGGACATCGTCAAGCGGGGTGGACATGACGAGCTGAGCCAAAGGATCGGTAAAGACGTATCCCACGTGCTTTCGCACCCGCGTGAGCTCGGCCACGGTGGACATACCGTCAACGATCACCTCGCCAGAACTCGGCACAACGAGGCCATTAAAAAGCTTGAGGAGCGTCGACTTTCCCGAGCCGTTAGCGCCGATCACGGCAATACGCGATTCCCCCAAACTCGCGTCAATCGAATGCAGCAACGTCTTGCGTGCCCCACGCTCGGGCGAGGCGAGATCGTCAACTTCTACAGTGACATCACGCAGCTCGATCATTACTAGCGGCGCCCTAGAATCCTGGGGAATGCGCGAACAACCGCAAGTGCGGTGACGCCCGCGAGAACCGCCTTAATGAGGTCGAGCCCCAGGAATCCGAGGGTGATTCCAAGAGCCCCGGTGAAGTCCATACCTGCGTTGATCATGAGGCCGGCAACACCCGCCGCGTGCAGCACGAGCAGCCCAGCGACAGCCGCGAGCGTCAGGCCGGCGAGCGCGAGTGCCCCCTTGGAGACTCGGCGCAGAACCAATGTCGCCAGCGGCCCGGCGACGAGCGTGGACAGAATGTAGCCCACAAGATAGCCGCCCGTGGGACCCTGCAGCACCGCCACACCACTGGATCCACCAACGAACACTGGAAGCCCAAACGTACCTGCTGCCACATACAGCAAGGCCGCTAGGAATCCCTGTCGCGCGCCCAGTACCAGCGGGTTGAGCAGCACGATGATAATGGTGATGGTGAAGGGCACCGGTCCAATAGTAAATCCGGGAATCAACGCGAACGCCGCGATGAGGGCGGCAAACACCGCGATGAGCGCGATGTTGACACCCTTGGATGAACCAGCGGCACCTGCCACTGCGGGAGCCTTGCGGAGAGAACTCGACTGGGACATTCCACCAACCTAACTTACGTGCCAGTAACTTACGTCAGTGTAGCTTATAGACTCGAGCAAAACAGAGACCTGCCACACCAACTACCCCCACCCCAGCTCATGGAGTCGATCTTCTTCGATGCCGTAGTAGTGCGCGATCTCGTGGACAAGTGTCACGTGGATCTCGTCCGCTAGTTGCTCCCGGTCCTCGCAGAAGTCCACAAGATTCTCGCGATACAGAATAATGCGATCCGGTTGATCCCCGAAACCGTAGTCTCCGCGATCCACGAGGGCCACCCCCTCGTACACTCCGAGCAGGTCACTTCCGTCCTCCGGACGATCTTCAATGAGAAAGACAACGTTATCCAGGTGGGCAAACATCTCTTCAGGCAGCGCGTCCAGTTCGTCGGCCACCATCTCTTCGAACTCTTCCGGGGACACCTCAAGCATGGTCCAAGCCTATCCGCTCCTACGGCCTCGTATCATCGAGCGCGGCGCGACTCGAGCCTTCACCCGCGCAGTTCCACTGACATTCGCCCGCATGTCCGTCACAACGTTCGTCAATCCGGCGAGAAGTGCAGCGCGTGTCTCGTCCTCCTCGCCTGGCTCATCGCTCCCTACAGTCCCGTCCGCACCGCGACTCTCCGCTCCCGAAACAGCGGCACCGTAGCGCTCTGCGTTTGCTTTCTCTAGGATCAAAGCCGCACCTGCGACGGCCTCGCGGCTCGCAACCAGCCCGGATTCCACAAGTCGTTCACGCATCGCCTCCGCCGTCTGAGCCCGCAACCCGCTCGTATCCAGGCCTAGGTCGACGGCGACGTCCACCACTTCCTGCCACGCCGCACTCGCCGGGTTGTCACCCGAGAGAATCACTGCTTCCCGGCGCCGCGAACGACACATTCGCACGCCCGCGGGCCCTCCCATAATCGCAAGAAGCAGTACGATCAGGCCCATCCAGCGCCATACTCCACTCCCACTCCCACTACCATCGGCATCTCCCACCGACGTATCCGGGACCGTTTCCCCAGTTGTGGGATCCACCGTGACCGTTGGCGGACGCGGGGTGGGCACCGCCGTCGTCGCCGATGGTTCTGGCGCCGGGTCCGGATCGGACTCGACGCCAGCAACAGCCCCTCCGCCCACTCCACCGGGGGTCGGTTCGAACGCTACCCATCCCAGATCCTCGATGAAGATCTCCGGCCAGGCGTGCAGTTGTCTACTACGCACTTCTATTTCTCGGTCTTCGCCTCCCGAGGAGGCATATCCAAGCGCGACCCGCGATGGGATGCCCAGGCTGCGGGCCATCACCGCAAACGTCGAAGCGAAATGAACGCAGTAGCCCCGCTTGGTTTGCAACAACGCGTTCATCACCTCGAACGGGTTACCGGAGTCCATGCCGGGCTCGTAGGGAGCAGATTCGTCATATACAAACTCGCCGCTGGTGAAGTACTGCTCCAGTGCCAAGGCCGCAAAGAAAGGATCGTCCTCACCCGCGGTAAGTTCCTCGGCAGTAAGCACAACTGACTCCGGAAGATTATCCGGTAATCGGAGATAGGGCTGAAGCTCCTCGGGTGCGTCAGCAACATCGGCGTACCAGTGGGTTGGTTCTGCTGGGA
>RRZT010317568.1_pt1 | contig 10630 bp, 6 predicted proteins | sample 2165551 | NCBI WGS metagenome assembly RRZT01 (sample SAMN10456910, study PRJNA506462) | wastewater metagenome | biome: wastewater; feature: sludge; material: wastewater sludge; isolation source: wastewater sludge with Escherichia coli K12::gfp cells carrying plasmid... | place: USA: Moscow, Idaho ...
AGCAAGGCCATAGAGGTATCTTCCCTCAAAGCAGGAGAAGAAGCAAAATTCACCACCCCCGTCTACCTGCCCGAAAGCGACGGCACATTGGCACAAGGCAAGGACGCAAGCCTGAAATTGCAGGAGTACGAAGTGACCATCCACACGGAAGAGGGCTTTGATGAAGAGACGACTGCTCCGGACAGCCCTAAAGTGGCAAGAAGCTACACCGCCACATTGCCGAATCTGGCCTCGCTCTTCCGCAACACGCATGTCAAGGTAAAGGTGAATTTCAAGAACCTTTCCGAGGCGGAACTGGAGTTGGAAGTGGACGTGGAACCTTATTGGGAAGTAGTACTCGACCCCGTATTCGGGCTGGACGAGAAAGGCGACCCGAAGAAACGCTAAACACCGAAGGAGCCTCCCTCGCCTGGAAAAACACCGGAAGGCTTCATTCTTAAAACATACATACAAAAAAACAGCAACGGATATGAAACGCAACTTTTTGACCTACATACTTTTGTGCATATTGCTCCTCGGCAGTGCCGCCTGCCAGGACGACCCGCTCTACAACGGCGGCGAGACAGGCGAAGGCGAAAGCCTCGTCAGCGCAACCGTGAAGTTCAAGCCCCTTACTCCTGCATTGAATGGAAATACGCGTACGGCAGGGAATGTGATAAAGAATATCGAGGACTTGTGCGTGTTGCTGTATAATGAAAAGGGAGAGTTGCTGAAGTCATATCCGCTTCACGAAGGAACAGGCGAAGGGCAATATCAATTGTAGGAAGATAAAGACAGACCGGATAATAATCCTGACTCGAATCTTCTTCCCGCCGAAGCACAGACGCCCCATGCCGACTTCAAACTGAAAATCCCCTACGGACGCTATCGGATTTATGCGGTGGCCAATATGGAAGACTTGCTTACGAATGATGACTATTCCGAAGCCATAAAAACCGCAGACGGCCTGAAAAGCATTTCCCTCCAATGGGATAAGGATGAAGTAGCCAACAACAACCAGATGTTCGGCTATTTCACCGTTACCGGAAGCGTGCAGAACGATGAAGTGGCAGTCATAAACCGGGCATCCGTCAAATTGCACGCCTGGATACGCCGTGCCGCTTCCAAAGTGACTATTGCATACGACGGTTCCGACCTTCACGAGAATGTGTTTATATACCTCAAGTCGGTTACCATCAAGGACATACCTACGGAATGCTATCTGGGCAAGAGAAGCACCATCAACACGGACCCCAAGGATGACATTGAAGATTATGGAGGCCTTATGGCAGATGGCGAAAGCATTACGTATGCCGAAGGAACAAACTACGATGAACATTGGCCGGCACGTATCACGAAAGGCCAATCGTATTATTACTACATCGACAATGCCCAAAAAGGAGTCTCTGTAGCGAAAGCGGAATATGACAGCAAGAAAGCGGAGTATGCCAAACTGGCCCATGGAGAAACCAACGAGGCACTCTTCTTCTATGAAAACATGCAGGGAGAAGGAAAAGACAAACGACAGGACGCAAATGATGATAAAGAACTGGATGCACCGGGACTGAACAACAAGCCCGGAGATAAATACTATAAAGACCAAAAGCCCTATGGCACATACATCGAAGTAAAAGCCTACTATGTTTCCAATGTTGACGGCCGAGTGGGCAATGGTGATATCATTTACCGCTTCATGCTGGGCAAGGACGTCTATAAAGACTACAACGCCGAGCGTAACCACCACTACAAACTGACACTGAAATTCAACAAATACGCCAACGACGTGGACTGGCACATCGAATACGAAGAACCTGAGCCCGGTATCGAAGTGCCCAACCCCTATTATATATCCTATTTGTATAATCACTCAATGATGCTCCCACTTAAAATCAGAACGGGGGGACAAAAAATAAAACAGATAGAAGCACGAATCTTAGATAACAGATGGGGTCCAAATGAACCTGCATCGGACTTTGTCTATTGGAAGAAAATGGATTTAGCATACCAAAATCAGTGGAATGGTTTTTTATCCCTTCGACAAACAAAAGATTTGAATGTAACAACAAGTTCTAACGAGACCTATTATAAAGAAAACAAAAGAGGAGAGCGTGAGTACATACCTAATGGCGAGACGTTGCCTATACCAGGTGAGAGCAAAGAGTATGAGACATTTGACAATCAAGGCAATAGTGATGGGAAATGTATTGTAAGGAATGAGGGCGACAGTGTGTTTCATGTCCAATTACCCATGTACACCCGTGCCAAACAATTAATTAAAACAACCGGTTATACCGGAAATAATCCATACGTGGCCTATCAACGCAGATCAGAGGTAAAAATAGTGGTAACATTTACGAATGGTAGCAAAATATCAACGGATGGTACGGATTTCAGTGGGAATCCGCTATTAAATGAAGACAATAAGAATAATCAAAATCCTATCATTTATCAAGTGCGGCGTATAGTCAATCCTAAGGGAGTTTGGCGTAGCCATGACAACGACAAAGACTTTCACGTACAGCTGAAACGTCTTCCTAAAGAAAATGCAGAGAGATTTGAGACATTTACTTCAGAAGGTCCTTGGAAAGCGTATGTATATTGTGGAACAGACAATTTTATCAAATTAAGTGACGAAACAAGAGCTTCCACCGATACCATCGGAGGAGAGACTGGTTCTACGATAGATTTTCGTATCAAATTTAATGGAACCTGCAGCCCGCAGGAAAACCGTTATGCCATTATCCGGGTAGAATATCACAATTATACTTGTTATCATCTGATTTTCGTCAGACAAGGAGATGCTCCGGATGACTTATTCGATGGAACAGGAACCAAGTGGCATGCCCATAATCTACGGACAAGTTCGAAGGAAACAGATTCTCCTTTGGAAGAAGGCTCGTTGTTCAAATTCCTGAACTTAGCCCAACCGATTGATGCAATGTGCAATAAAAATTCAGAAACTCCTTGGATCGAGATAACACCGGATAAATTTAAGAATAATGCAGATAAGTTACTGATTGCCACCGATAACACGGAAAATAAACAGGAAATCACATGGAGCGCTATAACACCTCCTGACTTTAATCCTTGGGGAGATACTCCACCAGAACCCGCGTTTGACAATCTGGAAATTCACAATGCCCGCATAGCTTCTTTTGAAGATTTTTTAAATCTATACCAAGGAGAAGATATAGCGGAAGGATATGGAGTGCTATATGGGGATGAATCTCAAGAAACTTTGAATCATATAACAGAGGTCTATGGGTACGATTATGAAAATACCCGGCGTGGAATGCGGGGGTGCTTTGTCTACAATAAAAAAAATGGAAAGAACCTGTTTTTCCCCATTGGAGCTTCCGGATATGGTCATAGAAAACAAGATGACACGAAGGGGGGGAATAGCAACTCTAAAGGACCTGGAATACTAAGATATGCTAGTTATCAAAATGCATTCTTACCGGATGCTACCGCAAATAACACGCCTCTCTTTTATGATATATATATGAGGCCGGGAGCAGTTTATTGGCTTAACAAATATTCGAGAAATAAAGGTCATAGTATGGGACTCGATTTTGAATATGTAATAGGGTGGGATTTCAACTACTTTACCTTTGACTTTTTCCCGTATGGGGTGAGTGCTGCAAACACTGGTAAGGATGCTTGCTTCATCCGCTGTGTAGAAAAATAATCAGCGGACATTCAAGGGCTTGTTTAAATTTTGCTTAAAGAAGTTTTCACTCAGTTTCTTTTGAAAATGCCGGACAAAATTTAAACAGGCTCTTAAACTAACAGAGAGAGAAATGAATGACAGACTTTCAATTTTTCTGATATGCCTCATGCTTACCGCCATCAGTGGCAGCATGAACGCACAACAAAATCAGACACAAGACCTGCCCCTGCCTGCCATCCCCGCAACCCTGCGCACTCCCCACGAACGCGCCTCCTACCTCTTGGCACACTTCTGGGACAGCATGTCCTTCGCCGACACCCTGCGCAGCCGCAATCCCGGCTTCATGGAGCAAAACCTCGTCAACTACCTCTCCCTCTTCCCCCATGCACCTGCCGAAGCCCGCACCGAAGCCGTGCACCTGCTAATGCAGCGCGCCGAAGCCGACAAACCCGCCTACCTGCTACTGGCCGAACTGGCCGAGAAGTACCTCTATACCATCGGTTCGCCCATGCAGAGCGAGGAGCACTTCATCCCCTTTCTGGAAGCCATCGCCCACACCCCCCTGCTGAATGATACCGAAAAGTCCCGCCCCCGCTTCCTCCTCTCTGCCGCCCTGAAGAACCGCCCCGGCACCATAGCCACCGACTTCGCCTACTTCACCCCGGAAGGAGACCACCGGACGCTGCACACCACCCCCTCTGCCCACTGCCTGCTCCTGATGTTCTACAACCCCGATTGCACCCACTGCCGCCAGACCATCGCCCTGCTGCACGACGACCGTCTCTTCAAGCAGATGCTGCACGACGGACTGCTCACCGTGCTAGCCATCAACACCGAAAACACCCCCGAAACAGCCCCGCGTCCCGAAGCCGCCCCCCGTGCCGGAAACAGACTGCCCACAGACTGGATGGCCGGAACCGCCTCTCACACCCTCACCGACAACGAACTGTACATACTCCCCTCCATGCCCACCCTCTACCTGCTGGACAAAGAAAAACACGTCCTCCTAAAAGAAGCACTGCCGGAGCAGGTCCTCTCACACCTTGCGAAAGAAAGCCGAAATCAGTCCCTACACGGAGAATGATTTCAAACCCTCACAGCCTTCACCTTATCACACTTTCGCCCTATCTATCGGCTTTTCCGGTGAAACTTCTTTTCTTCTATGATAAAGAGAAACGGCATCAGCAACCGACAAACCGTCGACACGTGATTCTGAAACACCCTTCTTCGCATCGGACAAGTTGCCGCCTTCAGCACATCGGAGCGCTTTTATCCAAGTGAACGACCAGGGTAGTTCAGGCAGCCGACCCCAGTTATTCGATTGAACGACACCGGTAGTTCACTCGAACGACCAGGGTAGTTCACTTACAAACAGTCGACAGTTCCGAAGAATGCAGGGAAATGTACGCCACCATCTGCCGCCCTACTTCAGAATAGCATAACGATGAACTCTACTCGAAATCACCCCCAAAAAGGCAATAAACTGGAAGGGCTGATGGAAGGAAGAGAAGAAGGGAGAGAAGAAGGTATACGAGCCAGTCGTTTCGAGATAGCCCGCAATCTCAAAACAATGGGAGTAGCTACGGAAATGATTATCCAAGCAACCAAACTGACAACAGAAGAATTTGAACATTTATAGAGAAAAGTCAGAAAAAAATAGTTAAAAATTGGAATCCATTGTCGTTTGTCTTATTTTTGTATGCCGAAATTCTTAATAAATTTACGCTATGAAAAAGAGATACTGGAACATGTTTTTTATCAGCATATTGGCGATATGTACCATTACAAGTTGCGGCAACCCTACTAACCCAAAAGCAGGCGTAAAACAGATGCAATGCCGGACAAACCGGAAGATGCAGTGTACGTGAACGTACAAGTGCAACTGTCCACAACTGATAAAAACACAACAAATGAAAACAATAAAACCGACAACAACAGCACCGGCAATGCCATAACGGGAGAAGAGCACGAAAATCGGGTGAACAACATCCTGCTTGTACTGGCAGATAAAGACAACAAATTCATTGCCTGCGGCGAACAAGTATCACTGACAAACCTCAACAAAGCAAAAGGCACCGTCAGTACCGTCCAGAAAATCGACAAAGCCGCATTGGCTGCCTACTACAAGGCCGACGGGATACTCGATGAAGGAAAAGACAGAATCCACCTCTACGTCTTCTGCAACCCTACAAACGAACTGCAAAACCTCTTTAAAGAGCACTTCATGCTGAAAGAATGGATACACAAAACCGAGAATATAACTGAAGATGCCAACGGCAATGTAATAAGAGGAGAAAGCGTATGGGGAGGAAAAGACCATCAGCATGGATTCCTTATGTCCACCGCAACCCGAACGTGCATTGAAAAGAGAATTCCTAAAAACATAGAATCCTGGAAAAGCCATTTCCAAGAGAGCACACCCTTCCACTTCTCCGGAACAAACCATAAAGGCACCGGAAAAAAAGAGGTGAACAATGAAGGCACCATCCTGGTGGAACGTGCCGTGGCGCGCTTCGACTCCAAGGATGGAAGTAAAAACAAAGACCAAACCTACGTAGTGGGGAATGACGAAGGAAACGCCACCCTAAAAGTGAAACTGACCAAAATGGCTTTGGTAAACATGAGCCGCGACTTCTACTACTTGCGACGCGTGTCGGACAACGGTGCCAATGCCAACGCACAGATATGCGGAGCAGAACATAGCCACGGCCCGAAAACCAACTATGTGGTAAATACGGATGCCGCAATAAAAAGCGGAACCGCCAAAAACATCGATAAAAGTTATCCCTTCAAGGATTTCTTCAACTTCTGCCTCGGCAACTATGAAGGGGGAAACTGGGACATTGACGCCACCGCACGCAGCCAATGGTACACCTCGCAAATTTCAAAGGTTGTCAAGAATAAAGGGAAAGGGTACCACACATGGCGGTATGTAACCGAAAACACCATTCCCGGCATAGAACTGCAACAGAACGGAATCAGCACCGGCATCGTATTCAAGGGGCAAATCATGGCGACCGACAAGGCATCCCGGAAACTGAAAGATGCCATTGCAAATGCCAAGGGAAATCCGGCTAAAGACCCCATCCTTTATTCCTATGCCAATACACTCTACGTGACATGGGAGGAAGTGCGCGAAAAAGCTTTCTTGACAGAGGAGAACAGCAGGTTCTATAAAGCCGTATTCGGAAATGAGAAGAAGAAGAAGAATATCACCATAAAAAGCAATGGGCAAACAGCCGTCTATAGCACAGACAAAACAAGCCCGGACTATCTGTGGCAAAAGTGGCATGAACAGAACATTGGCAACGAAGCATTCCAGGCCAATTTCAGGAAAGCCGCCAAAAAGGCACAGTTCACCCTTTACCAATCGAACACGGACGACTACGACGCAGCAGGCTATTACTGCTACTACTTCTGCTGGAACCGGCACAATGACAACAACGACGACACCGTGACGGGACCTATGGAGTTTGCCATCGTGCGCAACAACATTTACAAGCTTTCCGTAACGGGAATCAACCGTCTGGGACATCCGCGCATTTCGGAAAACGACCCCGCTCCCATAACTCCGGACACCCCGGATGAAAAAGACAGTCACTACCTCACACTATCTGTCGAAGTAACCCCTTGGAGAGGTGCATTAATCACCGAAAATCCTAACAGTTGACACCAAAAGAGAAAAAACGCGGCACCGAACACATGGTTCGATGCCGCGTTTTTTTGTCACGTTACATTGGTAAACCTCCTACCACCTCTTTTGAACATACCGGCAATTTGCCATCTTGCCCCATGCCCACAAAAACTGTAGCGCAAAGTACTGTCCACTGGTCACCGTATGTCATCGTACTGCTATGATTGTAGCCCAAACAATGCCCATACTCGTGAAACATGGCCTGACGGGCATAATTATGCGGATTGGCTCCCGGCGCCGTGGCATCAAAGTAAACACCTTTATAACAATAATCGGCCAGACCATAAGTGTTGCCTCCACCCAAACCACCTACTCCGACCACACGGCCCAACACAAGACCGCCGTGGTTGCGGATTCTTTGCCGCAAAGCATCCAGGTCTATCGGATTTCCTCCATTGTCCTTCAGCTTGCCCTCGTAGGCATTCATTTCCACATTGAACTCTTCGGAAGCGAACATGAAAGCCATGTTGAGCACCAACGCCACTCCGTGACGACAAAGCAAGGGATCCATGTGCCGCCAATAAGCATGCCCGTTATCGGCCGAATAAGCGGAAAAGCGGATAAACCACCGGCTGTCTATCTGCTCTATCTTTTTCATGAAGGGGTCTTCCGTACGGACAAGCAACGTCACATCGTCATTGGAGAGTTCCGGCTGTGCCGGAACTGTTATCCGGCGACCGTTCTCCGCTACAAACGTACGTTCCGAACTGACCACCGGCAAGGGGAACGATGCCTCCATAAACGGATAAATGCGGTCGAAACGAGCCAGTTCGAAGAATTCCGTGCTCACCTTGTTGAAACGGCACAGTATCTTGACGCCACTGATGCCAATCGGCGAGAAGAACTTTACAAGCAGCTGATGATCATCGGACACCGACACCTGCAACGGGGCATTCACCCGAAAGGAACGGCGATTGCTATCGTAGAACACCTCGCGCGGTTCGTCGGCCAGAAACATGGTATCCGTCCGGAATCGGGAGAAATCCTCCTCGCGTACATAGAGCAAGCCTTCGCCACTTTCGGGATGGCGGTAATTGATGCGGATATGCGACACGCGTCCGGCTTCTATCTTGCAACCACTGAAGCGATAGACCTGCATAAAGGAAGTTCCGTCGCTACGCTCCGACTCAATCGTCACCCGTCCGGAAAGTGCCTCCCGTCCGGGCAACGAGTAGAATGAACGGCGCTGCGTGATGTTGTAAGCGTCCACTCCTCCGGCACCTGCGTACTCGCCACCGGCCTGAATACCGGCATACACCCCTTGGGCATCATCGAAAGAGACCTCTATGTTGCGGATAAACCGCCACATATAGTCGGACGACACATCCAAATCGACATCTACCCTGCCCACACAAGGTTCCAGGCAGACGGTCTGCATCACCGGAGCCTGCTCCCGGCCGATGTGCAACGCTATCTTCTTATAGAACCAGGCCTCATCAAGCGGTGCCTTTTCCACGTGATTCACCAGCCAGGCATCCGACAGCAGGGCCGGCTCGTCAACCGTAATATCCGATTCCGGATGGGTGGTAGCAAGAAACACCACGGTATAGTCGCCATACCCCAATCCTTCGATGGTCAGTTTGGAGAAATCGGCTTCCAGTTTCTGATACAACGGCTTGATTACTTCGCCCCGTTCGTCGGCTATGGCATACCACATACGGGCTATCGGTTCCGGCTGTTCGCTGCGGGTGCGCACCCCGGCAGTGACATCTGCCTGCAAGCCGAACCGGAAGGTCACCTGCCCTGCGCCGGCCTGTTCAGCGCTGTCGAAGCCAAGCCCGTCCGAAGAGCAGCTGGCCAGCAACGGCAGCAATCCCAAAAGCATTATAATTCTTATAATCTTCATGTCCTGCCCTCCTCTATTTCTTTACACAACGCAAGGACGCGAACGCCTCCATCTGCAATCGCTGTTCGGCAATGACGGTCGAATCTTTTCCTTCGAACTGCATCCAATAGGCCCAGGCATATCCTCCGGGACAACCGTCGCGCTGGCTAGTCCACAACACGGCACGTTTTCCGAAAGAGGGATTGTTGGAGGTCGATTTGTCGCCTTTCCCGCCTGCCAAAGGTATGATGAGGTAACGGCCGGTATCTTCCGAAGTAAACTTCACGTAATGTTGTGTTCCGGTGACACCGGTAGGAGTCACCAACGTACCTTCTCCCACATGGAGCGTGGCGGTAATCCGTTCTCCGTTTCCCGCCGTATAAGTACCGGGAATCTCCTGGCCTTTCGGAAGCAAGGAGTTCAGTTCGTCGCGGGTAGGCACTCTATATCCTTCAGGGCAAGGCATGTGCGAATCATTCTGCCAAGGCATGTCGGCAGTCTGGTTGCCCAGGTTGTTGGAAGGGTTATATCCCTGCCAAGGCACATACATATACTTGCGACCGCACTGGAACAGACCACCGACCGTATTAATCCAGCTGGTGCGGTACATGTCTTCCACCGTAGCACCGTCCAACGGATAAATCTGGTCTTCGAGGTCGTTGCTGCGTGCATTAAAAGCCATCCACACGCTTCCTGCCATCTCTACCGTTTCAATCTGCTTGTCACTCGGAGCCACGCGTACTTCCACGTAATCATAAGAACCGGTCATAAGTGCATTCTTCAGGTGCACCATGAACGAATACCCCAACCGTCCGCTGCCTTGCGCCGGAACAGATACACTGAAGGAAGAGACAATTCCTTCGGCCTCTTCAGTCACCGCCATGTCGGTCAGCATCACGCCATCCACAACTCCTTCGGCAGATGCAATGTCTATCCGGGTGTCGGCCAGAAACGCCAGTTTCATGCCATCTACTCCCGTCATAGGCACTTCTACAATGTTGTTCTCATAATCTACCGATACCCCCTCGGGGATAACAGACCGGGAAGCATCCAGCAGAATACGATGGTCCGCGTCGGGCTTGCCGGTCACCGTTTCGCCCTCTTCCCACGGCTTGATTTCGAAAACGCCTTCTACCGTAGCCCCTACGTTAAGTACCGACAATTCATACACCTTGTTGCGTTCTATACGCGGCAACTCCATTTTCAGCCTGATGGGAATCCCATCATACGTACCACGCAAAACGACATGGACCGGACACATGCTTTCAAAAATACGGAATACGCTCGGCTGTTCTCCTCCGAATGCCGGTTCAAACGTCTTCACATATTTCACCGTCTTGGCCGGCACGGCAACGCCTTCCTCAAACGGAAAAGTTTCGGCCGGGGCATCTTCCACTATAACCTGCTCAATCCGCGTCTTATCGTCGGCCGGAGTGTTCAGGTCGATAGGGGCCACCCCACG
>RRZT010497614.1_pt1 | contig 10627 bp, 12 predicted proteins | sample 2165551 | NCBI WGS metagenome assembly RRZT01 (sample SAMN10456910, study PRJNA506462) | wastewater metagenome | biome: wastewater; feature: sludge; material: wastewater sludge; isolation source: wastewater sludge with Escherichia coli K12::gfp cells carrying plasmid... | place: USA: Moscow, Idaho...
GATTTCCAGAGCTTCCGGCGTATAATCCGGAGCAATAACTCCGTCACTTACTTCACGTTTGATCAGTCGGGCTGTAGCCTCGTCACAAGTATCACTTAATGCGCAGAAGTCACCGTAGGAACACATACGGTCGGCACCACGTGCACGGGCATAAGCATTGGCCAGAGGAGTCAACTTAAAGTTGATGTCATCTACGAAATAGATTTTTTTCAGTGTATCAGACAAAGGCAGTCCGATGGCTGCACCTGCAGGGGATACGTGTTTGAAGCTGGCGGCGGACGGCATTCCTGTAGCCTCCTTCAGTTCTTTTACCAACTGCCAGCTGTTGAGTGCATCAAGGAGATTGATATAGCCGGGACGGCCGTTAATAATTTCTACTGGTAACTCGCTTCCATCTTCCATATAGACTCTGGAAGGTTTCTGGTTGGGATTACATCCGTACTTTAAAGCTAATTCTTTCATTTTGAGGGATTAAAAATGTATTGCAAAGATACAATTTTTCATCGATATATGTTTATCATATAGTAAAAATTGATATCTTTGTATGTAATTTTAAATACGTTATGTTATGAAACGTGAGATGAGCCTTCTCTTGCGGGATGCAGAGAACAAATTGGGTAAAAAGATGAACATTGCTTCGGATATAACGAAGTTGTGGCATCATTTTAAAAGAAACGGTAAGTTGTCACCTGAAGCTCTTGACAAACTGGCTCTCTTTGCGGGATTCCAAAACTGGAAAGAATTCCAGGATGCGTTGAAGGGCGATGATGACGGACAGACAAATTATGAAGGTTAAAAACGATAAAGAGAGGTTCTGACAAGCAGAATCTCTCTTTATTTTTTGTTTAGCTAAATTACTTTTCAGCTGCAATGGTTCTTTTTTCCTTGATACGTGCCTTCTTACCTGTAAGTTTACGAAGGTAGTACAATTTAGCGCGACGGACTTTACCACGCTTGTTGACTTCAATGCTGTCGATGTTCGGTGACTCGATAGGGAAGATACGCTCAACACCTACGGTTCCAGACATTTTGCGAACAGTGAAACGCTTTTTGTCACCGTGACCAGAGATCTTGATAACAACGCCACGATAAAGCTGGATACGCTCTTTAGAACCCTCGACGATTTTGTAAGCGACAGTAATGGTGTCTCCAGGATTGAACTTAGGAAACTCCTTGCCGGTTGCAAATGCTTCTTCAGCAACTTTAATTAAATCCATGATGTAATTTATTAAATTTGTTTGTCGTTCCAATGCAACATGTCAGACAACTCTTCTATCTGTCAGCGGTTACACCGAAAAGCGCAGCAAAGGTACAACATTTTTGAGTACTTTCCAAATATTGATGCCTTTTCTTTGGTGTTTTATGGTTTTTAACTACCTTTGCAACAAATAATTACAATTAGGATGATAAATAGAGTTTTCTTTTTAGGACCGCTTTTAGGCATTATGGCATTGGGCTCTTGTGCTTCTCATTATGAGCTTACATCGGTTAGTCGTTCACGTGTTTTAATAGATAGTTCTTATGATCAGCATCCTGATGTACAGGGTGTTGTATTTCTCGCTCCGTACAAGCATGTCGTGGATAGTGTGACGCGGCCTGTCGTGGGGTCTGTCTCAGAGTACCTTGTTGCTCATCGCCCGGAGAGCAATCTTTCCAATCTTTTAGCGGATATTCTTGTCTGGGGTGGTGCGAAGTTTAATGAGCATCCTGTCTTTAGTGTTTATAATATGGGGGGTATTCGTGCTGCTTTGAGTAAAGGGACTGTTACTTATGGAGATATAGTAGATATCGCTCCTTTTGACAATAAAATATGTTTTCTGACTTTGTCAGGAAAAGATGTCCTTGAACTTTTTCAGCAAATTGCGAAGCGCGGTGGTGAAGGAATCAGCCATGGTGTGAATCTTCAGATTTCTACAGATGGAAAACTTCTAGATGCCAGAATTGATGGTAAGGAAATTGATTTGAATGCTTTTTATCGTGTCGCTACATTGGATTATCTCGCTCAGGGTAATGATGAACTCACTGCTTTTAAGTCCGGTACGAATGTCATTTCACCTCAGGAAGAAGGAAATAATATTCGTTATATCATTATGGATTATTTTCGTGTAAACTGTCAGGGTGGAAAGTCTGTTTGTCCTGTTGTTGAAGGTCGAATTAAAATTATCAAGTAGTTATGATACTTAGAAATATATTTGTTGGAACGCTCTTATGTTTTTCGGTTTGTGTCTTTTCACAGGAAAAACTAGAAATATTACATACTAATGATACTCATAGTTGTATAGAGCCTTTGAGTAAAAATCTTGCTGATACGATGATGGCAGGTCGTGCTGGTTTTGTTCGTCGCCTTACTATGATAGATGAGGAACGTAAAAAAAATCCGGATTTGTTACTCTTTGATAGTGGCGATTTCTCGCAGGGATCCCCTTATTATAATCTTTATAAGGGTGATGTAGAAGTTGGCTTGATGAATTTGATGAAGTATGATGCTGTCGCAATTGGTAATCATGAATTTGATTTTGGTATTGACAATATGGTCAGGATTTTTAAAATGGCTAAATTTCCTATTGTTTGCGCCAATTACGACTTTACAGGCACTGCTTTAAAGAATATAGTAAAACCTTGGATCATTTTGAAGCGTAAAGGCGTGAAAATAGGAGTATTTGGACTTTCGCCTGAACTTGATGGTCTTGTTACTGCTAAGAATCATGGTCCTGTTAAGTATCTTTCACCTGGCAAAACGGCTTTAGAGGTGGCTTCGTATTTGAAGAAAAAGAAAAAATGTGATATTGTTATATGTATTTCTCATCTTGGCTGGGAAGAAGATGGTAGCGGTGATATTGAGATGATTAAAAACTCAAGAGATATAGATGTCGTTTTGGGCGGGCATTCTCATACTTATTTTAAAAAATTACGATATGTTAAGAATTTGGATGGGAAAATGATTCCTGATGATCAAAATGGGAAAAGTGCTATATATGTTGGAAAAATAATTCTTGATTTCAAGAAAGATTAGATACAAAATAATTGATAGGCAGTACGGCATATTCTTTAGAGTATGCCGTTTTTTATTCGAAATAGAATGTTAAAACAATCATTTTACTTTTTCCCCTGTTTACTGAAGTCGTGTAAGGGATAATGCTCTTATCCTTAATCGAATTGACATGATTCTGATCAATACAATCAGTGAGGCTATAGAGAAATTTTATCTCTGGTCGTAATTTGAAGTAGGGAAGATAGAAATCACAGCCAATACCACTTTCCAAGTACATATCAGAGCTCTTCAGTTTAATAATTTCATCATTATTACTACTTAAATTTAGCATTGGATTGAGTCCTAGCATTACGTAAGGCCTGTGGTTGTTGTATCTTGGTGCCGCAGCTATTAATTCTAATGCAGTAGAAAAATAGACAGATTTAAGTTCTTCATGCTTGTATGTAGCTTCTTCCGTATTTTGGTCTGGCTGAAGATTTCTGAAAGTAATATGCCTTGTCCCGAAATAAAGTGCAGGAGCTATACGGAATTGAAAATAAGTATTGAGTCGATATTCTCCTAATACACCTACGCTGAATCCTTGATCCCATCTGTCTTGATCTGTTGTTATCAGAGCTTGTTGAGTTTTCCCGTTTTCGTCCAGATAGGAATGAAGGCCTACATTGTTAAATTCGATATCTTGTACATGTGTACCAACAAGTACGCCTAAATGAAATTTCCTTAGATCTGTATAAGGTCTGTTCTCTACTGTTCTGTTCTGTGCGTTAACAGTAACAGTGCAGTATAGGCTGAGTGTCAATATGAGGATCCTCATTTTTTTCATCTCTTTTATAACGAGGTTTTGACAAATTTATTGCTTGCTAATTTATTTCGACATTGTATAAATTATTTAAAAGGTATCACCATCTTTAGGTATTTCCAAAATAATTATTTATCTTTGTGCCCATCATTAGTAGGTATACTATGAGTGTTATTTTATACAAAAACATTATTAATTTTAAATATATTGAATTATGGCATACGTAATTGGAAATGACTGTGTTGCATGTGGTACATGCATTGATGAGTGCCCTGTAGGTGCAATTTCTGAAGGTGATATCTATCATATTGATCCGGATATGTGTACAGAGTGTGGCACTTGTGCTTCTGTTTGTCCCAATGAGGCAATTAGTCTTCCTGAGTAAGGAAATATTTTAGTTACATTAAATAGGGGCGTCTTTTTAAGACGCCTTTTTTATTTGGTTAATAAAAAATGGAGAACCAGAAGGTTCTCCATTTTTCTATATAGTTTTACGTATATTTTAAGGTTCTTTCGTTGTTGATGTTGTTGTCGTTGTTGTATTGTCATTGATTCCCAGTGCAGCCTTAGCATTTGTGTCATTTGGATCAATCTTAATCAACTTTTCGTAATATGGTTTCGCTGCTTCCAAGTTCTTTTTGATTCCCCAATAATAGTAACCTAAGTTACTGTATGCAGACTTCAGATAGCTTGTCTCATCGTTGTCTCTGTTTTCTTTGTTTTCAAGCAGACTGATGACTTTTTCAAAGTAATCGGCTGATTTATCATCATATCCAGCCTTTGATGCTTGGAAACCTGCTTGAAGGTCTGCCCAGCTTTCTATGCTCGGGAACTTTTTCCCGATTTTTTCATAAATACCAAAAGCCTTACTATATGTAGAGTCTTTTGCTGCTCCATTTTCTTTTGCTGCTTTGTCAAGATAAACACTTGCAAGTTTTGCATAGTCAGAAGGCGCAGCCTCAGGGTTAGCACTCATATATTTTTCGCTGTATTCAAGAGCTTTGTCTTGGTCTCCTTTGGCATTGTAAGCATCAGAAATATATTGTAGCGGCTTAAAATCATCAGATTTCATCTGGAAAGCTTTGGCAAATTGTGCAATAGCTTCATCATATTTTTTTGTTCCATTTAAAGCTAAACCATAATAAACAATGTCGCGTTGTGTTTTCTCAATAGAATCTGTTGTCATGATAGTATTGGCATAGCCAATAGCTTCGTCATATTTCTGTAAATCAACTGCGCTCCATAATGCAATCTTTTGGAAGGTAGCATCCTTAGGAAATTTGCTTATGCCATATTTCGCAAGATCCAGACTTTGATCCTTTTTATTCTCCATGTATGCTGATACGGCATACTCTGTCAATTTATATTCATCTAGATTTTCCTTACCCGCTTTGTCGTAATTTTCTAAAGCTTTGTCATATTTAGTACCTACATAATAGGTATGAGCAGCTTCAGCATCAATAGGGTAATCTGGTCTTGCCTCATGAAGTTTTTCCAAGGCTGCTGCTGCTCCTTCTGGATCGACTTTACGGTAAACACTGGCATAACTCATATATCCTGCTGGGTTTTTAGGATCCATCGTCATTGCCTGTTGAAACCACATAGCAGCATTGCCACCATCATCCTTCAAGGCTGCAATGTTGCCTAGCAAGACATAAGCATCACCATCGTTCTTATTTTTGGCTATAGCCATATTGGCTAGTTCGGTTGCTTCATCATACTTCTTATTGCTTACCAAGGTGTTCCCTAGAGCTATAAGGGCTTTAGGATCTTTTTTAAAAGTCTTTTCATACTTTTTGATTAAATCCTGTGTGGTTTCACTTGGAGAGTTATCCTTAAGTGCGTTTGTGATGGGCGTCAACATATCTTGATAACTGATCTCTTGGGCACCTACAGGTGAAGCTAAGCTGAGGAGCATAACACCTGCTAAAACATATTTACTTGTCTTCATAATTATTTTCCTTTGGTTTTATAGCTCTGACGCTATTTCTCTCTCTGGGTTTAATCCTTTTTATCTTTTAACATTTACTGTTCTTATTTCAATATCGCCTCTATATGGAAGTAGTCCTGATTTGAATATAATTAATTGTCCTGTCGGACTTGAGATATAATTCGCAAAGTTCCATGGAAGAGCTTTACTTCCGTCAACTACATTTGCCCAGAGCGTTCTGGCAAATGGATATCTTCCATCAAGTAAATAGGCCTGATAAGGTTTCCAGCTATTCATTTCTGTAGCTTTATTCTTGATAGATACCGACATGACATGAATATTCTTCTTAAATGTTGTATTTGTTGTATCTCTTTTATCATTGAGCCAGTTTGATCCAATAATGCCTATTGCATTTGGTGTCTTGTCAACGTAATCGATAACTTGTTTACTATTTTTTGCAGTGAAAATATTTTTTCCACCGAGATGCTTTCCTTTTAAGATGGAGTCTACTACAAAATCAGTTGTCGCTGATCTTACATTATCCAATACGACTTCAATTTTCCCTCTTTTTGATTTTGGATTGATCTGCTTCCAATTAGTAGCTTCTCCGGTCAAAATCCTTTTGATATCTTTGACAGTGATGCATGTGTCATTATTCTCTTTGTTGACAATGAAGGCAACACCATCATACCCAATAGGAAAACTTTGAGCTATTATGTTTGATTTTAATTTGATATAAGCTAGTTCGTGGTCTGTCAGTTTCCTAGAAGTAATCAACAAGCAGGTCTTGAAATCTTTCAACATTTGAAGACCTGTTACTTCATCAATATACAAAGGCTTAAGATGTGCCTTTGGATATTCAAATTCAAATTGTTTTCTTTCTTCTTCTATAATCGGGCTGAAACTTTCGTCAGCAACGAATTGAATCGTTCCTGACGTCGGTGTATCAGTCCTCATTCCCTTGTCCTTCTTTCCATTGCAGGAGAAGAAGAACGAGGGTAGAAATAATCCTATAATAATATAAGATATGATCTTTTTCATATTTGCTTACTGTAATCTGAATGAAACAGGTACATTGTATTTAACGCGTACAGAAGAACCATTCTGTTTACCTGGATTCCATCTTGGCATGCTGCGTACTACACGTGCAGCCTCCTTGTCAAGTGATGGGTCGACAGAACGTATGACGTTTACATCGGAAATAGAACCATCCTTCTCTACGACGAACGATACTACAACACGACCTTGAACACCATTTTCCTGTGCTACAACCGGGTATTTCACGTTGCTGTTCAGATAAGCCATTAAGGCACTGTTGCCTCCAGGGAATGAAGGCATCTGCTCTACAACATCAAATACTTTGTTGCTAACTTCTTGTGTAGGAGCTGCTGCTGGTGGAGGTGGAGGAGTATTAACTGCAATATCGTTACGTACAGCTTCTACAGTACGATTATTTGTACCTTGCATATCCTGATTTCCTACAGCGGCCTTATCATCCAGTTTGTCCATCTGCTTCAATTGGTCGTCAGCTTTTACGAGGTCATCTTTCTTGATGACAGGTGCAGTAAACTTTTGGGTTTTGCGGGCAACAGGGATCTCTTTTTTAGGCTGAACTTTAGGCTTAATAACCTTCTGCTGTTTCTTTTCCTGCTTCTTGGCAGCTTGCTGAGCTTTAGCAAGCTGCATGGCTTCCATGTAAGCTTCCTGCTGTTCTGCGAGCTTGTTCATGCGAATTTTCCAAGCTAGACCACCACCGATGATAGCTGCAGCGACAACCAAGATCACAATTGCTCTGATATTACGACTTGTGGTTCCCTTGCGAAGCTTGTAAGCCCCGTATTCGCGGTTCCTGTCGGCGAATACCATATCTACCCATTTAGGGTCATATAGATCAATTTTTGACATTGTTTTCTTGTTTAATAAGTTTGTATATCATCTACTACTCTTTAACACCCTTTAGTTTCAGAAGACCTGCATCTTGAGGGTTAATTTTGTCAATGACATACGTGCCAATACTTAAAATCTGCATTTCATCGAGAGCGTCGACAAGATTCTTGTAGGAAGAGTTGTCGGTAGGCTTGATAACAATAGTAAGAGTTGGTATCTTTTCTCCGTCAGGAAGAAGTCCCCCTTTGATATCACTCAGCTTTTTCTGAAAGATACTGTCTGGGTACATCTTAGGGTTTTGAGTCTTTTTCTGTTTCAATTCCTTAACGGCGAGTTCGATACGTGTTACAGGACGAGTACCATTTTCTGTAGCGTGATTTCTCAACACATTGCGAATACCATCATTACCCCATGTGGTTTCTTTTAACCATGCAGGGTTGTTGTATTGAGGAATGCCCTCTCCATAATATATTTTATTGTCAGCTGCTACATAGATCGTTACAGTTTCAGAAGCCTTTGCTAGACTCTTCTGATCTTCTTGTGTGTTCTTATCATTACTAGGCATCGTGAGCTCCATAGTCTGGGGCTTGCTTAGTGATGTACAAAGCATGAAGAACGTGATAAGCAGCATCAACATATCCACCATAGGCGTAAAGTCTACGCGGACATTCATTTTCTTTTGTTTACTATTTGCCTTTGCCATTTATTCGTCCCCCTGTTTCTTAAGCTGTGTAATCATGTAGTAGTGACTTTCGTCCATATCCTGAAGTTCACTCATTACTCGTTTTACAGTCTTGTAAGGCGTCTTAGAATCAGCCTTAAGAGCAATCTTAATGTTCTCATTGACGTGACGAGCAGCATCTACCCAATCTTGGAACTCACTCATACCACCTTTGATACTATCCAAAGGAATACCCTTCGCAGGTAGCATTTTCTGGCGTGCTTGTGTAGGAAGAGCAAGATAATTTGACAGATCCTTCATTGGCACCCCGAAAGTGGATTCTGCAGTGAATACCTTTTTCTCCGGGGCTGAGATTGTTACTCCAAACTGACTAGCCATAGCGTCCATAGTCTGACCCAATTGATCCGTATTGTCAATGCTCATAAAGACCTGGCCATTACCGGTAGCATTACCTTTGGCATCCTTCTCCGGACTCACCAGAATCGTCAACACGCCATTCTCGGGCACTTTTATCTCAGATACTGATCCTGGAGTGTTAACCTTCACTGGCTCATTCTTTACGAATGTTGATGTCAGCATGAAGAAGGTTAGCAGCAGGGTCATAACGTCTGACATAGGCGTCATATCGATCCAGACGTCACTCTTCTTAATTTTTACTTTACCCATAGCGATAATTAATTTAAAGGGTTAGCAAAAATTAAGCTTCTTCTGTGTGATTAGCTTCGTATGTCTGAGCAATTGAATAACCTACTTCGTCGAGTGCATAAGTCAATTTATCTACCTTGTTTGTGTAGTAGTTGTAAGATACAACAGCGCACCAAGATGTAAGGATACCGAATGCGGTATTGATCAAGGCTTCAGAAATACCCTGTGACAATGCAGCAGAATCAGCACCACCACCTGCAGACAGAGCAGAGAATGAACGAATCATACCGGTTACGGTACCGAGCAGACCAGTCAATGTTCCCAGTGTTACGATAGTAGCAATAATAGGAAGATTCATAGTCAGAGTAGGCATCTCAAGCTGAGTAGCTTCTTCATGAGCCTGCTGGATCTTAGCAACCTTCTGAGATTTCTTCAGAGCTGCATTAGCACCTGATTCCATGTCAGCGTAAGCTGTCAGAGAAGACTTTACAACATTAGCGACAGAACCCTTTTGTTTGTCACAAAGGTCGTTAGCTTTTTTGAAATCATTAGCTGCGAGAGCTGTTTTGATGTTTGCAACGAACTTAGGCAGAGAACCTTTGCCGAAAGCTGTTTTCAAAGCGAGCCAACGCTCAATTGACATAGCCAATACAGTGAGAAGCAGAGTGTGGATGACTGGTACGATAGCACCACCCTTGAAAATTGTACCCCAAACATCAGCAGGCTGTGTCTTAGCCATTCCGTCCTGGAAATGCATAGAGTTACCGAACCAACTGTAGAACAGGATGAATGCGATAATAGCGCAAACAACGATAATCCAGAATGCTGCTCTTACTCCCTGAAAGCCCTCTGATTTTTTCTTTGGGCTGGCTTTTTGATTTGTAGTTGCCATAATTTTAAACTTTTAATTTTTAGTTATTGATAAATTTAAATTGTTATTTCTGAAGTTTAGACGTTAAAAGATATACCTTTGTTTTGGATAGGCATACTTTTAAAAGTCTGTCCCCACTTTTAGTCGCAAAGGTAATAAATTCGAGAAAATTATGAAACTAATTAATAAGTTTTAACGAGATAATCTTTAAACTATTACAATTATCTGTTAATGGATCTCTCTCTCGTATTCTTTTTGTCTTCTTTATTTATATTTAATTCAGCTTTTTTACAGCCTCTTTAATCCTGTGTAAGGCCTCTTTTATATTTTCATCACTAGTGGCATAACTCATGCGGAAGCATTCCGGGCTGCCAAAAGCGTCTCCTCCAACAGAAGCGACATGTGCTTTTTCCAGCAAGTACAAAGCAAAATCTGTGGAATTCTCGATAGTCGTTTTGCCGTCGCTTTTACCGAAGAAGCTGGATATCTTAGGAAAGAGATAAAAGGCTCCTTCCGGTATGTTGACCTCGAATCCTGGAATATCTTTGGCTAGTTTGACTATTAGGTCACGGCGTTGCTGGAATCCCTTGCGCATCTTTTCCACACAGTCCTGAGGACCATTGTAAGCAGCTACTGCTGCCAACTGGCTTACATCGCAGGTCCCGCTGGTATATTGTCCCTGAAGCTTGTTGATCCCTTTGATGATCCATTCTGGAGCAGCTACCCATCCTAAGCGCCATCCAGTCATTGCATAAGCTTTGGATACACCATTGCAAATAATCGTGCGTTTTTTCATACCAGGGAATTGGGCAATACTTTCA
>RRZT012144000.1_pt1 | contig 10626 bp, 8 predicted proteins | sample 2165551 | NCBI WGS metagenome assembly RRZT01 (sample SAMN10456910, study PRJNA506462) | wastewater metagenome | biome: wastewater; feature: sludge; material: wastewater sludge; isolation source: wastewater sludge with Escherichia coli K12::gfp cells carrying plasmid... | place: USA: Moscow, Idaho ...
CGGGGTGGACCTTGTCCCCCGCCATCATATCCGGATGGGCGGAGGCAATCGCGGCCCAGTCGGCCACCCGGATCTGGTCGGGATGGGCCGCCGCCACCGCCACGATCTCCTCGTTCGCCTGGGCGATCCACTCGTTGTACTCCGGCCCGAAACCCGTCACCAGAACGACCTTGCGGTCCGGCCCGACGGCGTTCAGGAGGTCCTCGACGTCGACGTCGCGAATGGTCCCGTTCGTCGCCAAGGCGATGACGACGTACTCACGCAGCTGGCCCTGGGCATCGAGTTGCCCGGCGATCCCCGCCGCCACGCGAATGGAGCGCGAGACCTCGGCATCCACCACGACCCCGGGCAGGTGCTCTTGCAGGGCGGGGGCCGCGGCGAGCGTCACCGAGTCCCCGATGATCGTCACCTGCTCACCCGCGATTGGCGGTGATGGTGGCTGTTCCCCGTGGCCCCGCGGCACATTCCCCGAGGGATGAGGCGTGCCCTCGCCTGCCGTCGGGCCCGGAGAGGAGGCCTTTCCCTGTTCGCCCAGTTCGCCCTGTTCGCCAGGTCCGGCGCCCTCATCGAGTGCCCGCTGGCCCTGCGCCACGTAGCGCTGTGCCGAGGACAGCGCGGGAGAAGACACCACGCCCCACACGAACAGGGAAATCACCACCACGCTCACCGCGGCGATCGGAAGGCTCACCAGCACGGTCCGCCTGACGGCTTCGCGTAGCTGCCGCCCCCACTGCACGAAGCCCAGCCGCCGGATGGGGGTCTCGATGAAGGTGTAGGACACGTGTGCGAGAAACACGGACAGCGCCGTTACCGCGATCGCCGTGGGGATCACACCCAGATCCACCGCGAAGAACGCGATGACCCACAGTGGCCAGTGCCACAGGTAAATCCCGTAGCTGCGTTCGCCGATCCACACCATCGGGCGCCGATTCAGGAGCTCGGCCAGCCGTTCGGACGGCGGAGCGGCCACGTCCGGAAGCAGGCCGCGAATGGTCAGCCCAGTGAACATGGAGACAGCCAGCATCCCCCACGGATACATCCACGGTCCGTCCGGAACCACCATGCCGATGGCCAACGCGCCGACCAGGCCCACCCACGTGAGCACGCCCCAGATCTTTCGTGAGAGCTTCGGCGCGGGAGCCATGTCTCCAAGCATCGCGCGCGGCACCCACAGCGCAATGGCTGCGCCGATCATCAGGCCGAACATGTGGGAGTCGGTTCCCACGTAGGCCCGGGTGACGTCGTCGGCCATGGCAACGTACAGCACGTGCAGACCAACGGAGACGCCGCCCAGCGCCAACGCCACCCACGGGCGCAACCGGCGCGGCACGAAATGAATGATCGCCACCAACACCACCGGCCACAGCAGGTAGAACTGCTGCTCCACGGCGAGCGACCACATGTTCGTCAGGAGCAACGGCGATTGCTGATCGAAATATGACGAGCCGTTGAGGACCTCGAGCCAGTTGTAGGTGCCCGTCAGGGAGCCCGCTGCCTGCCACGGCAATTGCACAATCGCATCCCCGCCGAAGCAGCGCGCGATGGCGATGGCGCCCACCGTGGCCACCACGACCGCCGGAACCAGTCTGCGCACCCGGCGCACCCAGAAGGCCCGGACGTCGATTCTCCCGTGCAGATCCCGTTCCTTGATGAGCAGCGAGGTGACGAGGAACCCGGAGAGCACGAAGAACATGTCCACGCCAACGAATCCCGCCCCGAGCGCATGTGGAAGCAAGTGGAACACGAGCACCAGAAGCGCGGCCAGAGCGCGCAGACCATCGAGTCCGATGATCCGCGTGCGGGTCGAGTGTTGCGAAGTAGTTGCCTGAGACATGACGCCCTGAGTCGTGAACAAGAGATCGGTGGGATCTCTCAATGTGGGAAGTATGCAACAAGCCAGCATACCCGCCCACATTCTCGCCCACTCGCGGCTCGCACGCTGTGAGGTAGCTCCGGGTGTTCGCTACTGCTCGGACGTGACGAGTAACATGGAAGGCATGATTACCCCCGATGAGATTCGCAAAAGTCTCGAGAGTGTTATCGACCCGGAGATTCGCCGTCCGATCACCGAACTCGACATGGTCGATGATGTCCAAGTGAACGACGCCGGAGTTGTTTCCGTCCACATTCTGCTCACCACCGCTGGCTGCCCGTTGCGCGAGACCATTCAGGCGGACGTCCAGAAAACGGTGGGAGCTCTGGAAGGTGTCACCGCCGTCACCATCACGATGGGCTCGATGAACAAGGAGCAGCGCTCGGCCCTGCAGTCCAAGCTGCGCGGCGGCGCTCCCGAGCGCAAGAACCCGTTCGCCGCTTCCGGCTCCCTGACGCGGGTGTATGCCATTGCCTCGGGCAAGGGAGGCGTGGGCAAGTCCTCCGTCTCGGCGAATCTGGCCGCGGCGCTGGCATCCGAAGGTCTCAAGGTGGGCCTTGTCGATGCGGACATCTACGGCTTCTCCATTCCTCGCATGCTCGGCGTCAACACGCCCGTGCAGGGCATCGATGACATGATCATTCCGCCCGTTGCGCACGGGGTGAAGGTGATCTCCATCGGAATGTTCATCCCGGACAATTCACCGGTCATCTGGCGCGGACCGATGCTGCACCGCGCGCTCGAGCAGTTCTTCTCCGACGTGTTCTGGGGCGACCTCGACGTCCTGCTCCTGGACCTGCCCCCCGGCACCGGCGATATCGCCCTCTCGGTGGCCCAGCTGATTCCGAACTCCGAAGTTCTGGTGGTCACCACCCCGCAGGCCGCGGCCGCGGAAGTTGCCGAGCGCGCCGGTCAGATCGCCAAGCAGACTGGTCAGCGGGTCACGGGCGTCATCGAGAACATGTCCTATCTGGCGATGCCCGACGGCTCCAGGAATGCCATCTTCGGCTCCGGCGGCGGCGCGACTGTGGCCGCCCGGCTCTCCAGCCTGCTCGGCTACGAGGTTCCGGTCATGGGTGAGATTCCGTTGGAGAGCGAGATCCGTGAAGGCGGAGACTCCGGCGCCCCGTGGGCCACCCAGGAGGGCGACTCCCCGGCACAGCAGGAGCTCCGCAAGATCGCGGGTCAGCTCTCCCGCCGCTCGCGCAACCTCTCCGGCCGTGGCCTGAGCGTTACCCCGGTCTGATCCGCGCCTGCCCCGGCGAGAGGGGCGCCCGCACAACTCGTGAGAGCTGGCGATTCGTTTCCGCGAATTGCCAGCTCTCACGTAACGTACCATGGGTCCATAGCCACCGAGAGGAGCCCCATGCCTGCCGATCAGACCCAATCGTGGGCCTATTCCGAGGATGTGTGCACGGAGGATTCCCTCACCGTCCAAGCACGGCAGCAGTCGCGGGAATACGACATTCCGGCCCTCTCGCCCGCCACGGGCGCCTTCCTGAGCGTATTGGCATCAACGGCGCGCATTCGTTCGGCCGTGGAGGTGGGCACCGGCACCGGAGTGTCCGGGCTCTACCTGCTGCGCGCCACCTCGGACATCATGCTCACCACCATCGACATCGAATCCGAGGCCCAGCACTGCGCGCGAGTGGGCTTCTCGCGCGCAGGCATTCGCGCCGGACGCGCCCGCATCATCAATGGCCGCAGCGCGGACATCCTTCCTCGCCTCGCCGATCGCTCCTACGATCTGGTCCTCATCGACGGCGACCCGCTTGAGGCCCCTGGCGACGTCCAGGAGGCACTGCGCATGCTCCGCCCGGGCGGCGTGCTCGTGATCGCCCATGCGCTCATGGGAGGCCGCGTGGCCGATCCGGCCAGGCGCGAAAGAGACGTGGTCACCATTCGCAACCTCGGCAAGGACCTCATGGAGTCCAGCGACCTGCGCACCGCGTTGGTCCCGGTGGGCGACGGCCTCCTGCTGGCGACGCTGCGGTAGCAGCTGGCGGCGGGCGGTCATCGCCCGCCGTGGCCGGTTCTGAGGTGCGGCCGGTGCTCAGCGGCGGTGTCATCGGAACTGAAAGTGCGGCGCGGATGGTGGGCGTGGCCCACAGTGCGCCCACCGAGGAAAGGGAGGGGGCACCCTGTGGATGCCCCCTCCCGACAAGATGATGGAATTATCGCTCGATCTGCGCGAGCGCTTCCTTGAGGCTGGCCGCCTCTTCGTCGTTCAGCTCGAGGACGAGCCTGCCGCCGCCGTCAACGGGGATTCGGACGACGATTCCTCGCCCTTCACGCTCTACTTCGAGGGGTCCATCCCCAGTGCGAGGCTTCATGGCTGCCATGTTGCATTCCTTCCCGTCGGCGGAGTCGCACCGACAACACCTCCATTGTACCGGGGGTTCGCCCGGATTGTCCCGTGAGTTGCGGGCCGGGTGCTCGAAGAGGCGCAGCTGAGAGCACGTCCGGGCACTGCTTGAACGGTAGTCCGCTGGACCATTGATTCCAAGCCCCCGCGATCTTCGATCCGTGCCACCTCCGGCGATGCGTAAGTCCAATGACACGGGCGAGGGCGTCGGCAACCGCCATTGGGACGCGATATCGGGCTTGCAACGGTCACTCTCGCGTTCAACGGTCACTCTCGCGTTCAACGGTCACTCTCGCGGCCACTGGTCACGTTCGTGTCCACTGGCATCCCGGCGGCACCGGTTACCCCGAATAGTTCAGCCTTGGGGATATAGCTCAGCCCCAGGTCACTGTCCCAACCCTTGGCTATATCCCTATCCCTCACCTATTCGAGTGGAGACCGGGTCAACGCCGTGTAGCCACTTACTGAGCGAAAGCCCCACCCCACCTCGTGGCGTCAACCGGCCTGGCCCTCGCGGGGCGGCTCATCCTGCGCCCTGCCACCTGATCGGGTGATCTTTCCGCGAATGCGGGTGGCGCTGTCCGGCACCGGATCCGCCTTCCCGAGCCGCTCCACCGTGCCGTTCTTCTCGTTCTCCGCGCGGCGCGCGTTGGCAAGGTTGTGGATTCCCTGCCGCACCGCCGCCACGGCCTCCTCGGCCGTGTCCACAACGGAGATCAGGTACATGTCCGCTTGACCGGCCATCCCCGAGGCAACGAGGGAGTCTCTCAGCCAATCGACGAGGCCACCCCAGTAACTTGCCCCCACGAGCACGATGGGAAAGGAGGAAACCTTGCGCGTCTGGACCAGAGTGATGGCCTCGAAGAGCTCGTCGAGTGTGCCAAAACCTCCCGGCATCACCACAAAGCCCAACGAGTACTTCACGAACATGGTCTTGCGAACGAAGAAGTAGCGGAAATTGATTCCAAGGTTGACGTACTCGTTCACTCCCTGTTCGAAAGGCAGCTCGATTCCCAACCCCACCGAGGTTCCCCCGGCCTCCGCGGCGCCCTTGTTCGCGGCCTCCATGACGCCGGGACCGCCGCCTGTGATGACCCCCAACCCTTCCTCGGTCAGCCTGCGCGCCACATCCTCCGCCATCAAGTAGATCGGGTCAGTCTGCGCAATCCGGGCCGAGCCGAAGATCGAGATCGCTGGGCCGATGTCCGAGAGCGTCCCGAAGCCCTCGACGAACTCCGCCTGAATGCGCATGACTCGCCAAGGATCCTGACGGGCCCATGCCGAACCCTGTTCGGGTGCCAGAAGTGACGCGTCCGCGGTGAGCTCTGGTATCTGCTCTCCCCGAAGTAGTGCCGGACCGCGTTGATGAGATCGTGGATGATTTGCCATGGGACACAGTCTGGCACGTCTGAGGCTCAGCTCACAGTAGCCAAGCGGCAAACATTTGGTGCAGGTGCCTGATCTGCGCGGTCGGGCACGCCTCGTCGGCGCGATGCGCGAGAGTGGGATCCCCCGGTCCGCAATTGATGGCGGGCACTCCCAACGCCGAGAATCTCGCCACGTCCGTCCATCCCAGCTTGGCCGTCGGTTCCCCCACCCCCTGTTGCCGCAACGCATTGGCCAGGCGGGCGAACTCCGGATGCTCCATCCCGGGCCGCGCGCCCGGAGCACAATCCGTCAGTTCGATTTGCAGCTCCATGTCCGCGAAGTATTCGCGCACATACGCCTCCGCCTGCTCCGGGCTGCGGTCGGGAGCGAAACGGAAGTTGACGATCGCCGTCGCCGAATCCGGTACGGAGTTGTGTGCCCCGCCCCCGCGCACCCCCACGGCAAGGAGGGACTCCCGGTACTCCAGACCATCGACCACGTGAATCCGGGGTTCCCATGCCGCGAGCCGTTGCAGCACCGCACCGATGCGATGAACCGCGTTGTCCCCCATCCACGGGCGCGCCGAATGCGCCGCGACCCCGCTGGCCGTGATGTTCAGCCGCATCGTGCCGTTGCAGCCGCCCTCGATGGCGCCGCCGGTGGGCTCTCCGAGAATGGCGATGTCTGCACGCAGCCAGTCCGGATGGTTGCGCTCGATGCGCCCCAGGCCGTTGAGGCTCGCCTCGACCTCCTCGTGGTCGTAGAAGATCCACGTGACGTCAAGGCGCGGTTCTGCGATCTCCCGCGCCAGAGCGAGGAAGACGGCATCCCCGGCCTTCATGTCCACTGAGCCACGGCCCCACAACGTCGTGGCCTCCACCAGTGGGCTGGCCGAGGGGCGCGAACCGGTGGCGGTGATCGAATCCGCCGTCAGCACCCCCGGCACGTTCTGCGCGATCGGAACGGTGTCAAGATGGCCGGCCAGAATGACTCGCGTCGGCCTGCCGAGGTTGGTGCGCGCCAAGACGGCGTCGCCATCGCGCATGACCTCCAGATGCCGGTGCTTGCGCAGTTCATTTTCGACGACGGCGGCGAGCCCGCCCTCGTTTCCCGAGACGGAGGGGATATCAACGAAGTGCGCGGCAAGCGCGACCACATCAGAGGGCAGATCCATGGGTACAGCCTAGCGAAAGCTCGCGACGGCCTCATGTTCGCTCACGTTCATTGCACACGAAGCGCCACGGGGTCGCAGCTACAATGACGGGTTGAAGATGCTGCAATATGTGGGATGCGCGTGGCGCCCGAGGGCTGTAACTTTGTGTTATGGAGAAAACGACATCATCACCGGCCGAGCTCGCCAAGCGGGCCGCCGCCGTCATCGCGGAGCGCACGGGAGTGGAACACCACGAGATCGCCCTCACTCTGGGTTCGGGCTGGGGCGGAGCTGCCGAGTTGATCGGAGAGCCCGTGGCCCAGATTCCCGCCGCCGAGGTTCCGGGTTTCTCGGCCTCCGGTGTTCAGGGGCATTCAGGGGTGCTGACGTCATTGCGACTGCGGTCCGGCCATCACGCTCTCGTGCTGGGGGCCCGCACCCACTTCTACGAGGGCAAGGGCGTGCGCGCCGTCGCCCACGGAATCCGCACCGCCGCCGCGGCCGGAGCCCGCGTGGCCGTCCTGACCAACGGTTGCGGCAGCACCGTGGCGCAGTGGGGGCCGGGCACGGCGGTCCTCATCCGCGATCACATCAACCTCACGGCGAAATCCCCCATCGAGGGCGCACACTTCGTCGATCTGACTGACGCCTACGCCCAGAACCTGCGCGATCTCGCTCACGAGATCGACCCGGGCCTGCCCGAGGGCGTCTACGCCCAGTTCACCGGCCCGCACTACGAGACTCCCGCGGAGGTGAAGATGGCGCGCCTGCTCGGCGCCGATCTCGTGGGAATGTCCACCGCGCTGGAGACCATCGCCGCCCGCGAAGCAGGTGTGGAGGTGCTGGGAATCTCGCTGGTGACCAATCACGCGGCCGGCTTTTCCCCCGGTCAACAGCTCAACCATGCCGAAGTGTTGGAGGCGGGCAGGCAGGCCGGCCCCCGCATTTCCAAGCTCCTGGCCCAGATCATCACGCGTATCGATGAGGAGAAGCAATGAGTTACAACGCCACCGAGGTCCGCGACTGGATCGCACACGATCCCTCCGAAGCGGACAGAATCGAGCTGAGCAATCTGCTGGAGCAGGCCGAATCCGGTGATGCGGCCGCCATTGCCGAGCTCGAGGACCGCTTCTCCGGGCCACTTCAGTTCGGCACCGCAGGGCTGCGAGGGGCGATGGCCGCCGGGCCCTTCCGCATGAACCGGGCCGTTGTGCGCCGGGCGGCCGCCGGACTGGTCGCCTACCTCAGGGAGAGGGTGGCTGAGGACGCCCTGCTGGTCGTCGGCAACGACGCCCGCCACCACTCGCGCGAGTTCGCCGAGGACACCGCCGCCATCGCCGCGGCCGCCGGCATCCGCGCGCTCATCATGCCGCGCGAACTGCCCACTCCGCTGCTGGCATTCGCAGTGCGGCATCTGGGCGCGGATGCCGGCGTGATGGTCACGGCTTCGCACAACCCGGCGCGGGACAACGGATACAAGGTCTATCTGGGCGGGCGCTGCGCGGAAGAGGACGGCCAGGGCGTCCAACTCATCCCTCCGGCCGATGGGGAGATCGCGGCGCTCATCGCGCTCGCGCCTCCCGCGAATGAGATTCCGCTGGCGGACGGCTACGAGACAATCGGCGAAGAAGTGATCGACGACTACGTCAAGCAAACGGTGGAGCTCATTCCCCCGAGCCACTCGCGTGACATCAAGATCGTCTACACCGCCATGCACGGCGTCGGCACGCCCATCATGCGGCGCATCCTCGACGGCGCGGGCTTCACCAACGTGGTGGAGGTTCCCGAGCAGTGCACTCCCGACCCGGAGTTTCCCACGGTTCCCTTCCCCAATCCGGAGGAACTCGGCGCCCTGGATCTTGCGAAGGCCCTCGCGGCGAAGATCAACGCAGACATTGTCATTGCCTCGGATCCGGATGCGGACCGCTGCTCGGCGGCAGTTCCGGACGGCGACACCTGGCGTCAGCTCTCCGGCGACGAGATCGGCTCACTTCTGGGCGAACAGGTGGCGCAGGGGGCGGCGCTTCTGGGAGGATCTCCCACTCTGGCTTCCTCCATCGTCTCCTCCCGCCTGCTGGAGCAGATCGCGGGAGCTCATGGCCTCAATTACGAGTCCACGCTGACCGGCTTCAAGTGGATCGCACGCACCCCCAACCTCATCTTCGGATACGAGGAGGCCATCGGCTTCTGTGTGAATCCCCGGGCGGTGCGAGACAAGGACGGACTCTCGGCGGGTCTGCTCCTCGCCTTCCTCGCGGCCAAGCTGCGCGATGCCGGCTCGAATCCGCTGGCGGAACTCGATCGGCTCTACGTGCGCCACGGCGTCTACCTCTCCGGCCCGGTCACCGTGCGCGTGGACGATCTCTCCATCATTCCCGCCACGATGATCAAGGTTCGCCAAGAGCCTCCCACCGAGCTGGCCGGGGCGAAGGTTTCACGCGTATGGGACCTGAGCGAGGGTTCGGACGAACTTCCCGCCACGGACGGCATCGCTTGGTTCACCGATCAGGACGATCGCGTGATCATCCGCCCCTCCGGCACCGAGCCGAAGGTCAAGTGCTACCTCGAGGTCTACTCCCCGGTGGTGGCTCCCGATGCCCTGGCAGGTGCCAAGGAGATCGCAGCGAAGCGCTTGGAGCGTTTCAAGGCGGACGTCGCCGCCGCGCTGCGGCTGAACTGAGAAGGACATGTGGTGGGGCCCGGCAATCCGCCGGGCCCCACCACTGACATCCCGCATGATTTGCGAAATGTGCGAGTATCAGTCTCCAAGCGAGTCCAGAACCGCCTGAGTCGAGGACAGCCCCAAGCGGGTGGCGCCCGCATCGAGAAGTTCGGTGGCGAACTTGCCGTCGCGGATTCCGCCGGAGGCCTTGACCTCCAGATCGTCTCCCACGGTTCTCTTCATGAGCTCAACGGCGTGCACTGAGGCGCCGCCGGAGGGATGGAAGCCCGTCGAGGTCTTGACGAAGTCGGCCTGCGCGGCCTTGGCGGCCTCGCACACGCCCACGATCTGTTCGTCGGTGAGCGCCGCGGACTCGATGATGACCTTGAGGACTCCGTAGGGCATAGCCTCACGAACCGTGCGGATGTCCTCTTCGACGGCCGCAAAGTTGTTCTGGACGGCATCGGACACGTTGATGACCATGTCCACCTCGTCGGCGCCCTGAGCCACCGCGCGCGATGCCTCCGCCGCCTTGATGGCGCTCTGGTGGGCACCGGACGGGAAGCCTGTCACCACCGCAACCTTGACGTCCCCGAGGTCGATGTCCGCCGGCAGGGGCAGCTTGTTCGGCGAGACGCAAATGGAATACGTCCCGATCCTCTTCGCATCCTCCACGAGTGCCCGGAGGTCTGCGTCGGTGGCTTCGGGCTTGAGCAGCGTGTGGTCCACCATTCGGGCCACCTGGTCACTTGTGTATGCCATGAGGATTCCTTCTCTCAGTGAAGTGTACGACTGTCATTCTACGGGCCGGATTGCGGCATCGGCCGGGCAGGCCCGGGGGCGCACTTATGGTGCACGTTTCCCACCGTGTCCCGGCCGTTGCCCGTGCCCAGTTCAGCGCGGTTTGGCAAGGGCCGGCGCATGGAATTGGCGCTCCCGATTCCTTCGAGGGCATCACAGCGGTCACCGCGCCGCATGCGGCATCGACAACGCTGTGATGCCCACTTGGGCCAGCGAACGCCCACACCGCCGATCTGCTACCTCGCGATTCGTTCCAGAACCACGGAGTCCCGAAGCGGCGGCACCTCGTGCGAAATGGTGAGTGTTCCCTCCAGCGATTCCAACGCCCGTGGGAAACGTTCCGGCGTATCGGTGTGCAGCGTGAGCAGTTTCTGCCCCTTGACCACCTGGTCTCCGGGGCGTGC
>RRZT012539654.1_pt1 | contig 10624 bp, 9 predicted proteins | sample 2165551 | NCBI WGS metagenome assembly RRZT01 (sample SAMN10456910, study PRJNA506462) | wastewater metagenome | biome: wastewater; feature: sludge; material: wastewater sludge; isolation source: wastewater sludge with Escherichia coli K12::gfp cells carrying plasmid... | place: USA: Moscow, Idaho ...
ATGCGGCTGTTGGTGCAACTGCCGATGAAGATCTTGTCCACATAAATATCGGTGAGCGCCTTGCCCGGCTCCAGATCCATATAAGTGAGTGCACGCTCCATGGCATTGCGTTTGCTGTCGTCCTTTTCTTTTTCAGGATCAGGCACCGCCGCCATGACGCCCAGCACCATCTCGGGGCTGGTGCCCCAGGTGACTTGGGGCTGGATGTCTTCGGCACGCAGCTCAACCACGGCATCGAAATGCGCATCGGGGTCGGAATGCAGGGTGCGCCAGTAGGCCACAGCCTGCTCCCATTCCGGGCCACCCACAAAGCGACCGGTTGCGCGGTCTGTGCCCGGGGCAAAAGGGCGACCCTTGATGTATTCGATGGTGTTGTCATCCACCGCCACCATGCCGGCGCGGGCACCCGCCTCGATCGACATGTTGCAAATGGTCATGCGGCCTTCCACGCTCAGGCTGCGGATGGTGCTGCCCGCAAATTCGATGGTGTAGCCGGTACCGCCCGCGGTGCCGATTTTGCCAATGATGGCCAGCATCACGTCTTTGGCGGTCACGCCCGGGTGCAGCTTGCCTTCAACCCTGACGAGCATGTTTTTGGCTTTTTTGGCAATCAGCGTTTGCGTGGCCATGACGTGCTCCACCTCGCTGGTGCCAATGCCATGCGCCAGTGCGCCCAGTGCGCCGTGCGTGCTGGTGTGGCTGTCGCCGCAAACAATGGTCATGCCAGGCAGGGTGGCGCCGTTTTCGGGGCCGATCACATGCACGATGCCCTGTTTGTCGCTCAAAAACGGAAAGTAAGCGGCCGCTCCAAATTCCTGGATATTGGCGTCCAGCGTGGTGATCTGCTCTTTGCTGGTGGCGTCGGCAATGCCGTCGTAGCCTTGCTCCCAGCCTGTGGTGGGGCTGTTGTGGTCGGTCGTGGCCACCACCGAACTGATGCGCCACAGCTTGCGGCCCGCCGCGCGCAGCCCCTCGAATGCCTGGGGGCTGGTCACTTCGTGCACGAGGTGACGGTCAATATAGAGGATGGCGGTGCCGTCTTCTTCGGTGTGGACGACGTGCTCATCCCAGAGTTTGTCGTAGAGTGTGCGAGCCATGGCGCGTGTTTCCTTGAATGAACGGAGAGGTTCTGCTTGCCGCTGCCCCTTGCCCCTGAATAGCCGCAGACTGCACACACATGCAATCAGTCAACCCGCAGGCTGCAAGCGCAGCTTGTCATACAGCCTCTATTGTGCCTTCTTCACCGCCAGCGCGCAGACAATCGCGCATTAAGCCTTGAAGTTGGGTGGCACATCGCGTCGTGCGTGCCCCACGTACAACTGCCGCGGGCGGCCGATTTTGTATTCGGGGTCGGCAATCATTTCGTTGAGCTGGGCAATCCAGCCCACGGTGCGGGCCAGGGCAAAAATGCCGGTAAACAGGTTCACGGGGATGCCGATGGCGCGCTGCACGATGCCCGAGTAGAAATCCACATTGGGGTAGAGTTTGCGCGAAACGAAGTAGTCGTCTTCAAGCGCGATTTTTTCCAGCTTTTTGGCCAGGGCAAACAGCGGGTCGTTTTCCAGCCCCAGCTCGGTCAGCACTTCGTGGCAGGTTTCTTGCAGCAGTTTGGCGCGCGGGTCGTAGTTTTTGTACACGCGGTGGCCAAAACCCATCAGGCGCACGCCCGAGTCTTTGTCTTTGACTTTTTCCATGAATTCGCCCACCTTGGCGATGCCGCCGTTTTGGTGCAGCTCTTCGAGCATGTGCAAGCAGGCTTCGTTGGCACCGCCGTGTGCCGGCCCCCACAGGCAGGCCACGCCGGCGGCAATGGCGGCGAAGGGGTTGGTTCCCGAGCTGCCGCACAGGCGCACGGTCGAGGTCGAGGCGTTTTGCTCATGGTCGGCATGCAGGATGAAGATGCGATCCATGGCGCGCTCGATCACGGGATTGACGACATAGTCTTCGCACGGCGTGCCAAACATCATGCGCAGGAAGTTGCCCGAGTAGCTCAACTCGTTGCGCGGGTACATATAGGGCTCGCCCTTGCCGTATTTGTAGGCCATGGAGACCAGCGAAGGCATTTTGGCAATCAGGCGGATGGCCGAAATTTCGCGGTGGCGGGCGTTTTGGATGTCGGTGGAGTCGTGGTAGAAGGCCGACATGGCGCCGGTCAGCCCAACCAGCACCGCCATGGGGTGCGCATCGCGGCGGAAGCCACGCATGAAAAAGTGCATTTGCTCGTGCACCATGGTGTGGCGCAGCACCATCTGGTGAAAGTCTTTGCTTTGCTGCGCATCGGGCAGCTCACCCTTGATCAGCAGGTAACACACATCCAGAAAATCGCAATGCTTGGCCAACTGCTCGATGGGGTAGCCGCGGTACAGCAGCTCGCCCTTGTCGCCATCGATGTAGGTGATGGTGGATTGGCACGAGGCTGTGGACAAGAAGCCCGGATCATAGGTGAACATGCCGGTTTCACCATAGAGCTTGCGAATGTCGATCACGTCAGGTCCGATGGTGCCGCCATACACCGGCAGCTCCATACTGGGTGCACCATTGCTGAAGGTCAGGTTGGCAACGGTTTCTGTGGGTTTCATGGGCAGTACTCCTGAATGGATCAAAAACGAATATGCCAGTTTGCCTGCATACCCGTCAAAGCATAATCATCAACCCTACCAGATACTGAGGTAACCAAGGGTAGGGATTTGTCCTGAGCGACAGGGCAAGGCAACAGGGAGAAGATCGCTTGCCACGGTGCCGCAAAATGCCAGAAAAAGCGCCGCTTTTACGCTCCATCAGGCTGTTGGCGGCGATGGATGGTACCGCGCATGCAGTCAAGCAATCCACACCCGCGAACCATACCATAACGGGCACATGACAGCCACCATGGCAAGTCACACAGCCCATCGCGCAACTGCGACTGCCACGCCATCATTCTGCGGCCTCAGCCTTTGCGTGATTGCCCGCGCTTGCAGGGCGGAATTTAAAACGGGGGTTGCCGCAATTCGCGCAGCAACTGCCGCACCGGCTCGGTATCGAGTTCGTGCTGCGGCTGCGTTTTGCCCAGCAGCAGGTCGAGCAAATCGTTGTCGGCCAGCTCCAGCAGCAAGCTGAGCGTTTGCGCCTCGCCAACCGTGATGGTGTCCAGCCGCTTGTCCAACCACCGGTGGATGATGAGCTCGCTTTCGAGCAGGCCACGGCGGCAGCGCCAGCGCAAACGGTTGAGCGCCTCTTGCGACAGGCGCGCATGCTGCTGTTCCATGGCTCCCCCGTGCACTGCGCCTTAAACCACCCGCTGCACCCTCAGATCCTCGATCTTGCCGATGGCGCGCGCCGGATTGAGGTTTTTGGGGCACACATCCGTGCAGTTCATGATGGTGTGGCAACGGAACAGGCGGTAGGCGTTGTCCAGATCGTCCAGACGCTCGGCGGTGGCCTCGTCGCGGCTGTCGGCAATGAAGCGGTAGGCTTGCAGCAAACCGGCGGGGCCCACGAATTTGTCGGGGTTCCACCAGAAGCTGGGGCAAGAGGTGGAGCACGATGCACACAAAATGCATTCGTACAGGCCGTTGAGCTCTTCGCGCTGTTCGGGCGACTGCAGGCGCTCGCGCTCGGGCGGCTGGCTGTGGTTGATCAGATAGGGCTTGACCGATTCGTACTGCTTGAAGAACATGGTCATGTCCACGATCAGGTCGCGCGCCACGGGCACACCCGGCAGCGGCTTGAGCACGATCGGATCCTTGAGCGTACGCAGATTGGTCAGGCAGGCCAGGCCGTTTTTGCCGTTGATGTTCATCGCGTCCGAGCCGCACACGCCTTCGCGGCAGGAGCGGCGAAACGAGATGGTAGGATCCTGCGCCTTGAGTTTGACCAGCGCGTCCAGCAGCATGCGCTCGCTGCCGTCCAGCTCGATGGTCACGGTTTCCATGCGAGGCTTGGCATCTTTGTCAGGGTCGTAACGGTAGATTTTGAATGTGCGTTGCATGGGAAAAAACTCCATTTTCAGCAAGCAGCGCGCCCTTGCAGCACGCTGTTGCTCACGAAATTGTCGACTACATCAGAAGGTGCGCACCTGCGGCGGCACCGTATCCACAGTCAGGGGTTTGGTCACAACGGGCTTGTAGCTCAGGCTGTTGCTGGCGCTGTGCCACAGGGTGTGCTTCATCCATTCCTGGTCGTTGCGGCCCAGCCCCATGGTGGGGTGATCGGCCGGGTACTCGTAATCGTTGACCATGTGGGCGCCGCGGCACTCTTTGCGCGCAGCGGCAGACACGATGGTGGCCTGCGCCACTTCGATCAGGTTTTGCACTTCCAGCGCCTCCACGCGGTCGGTGTTGAAGACCTGCGATTTGTCACGCAAATGCATATGCGCCACCCGTTCGCGAATAGCCGCTATTTTTTCCACGCCTTCGTCCATCAGCGCCTGGGTGCGAAATACGCCCGCGTGCTGCTGCATGGATTTGCGCATGTCGGCGGCAATTTCCTGCGAATATTCGCCGCTGGTGCTGGCGTTGAGTTTGTCGATACGGGCCAGCGTTTTGTCGGCCGCATCGGCAGGCAGTGCCTTGTGCGATTGATCCTTGAGGTTGGAGCCCACGATGTGGTCGCCTGCGGCCTTGCCGAATACCAGCAGATCCAGCAGCGAGTTGGTGCCCAAGCGGTTGGCGCCGTGCACGCTCACGCAGGCGCATTCGCCCACGGCGTACAGACCATTGACGACGCGGTTGGCGCCATCCACATGCTCGACGACCTGCGCGTGCATGGTGGTAGGAATACCACCCATCATGTAGTGGATGGTGGGCACTACCGGCACCGGCTCGCGTGTGAGATCGACGTTGGCAAAGTGCAGGCCGATTTCGTGCACCGAGGGCAGACGCTTGAGGATCGTGTCCGCGCCCAGGTGATCCATCTTCATGAGGATGTGATCTTTGTTGGGGCCGCAGCCACGGCCTTCCTTGATCTCCTGATCCATCGAACGCGACACGAAGTCGCGCGGTGCCAAATCCTTGAGTGTGGGCGCATAACGCTCCATGAAGCGTTCGCCTTCGCCGTTGAGCAAAATTGCGCCTTCGCCGCGGCAGCCTTCGGTCAGCAGCACGCCGGCGTTGTGCACGCCCGTGGGGTGGAATTGCCAGAACTCCATGTCTTGCAGCGGAATGCCCGCGCGCGCCGCCATACCCAAGCCATCGCCGGTGTTGATGAAGGCGTTGGTGGATGAGTGATAGATGCGGCCGGCGCCGCCGGTTGCCAGCAAGGTGGCCTTGGCTTCGAGAATGTAGATGTCGCCGGTTTCCATCTCCAGCGCGATCACGCCCAACACATCGCCGTCGGCATCGCGAATCAGGTCGAGCGCCATCCACTCCACCAGAAACTGCGTATGCGCCGTGAGGTTTTGCTGGTACAGGGTGTGCAGCATGGCGTGGCCGGTACGATCGGCCGCGGCACAGGCGCGTTGCACGGGTTTTTCGCCGTGGTTGGCGGTGTGCCCGCCAAATGGGCGCTGGTAGATGGTGCCGTCGGGGTTGCGGTCAAACGGCATGCCGAAATGTTCCATTTCGTACACCACTTTGGGCGCCTGGCGGCACATGAACTCGATGGCGTCTTGGTCGCCCAGCCAGTCGGAGCCTTTGATGGTGTCGTAGAAGTGCCATTCCCAATGGTCTTCGCTCATGTTGCCGAGCGACGCACTCACGCCGCCTTGCGCGGCCACCGTGTGCGAACGGGTAGGAAACACCTTGGACAGCACCGCCACTTTCAGGCCGGCGCGCGCCAGTTGCAACGAGGCGCGCATGCCCGATCCGCCTGCGCCCACGATCACCACGTCGAATTTGCGCCGCGGCAGGTTTTGCATCATTGTTGTCATCTTCTTACAGTCTCCACAGAACCTGCAACGCCCAGCCGGAACAAGCCACCAGCCAGGCAATTGCGCCTACATGCAGGATAAAACGCAGCCAAATCGGTTTGACGTAGTCCATGAACACGTCGCGCATGCCCACGAAGGTGTGCCAGCACATCGACAAAATGGCGACAAAAGCCAGACCTTTTACCCATTGCGGCGCAAATACGCCCGCCCAAGCTTCGTAGGTAATGGGGCCGGACACCATCAGCACGCGCACGATGACGACCAGCGTGAACAGCAGCATGAACACTGCGGTGACGCGCTGCATCAACCAGTCGCGCAGGCCGTGCTGGGTGCCGCTGGTGGAACGTTTGGATTGTTGGAGGATCGAATAACCGGACATGAAGGTGCTCCTCTTGTTCAATACAGGCCAAACAGCTTGGCGCCAAAGGCCAGCGTCAGAGGAATGCTGAAAGCAAACACGGCCAGCGCGGATGTTTTGCCGGTTTTCTTGTTCACGGTGCCGTGCAGCACATCCATGACCAAGTGGCGCACGCCCGCGCCAATATGGTGCAAAAAGGCCCAGATGATGCCCAGCACCACCAGCTTGACCATCCAGCCCGGAACAAACAGCAGGCCGTCAAACAGCGCCCGGAAGCGGTCGAAAGAAATTTCGGACGTGAGCGAATGATCGAACAGCCAGATGATGAACGGCAGCATCACGAACATGATGACGCCGCTGACGCGGTGCAGGATGGACACCATCGCGCCGGGCGGCATCCGACGGGCGTAGAACAGAACGTCGAGTGGCGCAATGTTGCGGAATTCGCGCCGCGGTGTCGCGGCTTTTGCAGGAGGAGAAGCCATGGGATTGATTTCCAGCTGAGAAAAAAAGCCCGCCATCAAACAGGCGTCGGATATGCACAAGGATGATAAGGATTTTAGGCGTTGTTGAACGGCCTCTGACACGACGGATGCACAAAATACCGCGCCAAGCCCCGAAAAACTGGGGTAAACCCCAATACGCAGGGCGGTGTGGAGGGGTTCATCCCGTCATCTACTCGCACCACCGGCAAGATGCCCGCACACTTGCCCCAGCGCGTCAACCCAGGGTATTGCGGTAATGGTGCCGGTCCGTGCGGTTCAGCACCCGCCGAATTTCAACCGGCTGGTCGTTGAAGGTGTAGCTGATGCGCTCGATTTGCAGCAACGGCGTGCCGACTTCGCATTGCAGCAGCTCGGCCTGATCGGCGTCAGACATCACGGCGCGCAGTTTCTCTTCGGCGCGCACCATGCGCACGCCAAATTCTTTCTCAAACAACACATAGGTCGAATCGGTGTAGTCGCGCAATTTTTCGGCCGTCAAGCCCCGAAACGGCAGAGCGGGCAGCCAGATGTCTTCAAGCACGGTGGGAATGCCTGCAAACGACAGCACGCGGCGCACATACAGCAGCGTATCGCCGGAATTGAGGTGCAGCGCCCGCGCCAACTCGGCCGGCGCCCGCAGACGGCGGCACTCGACGATGTTGCGCTGCGTTTGGCGGGTGGCGATCACATCGGGCTGGTCGGATTGCAGCCGCAAAAAACGGTGCCGCATCTGCTGTTCGCCATGGCTGGCCACAAAAGTGCCCTTGCCCTGGCGGCGCACCAGCAAGCCCTCGGCCACCAGTTCATCAATGGCCTTGCGCACCGTGCCCAGGCTGACGTTGTAGCGCCGCGCCAGCATGACTTCGCTGGGAATGACTTCTAGTGGCTTCCACTCTCCGGCCTGCAAACTGTCGCGCAAAGACTGGCGCACCTGCTGGTACAGGGGATTGAGCGTCGCAGCAGGCAACGCCGACGCCCCGCCATGAGAAGAGGCGGGTAGATCCTTCTGTTTGACGTGTCTGTTGCGGAAAGGAATATCCATCGGAAACAAAAACTGTTTGGCTCGCCTCCGGCTTTGGAGGCTGTGTTGATTAAAAGAAACCGAATCTATCATGACAAAAGCTACTTTGCGCATGGATACGCCATTCTTTTCGTTGCAGCATTTCCTCGGCGACCAGCTCATCATGCCGATGCCCGCGCTGTTCATACTTTTTTGCATGTGCGCCGGCTGCCGCTACACTAGCAGCGTGCGGGCGAGTGGCCGAGTAGCCGAGTAGGGCCGCGCATGCTGTATGCGCGCCTTGGCTGGCTTGCCTGACAGGCACCCTGTTTGATTTTTCGGAGAGTAACCATGAAAAAACCCGTTCGTGTTGCCGTGACCGGTGCTGCCGGCCAAATTGGCTATGCCTTGCTGTTTCGCATCGCCGCCGGCGAAATGCTGGGCAAAGACCAGCCCGTCATTCTGCAATTGCTCGAAATCCCCGATGAGAAAGCACAAAAAGCCCTCCAGGGCGTGATGATGGAATTGCAGGACTGCGCCTTTCCGCTGCTGGCGGGCATGGAAGCCCACAGCGACCCCATGCAGGCTTTCAAAGACACCGACTACGCACTGCTGGTAGGTGCGCGCCCGCGCGGCCCCGGCATGGAACGCGCCGACCTGCTGGCCGCCAATGCGCAAATTTTTACCGCTCAGGGCAAGGCGCTCAACGCCGTGGCCAGCCGCAACGTGAAAGTGCTGGTGGTGGGCAACCCGGCCAACACCAATGCCTACATCGCCATGAAGAGCGCCCCCGATCTGCCGCCCGAAAACTTCACCGCCATGCTGCGCCTGGATCACAACCGCGCGCTGAGCCAAATCGCCGAAAAAACCGGCAAGCCCGTGGCGGCCATCGAAAAAATGGCCGTGTGGGGCAACCACAGCCCCACCATGTATGCCGACTACCGTTTTGCCACCATCGACGGCGCCAGCGTCAAAGACATGATCAACGACCAGGCCTGGAATGAAAACGTGTTTCTGCCCACCGTGGGCAAACGCGGCGCAGCCATCATCGAGGCGCGCGGCCTGAGCTCTGCCGCCAGCGCCGCCAATGCCGCCATCGACCACATGCGCGACTGGGCGCTGGGCACCAACGGCAAATGGGTCACCATGGGCATTCCCAGCCGCGGCTGGTATGGCATTCCGAAAGATGTGATGTTCGGCTTTCCCGTCACCTGCGCCAACGGCAACTACCAGGTGGTCGAAGGGCTGGAGATCGACGCATTCAGCCAGGAATGCATCAACAAAACCCTGGCCGAACTGGAAGGCGAAAAAGAGGGCGTTCAGCACCTGCTGTAAGCCTTGCCGCATCGAGCCATCGCGCCGAGCTACATCGGCATTCACGCCAGTCGAACGAGAAAGGAAACGCTCATGGACAACCATCCCCGCTCCATCCTGCTGGGGGCGCAAGCCCAGACCGGCGTGCTGCCTGTGTGCGACCACTACAGCGGCATACCCAGCCGCATGGTGCGCAGCCTGCAACTGCAAGCCGAGCTGACGCAGGAATTTGGCGCCTGCGTGATGGATGTCACGCTCGACTGCGAAGACGGCGCGCCCGTTGGCCGCGAGGCCGACCACGCCGCGCTGGTAGCCGATCTGGCCGCGGGCAGCGACGACAGCGCCCGCGTGGCCGTGCGCGTGCATCCGCTGGATCATCCCGCCTTTGCCGAAGATGTGCGCATTCTGCTGGCGCGCGCCGGCAGCAAGCTGCGCCACATCATGCTGCCCAAAGTCGAATCGGTGGACGACATCGAACGCGCCGTGCAGCAGATCGATGATGCCGGCGGCAGCCACGTTCCGCTGCATGCGCTGGTTGAATCGCCGTTGGCGGTGCACCGCGTGTTTGCCATTGCCGCGCATCCGCGCGTGGCCTCCATCAGCTTTGGCCTGATGGACTTTGTTTCGAGCCACGGCGGCGCCATTCCTGCCGCGGCCATGCAACTCGACGGCCAGTTCAGCCACCCGCTGGTGGTGCAGGCCAAACTGCGTATCGCGTCGGCCTGCCACGCCTATGGCAAAACGCCTTCACACTGCGTGGTGACCGAATTCGACAACACACAGGCCATCACCCGCGCCGCCACCCAGGCCGCGCGGCAACTGGGTTACACGCGCATGTGGAGCATTCACCCCAGCCAAATCCGCCCGATTCTGGCCGCCTTCACGCCCGATGCAGCCGCCGTGCACGAAGCAGCCGCCATCATCGAAGCAGGCCACGCCGCGCAGTGGGCGCCTATTACTTACAACAACCAGTTGCACGACCGCGCCAGCTACCGTTACTACTGGCAGCTGCTGGAACGCGCCCACGCCACCGGCGCCAGCTTGCCTGCCAGCGTGCAGCCCCTGTTCAGCCAGTAAGCCCAGCATCCAACTTGATGCTGGCGGTGACACCACCGGGTAGGCACGGCGGTATCCGCACATGCATCCAATGCTGCATAGCGGAAAAGGCGCTGCGCGGCACTGCTCTGCGACGCTTCGTGATATTTGTCATTTTTTACAGATATATCCGCTGGTTACGTCGCTTTTTTGATACGGATGCTCACATATTGGCGAGGCTTTTCTTGCCATAATCGGCGCACCTTTGACCTTTGAGATGGAATACACGTCATGAAACAATCCCTGATTGCCTTGGCCATTGCCCTCGCAACCTGCACCACTGCTGTCACAGCGCATGCCCAGAAGGCGCCAGCCAAAAAGCCTGCCGCCACCAAAAAGGCCCCCGTGAAAAAAGCGGTTGCGAAAAAAGCTCCCGCCAAGAAAAAAACAACCACCAAAGCCGTGTCCGCCAAGCCCGCACCACAAGTAGCTGCCCCAGCACCCGCCATGGTGCCCGATGCGGCAGGCGGCTCCCCCGTCCATACCGGCAGCGTCCGCGCCGACGCCGGCACCGCCACCATCGCCGC
>RRZT012570829.1_pt1 | contig 10624 bp, 7 predicted proteins | sample 2165551 | NCBI WGS metagenome assembly RRZT01 (sample SAMN10456910, study PRJNA506462) | wastewater metagenome | biome: wastewater; feature: sludge; material: wastewater sludge; isolation source: wastewater sludge with Escherichia coli K12::gfp cells carrying plasmid... | place: USA: Moscow, Idaho ...
ACCTATTGCAATTACTGTATATGTTATTTTGTAATTTGCGCCCAATGAACTGTGCTTTAACCTAACTTGACCTGCCTGTCTATTAAAAAAGTGAACACTGTGTGTTATTTTAGGCAACTCCAAACTATCAACATCATTTAATGCGTTCATAGATATTACAGCTCCGAGTAGAGTGTTTGGAAACGAGATTGGTAAACTTGTTGCCTTAGTTCCTTCACCGCTAGAGAGAGTTATTGAATCTTGCTTCCACTGAGTTATTATTCCTGTGGTAGGGTCTTTAATATAACCCTGACCATTACCCCAAGAACCACCTTTTGTTCCTGTAAACTCTACTGAAGAAAGTCCATTCCCAATTCTATCTTCCAAATCAACACTGTAATCTTTTAATTTTGTTTTCACTCCGTCCTGGAGTGGATTTTTATTAAATGCCATAATATACGGCTATTAAGAGAGTTTATTTCCAACGACCTATGTATAGAAATCCAATTTCAACTCTAAATGTTGCCATTGAAGTTGTAACAAGAATATCTATTAAATTGCTTTTTGGTTGTGTATGCATACCAACGATTACCGCATCTGTTGTGGTGTCATCTAATATCGCAGTGAAATATCTATATGGTTGCCCAAAAAACAATCCCCTCGGCGATGAAGGTGGTGCGATTGGCGTAGTGTTCCTATATAGATAACTACCTGCGGAACGTGTGGCGCCACCCGAGTAACTAAAACTACCATGATAAATCGCTGTTCCATCATCAAATTTTATCCATTTGCCATTGGTGCTACTTCCACTGTTTAATGTTGTTGCACTTTCAATTCTATTCTCTAAGTCGTTCGAATATACCGACAGTTCTTGTTTTTCACCGTCAGTTAAAGGGTTTTTTGTAAATGCCATAACATGGCGCTTTTTGATTGTGGTTACTTCCACCTTGCTTGAATATAAACAACAACATTGAGTCTTGATGTACTACCGCTACCACCTGTAAATGCGCCTTTTGTATAAAGTGTAGGCTTCGTTGAATACCAACTAAATATTTCGTGTGGTCTAGCGTGGACATATGAATTAACGTCAATCGTTGCGTTGTTTTTATTTGTTGCAAATGCTTCATGGAATACCTTGAAATTGTTACATCCTGAAATCGGAATATCTATCGTTATCGGAACGCTATCACTTGCCATATTTGTGAAATCCCACGATTGCCAAAACTCAATATCGCCATTATTCCATTTTCTATAACGATAGCCACCGCTAGTTCCTGTTTCTAAAACAAAATCTACACCGATATTTTCTTCAATTCGTGTCTCCAAATCGTTTGAATACTCACTAAGCTTTCGTTTGGTTCCGTCTTTCAGTTCGTTCTTAGTAAATGCCACAATCATCACCGAGTGGGTGATTAAGCGCACCCACCCCCTGTCCTAAACTCTCTAAAGATAGTGCATTGACTATCTTGTAGCCTGCACCACCTTTCTGTAGTAATGTTGTGTGTGTGTGTGTGTGTCACACGGTTTATTGTGTATCATCTTTGACGTCCTTTCTAACTTCCTGTAGAAGTTGGTTTTGTACCGTTTCTAATTGCGCTTCCAAAACCGCAATTTTATATGATTTTCTCTTGTCTTCTTCAAGTAACTTTTCGATTACAAGGTTTGCATCAATTTCGTTCATTTTAGTTTCTCCGTTTCTTTAAAATTACACAGGGGGATTTGCTTGCCAAACTATCCTGTTGTTACTATCTTTGTTAAGCCATCCATTCATGAAGGACACCCTTATAGGTAGGTGAACAATTCCATTGCCGCGACCTAACGATAATCCATTAGCAGAGTCACCTGCTATGCCGTCGATTTCTAAAAAGCTTTTTCCTCCTTGAAAAAGAAAAACAATTGGACTTGCACTTGAGAACACTGTACTTCTCATAACCATTGCATCTTGCACACCAGATAAAGCAGTCGATACTGATTCTTGTTTCATCTTGAGTGTTCCAAAGGCAATTTGGTTATTATTACTTTCAAGCTTTAACTTTCCATTAGGAAATGCAATTCCTGTACTTGTTACATTTAAATTACCGATAGTACCAGCGTTTAGATTTCCTGAAATATTAACATTACTAAACGTTCCTTTGGTTGCGTTAATTTCACCAGATAATTTAACATTAGTGCCGACAGCGTTATCAAACTCTAAGTATTGAGATTTGATTTTACCGGTTTTGATGTTTGAACCGCTTATAGTAGTTGTCCCATCTGTTAAGTTGCTAATATTAACCAAACCGCTTATATCTATATTTTTAGACGCAACTTTTATATTGCTAGGTAGCAAGTTGATCATAGATACAAAATTTTCCCCAGTGAAATCTTTTTCTTCTACTCTTAGGTCAATTTCGCTTTGCAATAATTGTAGTTGTGCTTGTGTGTAAGCTCTTAAACCATCAACGTTTTCTACATAAGGCTTTGGCGCACCAATACCAAACATCCCTTCCGCTAATTCAAGTCGATTTGACCAAGAAACACCACTTATGATGTATCTCAATCCGACATATTCGGTACTTGTTCCCAATTCAATGTTCGAAATATCATGGTAAGATTGAACATTGTTGAAGACGAATGTTTGTTTTTGTATATACTCTTTGTTTGAATTATACTCTCTAACTTCAATTGAAAAATGTTGATTTCCGTTAACGCGCCTAATCCTAAAACCATACTTATAATCCTTCATCACTGTGAATGGTCCATTCTCTGTGCTTCCATTTGCGAAAAACGATATTTTAGAGTTGCTCAACGTGTTGCTGTCTTCTATTGGCTCAAAGATTGTGTAGTTTGTCATTCCTGTTCTAAATGTCATACCTGTGTTGAACTCTAAAGGGTCACTTGCAACAAAATCTTCCCAAAAGTCATAAGTGTCATCTTCACCGTTATGATTGATTAAGATAGAACCAAAGGAAACTCCTTCTATTTTACCTTCGATACCTTCAAGACTCAACCCAAAATCTACAAGTGTATCGTCAATCCGTTCAACTGCATTATCATATAATGATATCTTGAACGTTTTGTCGTTCGTGTCAAAATACATCCAGTCATGCCATGTTTCACTTGGGACATTTCTTGTTTGAAATGCGATACCTCGTGTAAGATCGGCGTAGTATCTGCCAATAGCGTTTTCTTCGCTTCCATCTGGTGACATAAGTGCTTCAAACCCTTTTTCTCTTGAAATTGTAATCCCTTGATAACTGTCACCTAAACTTACTTTTTTAGAAAATTCTTGTTGAACCAAGTTATTGTATGGATCATCGTAATTGTTTTCTGTGGTTATAGGAACTTCGATATCAGCGATTGCTATGCCACCAAAAATCCATTTTACATTCGCTAACAAAACTTCTTCGCCATCTATTTCTATGATATCGCCTATTTCAAGTGCAGGATCGATATAAGCACCCGTTACTTGGATTGGTTTATATTCATACCCATTCAACACTCCGTGCACATAATCTGTCGCCGATTGTGTAGCCCACTTGCTGTCTATGACGATGGTTGAACCGACATCATTGCCACTTTCAAAACCACTTGCATCATCGAAATACATTTCAATTTTTGTTATTTCGCCTATCGAACCCAAAGACTCTATTTTTTGAGCGTTATATATCTCGCTAACATTATTCCCTAGTATAATAAGCCTTAAATTATCATCAACAATCGTCCAATTTCCACCACTTATTTTAGCGATATTCCTCAAAGCCTCAACCACTGTCATGTTGCTTGGGAATTCAACTATGGGCAAGTTTATAATATCATTTATGTTATCAATTGACAACCCTAGATAGTTTGCTAATTGATTGGCGACTGTTCTTGCATTTGCTGGGTACTCATTTACCGAAAGAACATCTAGAGCTGGTGTATAATCGCTTGCAAAACTTTGTGCCTCTATGGTTAATACTTCATCAGTATATTTCGTCCTTTTAGAAACGTTTCCTTTGAACTTATAGACCCATTCGCTAGGTGTTTCCCCATCCGTGTAGCGGTATTCAAATTCTACACTTGCTCTTCTCGGTATATTTTCACTAAAAGCTACAAGTCTAACTTTCAAAGTATCCACCGTGAATGATCCAACTGTAAATGTATCCTTATCAAATAATTTTTGAGAAAGTTCGATAGTTCCTTTAATGTCATCGTTTCCATAAGTGATACCATCAATTGTGATGCGATACTCTTGTACCGCACCACTTTCAAAGAGGTCTTTATATGTTTGTGTCGTTGTCTTCATTCATTACCTCCCAAATACCACGTTATTTCTAACCGCTTTATTTTTAATGTACTTATCGCTTGTTTCGCCAATCTTATCTCCGTCTATCTCGATTACTTGACCACGTTCCACTTCTTGTGCAACACGTTCTAGCTTATCGCTCGTTACTTGTGTCAATATTTCTATTGCACGCTGTGTTCCATCATTTGTGTAGTTGAATTGACTTTGTACTCTCGCACTCAAATCTCTTGATACACCGTTTAGATTGTCGTTAATTGCTTGTGTGTCAAATGTAGGCATTGAGATGTCTTCTAATTCATTTTCAACATTATGTCTAAATAAACCAAAGTCTGGGTTGAATTTGTTAATTCCAACTTCAACACCTTCACCAATGTTAGCACCAACAACATCTCTTGCCCAACGTGATGGCGATCTAATTTCAAATGATACCCTCATGTTGTTTTTTAATCTGTTGGTAAATGTTGTTACATTTGGGTACCAACCATTGATACCATTTTGAACACCTTTTGCAATATCTGTCCCAATTGAGTAACCGCTAAAAGATAAAGCTTTTTTAAGATTTGTTTTTGACTTGTTAATATTATATTTATAGTCATTGATACCAAGCTCCATTGATTTAGAAATGCTTGTCCCGATGCCTTTAAACTTATTCAAATCAAGTGTGTTTAATGCACTCATAATCTTTGTTACATTTTGTGTCTTAACTTTGCCTAAGTCATCAAACGCTGTTTTTATATTCTTAGAGAATGTCTTAAAATCAGCACTAATACTTGTTGGTGAACCTATATTTGAAGCTCTTTCAGATGTTGATACAAGTTGTTTTAACAATCTTTCATAATCATTCATATACCTTGAACCACGTTCTATTTGTGGGTTTGTAATCTCAAATTGATTATTCAAGTCTTTAAGTTGCTTGCCGTTTTTCTTAACATCGCTTGCCATTTTCTTAATTGGGTCTCTTGTAAACCAGCCAACAACAGTTGAAATTGTTGCCGAAATACCGCTCACAGCACTAGATGCGCTATATAAAACGAATTGTCCAGCAAATTTAATCATAAAGTTAGTAAAGTTTTTCATTCCTGTATTGAGAGTAGGCATTTGTGCGTTTAATTTATCTAATTCTGGTGCAAGTTGCTTTGTTAGTTGTTTTGCAACACTTGTTAAACTTGCGATAAATAGTTTTGTGGCTCCTGCTAAGAGTAACAGCATTCCAGTACCTGCCGCAATGGCTAATGGAACCGTTCCTACTCCGCCTATTGCAATTGTTCCTAGTGCATATGTTGCACCACCAATGGCAGTTAATAGTATGGTTCCTAGTGTGATACCACCGATAATATTATTTGCGTTTGCAATAACGGGTTCCCAAGCTAATCCCACTTGTTCTAAACCTTTACCAACAGCCCATATAGCACCAACAAAGATTAACGCTGCTGCCGCAACTTCAGCTAATATTAGAATTCCCATTCCAATATTTTTCGCCATATCAACCATTTTAGTTGATACACCACCTGTTGAGTCGCTTAATGATTTTGTTGTAGGTATTGCTTCTTTGAAACTTTTTTCTTGTGGTTTTGCTACATTATTGAACTTAGCAATAGCGATCGCTATACCACCGAAGAATTGGATAGCGCCAATGAACAATGTTAGTTTATCAACATTACTCCAATCGCCAGTTTCGATTGCGTTTTTGATTTCCTTGAACTCGTCAATGATAGCCAATGCCCCTTGCATAGCAAGACCAACACCAACTGTTGCCCAATCTTTTTTAATCAAACCAATTCCAATTGCTACATCAGATAAACCAACCAATAACTTGTTGACATCATCCCAGTTGACACCTTCGTCAACCATGCTCTTAATAGATAATACAATATCACTTAACCCTTGAACTACTTTTAATGCCCCGCCAAACTTAGTTTGACCAAACATAACTAATGTAGAACCGATTGAACCTACAAATGAGCTAAATAATGCGCCACCCGTTTGTATGGAAGGTTCTTCAAAGAATTCTTTAATTGCTATTCTTAATTTGTTTAAATCTCCCGCTAACATAAGCATGCCTGCCGGAAGTGCTAATTTATCTAAGCCAAGACCACCGAATATATCTTTGGTGCCATTGATCCATTTCAAGCCATCCATAAATGTTTTGGCGAACTTAATGGCTAGTATTGCGCCACCAGTTACACCAGCAGCAAGGCCTATTCTCTTAATGGCCGCCCACACTTTATCGGCTGATTTTTCTAAATTATCCATGTATCCTGCATTATCTAATAATTCAGTCCAGTCATAACCGCCACCCCACGGAATACTGCCGCCACCTACATCTCCAACACCTACGCCACCAGTGTCTGATGGTTTCATGTCGTTAATGGTGAACACTTGGTCAATTCCAGTAATGGTTTTCTTCAATTCTTTGGCTTGTTTATTGGCACCTGCCATGCCGTCAGCAACTTTTTCTGCATTATTGGCGATATCACCAACACCACTTCCGACGCCATCAACCATACCTTCATAATCAATTAGTTTAAACCCACCAAGACCAAATAGGTTAGATATTGCGTTAAATAGTCGTTCAACTACATAAATCGCTATAATACCGGCTTTGATAATTGCTCCAAATGCTGGTAATAAACTTCTACCTAATGATTGTTTTAGTTGATTAAACTTGTTTTTCAACACGTCAACTTGAACATATGTTGACATGTACTCACGTCCCATTTGTTGTTGTATTGCTGTCGTGTTTTGAAGTGTTACGTTAAGCGCTGCTACGGCTCTATCTGCCTTTACAGACTGACTTGACATTTCATCAAAACTTTCATTCAATGCTTTAACACTTGTATCAACACCAAAGTAATAACCACTTCTTGTTTGTCCTGTCGCCAATGCTACTGCACGTTGTTCCCAAACCGCCATATCTTTACCGTTTTCACCAAGCGCATATGATGCATCATATGCTAATTGTGTGAGACTAAGCGCCATTTCAGCAGCCTGCTTTGACTCAATTCCATAACCACGATAAATTTGGTTTAATTTAGCTACTTGATCTCCAAATCTTGCAAATTCAATAGCCCCTGTGTTGGCATAACTTTGAATTACAGCCGCCGTGCTTTTCGCCTCAGATCCAAGTGATTGACCAAAGAATGACATGGTATTTTCTACTTCACCATACGCTTCAACAGTTGAATAAAGTGCCATAATCATGTTTTTAGCCGCATTTGTAACCGTTCTAAATGCTCGAATGGTTACGGCTACATTGATAAGTCTTAATGATTTGCTAAAACTTTTCGCACCGCCACTTGCCGAATGGAATGATGTTCCAAGGTTTTTGGCTACACTATTCAATTCTTTCAATCTTGGTGTGCTTGCACTTGTATTTTTGTCTAAAACGTTAATTGCTCTTGATAGTTTTTCTGCGTTTTTGATAACGTTATCGTTGATTTTCTTAACATTGTTGATACTTGCCAAGGCTGTTACAAGTTTTGCGATACCTGAGTAATCACCTGTGTTCAATTCATCAAAATATCTAATCGCCACTGAAAGCGTCATTGCGCCACGTCTTAATTCTTCTGATTTTGAACCTATGTCTTTAACTTCATCAATTTTATTGATTGCATCGACAATTCCTGTAATACCACGCCCTAAATTAACTGGTATCGTTCCTTTTACTTGATTGAATTCTCTTGCTACATATCCTAGTACATGGAACCCGGTTCTTAGGTTGTCGGCTTTAAGTGATATGTCTTTGACTTGGTCTATTTTGTTAATAGCGTCAACAATGCCTGATATTCCTGAACCTAAGCTTCTTGGTATCGTATTTGAAACTTCATTAAAACTTTCACTTGCTGACCCCAGTATATTGAAACCTGTTTTGATGTTGTTTGCTTGTGATGTGATATCTTTAACGGTTGTGATTTTATTTGTTGCATCAACAATTCCTGTAATACCTAATCCAAGATTTTTGTTAATCGTTGTTGATTTTCCACCTTCGAACGGTTTTGTCGCATCTCTAAGAACTTTAAATGCTGTACGCATATTAGTTGCATATGATGTGATATCTTTAACACCAGTAATTCTATTTGCTGCATCAATTAACCCACTAACGCCATCCCCTAATCCTTTGTTGATTGAAATGCCTTTGAATGATTTTAAGGCGTTTCCGACTTGTGTTAAATTCGCAAGCGATCCTTTGTCAAATTTAACATCGTTTAATTTTTTAAGCGTTTCTGTTAAGTCGTTAATTGTACTTACATCTTCTTGTTTAACGTTATGTTTAAACGTCAAGCTTAATTTTGCTATTTCTGCCATTTTTTCTCACCGCCTTTCTATCTAACGAAGTTTTTCATAGCTTGTTGGAATGTTACACCCTTCATATAGTGATATGGGTAATTGGGTAATTTAACTTTATAACCACTAATTTCAGTGCAATAAAAATTTTGTGTCGTTTGTCCGAAGACCATATCTTTGGTAGTAACCGTATGTTTTCTTTCACCGGTCTTCCCAAAGCCTAGTTCTTTAGCTAGTTGTCTAAATCTTCCTACTTCCATATATTCGATACAGGTAATGCTATGCTGTACACGGCTACCTATAATTGGTAACTCCATATATCCTGAAAGCGATCTACCGGTTTGAGACTCTAATGATTGCTCAATAACCTGTCCTTGAAAACCGTTAATCGCAACAACATCGCTAAAGTCTTTTCCATTTAATTTAAACAGATATTCTTCGTCAACCACTTGATTTATTGGTAATTTAGGTGCATCTTCAACGATGCTTCTCTTCATAAAACTAACGCTTGCAAGTTGAATTTCTACGCCACTTGCGTAATGATGTGGGTAGTTAGGTAATTTCTCCCTAATCCAAGGAATGTTAGTACAATAGAAGTCATGACTTATATTGCCGAACAACGGATCGTTGTATGTTATAGTTATTGACCTTTGACCTTTTGTCCCCATTTTTAAAGCATTTACAAAGCTTGTTAATCTTTCTTGTGTTATGTATGTGGGGGCTTTGAAAACGAGTTGCACAAGCTCGCCAAGTATAGGTACACGCATGTCTCCATTCAATTGTTGTCCAGTTGAACTTTCGGCACTAAAACTGTTGATGCGCCAAAAGAAACCGTCATCCATTGCAATGACGTCGGAAAAATCTTGTGCGCCTATTTTAACTTGATACTCAATATCTACCATTCACTCACCTCACATTCTTTTAATAGAAAAGTCTGATATTTAGACACGTTTTAAATTGTCAATCACTATCAGACTTACCTTTCTTCTGTAATAATTTATCTTCGTAATATAAAGAAATTTCTTGTGCTATCGCTTTGTTTCTTTCTTCATTTAATTGACCTAGTTTAGTTCTTGGAGTTGGTTTGCTTGGGAATTCAAAAGGTTTTGTTGATTTCTTTGGGTCTTTATATAGGTTTGTTGCTATTTCTAACATAGCACCCCTAATATATGTTACAAGCTCCCAATTACTCGATGTTTCTCTTTCGATTTCCATTTCATTTCGTTTAATAAAACTTTCCACTAGCAAGTAATCTTTTTTCCAAAATTCATCATAAGTCATACCAAATGAAGAATATATTCCGTATTGCCACCTTAGATAAGATGGAACACTTGTTTTGTCGAATTCTTCTATCTCTGGGTATTTCGCAGCGATTTCAAGTTCTTTTTCACTTAATTGTGATGTTTCATCTATTTCTTGGTTGCCTTGAAAGCTGCTTTTGATTTTTTTACGCCACTGGTGACCACATCTTTCATATGGAATGTTAGTGCATCAATAACTTCTAATAAATCATCGGATGTTTCGTCATTAAATTTAGTTGCCCATAATGATAGGAAGATTTCTTCATGTCTTTTAACACTAAATCTTGTACCATAATGTTCTAATGCTGTTTTAACAATGCTTGATCCTGCTGCAAATAAATCTAATACTCCACCAAATTCAAATGCGTTGTTTTCCAATGCTTCAAGCACTTGTTCACGGTTGAATTTTAATTTGTAGTTATCTTTACCAACTGCAACATCAACTGTATTGTCTTTGTTGATTTTAACAATAGCAGGTTCGACTTCACGGGCCGCATCATCAATGGCTTGGATTGAAAGTGAATATAGATAGCCAATGAGTTCGTCATATGTGTATTCATCATCCCCTAAATCAATTCCACCTAAGAACAGTTGTCTTATTTCTTCAATTTTACTTTCTGAAATATATGATTTATCGCTATATTTGGATAAAGCAATTCTCATGAATTCAGCATGTGTTACACGCCCTTGTCTTGCTCTTGATAAGTTAGCTAACTGTTGTACTTCATCAAGACTAAAACCAAATTCATAATTACTACCTTCGTACTCAAATTTAATATTTTCTAATCGTTTA
>RRZT010720216.1_pt1 | contig 10623 bp, 13 predicted proteins | sample 2165551 | NCBI WGS metagenome assembly RRZT01 (sample SAMN10456910, study PRJNA506462) | wastewater metagenome | biome: wastewater; feature: sludge; material: wastewater sludge; isolation source: wastewater sludge with Escherichia coli K12::gfp cells carrying plasmid... | place: USA: Moscow, Idaho...
ACACGACATCCCCGAGGGCCGCGACTACCGCTGTTGCCTGCCGGCGCGGTCGTTCCCGCATAATCAGGGGCGCTCGATTGTCGGTACGCTGGACCGGGTGGGCGCCGGCGCTTGGCCGCCGGAACGGGTGGCAGAGGCGCTTGCGGCCCGTGACCGCGCGGCCTGTGGGCCGGTCTGTCCGCCGCAGGGGCTGTATCTGACCGGCGTGGGCTATCCCCGCGATCCCTTCGCGCAGCAGTGACGCGAACGGACGGACCGGCTTTTCAGGGATTGCAGAAAACGCGAAACGTGCCGCGGCCTTATTCGGCGGGCACGTTGATACGGCGCTGTTCGTCGCGAATGCTCATCGGGTGTTGCGGGCTGGGCATGCGACGGCGGCCGCGCCCCTGCCAGTTCGGGATCACCACGGTCATCACCGTATGCCAGATGATCCAAAGATCGACACGCAGGCTGCGCCGGCGCTGATAGATCAGATCGAGCCGCAGCTTGGTCGGCAGGCAGCGGCGGTAATAGGCTTCTTCGGTCGCCTGCGCGGTCTTGCAGCGCGCCATGATCCGGTCCTCATGCGCGTGATAGATCATCGTCGCAAGGCCGGTCACGCCGGGCCGGTTTTTCAGCACCTGCGCGTAAAGCATGGGAAAGCGTTCGACATATTCGCGCAGCGGCGGGCGCGGGCCGACAAAGCTCATGTCGCCGCGCAGGATGTTGAACAGCTGCGGCAGCTCGTCGATGCGGGTGCGGCGCAGGAAACGCCCGACGCGGGTGATGCGCCAATGCTTGTGTGCACCGGTGGCGCCGGAATCCCCCTCTTCGCGCAGCATGGTGCGGAATTTCAGCAGGCTGAACTGTTCGCCCGGCGCCCGCATGCGCGGCGCGACATAGAAAAGCGGCCGCCCCTGCGTGACCAACAGGATGACCGCCACCACCGCCATGACAACCGAAAGGGGAATCAGCAATGCCAATGCGAACAGAATGTCGAACGCGCGCTTGCCGATGGTCATTCCAACCCGGCGCACCGGGGTTTCCCCCGCAATCCACGCAACGCTCTGTGCCCTAAGCGACGCAAGTTCGCGGCGATCGGTACGATCCCAATCGTGGTGAATTGTCACAATTCTCCGTCCCGCGCTGATGCTATTTGGTTCAACTCTGCTGCCCTAACATAGGGCCGATAAAATGAAAACAAGTTCAAGCCCAATTCTGAGCAAGGCTTGCGCAACCGTGTCCTTTCGGCCAGTCTTTGCCCAACAACGCCTCTGGTATAAGCGAAATGCGGAAATTTCTGGTCGTTCTGGATGACTCGCGCGAATGCCTGAACGCCATTCGCTATGCGGCCCTGCGCGCCGCCAAGACGAATGGCGGGGTACAGGTGCTGGCCGTGATCCCGGCCAGCTCGATCCAGCACGGGCTGGGCGTCGCCGATGTCATGCGCGCCGAGGCCTATGAGCGGATCGAGGCCCATTTCGAGGTTTTCGCCAAATGGATGCGCGACCGCCCCGGCGTCGAGCCGGAACTGGTCGTGCGCGAGGGCGAGCCGGGGACCGAGCTTCTGGCCCAGATCCATGCCGATCCCGAAATCGGCGTGGTGGTGCTTGCGGCCTCGGTCGACAATGCCGGGCCCGGGCCGCTGGTCACGCGCCTGATGCGGGAAATGGCGACGCTGCCCTGTCCCATCACCATCGTGCCCGGCGATATTTCGCGAGAGCGGCTTGAGCAGATCACCTGATGGACCGGCGGCTGGCCGGGGCCGCGCTGATCGCGACGCCGCTGCTGGCGCTGATCTTTCGGGGGCTGGGGGCGTCGGGGCTGCGGCCGCTGACCGCCTGTCTTGTGGCGCTTGCGATCTATTGGGGGCTGCTTGCGCTGGCGCTGCGGTTCAGCGGGGGCTGGTCGCTCAGGCCGCGCTGGCCCGGCCGGGCGGTGGGTCTGGTGCTGGTTTCATGCGTCACCGGCATGGCGGCGGTCGGGGCCGGCGCGCTGGCCGGGCTTTCGGCGCATGTGCTGGCGGTGGTGGTGCTGGCCGGGCTGATCAACGGCCATCTGGAAGAGGCGTTCTGGCGCGGCGCGCTGGTCCCGGATATTGGCCCTGATCTTGGCCCTGATCCTGCGGCCGGCGACGCCCGGCGGGCGGTTCCGGCGGTGCTGCTCTTCGGGCTGTGGCATTTCGCCCCGGCCGCCGCGCCGCTGACCCTGCCCGGCGGGGCCGTGGCGATGGTTCTGGGCGCGACGGCGCTGGGGGCGATCCTCATGGCGGCGCGGCTTTTCAGCGGGACGGCAGGCGCGGGGGCGATTGCGCATGCGCTGATCAACATCTTTGCCTTTGCGATGCTGGCAAGCACCAATGCCGAGGCCGTTTAACTTGACTCGCACCCCCCGCAATCCCCATATCCACCCGCAAAGGAGCCGCAAAATGTTCATCCAGACCGAGACCACCCCGAACCCCGCCACGCTGAAGTTCCTGCCCGGTCAGGCCGTGCTGGCCAGCGGCACCGCAGATTTCCCCGCCCCCGAGGCCGCAAGCGCAAGCCCGCTTGCCCGGCGCATCTTTGCCGTGCCGGGCGTCACCGGCGTGTTCCTGGGGTCGGATTTCGTCACCGTGACCAAATCGGATGACGCCGTCTGGGACCATCTGAAACCTTCGGTCCTGGGCGCGATCATGGAGCATTTCCAGTCCGGCGCCCCGGCGGTCGAAGGCGCCTCGACCGGCGGCCATAACGATCAGGACGGCCCCGACGCGGAAATCGTCAACCAGATCAAGGAATTGCTGGATACCCGCGTGCGTCCCGCCGTGGCCCAGGATGGCGGTGACATCACCTTTCACGGCTTTGACCGGGGTGTGGTCTATCTGCACATGCAGGGCGCCTGCGCCGGCTGCCCCTCGTCCACGCTGACCCTGAAAATGGGGATCGAGAACCTTTTGCGCCACTATATCCCCGAAGTGACCGAGGTCCGGCCCGTTGCCTGACGCCCTTTCGCTTGGCTTCGACACATCGGCCGCGCATTGCGCGGCCGCTTTGGTCATGGGCGACCGCTTACTGGTCCAACGGCATGAGGACATGGCCCGAGGTCAGGCCGAGCGGCTGATGCCGCTGCTTGCGGAGGTTCTGGCCGAGGCCGGGATCGGCTGGCGCGATCTGGCGGTGATCGGCTGCGGCACGGGGCCGGGGAATTTCACCGGCATCCGCATTTCGGTCGCCGCCGCGCGCGGGCTGGCCCTGTCATTGGGCATTCCCGCCGTGGGGGTCAGCGTGACCGAGGCCATGGCCTGCGGATTGCCGCGCCCCTGCCGGGTGATGCTGGCCACGCGGCCGGCGGGCGTCATCTGGCAGGATTTCGGCACCGACATTGAGAACACCGCCGGGAACGCCCCCGACAGCCGGCCCCGGCAGGACCTGCCCGAGGCCCTGCCCCTCGGGCCCGCACCCGCCGCGCCGATGATGCCGCTGGCCGAGGGGGTCGCGCGGATCGCACTTGCGCGCCGCGCCCTGCCCGGCCTGCCGCGCCCGGCGCCGATCTATCTGCGCCCGGCCGATGCCGCCCCGGCCCGCGACCGTGGCCCGGTAATGCTGCCATGACGCCCGGCGAGCTGGCGGCGCTGCATGCGCGCTGTTTTCCGGCCCATCCCCGGCCCTGGTCGGCGCCCGAATTCGCCGGGCTCTTGTCCAACCCGCTGAATTTCCTGTTGCTGCGGCCGCAGGCATTCCTTTTGGGCCGCAGCGTCGCGGATGAGGCAGAGCTGCTGACCCTGGCCGTCGCGCCCGAATCACGCCGCAAGGGTATCGCCTTGGCATTGCTGGGGGATTTCGCAGAGGCCGCCCGACAGCGCGGCGCGGCCGAGGCGTTTCTCGAAGTGGCCTCGGACAATGCCCCGGCCATCGCGCTTTATGCCTGCGACGGCTGGTCCGAACGGGGTGTCCGGCGCGGCTATTATGCCCCCGGGATCGACGCGCTGATCTTGCGTCGGGCGCTATAGTCCCGCAACAAGCCTGTTGACGGTGTCCGGCCCTTGCGCCCTAATCCCTGCACCCTGGGCTGAATCGCCCCTGCTATAATTCGAGGTTTCGACATGTCTCTGATGAAATCCCTGCTGACCGGCGCCTGCCTGACCATGCTGCCCTTGACGGCGCTGGCCGATCCGGCGCTGATCTTCGATCTCGGCGGCAAGTTCGACAAATCCTTCAACGAGGCCGCCTATGTCGGCGCCGAGCGCTGGAAGGCCGAAACCGGCGGCACCTACAAAGAGCTGGAAATGCAGTCCGAGGCCCAGCGCGAACAGGCGCTGCGCCGGCTGGCCGAAACCGGCGCGAACCCCATCGTGATGACCGGCTTTGCCTTTGGCGAGGTGCTGGGCAAGATCGCGCCCGACTATCCCGACACCAAATTCGTCATCATCGACATGGTCGTGGAACAGCCCAATGTGCAATCCGTGGTCTTTGCCGAACCCGAAGGGTCGTATCTGGCGGGCGTGATGGCGGCCAAGGCCTCGAAATCGGGAACGGTCAGCTTTGTCGGCGGCATGGATGTGCCGCTTATCCACAAGTTCGAATGCGGCTATGTGCAGGGGGTCAAGGCCACCAATCCCGACGCCAAGGTGCTGATCAACTATACCGGCACGACCCCCACGGCTTGGAACGACCCCGTGAAGGGCGGCGAGCTGGTCAAGGCCCAGATCTCGCAGGGGTCGGACGTGGTCTATGCGGCGGCCGGCGGCACCGGCATCGGCGTGTTGCAGGCGGCGGCGGATGCGAACATCCTGTCCATCGGCGTCGACAGCAACCAGAACCACCTGCATCCGGGCAAGGTGCTGACCTCGATGGTCAAGGGCGTGGACAATTCCGTCTATGACGCCTTCAAGGCGGGCGCGGATGTCGCGCCGGGCATCAAGGTGATGGACCTGGCCTCGGGCGGGGTTTCGGTCGCCATGGACGACAACAACAAGCCCCTTGTGACCCCCGACATGCAGGCCGCCGTGGATGCCGCCACCAAGGGCATCATCGATGGCACGATCAAGGTGCATGACTATATGACCGACAATACCTGCCCGGTGCAGTAATGACCGCAGGCCCCGGCGCAGAAAACGCACCCCCCGCAATCGAATTGCGGGGGATTTCCAAGGCATTCGGACCGGTTCAGGCCAATAAGGGGATCAACCTTTCGGTGCCGCGCGGCACCATTCACGGCATCATCGGCGAAAACGGCGCCGGCAAGTCGACGCTGATGTCGATCCTTTACGGCTTTTACCGCCCCGATTCCGGCGAGATCCTGATCGGTGGCAAGCCGATCGCCATCACCGACAGCCAGACCGCGATCCGCGCCGGCATCGGCATGGTGTTTCAGCATTTCAAGCTGGTGCAGAATTTCACCGTGCTGGAAAATATCATCCTTGGCGCCGAGTAAGGGCCGATGCTCAAGACCTCGCTGGGGCGGGCACGGGCCGAGCTGAAGCGGCTGGCCGATGAATATGAATTGCAGGTCGATCCCGACGCGCCGATCGAGGAATTGTCGGTCGGCCATCAGCAGCGGGTCGAAATCCTCAAGGCGCTGTATCGGCGCGCCGATATCCTGATTCTGGATGAGCCGACGGGCGTTCTGACCCCGGCCGAGGCCGATCACCTGTTCCGCATCCTGCGCGGGCTGCGGGATGAGGGGAAAACCATCATCCTGATCACCCACAAGCTGCGCGAGATCATGGAGATCACCGACAATGTCAGCGTGATGCGGCGCGGCGAGATGGTGACCTCGGTCAAAACCGCCGAGACAAACCCCGCCCAGCTGGCCGAGCTGATGGTCGGGCGCAAGGTGCTTTTGCGCGTCGACAAGGCGCCGGCACAGCCCGGGGCGCCGGTGCTTGAGGTGCGCGGCCTGCGCATGGTCGATGCCGATGGCGTCGAGCGGCTGCGCGGCATCGATCTGGACATCCGCGCCGGCGAAATCGTCGGCATCGCGGGCGTCGCCGGCAATGGCCAGACGCAGCTTCTGGAAATTCTGGGCGGCTTTCCGGAGGCCGGCGCGAAACTGTCGGGCGAGGTGCGGCTCAAGGGCGAGGTCCTGGCGCTGAAGGGGTCGGACGCGCGGGCGCGGCGCCGTGCCGGCATCGGCCATGTCCCCGAGGACCGGCAGGTCGAGGGGCTGATCATGGATTTCACCGCCTGGGAAAATGCGGCCTTCGGCTATCACGACGCGCCCGAGTTTCAGAACGGGCCGCTGATGGACAATGCCGCGATCCGCGCCGATGCGGTGGGCAAGATCGAGCGTTTCGACGTGCGGCCCCCGAACCCGGATCTGGCGGCCAAGAATTTTTCCGGCGGCAATCAGCAAAAGATCGTCGTGGCCCGCGAGGTCGAGCGCAATCCCGACCTGCTTTTGATCGGCCAGCCGACGCGCGGCGTCGATATCGGCGCGATCGAGTTCATCCACAAGCGCATCGTCGAATTGCGCGATGCCGGCCGGGCGGTGCTGTTGGTTTCGGTCGAGCTGGATGAGATCATGGCGTTGTCGGACCGGATCGCGGTGATGTTTGACGGCCGCATCATGGGTGAGCGGCTGCCGGATCAGGCCACGGCCACGGATCTGGGTTGCCTGATGGCCGGGGTCGAGCCCGATGGCGATGCCGCGGCCGCCATGCAGGCCCATGACCGGACCGGGGCGGCAAGATGATCTGCCCGGTGCCTCCGGCGGGGATATTTATCCATGAAAGACTGGCCCGCTTAGGGGAGGAATGATGGACAAGATGCCAAGATGGGCGGATGTGATCCTGACGCCTCTGATTTCACTTTTTCTGGCTTTTGCCATTTCGGCGCTGGTCATCCTGGCCATCGGGGAAAGCCCGGTCGAAGCCTTGAAGATCATGGTCGAGGGCGCGCTGGGGTCCAGCTATGGCTGGGGCTATACGCTGTATTACACCACGAATTTCGTCTTTACCGGGCTGGCCGTGATGGTCGCCTATCACGCCGGGCTGTTCAATATCGGTGGTGAGGGGCAGGCGATGCTGGGCGGGCTGGGGGTCGCGCTGGTGCTTTTGGCGGTGCCATGGCCGCATTGGTCGCTGGCGTTGATCGGGGCGATGGCGGCGGCGGCGCTTTTCGGCGCGCTTTGGGCGCTGATCCCGGCCTGGCTTCAGGCCCGGCGCGGCAGCCATATCGTCATCACCACGATCATGTTCAACTTTATCGCCGCGGGGCTGTTGAACTATATGCTGGTCTATGTCCTGCGCCCGCAGGGCAGCGGCGATCCGGCCTCGGCCAGTTTTCCGCCGGCCACGCATCTGCCCAAGCTTTACGACATGGCGCTGGCCATGGGGTTCGAATGGGGCAAGAACACGCCCGCCAATATCAGCCTGTTCATCGCCATCGCCGCCTGTGTGCTGATCTGGTTGCTGATCTGGCGCACGCGGCTGGGCTATGAGATCCGCGCCTTTGGCAAATCCGAGCCGGCGGCGCTTTATGCCGGGATTTCGCCGGTGCGCATCACCGTTCTCGCCATGCTAATTTCCGGTGCGCTGGCCGGTCTGATGGCGATCAACAATGTCATGGGCGAGGCCGAGCGGCTGGTGCTGAACGCCGCCGAAGGCGCGGGCTTTATCGGCATTGCCGTGGCATTGATGGGGCGCAATCATCCCTTTGGGATCTTTCTGGCCGCGCTTTTGTTCGGGTTTCTCTATCAGGGCGGGCTGGAGCTGGCGCTTTGGGCCAATATCCCGCGAGAGCTGATCGTGGTCATTCAGGCGCTGGTCATTCTGTTCACCGGAGCCCTGGACAATATGGTGCGGATGCCGCTGGAACGGTTGTTCCTGTCGATCCGCCGGAAACGAGGCGCGTGATGGACTGGCTGATGCCCTATCTGCCGGCCTTTGTCGCCGCCTATTCGATCCAGATCGTGGGGGTCATGTCGCCCGGCCCCGCGGTCGCCCTGTTGCTGGGGATCGGTGCCGAACAGGGGCGTCCCGCCGCACTAACGGCTGCTTTCGGGATTGCGGTCGGGGCGGGAATGCTGGCGCTCGCGACGGCGATGGGTCTTGGCCTGCTGGTCCAGCAGGTCGCATGGGCCGGGACCCTGCTGCGCTATCTGGGCGCGGCCTATCTGGCATGGCTGGCGTGGAAATCCTGCAAGAAGGCGCTGGCCCCGCCGCAGGTGCGCGTGACCGGGGTAAAGCAGCGTCAGCCGCTGGCTCGGCTGTTTCTGATCGGGCTGGGCTTGCAGCTGACCAATCTCAAGGCGCTGGTGTTCTGGATGGCCGCCGTCAGCGCCGGTCCGGCGCAGGGCGCGCCGCTGGCGGTTTTGTTGGTCTTTGCGCTTGGCGGCATGCTGTTGTCGCTGGCCGGTCACGGCTTTTACGCCGTCATCCTGTCCAGCCGCCCGGTCCGCCACGCCTATAACCGCGCCCGCCGCTGGATCGAGGGGGCATTGGGTATCTTTCTGGGCGCGATGGCTTTGCGCATGGCTACGGAGCATCGCTGATGGATTTCTCGACGATCATCGCCATTCTCGACAGCGCGCTGCGGCTGATGACGCCCTTGCTGCTGGCCTGTCTTGCGGGGCTTTATTCCGAACGCGCGGGCGTTTTCGACATCGGGCTTGAGGGCAAGATGCTGATGGCGGCCTTTACCTCGGCCTCGGTCGCCTATGTGACGGGCAATGTCTGGCTGGGCTTGCTGGCCGGGATCGCGGGATCGCTGATGCTGTCGCTGATCCACGGGCTGGCCTCGATCACGTTTCGGGGCAACCAGCTGATTTCCGGGGTGGCGATCAACTTTCTGGCCGCCGGGTTGACCGTGCTTTTGGGCCAGAAGATCTTTGGGCTGAGCGGGCGCACCCCCTCGCTTGAAGGGGGGGCGCGGTTCAACGCCATCACCCTGCCGTTTGCCGACAGCCTGCGCGATGTGCCGGTGATCGGGCCGATCTATTCGGAACTGATCTCGGGGCACACGATTCTGGTTTATGTCGCGGTTCTTTGCGTTCCCCTGACATGGTGGGTGCTTTACCGCACGCGCTTTGGCCTGCGGCTGCGGGCGGTGGGGGAAAACCCGGCCTCGGTCGATACCGCCGGGGTGTCGGTGACCCGCATGCGCTATGCGGCGGTGGCGATCTGTGGCGTTTTATGCGGCATTGCCGGGGCCTATCTCGCGACCGGGATTTCGGCGGGTTTCGTCAAGGACATGACCGCCGGGCGCGGCTATATCGCGCTGGCGGCGCTGATATTCGCCAAATGGCGGCCGTGGCCCGCGCTGTTCGCGACCTTCCTTTTCGGGCTGATGGAGGCGGTGAGCAACCGCTTTCCAAATCTTGATCTGGGGTTTGTCACCGTGCCCTCGATGTTCATGAACGCCCTGCCCTATATCCTGACCGTCATCATTCTGGCCGGCTTTGTCGGCCGCGCCATCCCGCCGCGCGCGGGCGGAGAACCCTATGTCAAAGAGCGCTGATCTTGTCCGCCTGATCCAGGACCGCGCGGGGGCCGAGGCCCCCGAATACGGGATGATCCTGGGATCGGGGCTGGGCCATATCGCGGCCACGGTCGAGGGCGTCGCGATCCCCTATTCGGATCTTCCCGGTTTTCCCCATGCCGGGGTCTCGGGGCATGTGCCGCAACTGGTCATCGGCCAGCTTGAGGGGCGGCGCGTCGCCGTGTTCGGGGGCCGCGCGCATTACTATGAATCGGGCAAGGCGGATGTGATGCGTCTGCCGCTTGAGGTGCTGGCCGGGCTGGGTGCGGAAAAGCTGATCCTGACCAATGCCGCTGGGTCCGTGCGCGAAGCGATGCCGCCCGGATCGCTGATGATGCTTTCGGATCATATCAACCTGTCGGGTGCGAACCCGTTGATCGGCGAGGCGACCGATGCCCGGTTCCAGCCGATGACCGACGCCCATGACGCCGGGCTGCGCGCGGCCCTGTCCCGCGCCGCGCAGGCCGAGGGGGTCGATCTGCCCGAGGGGGTCTATTGCTGGTTTTCCGGCCCCAGCTTTGAGACCCCCGCCGAAATTCGCATGACCCGGATCATCGGCGGCGATGCCGTCGGCATGTCCACGGTCCCCGAGATCATTCTGGGCCGGTTCCTTGGCCTGCGTTGCGCGGCGATTTCGGTCATCACCAATATGGGCGCCGGCATGTCCGACGAGGCGCTGAGCCATGAGCATACCAAGGCCATGGCGCCGCTTGGGGCGGCCAAGCTGGAAAAGGTGCTGCGGCGGTTTCTGCGCGACGGGCGCTAAAGCCGGGGCCTAAAGACGGGCCAGCGCGGCCTCGACCTTGCCGGCGGCAGCCTCAAGGTCGCGCAGATCGTCCAGAGCGACCACCGGACCGCGCCCGTCATCATAGCGGGCCCGGTGCTTTTCATAGCGCGGATCATAGTGATCGCGCATCAGCGCCGCCGACAGGCCGGTCCAGTCGCCGGCATCGCAAAGCCCCATCCAGTCCGCGATCCGCTCTGCCGGATGCAGGGGGCGCAGGCTCTGGATGATGGCCGCCACCCGGTCGGGATCGGCGGTGGCATCGGCATAGGCGCGGGCGGTATAGGCGGCGCGCGCCGCAAGCGGGACCGCCAGATGCAGGCGCGGCGCGGCGATGATCGCCGCCCAGATGCCGCGCGGCAGGTTGATCTGGCCGATGCGCGAACTTTCGGCCTCGAT
>RRZT011079164.1_pt1 | contig 10620 bp, 9 predicted proteins | sample 2165551 | NCBI WGS metagenome assembly RRZT01 (sample SAMN10456910, study PRJNA506462) | wastewater metagenome | biome: wastewater; feature: sludge; material: wastewater sludge; isolation source: wastewater sludge with Escherichia coli K12::gfp cells carrying plasmid... | place: USA: Moscow, Idaho ...
CTGTCGATCTACCTGGGCTATCTCGGGTACAAGGCGGTCAACGTGCCGCTCGTGCCGGGCATCGCTCCGCCAGAGGAACTGTTCGCCATCGACCAGTGGCGCATCGTCGGGCTCACCATGGACGCCGAGCGACTGCTGCGGATCCGCGGCGAGCGGGTGCGGGGCATGGGCGGGTTCGGGACCAAGGACGGGTATGCCGACCTGGTCAAGATCTATGACGAACTGGACGAGGTGGCGAGGATCCAGCGGCGGCTCAAGGCGCCCATCATCGACACCACGGGGGTCGCCCTCGAGGAGGCCGCGGCGAGGATCATCGACATCGTCGACGAGCGGGCCAAGAACGTCGGAGCGCGGCTGCGCAGGCCGCCAGGCGTGGTTCGGCCGGGCGATGCCTGGAGCCCGCGCTGAAGATGCGCGCTGACAAGGGACGTTAACGAGAGTTTTGTCGCCCGGGGAAGTGGTGTTCCCCTAGCATGCGGCCATGAAGAAACTCTTTGCCAAACTGGCCGCGGCAACGGCGCTCGCGCTGGTGGCTACGACGGGTCCGCTGACCCAGACCGCAGACGCCCAGGTCGATGTCTACATCACCCCGGGCAAGCACACCGTCAACGGCCGTCAATGGTCGACGACGTGTGAGGCCTACTCCTCCAATGTGACGCGCTGCCGCACCGAGATCTGGGCCACCCAGGTCACGGAGAAGAATGGTCGCTACGTCACGAGCAACGGATGGGTGTTCAACAACCTGACGTACAAGGCGAGCCCGCGTGCGACCTGGATCAACAACAACCTCGGACGCAGCTCCCAGTGGGTGTCCAACGGGCGCGACTGGTACACCGAATGCGACACGCCGACCACCGGTAGGAACGGTTGCCGGTCCTACATCTGGGGCACGGCGATCTCTGCTCAGCAGACCGCGACCGGGACGAAGTACGCAAAGGTCGAAGGCTGGCAGTTCAACAACATGGTCCGCTTCACCGACGACGTGTACGCGCAGTACTCAGGGACAGGCACCAAGACGGTGACCCTCCCGAAGGGGCTGAAGGACGCCTACATCACGCTCAGCTACCAGGGCAGCGACACCTTCGATCTGTCGGTCATCGATGGCGGCGGGCAGGTCTCGGACGGCATCAGCGGCACCGGAAAGTACCAGGGCTCGATGCTCGCCGGCTGGGCCACCAAGCATGACCTGTCGAAGCTCGAACTCACCGGAAAGGGCAAGTGGACCGTCACCGTCAAGCCCTCCAGCGCTGCGCCCAAGTTCCAGGGCTCAGCGAGCGGTAAGTACGACGAGGCGTTCCTCTACTTCGGGGGGAATGCGAAGAAGACCTTCACCTACACCGGAACCGGAGAGGTGGTCGTGTTCACCGTCGACGACTACTTCAACACGAGTGTCGACTCGCGTGGCCCGTACAAGGGGACCATCGAGTTGACCGACGAGACCGTTGCGATCTTCATCTCGATCGATGGAGGGTCCTGGAGCATCAGGTGAGCCGCCGAGCGGCCTCGAAGACAGGAAGCCGCCCCCGAGATCATCTCGGGGGGCGGCTTCCGGCTGAGAAGGGATCAGCCGAACTGGACGATGTTGTTGAACACCCACTTGGTCTCGACCTTGTAGGTCGAGCCGAAGCGGACGATCACCGATGCCGTCGCGTAGGAGCGGCAACCGTTGCGCCCCGTGCGAGCGGTGTCGCATTCGGTCGCCCACTCGCGGCCGTCCGCGGCCGTCCAGCGGACGTTGTTCGCCAGCGGGTTCGAGCCCCAGGTGGCCCGCTTCATCGGCAGATAGGTGAGGTTGTTGAAGACCATCCGTTGCTCGCCACGAACTTCCCGTTGACGAGGCGGACGGTGCTTGCCCAGATCTCGGTGCGGCAGCGGCGGGTGTCGGAGTACGCCTCGCAGGTGGTGAGCCACTGGCGGCTGTTGACGACGTGGCGGCCAGGAGTGACCTAGACCCACGAGCTGTCGCCAGGGGGCGTGCTCGGCGACGGCTTGACGCTCGGGGTCGGCTTCACCGTCGGGGTCGGCTTCGGCGTCACCGAGGAGCTCGGGCTCGGTGAGGGGCTCGGCTCGGGGGCCTCTGCCGTGATGGTCGCCAGTTCGTTGCGGCCGTCATCGAAGGTCACATCGACGTTGGCCAACTGCGCGGACTGACCGGCCGCCTCAGCGTCGCCGATGGTCAGCGCAACCGTGTAGTTGCCCTCGCCGAGTGACGCGAGGGGCAGGGACGCCTCGATCGGGTACTCAGGCGCCGCGGGTGCCGCAGTCGCGCGCTCGGCAGCAGGGGCTCCCTGCCAGGTCCGCAGATCGGCGTCAACCTCGTCCTCGGCGACGACCTTTCCGTCCTCGTCGAGCAGGCTGACGGTGACGGGGTAGTCCTTGACCGGTGCCGAGAAGCCGGTGTTGGCGATGTCGCCGCTCACCTGCAGGGTCCCGTCCTCCACGGCCAGGTCGAGGCTCTTGGCCGAGAGCCGGTAGCCGAGGTGGTCGCGGATGTACTCGTACTGGGTCGGCTCGCGATCGCTGAAGTAGGCGGGATCCTTGGGCAGCTTCAGCTCGTCGACGCGGGCCTCGGGCATGGGGGTCGTGCGCCAGGCGGGCAGGGTCACGGTCGCGTTGTGGGAGCGGGAGAACGTGGCGTAGTGCATGCTCTGCAGGCGCTGTGCTGCCAGATCGCCGGGGATGACCTCGCTCCATGCCGCGGGATCGAGCGACTGGCCCTTGTCCCAGGGCATCTCGCCGTCGACGGTCACGGTGGGCCCGGCGTCGAGCACCGACGGGGCGCTTGATGTCGTCGACCGGGTAGGGCAGGCGCGGGCGCACGCCGTCGTCGAAGGCGAACCGAAGCACTGCCTGCATGCCGCGGGAGCGCAGCTCGTCGAAGACCTGCTGCATGTTGGCGATGGTCTCGTCAGGAATGTCGGTCTTGGCGTAGTCGCAGAGGTAGAAGTACAGCTGCGTCACCGTGGAACCCTCGCCCCACTGCTCGATCGCGTCGTCGATGTGTGCCGCCGGGTCGGCGGGCAGCTTCGCGTCCCACGGGGAGGAGAGATCCTTCGCGTTGAACGCGACCTCGTATCTGAAGCCCCGGTCCTGGCCGGCGAGCGCCTCGTCCGAGACGGGTGCCCGGTGAAGACCGTGCTCGCAGGCACGTCCCAGGTGAGTTGTTCCGCCGCACCGGCCGGGGCGAGCGTTAGACCGGTCAGCAGCGCGGCGCTGACTGTGATCGGTGCGATGAATTTCCGTGTTCGGCTCTAGATGTCCTCCTGACTCACCCGTTGATGATGTAGTCACACTCGACGCAAGGGCAAGAGTTCAACAAGAGTTGGCTGGGAGCGCTCACTGGTTCCGAGCGTTCAGGCGTGGAGTCAGGACAATCCGTCCCCGCCCCACGCGAGAAAACCGTGGGAGCTAGGCTTGGAACAGGGACGCCGAAGTCCCGCAACCTGGGCAGTCAAAGGAGATTTCCCCACCATGAGTGACGATCGTTACATCTACGACCTATCAGACGGCGACGCGAGCATGAAGAGCCTGCTCGGCGGCAAGGGTGCCGGCGTCGCGGAGATGAACAAGGTCGGAGTTCCGGTACCCGACGCGTTCACCGTCACCACGACGGCGTGCGTCGAGACGATGAACAACGGCGGGCAGTGGCCAGAGGGCCTCGCCGACCAGATCGCGGCCGGGCTGGCGCGGCTCGAGGAACGCACCGGGCGAAGGCTCGGGGCCTCCGAGAAACCGCTGCTCGTATCGGTGCGCTCCGGTGCCGTCTTCTCGATGCCGGGCATGATGGACACCATCCTCAACCTCGGCATCTCCGACGATTCCGTCATGGCGCTCGCCGAGGAGTTCGGCAACGAACGCTTCGCCTGGGACTGCTACCGCCGGTTCATCCAGATGTACGGAGAGGTCGTCGAGTCGATCCCCGCACACGCCTTCGAGGACGCCCTGACCGCGCTCAAGCACGACCGCGGCGTCGAGAACGACACCGACCTCAGCGCCGAAGACCTCAAGCAACTCGTCGCCACCTTCAAGGAGATCGCCAACGAGGCACTCGGCGGCGAGTGGACGTCCGACCCGCGTGAACAGCTGAACCGCGCAGTCAACGCGGTGTTCAAGTCGTGGCAGAACCCCCGCGCAGAGGTCTACCGCCGCGCCAACAACATCCCCGCGAGCCTCGGCACGGCCGTCAACATCATGCAGATGGTCTTCGGCAACCGCGGCGAGACCTCGGCGACCGGCGTCTGCTTCACCCGCAACCCGTCGACCGGCGAGAGGGCCCTCTACGGCGAGTTCCTCGTCAACGCCCAGGGTGAGGATGTCGTCGCAGGCATCCGCACGCCGCGGCCGCTGGCCGAGATGGAGGAGGTGCTCCCTGAGGCCTACCGCCAGCTCGTCGACACGATGCACAAGATGGAGCAGCACTACAAGGACATGCAGGACATGGAGTTCACCGTCGAGGACGGCAAGCTCTACCTGCTGCAGACCCGCAACGGGAAGCGCACCGCCGCCGCCGCCCTGAAGGTCGCCTCGGATCTCGTCGACGAGGGCGTGATCACCAAGGAGGAGGCGCTCCTGCGCATCGAACCCGCACAGCTCGATCAACTGCTCCACCCCGCCATCGATCCCAACCATGGCAAGACCGCGGTCGCGACCGGACTTCCCGCCTCGCCGGGTGCCGCCGTCGGTGAGGTGGTCTTCGACGCCGACACCGCCGCCGAGCGCGGCGAGCGGGGCGAGGCCGTCGTGCTCGTCCGGTTCGAGACAACCCCCGACGACATCCACGGCGTGATCGTCGCCCAAGGCATCCTCACGGCGCACGGCGGCATGACCTCCCACGCGGCCGTGGTCGCGCGCGGCATGGGCAAGCCGTGCGTCGCGGGCGCCGCCGGGATCAAGATCGACCCCGTTGGCAAGACGCTCACCATCGGCGAGCACGTGTTCAACGAGGGCGATGTCGTCACGCTCGACGGCTCGACCGGAAAGGTCTACGGAGAGGCGCTCGACCTCATCCCGCCGCAGATCAACGACGACTTCACCCGGCTCGTCGAATGGGCCGACGGCGTGCGTCGCCTCGGCGTGCGCGCCAACGCCGACAACTTCGAGGACGCCTCGAAGGCCCGCGAACTCGGCGCCGAGGGCATCGGGCTGTGCCGCACCGAGCACATGTTCATGGCCCAGGACCGGCTCCCGGCCGTCCGGAAGATGATCCTGGCCGAGAACCCGGAGCAGCGCTCCGCGGCGCTCGCCGAGATCCTGCCGATGCAGCAGACCGACTTCGAGGGCATCTTCACGGCCATGAAGGGCCTCCCGGTCACCGTCCGCCTGCTCGACCCGCCGCTGCACGAATTCCTGCCGAACCTGGTGGAGCAGTCGCTCCTGGTGCAGAAGCTTGAGCTGCAGGGCGCTGAGGGGCCCGAGCTCAATGACGCCCGCCAGACGCTCGCCCAGGTCAAGAAGCTGCACGAGCTCAACCCGATGCTCGGCACCCGCGGCGTCCGGCTCGCGATGCTGTACCCGGAGATCCCCGACATGCAGGCCCGCGCCATCGTCCGGGCTGCGCTCGCCGTCCTCGACCGTGAGGGCGAGACGGTCGGCGTCGAGATCATGATCCCGCTTGTCGCGCTCAGCCAGGAGCTCGAGACCCAGCGGGCCATCGTCAAGGCCGCCGTCGAGGACGAACTGGCGAAGACGGGCAAGACGCTCGACTACACCATCGGCACGATGATCGAGCTGCCCCGGGCCGCGCTGGTCGCCGACCAGATCGCCGAGCACGCCGACTTCTTCTCGTTCGGCACCAACGACATGACGCAGACCGCCATCGGCATCTCGCGCGACGACGCGGAGAACGGCTTCCTGACCAGCTACGTCATGGACCATGTGCTCGAGCGCAACCCCTTCGAGTCGATCGACGTCGACGGTGTTGGCCAGCTTGTGGCGATGGGCGTCGAGAAGGGCCGCTCGGTCAAGCCCGAACTGAAGTGCGGCGTCTGCGGTGAGCACGGCGGAGACCCCGACTCGATCGAGTTCTTCAACTCGATCGGCCTCAACTACGTCAGCTGCTCGCCGTTCCGGGTGCCGATCGCCCGCTTCGCGGCAGCAAGGGCGGTGCTCGCAGAGTCATAGCCAGCGGCGTTCCGCGCACCCCGGCGAGCCGGCCGGGGTGCGCGGCGTCGCGCATACACTTGTGAGCTGTACCCCACATCGGAGGTGGAAATGTCGTCGCCGAACGAGCACGAGCCGCAGCCCTACGAGCCGACCTATCTGAGCCCCGACTACTCGAGCTCAGCAGACGAGGCTCCGGCGGGGTACGAGTCGAGCGGCCCCGGGGCCGAGCCGTCGATGCCCGAGCACGTTCCGGCCCGTGCGGCAGAGGAAAGCACCGAGCCCGCCTCCGAACACCTCGACCATGAGTCCGCGTCCGAGGACTACAGCTACGATCCCACCGCTCCCGAGTCCGGCACCGCGGCCCGCGCCGCCTCGAGCGCCGTCGAACCGGAGGCTGAGCAGTACGGCTACAACCCTGGCAGCCAGGCACCCGACTACACCTACTCGTCGGGATACGACAGCCTCGACCAGGAGCCGACGCCCTACGACGCGGGCTATGTGGCGCCCACCCCCGCGCCGGTCGTCGACGACTACCGCACCCCCCAGCCCGCGCCCGTCCAACAGCATCTGCCTCAGCAGCCGCCCAACTACGGCTACGGCTACGGCTACGGCTACCAGCAGCCGGGAGCCCCACAGTACGGGCAGGTCCAGCCCTACGGGCCCAGGTACCCGGTGCAGCCCTATCCCTACGCGTCGTTCCAGGCCGCCGTGCCCGAGCACCCGTCCAGCGGCGCGATCCTCGGGCTCGGGATCGCCAGCTTCTTCGTCGGGGTGACCGCGCCGATCGCCTGGTACATTGGCGCGAAGGCGAAGCGGGAGATCGCCCAGGGGGCGCCGTACCGCTTCGGCGGAATGGCCACGACCGGGTACGTGATCGGCATCGTCTACACCATCTTCATGATGATGTTCACGGCCCTGATCATGCTGGCAATCATGTTCGGCTGAGCCTCTCGCTTGTAGGAGCGTCCAATTGGTGTACGGAAACCCTTGCGGTTGAACCCGTGCATGACACACAATCGTCAGGCAACGACCAGTTACACATAGGAGACGACATGTCCCAGCCCGGTGGCTACGGCCAGCCTGACCCGCAGCAGTCGCCCAACTACGGCTACGGCCAGCCTGCCGGTCAGCCCGGCTACGGCGCGGTTGGCGGCGCTCAGGAGCACCCCCAGACCCAGACCGTGTTCATCCTGGGCATCGTCGGCATCTTCGTACCGATCGTGGCCTTCATCGGCTGGTACATGGGCGGCCAGGCCAAGAAGGAGATCGAGGCGGGAGCCCCCTACGCATGGGAGGGCACCAAGCTGAAGACCGGCTACATGCTCGGCAAGGTCTTCTCGATCATCTACATCGTGCTCATCGTGTTCTACATCATCCTGATGATCATCCTCTTCGCGACCGGTCTCGGCGCGATGTCGGTCTACGGCAGCTGACCCAAGACCCGTCAGGGGCCGGACGCTTCGGCGTCCGGCCCTTTTTCGTCCGCGGAGCTAGCACCGTCCTGTGAGACACTGGCAGCATCCCTGAAAGGAAGGGGCCTTCCCATGGCTGAACACCCTGATTTCCGTCCCGGCACCCCAGGCCGTGGCCAAGACAACCAGTACGCCGAGCCCAGCTACGGCGCCTCGCCCTATGGCGAGCCGCAGTCGTACGGCTCTGCCCCCTACGGATCGGCCCCGTACGGTCAGCAGCCGCAGCAGCCGGGTTACGCTCCCGTTCCCTACAACCAGGGCTACCAGCAGGGTTACGGTCAGCAAGGCTACGGTCAGCAGGGATACGGACAGCCCTACGGCTATGGGATGACGGCCGAGCATCCGCAGACGCAGACCGTCTTCCTGCTCGGCATCATCGGCATCTTCGTCGGTATCGTCCCGTTCATCGCGTGGTACATGGGCAGCCAGGCCAAGAAGGAGATCGACGCGGGTGCGCCGTACCAGTGGGACGGGTCGAAGCTGAAGACCGGCTACATGCTCGGCAAGGTCTTCTCGATCATCTACATCGTCGTCGTGGCGCTGTACATCCTGTTCATCATCTTCGCGATCATCGTCGGCCTCTCGAGCTGATCGAACCCGCATGTCGCCCGGTAAGGCGACACACCGTCCGCCAAGGAGACATGACATGAGCGACCAGCAGGGCTACCGCCCGAGCGGATACAACGACCCAGGGCCCGACTACGGGACGCCGTACCACCAGCAGAGCGCGCCCAACCAGGGCTACCAGGGGCAGCAGCCGGGTTACGGCCCCGCCGGCCTGCAGCAGCCGTATCAGCAGCAGGGCTACGGCCCCGGCTACGGCGCTTACATCCCCGCTCCGGAGCACCCGCAGTCGCAGATGGTGTTCATCCTCGGCATCGTCGGGATCTTCACCGGCGTCACCGCCTTCGTCGCCTGGTACATGGGCGGCCAGGCGAAGAAGGAGATCGAGGCCGGGGCCCCCTTCCAGTGGGGCGGCCAGCTGAAGACCGGCTACACGCTCGGCAAGGTCTTCGGAATCATCTGGATCGTCGGGATCGCCCTGTACATCGTGTTCTTCATCTTGTACATCGCCTTCATGGCGGCCATGTTCAGCCAGTTCTGACCTGAGACGAGACATGAGGGGCGGCCGTCTGGCCGCCCCTCAATCGCGTCCCGGCCCAAGGGTCTTGGTCGACGGACGAGGACTGGTTCGTCTCTCGTCCGTCCCGGCCCGAGGGTCTTGTTCGCGGGACGAGGACTGGTTCGTCTCTCGTCCGTTCCCGCTCAAGGAGCTTGCTCGACGGACGAAGAGGGGTTCGTCTCTCGTCCGCTCCCGCCCAAGGACCGTGTTCAGCGGACGAAGACGGGTTCGTCCCTCGTCGAGCGGGCCTCGTCGTAGGCGTAGCCGTCGGCGTCGAAGTCGACCAGCTTCGCGGCAGAGCGGACGCGGTTGCGGACCAGCCAGCCGGCCATCGTGCCCCGAGCGCGTTTCGCGAAGAAGCTGACGATGCGCGGTTCGCCGTTGCCGTCGCGGTCCTCGAAACGCGGTGAGATGACGCGGGCGCCGAGGCGCCGCCTGTCGATCACCTTCGAGTACTCGTTGCTCGCCAGGTTGACCAGCACGGGGGAGCCGGGGGAGCCCTCGAGGTCCTTTGCTAGGAGATCGGTCACCTGCGTGCCCCACCAGTCGTAGAGGGTCTTTCCGCGGCTGGAGGCGAGCCTGGTTCCCATCTCGAGCCGGTAGGGCTCGATCAGGTCGAGGGGACGCAGCAGGCCGTACAGGCCGGAGAGGATGCGGACGGTCTTCTGCGCGTCAGTGAAGTCCCTCGCCTCGAACTCGTAGGCCCGCAGCCCCTGGTAGACGTCGCCGTTGAACGCGAGGATGGCCTGTCGGGAGTTCTTCGGCGTGTGCTCGCGCGACCACTCGGCGAACCTGGTCGCGTTCAGGTGGGCGAGTTCGTCGGAGAGGTGCATGAGCTGGGAGATGTCCGCGGGCGACTTCGTCCGCATGATCTCGATCAGCCCCTCCGACTGTCCCAGCAGTCGCGGCTCCGAGTGCTTCCGGGTGGGGAGCCTCGACTCGTAGTCGAGGGACTTCGCGGGCGAGAGCACGGTGAGCATGAAGCGAGTCTAGATGCTCGACGGCGGCCGCGCCCTCCCGCGTCAGGTGGGCGGGCGAGGATCGAGCGTCGCCCTCCGCATCACGCAGGTCTCAGGCGCGGCCCAGACCCGAGGATGCTCAGGCGTCCTTGGAGTTCGACGAGATGCCGGGCTCGCCGTCGTGGACGATCTTGCCCGGGTTCAGGTTGCGGCCGGGGTCGACGCCCTCGAAGAGCTTGCGCTGGATGAACACGCCAGCAGGCGAGATGTCCTGGTCCATCCAGGGGCTGTGCTCCTCGCCGACACCGTGGTGGTGCGAGACGGTGCCGTGGAAGTCCACGAACGACTGCTGGATGACCCGCTTCGCAGTGTCGTAGGTCGCCTCCTGGTTGTCGGAGTCGTCGGCGATGGCGAAGGTGAAGTACTGGCAGGCGCCCGAACGGTAGCTGTGCGAGACGTGGCACATGATGAAGCCCTTGTTGCCGGTCTCCTCCCACGCCTTCTTCGCCGCGGCGCAGGTCGCGTCGTGGATCTCGAGGGTGCGGCTCCACGGGGTGGACGTCTCGCTCACGTCGGCGGGGATGCCGATGTTGAGCAGGAAGTCACGGATGAAGGGGATGTCGTACTTCTTCTGGTCGAACAGCGTGCCGGGGCCCTTGCCGACACCCATGCCGCCGTGCGCCTTCACAACCTTGTTCACGACGCTCTTCGCGTAGCGGACGTGGGTCGCGCTGCCCTCGAAGCCGACGAAGCTCAGGCAGATGTCGTCCAGGTTCCAGCCCTTGGCCTGCATGACCTTCTGCATCGCCTGGTTGACGTAGTGGCCCTTCTTCGACGACTTCTTGCCGTTGGCCATGCTGAACTGCGTCTCGTTGGCGTCGCTGACACGCAGCATCATCGGACGGGCATCAGAATGCGCGATCTGCTCGGCAGCCTTCAGGCCGGCCTCGTAGTTCGGGTAGAA
>RRZT012127100.1_pt1 | contig 10620 bp, 8 predicted proteins | sample 2165551 | NCBI WGS metagenome assembly RRZT01 (sample SAMN10456910, study PRJNA506462) | wastewater metagenome | biome: wastewater; feature: sludge; material: wastewater sludge; isolation source: wastewater sludge with Escherichia coli K12::gfp cells carrying plasmid... | place: USA: Moscow, Idaho ...
ATCCAACTTGTTAACTGACTAATTGTTGTTTATTTCGCTCAAAGATATAAACAATTTTTCACATTAATAACTAATTGTTTATTTTATTTTCAATTTATCTAAAGGGCTTTTTATTTGCTCGAAACCTTTGGTGGTAATATGCGTGTAAATCTCGGTTGTTTTAGCACTTGAGTGTCCTGATAAGCTTTGTATATAACGAAGGTCTGTTCCTCTTCCAATAATCGGCATTGCAAAACGAAAGGCTATATACAGTAAGGGGCGCTATATGAACTTATTGAAGATTTTCCGGCTGATGCAGGGAGACGAAACAGCGCGTCAGTCCCATAGTAAGGGTCTGGCATAGCTTTTATTTCAACTGAAAGTTGTTCCTTACTTGTTATTTTTCAGCATACTTTTACGTTCCCCTTTGTGATTTGTTTTCGATGCTTTTGTTTGTAAACAATTATTACTGAGTTACAAAAAGTAAGGTCTGCAAATGTATGTAAAAAATTTACAATTAACAAATAGAAGAGAGAAAAATGTGCTAATTTGAGAATGTGCCAATATGCCAATGAAACAATTGATAATTGACAATTAACAATTGATAATTCATTTTCTTCATTATTAATTGTTAATTATTCATTCTTCAGAACTCAGAACTCAAATCTTTAAATTCTCAAATTTTCAAATTACGAATTAAATTATGAAGCTAATCGAGCTTACGTCGTGAATTTTCATTTTTGTATAGGCAGTGTATCGTTCGTTTCGGGCGGTATTGAAGGCTATTTTCATTTCGTCGGCAGTTTGTTTCAAAGTGTAGCCCATTATTGCATAATAGATCACTTCATTTTCGCGCTCGGTAAGGTCATATATTTTGTCTAAAATTTCAATAAAACCTTTTTTTGAGAACCAGCTGGAATAAAAAAACAAATGATGGGGCTTATAGTCAGGCCCAAGGCGCTTTGCAATGACAAGCATCAAACAAGGAGAACCATCCTCGCAGCAAAAAAACACTCTTTCGTTCATCAAGTACAAGTGATACATGCCGTTTTTTTCTTTCAGGTTGAGGATATAAGCTGCTCTTAAATCTTCCTGCTCTTCGGCGCTTAGATGCTTTATTTGTTCGTACAATTCCTGCTCCCTGTTTATAAAATGTGTTCTGTAGTCAAGGTGCATCAGTGCAAGCAGGTTGCTTCTGTTAATTATGGGAAAGTTGTCCTCTGTTCTATGATCCAACCTTATGTTCACATGCGAACTATAATAAAGGCAATTGAGCTTCTTTGGTTCGAGCAATAAAATACCTTCATTCGGTTTAACGTCAATCTTTGAAAGCTCTTTTTTAGCTATACAAAGATGTTCAATCAGTTTCGGAGACAAGTTATAATCATTAGCACTAAAGAATTGCTCAGGATTACATTCAAATTCAATCAAGTTCGGCATAATCGTAAATTTTAATGTGAAACAAATAAATAATAGTATGTTACTCAGTTGTATATAACTTTCGAATATTCTTAATTCACTGATATACTGACAATTTCAAAAGACCACTTATCCTTTTAAAAATAAACCACAACAGACACAATAGTTGATAGTAAAATGATACTACTAACTCTCTTCCGGGTCATACAACTTAAAACACCGTATCGATCTATTCAATAAGATAATATATAAAATCCTCATCTCCAACGAACTTCTGATTTGCAAAACTACAAAGAGTTTGAAAAAAAATAATCAAAAAATCAATTTATTTTATTTAATATCCTATGTACTAGTACAAAAATACTATTTTTCATGCCCGACAAATGACATATATTTGTCGCATTGCAAAGAGAGCTTCTTTAAGTGGCGACTTAAAGTACAGCATTGACCTAAAAAGTACAGCATGAACCGAAAAGAAGATCCGGAAAGTCGTGCTACATAAAGGAATGTCCTGATATAGTTCAATACACAGAAAAATCAATATTTCACAAGAGTGGAAACAAATACGTACCGTAAATAAACAGATTAACTCCACTATTTTTCAATGTTTTTTTCGCGCAATTCAATATTGTTTTTGCGTAATTCAATATTGTTTTCCGAAATAACTGATCTGTATTGAAGCAATTTAATATTGTTTTTCGTCGGTTCAGTATTTTATTTCTGTGATTCAATATTTTATCTTGACGGTTCAATATTGTTTTTTGGAAAAACGTATCTGTATTAAAGCAATTCAATATTGTTTTTCAAGAATTCAATATTGATTTTTTATCAGTACGGATACAAAAAACATGAATAAATATATAAAAAACGGTTGAAAATAATTTACAAATCCAAACTATATAACTCATAAACAACACTATATAACAATAGGCAACAAATAAAACTACTGCCGGAGGAGCAGACAACAAAACTTACGCAACAACAAAAGATAGACAATATCACCCGGTAATAACATTAAAAAAAAATCAATTCAAATGAAAACACAAACATGACAAAAGTAAAAGTAAGTGTTGACTTTTCACGACACAGTTATCCTGATAAATCACTGAATGTGAAAAGTTCAAACATAGTTGAAAACCTGACAAACAATCCGAATTTCCCCACGCTTGCCGATAAAGTAGCAATACTGAAGAGCAAAAATGATATATTTGGAGAAATGTTAGCAAAAATTGAAAGTGGTAATAAACAGATGACCGCCGAAAAAAATAACGCACGTGTCGATCTGGAAGATATTTTGAGAAGTATAGCACTAAATGTACAAGACATTAGCCAGGGCGACGATGCAAAGATTCTCAGTGCGGGTTTCGACATCAATCGCAAAGCTACTCCGGTAGGTGTTTTGGATCAGGTAGTCAATGTACAAGTAAGTCAGAGTAAAATTACAGGAAGTTTGAATGTAACATGGGATGTATTGCCAAATGCTAAAAGCTATATCATTAGATATGCAAAAAGTCCTGTCAATGCAGACAATTTGTATCAGTACGCTACAAGTACGAAACATAAACTTTCGATTGATAATCTGGAACCAGGTAGTAAATATATAGTTCAGGTGGCCGGTGTCGGCACAGATCCTCAACGCGTGTGGAGTGTAGAAGTAGTGAGCTGCTTTGTCTCCTAAGCGTTATGTCAGCGTAATTTCCAGCCGCAAAGCATGGAAGTTAAATACAAGTAAACACATAGATGTCATTGCCGGAAAAACCGTTCTCTGTTCTAATTGTAACAGAGGGCGGTTTTTGAATAATAATGAGCGGAGAATTTGAAAACTTGAAAATGTGAGGATTTGAAAATGTGCTAATTTGAGAATGTGCTAATTTGAAAATGTCAGAAAGTGCCAATGTAAGAATGTTGAAGTATGAACCAATCTGCTCTTCATTATTAATTGTGAATTATGAATTATGCATTGTAAATTATGAATTGTCTTTTGAATTATGCATTATCAATTGTCAATTATCAATTGTCAATTATCTGTTATCATTTCTCCTCCCCTTTTCACACCAACAATTCGCGTAGCTTTTTTTTATCAAGGATAGTATATTCTTTTTTGTTGACATCAATAATGCCTTCTTCAATCATTTCCGAAAGGCTGCGTGCCAGCGATGGGCGTGCTACTCCGAAGAAATCGGCAAGTTCGGTCTGGTTGCGATTCAGCGTAAAGGTATCGCCTTGTTCGCCGGCTTGTTCCAACAGGAAATGCGCTATTTTCCCTTTTATTGTTTTAATTGAAAGCAACTGAAGCCGGTTGGTAAGGAACTGTGTACGGTTAGCATTGTGGGTAAGGAACTGCTGCATAAAGTCGGGCTGCGTTGTCATTAGGCGTATCACCTCGTCCTTTGGTATGCGAAGAACTTCCACCTCTTCGAGCGTTGTTACATCCACAGGAAAACGGTTATTCCCCGAAAAAAGAAAGGCAGGCGCCAACGGACGGGGTGCATTAATGATTTCGATGCCCAGCAAATTTCCGTTTTCGGTAATCATCTCTGTTTTTACCGAACCCGTCATCAGTATATTCAAAGCATCGCACAAATCGCCCTGTCGGAAAATCACTTCATTCTTGCCGTGAAATTTTATGCTGTATTGCATATCGGGAGGAAAACCATCGCCACCATTGCTTATATTACGGAAATTATTCCATTCCGGATCGATATTTTTCATTTTTTTGAAAGGAAAAAGTAAGTTTTAATTGAAGCTGTAACAACTGTTACACTTTAAATGTTTCTGTAAGTATACTTTTGTAAAGTAATAAAAAAGACCCCCAACCCCTAAAGGGGAGAAAGGATAAATCAGAAAAAAATAATACATACAAATATGGACAATAAATTTCAATTTGACAAATCAGCGGTGAACTCCTCTTCAAAAGTCGCGGGCAACAAAGCATTCCCAACGGCAGAGAAATTCAGCATGACAGAAAAAGTGCAATATGCCGAAGGTTCGGTAGTAAGCAAAATCATCATTCGCAACGAACGCGGTAATGTAACGCTTTTTGCTTTTGACAAAGGTGAGTTTCTGAGCGAACATACTGCTCCCTATGATGCCATTGTGCAGGTGCTCGATGGCGTGGGCGAAGTGATTATCGACGGAAATTCATTTGTACTAAATGTTGGCGAAAGTATTATTATGCCAGCCAATGTTCGTCATGCCGTGGTTGCAGTTGAGCAGTTTAAGATGTTGCTTACAATGATTAAATAAAATGTCAGTAAGTCAAAGGTCAAAAGACAAAAGACAAAAGAAATGTGAAAGCTGCGCTAATGAAGAGATGAAGGCAAAGGCGCAGGCACAGGCCTTATGAATTGTGAATTATGAATTGACTTTAGACTCTTGACATTAGACTTTAGACATTAGACAAAAGAAAAATGAAACGAACAATAATAAAAATTGACGAAGCGCTTTGCAACGGTTGTGAGGCTTGTGTGCAGGGTTGCCACGAAGGCGCATTGCAAATGATAGATGGCAAAGCGCGCATGGTGAGTGAGCTGTTTTGCGATGGACTTGGGGCTTGTATTGGCGATTGTCCTGTAGGTGCTATTACGCTCGAAGAACGCGAAGCGGAACCTTATGATGAAATTGCAACTATCCAACGGATGATCCCCAAAGGCGAACGCACCATTATTGCACATCTCAAACATCTCAAAGAACATGGCGAAACGGATTATTTGAAACAGGGTGTCGGTTATTTGCGTGCCAATGGCATTCAGATTGATTTTGCTGAAGTGCATAATCACGGTGGTGCAGGATGCGCTTCAAAACCTGTAGCAGCGCCTGTACAACATCAACATGCTGGTGGTGGCTGTCCCGGAAGTAGAGAAATGAGTTTTGGTGCTCCAAAACCCGCAACAGCAGGTTTTACAATGGCTTCTGCTCCTGTCTCAGCCTCTTCCTCCGCCTCTCAGTTACGTCAGTGGCCTGTACAACTGCATTTACTGAATCCCGAAGCAGCTTATTTTCGCAGTGCAGATGTTGTATTGGCAGCCGATTGTGTGGCTTTTAGCTTTGCTGATTTTCACAACCGCTTTCTTGCCGGAAAAACGCTGGCCATTGCTTGTCCGAAACTGGACACAAACAAAGAAGCTTATGTTGAAAAACTGAAAGCTATGATTACTAATTCTCATATCAATACACTTACAGTCATCATTATGGAAGTTCCATGTTGTGGTGGATTGCTGGGCCTTGCTCAAAAAGCTGTGGCCGAAGCCGGACGAAAAATTCCTTTGAAACTGGTAGTCATAGGCATCAAAGGCGATGTACTGAAAGAAGAATGGACCTAATTAATTGAGAATTGACAATTAATAATTGATAATTTGATTTACTTTTCAATATCTTTCAAAAAAAATAAATTATAAAAACATATACAAATCAAGACTATAGACATTTGACTATAGACTTTAGACAACAACGAAAATTATGAACATGTTTTGCTATCAATGCCAGGAGGCAGCCAAAGGGTCGGGATGCGAGGTAAAGGGAGTTTGTGGAAAAACTCCCGAAGTATCAGCTTTACAGGATCTATTGATCTATCAACTGAAAGGTCTTTCGCATTATACCACCGCTTTACGTTTGCTCGGAATAGAAAACGAAGCCGCCAACCTCTTTATCACCGACAGTCTGTTTATGACAATCACCAACGCGAACTTTGATTACGAACGCTTTGTAAATCGTATTCGCGAAGGATTTAAACTCCGCTCTCAACTGAAAGCTACTTTGCTCGAAAACAAAGTAGAACCAGAGAAAACCGAATTACTTACATGGACAGCGCTTACTGCTGCCGAAATGGAACTCATCGCCGAAAGAGTGGGTGTACTGTCTACCGAAAACGAAGATGTTCGCTCGCTGCGCGAACTTACTATCTACGGACTTAAAGGTATGGCTGCTTATGTGGAACATGCTCAAAACCTGGGATACAATGACAACGAAGTGCATGCATTTATTCAAAAAGCATTGGTAGCTACTACAAACGACGCCCTCACTGCCGACGAACTTACGGCACTTGTGCTCGAGACTGGTAAATGGGGGGTAACGGTAATGGCATTGCTTGATAAAGCCAATACAAGTACGTACGGAAATCCTGAAATTACAAAAGTAAATCTCGGCGTTCGCAACAATCCGGGTATACTGATCAGTGGTCACGATTTGAAAGACATGGAAGAACTGCTGAAACAAACCGAAGGTACAGGCGTAGATGTGTACACACACAGCGAAATGCTTCCTGCCAACTATTATCCGGCTTTCAAAAAATACAAACACTTTGTGGGTAACTACGGAGGCGCCTGGTGGAGTCAGGTGACTGATTTCGAAACTTTCAATGGTGTTATCCTTTTTACAACTAACTGTATTGTGCCACCTAAAAGCACAGCCACTTATTCCGACCGTGTTTATACTACAGGTTCATCGGGTTTCCCCGGCTTTAAGCACATCGAAGAAGGCGTGGACGGACAGCCAAAAGATTTTTCGTACATGATTGCGCATGCTAAACAAATGGCTGCTCCCACCGAAATTGAAACCGGTGAGATAGTGGGTGGTTTTGCTCATGCGCAGGTTTTTGCTTTGGCCGATAAAGTGGTGGATGCAGTGAAATCGGGCGCTATCCGTAAGTTCTTTGTAATGGCAGGATGCGATGGACGCATGAAAGGACGTAGCTATTACAGCGAATTTGCTCAACAACTCCCCGGCGATACAGTTATTCTTACAGCAGGTTGTGCCAAATACCGTTACAACAAATTGCCCCTTGGCGATATAGGTGGAATTCCACGTGTGTTGGATGCCGGACAGTGTAACGACAGCTTCTCGCTGGTGATGATAGCGCTCAAACTGAAAGAAGTTTTCGAACTGAACGATATCAACGAACTACCAATAGCCTACAACATTGCCTGGTACGAGCAAAAGGCTGTTATTGTCCTGCTTGCATTGCTTCACCTTGGTGTGAAAAACATTCACCTCGGACCTACATTGCCAGCTTTCCTTTCGCCCAATGTGGCCAATGTGCTTGTCAATGCATTCGGACTTGCACCTATCGGTACTGTCGACGAAGATATGGCTCTGTTCCTGCCAAATATGGAGTTGGATCAGAAATAATAACAAATTGTCAAAAGTCGAAAGTCAACAGTCAGGAGACTGTTGGCCTTCGCTTTTGACATTAGCTAAAAGTTTATTGAAGTAATGAGCCGGAACTACTTTCTGTTCTCAACGATTGGTCGTAGGGATAAACCTGAATTCGGCATTGTTAGGAACATTAAAACCTGTATGCGACCATAGAATAACAGGCGTTCCATCCGTATTTTTCTCGCCCGAAGCATTCATTACCATTTTGATATCTGTCGAAGGCCGCAGGCTGAATATATCTGCGTTGTTTTCCGAATACGAATTCCAAAGGTAGGGAGTGCTTGTTGCTTTCAGCCGTATCCCATCCTTTATGCCCTCTGCAACTCCGAGGTATTTTCCGTTTGACACAACTTAGTCCTTCTTCCTAAGAGTTGGATTTAGTGAGAGGTCGGAATATGAAATATAGCATTTAATTATTTCTGTTATGCAACCCTGTCCCACCGGATATCTTCATTTAATGTAAGAGTTTCGCGAACGTCTGAGCTGAACCAGCAGTCATGACCGAAAGGAATATATGCAATCCGAAACACTTTTTTCCCACAGAAAAATATATTTATCGAAGCAAAGATAAGTATTTTAATATAAAATTTGAACTTAGTGGATTGTAATCACGACAGTTATCGGGATACAGTATAAGAAGCTGGAATTGCAATTACTCCTTACTGTCGTGACCGCTGGTTCCCGGCAACGTATGCCAACCTTTGTTCTTCTGGCTACATATCTGGAAGGACAAAGTATCATTTTAATGCAGCAACGATATTATTGTTTTTGTTAATAACAATTAAGTACATATTCGTTTCCTTTTTCTTACTAATAAACACAATGTCATAGTTACCCTCATAGTTGTTAACTACTTTTACATAATCTATTGTTCCTACTATATTATTATCTTCTAATGGGATATGATTAGAAAAGTAACAGTAATAATCATCAGGTATCAATTTTTTGAAATAATATTTTATGGAATCATTAGTTACAAAAATATTATGATTAATTTTCGAATTATTCAGAGGATCTACTTCATTTGAATGAGCTGTTACTTCAGCATGATGAAATTTTAAATACTTTTTTGTCTTTAACAATATATGATTATTTTTCTCTTTAGCATATCCCATTTGTATAAAGGGAAAATTATCCGAAAGTATAAAGTCTCTAAATTTTGATAATGTATCATTATCAGAAAAATATGCTAAATTATACTGATAATCTATGATACCAAATCTATAAAAAAGTGAATGTATTGAATCTTCTTTAAACTCATTATTTTCATTTTTATAATTGCAATTAGTAAGTAAAACTTTACAAATTTCATCTAATATTGTATCGTGATATATTTCATTCTGATTTGCTTTAACACGAATTGCATTATATTTATTAAATAATGACTTATTACCATCGTAATCAAAAAGTGTTTTATTATTGTTTTGTGTATTAAAAGAACAAGACGATAACACAATACAAAATAATAAAGTCACTGTGAGTTTTCTCTTCATAATTGTAACCTCAGTTTTTAAATATTTATTTTGAGACTAAAAGTTCGATTTTTATGGATTAATAGTTAATGTAGCCCCTAATGGCATTTCAAAAGATCCGATAATTGTTGCGCCTAATCCATTTGCATTAAAAGTTATTGAAGGAGTTCCAGAAATTGAGATATTCGTCAATTTTAGTTCTGCACATGAATTTATAGTTGTATTTGCGCTATAATTAATATTTTGAATACTATTAATTGAGCGCATTCCAATGGTTGTTTCATCATATTTTGTATCACCATCGCTTATATGAACAGTTACTTTTATTTTCCCATATATATTACCTCGTCCAACCGGATATCCTCATTCAATGTACAAAACTTCGCGGACGTTTGACGGAATTTGTAATTCCGTCGTAATGTATTATAAGGATTTGTAATCCGAGATGCGTTCCGCTGCAAAATATATTTGTTGAAGCAAAGATAAGTATTTTAATATAAAATTGAACTTATCGGATTATAATCCCGATAGCTATCTCTTAGGTTTGCAAAGAAATTAGAATTTTGAGATGCGAGCTTAGTTCGGGATATAATACAAAAAGCCGGGATTTCTATTACTCCTTACAGTCTTGACCGTTAGTTCCCAGCGACCTGTGCTATCGGTCGCGAGAAAGACAGTGAGAATGTGGCAATGTGAAAATATGCCAATGTGCCAATGAAGAAATTAAGGTACAGGCGAAGGCACAAGCGAAGAAAGTCTAAGGTCTAAAGACAAAAGAACAAAGAGCAAAGAGCAAAGAACAAAGACAAAAGAGCAAAGACAGTGAAAATGTGACAATATGCTAATGAGTCTACGGTCGCCAGTCTACTGTCTTTTGACTTTTGACTTTAGACCCCAGACCTATGAATTATCAATTATTTCCATGGTATCGACACCGCGATAGTTGTGCCTTTACCAATTTCACTTTTCATATTTATTTTTCCTCCTAATAAAACAACTCTTTCTTTCATGCCTATCATTCCGTACGAATCTTGACGGCCGCTGTTGTTGATATCGAAACCAATTCCGTCATCGATGATCTCCATAACAAGTTGATCCGATTCGCCGTATAGCAATACCGTTGCATTTTCGGCCTTTGAGTGCCTGGCAATATTACTGAGCGATTCCTGAAGGATTCTGAATAGTGTAAGGGATTGCTGATGGTCAAGTTCTAAGTCGGGCTGATCAGTTTTAAACTCGCAAACGATCTGATATCTTTCTTCGAATTCCTGAATATATGCAGTTACAGCGCCAACAAAGCCTTTTAGTTCGAGCAGTTCAGGTCGAAGCCCATTCATAATTCGTCGGGCTGTTTTTATTGTTTCTCCAATCAGGCCGATGATTCTGTCGAATTTTTCAGCTATCTCGTCCAGATAGTCGGTGTTATTTGTTTTTACGGTTTGATTTTTCAACAGGCCGGCTTCAATTTTAAGAGCTACTAAGTTTTGACCCAGATCGTCGTGAATTTCGCGGGCCAATGCTATTTTTTCTTCTTCGCGCACACTTTGCAGGTGGGATGCGAATTTTCGTAAGAGCTCTTCCGATTTACTTAAAGCCA